>Ga0065711_1000465_pt1 | contig 65812 bp, 40 predicted proteins | sample Hoacrofraction12_FD_59098 | JGI IMG/M metagenome (GOLD analysis project Ga0065711, IMG submission 59098) | Hoatzin crop microbial communities from Cojedes, Venezuela - Epithelial fraction 12 v2 (version 2) | ecosystem: Host-associated > Birds > Digestive system > Esophagus > Crop | place... | reverse complement strand
CTCGGCGCTTTTTGCCGCCTCGCCGCTGCGGTTTTGCCACCGGAGAAAGGGTCCCTCGGCGCGAGCCTCTGCTCCAGAACCCTTCACCTTCAGTAGCTTCGCCGAAAAAAAATACTTTTTTTTTTTATTGTTACTTTCATGATTAGAACTCAGAGAAAATATTGTATTTTAAATGAATAATTTCCCTGAAGTAATAGCAACAGGGGGAAAGAAAGACATGACCTTTCCCATAATGAAAGAAAATTGAAACTGAGATCCACACACAGTTATAAATGAGAAAAAGTTAATAATGAATGGGGACTGTTCAGAATTCTTTACCAAACTTCATTTATTTATAAGTGCAGCCTAAAATGCAGTGAAGCTAAGAACCTTTGGGACCCTTTTGAATACTTCTATTTAAATTAAGAAAAGACAAGTAAATATGTGTTATGTATATACATATAGATATTCAGATATTCAATTTTTCACGAGAGCTTATTCTGCAAAGAGATTTGTAAAAACAGTCACAGTTTTCTGAGTACGGACCAGCAACCTCATAGATTGTATTTTTTCCTTTTTGCAAAAAAAAAAAAGTCTGAAAACTTTTTTATTAGACCTAGTTGAAAAAAAATCAAAAAAATCAATATTCCCCTATTCGTTAATATTCACTGATAGGTATTAAAAGTCACTGATATTCATCCAATAAAAACTTTATGAATAAAATACTCAGATGAACAACTTTGGTCATCTTTCATCCTCAGCCACCACCATGATTGCAGCAAGACTCAGCAGAGGTGGAAGCATCAGCTCACACAGAACTTGTGGCAGGATGATGTCCAGAGGAGAGAGAACAACGGTGATGCAAGTGCATGTAGTTAAGTTCTACAACCAAAGAGGTGACAGTAGCATTATCACTGCTTCAGATGCTAAGATTGGAACTTGGAAGGAAAACATCTGATTCAAGGTCTATTTAACTGGTGAACTACTTCCCTAAAAGTGAATTTCTAGTAGTTTGTCAACAACCAATGTTTTGAGCACACCATATAATTATCAGAAGAACTCAAAGGCTCCAGGTGTGCTAGAAGCATTCACTCAGAAAAGGGAGTGAGAGCAACTTATAAAGGAGCTTGGTTTTTATTTCTTTACAATGTTATCTCATTGCATGGAGTGGGTTTTCCAAATCCAAGAGAGATCATAATCAATATAACTGCTGCCAGGGATTCCTGTGTGAGGTAGGTGTTGACTGTACTTTCTTTGTGATGAAATGGTTGTGAAATTAAAGCTTGAATCTTGAAAAGATTTATGTATATTGACAACAATATTGGCCCTGAGGAGAAATGCTGTTCCTCAACTGACATAGGAAATCACCGTTCTCTAAATTGTTGTCATACAGTTTTGAGAGCAAAGTTCAGCTACTGCAATCAAAAAGCCCAGCGGATTTGTACTTCTCATTACTAGAAAGTGACTGAAGATCACTTTGTCTTCAGACATCTTTTGTTCACAGAGTGCAATTTTACTAACAGGATGACCTTTTCAAATGAGGATATTTCTCCACCACTTCACTCAGTGTATTTCAGGGCCATGGTTATTCTTTGCAGACAAACATAACAAAGCATAGGTGGGATTTGCAGAAGGATTTAGATGAAATGCAGAGTACTGGAAGAAACACTGTTGTTCTCTGTAAAGTTCTCAGGAAAATACTGATGCCTTAGGATGACAGGAAAGCATCCAACCCCCACTGAGTAAGCCAATCACACATATTAAGGATGAGTTTTATACCACTGCTGCCTCTGCTTTACAGTAGCCAGCTACCGTATGGATGATGGCGGTTCAGTTATACTCCAGCCTGAGGCAGTTGAGACCGAGCTTTTTCACCCCGCAGGACAGTGTATGGGTCAGGATGCTGTCGCCTGTGGGGCACCCCTTCCCTTTCCACTGGGTCTCACCTCCAATGAGAAAATGGAAGGTCTGTTGGGCCAACATGAGAACCTACAAGAGGGAACTTGGCACTGGAGATTAGTGATTAGGAAGTGAAGCAAGAGCCCTACGTTAAAAAGAAAATCTATAAAATATGTGTTTGTATAGTATAGACTGTTCTGAGAGGAGAGATATCCACTTCCCCCCTCTGGACAAGTGAGATATCTAGCTACTCAGTCACACTATCTTGCAGGAAATGCATTACTGCAGGTTCAGAAGAGCCTGATCTGGTGGCTGCATGTGAGGTGTAATCTGGCAATGCCTGCTGGATCTGATCCCTGAGGGGACTTAGATGGTGCAACATTAGCTGTGCTTTGGCTACGTGAAGAGTAGATGCAGGCACCTGGAGAGCCTTAATCAGGGAGGTATCCAGGGAGTTATTTTCTTAACTGTGTGGTGTCTGTTCGGGGGGAGACAATTTTGTTTTCAGGTGCCTAAAATTCCCCTTCTACCCTGTTTCAAGCACTGGTGTGGAATCTAAACCTGAGACATGTGTGTCTTCAGGTTGCATCACATCATGCAAGCCAAGTCTGACAAGTGCCTGTCACTAACATCCAGAAGCTTTTGCTTAATATTTCTGATTGCATTCCCAACTGTGCAGTCATGAGACATAGCAGGGGATTCAAATGTGCTCTTCAGCCACCAAAGACACATTTGAGTGAATTGCTAATCTCCCCGGACACCTGGAATGCAGATAATGACTTTTGTATGTACAGCCTGATCATCCACCTAGGTAAATCTGCTCACTCCTCTCTCTGCTGTGGCATGAGGATTTTAAAGCTACTATTCTGAAACTCCTCTCTCAGTATTGGCATGGCTAGATCCTCCAGAGCACTCACAGCTGTGCTGCCTTTTAACAGCCATTCCTTCGGAAAGAGGGAAATGATGAATTCAGCAACATGAGGTTAAGCTGATAAAACTCACAGGCATAAGTGACAGTCCAAAACGATTCTTCAAAGCAGCAGCTGACTTATGATTTGTGATATAAAACCCAGTGGTATAAAACCCCGTGATATAAAGCTGCATGAAATTTCTAATTGTTGTGGGTTTGGCCTGCTCTTCCAGCTATGGGCCAGCATTACTTCTTCAGCTGGGACACCCAGTTTCAGTAGAAGCAGTACTTCAGCAACATCAACATACACGTCAGATAAGAGATATCATGTTCTTCTAGGGCTGGCAGGATCCTGTCCTCCTCTCTCTGTGAGTGACTGCCATTGTCTTTGCTGGGATCTCCCTCTGCCTCCAGCAGCAGCCCAGTGCTTTGCTGGGATTTACTCCCAGCTGTGCGAGAGCCACCTGCAGAACACCGTGCTGTCCACAGACATGGAGTCCTGAAGATGTTGTAATGCTGTGTTTATAAAGAAGCAAACTCTGGGGATGGCTGAAGCCGTCTCCAGCAAGCTAGAAAGGGATGCCCTTCAATTCATTTTTTCTGTGCGTGACTGTAATTCTACGTGAATGAAGAGCCACCAGAAAACAGCAGGCCAAAGAGAGGAAAAGTGTGAAAAAGTGTGTGTGAAAATCTCCCCAAGGTGCTAAGCTTCAGAGGCTTTTGAGTCTGCAGGAACTGGTAAGCTCACAACACCAAGAAACTGCTGAATCTGCACAAGGCCACTGGCACACACTGGTGTTGACAGTGACTTGTATAAGTCAGCCTGCATCCAAGCGGGCAACAGCTCCTGTGTTCAAATGCTCCAGGACAATGTGCACACCTCGTAGAACAAAGGACCCTCTGAGAGGCTTTTGAAAATCTGACTTCGAAGCCACTGGTGGGGCAGACCAGCCTTCCACTGCTGAGTATATGTCTGGAGCTGGTCTCTCAGCTCTTGCTCCAGATGGGTAGCAACAGTGTATGAATGAATTACATCCCCTCCATCCCCTCTCAGTGAAAAGGGAGTTTTTCAACAGAGAGAGTGAGTTCTCTGAACTTCCACATCTGCTCAGAAAATAGAATTATGAGGAATGGTTGCAGTTTTTATAGATCCGCTTATAGCTCCACTTACATATCCATGAAATACGGTAAACTACCACACTTGGTCCCAACATTTCTTCTTTGCCTTTCAAACAAATTTGGCATCCCGTGACTTTATTGCTGTATCAGAAATGAAGGATCATGCAGCTGAGGTTGTGCACAGTCCTTTGCTTTGAAGAGTCAAACCTCACAGATTTGTATTGCTTGTGCAAGCTTTATGTTTCTTCTTGCTCATGTGTTCTTTGGAAGAGCAACAAGATTTTGTGGGTTACAAGTCACGTGTATGACAGCAAGGGAGCGACGAAATCTGTAGCATTGTGCTTTCCTTATATCTCAAGGAACTTAATTTCCACTAAAGCTCAGGCAAGACCAAGGGATGAAAAAGAATGAGACATGATTAATAAGTAACCTTAATAAGCATTTTGCATTTACCTTTCAATAGCCATTAAAACAGTTAACACAAAAGTGTCTTTTAGGCTTCCCTTGAAATAGCCAGTTTTGCCATGCTCTGTTCTCAGCCCCGGTGTGGCCCCTGTTGTTTGAAAGGGTTTTCACAGACTTGTGCAAGGAAGGAACATGGCCCGTTCTAGTGCCACCTTTGTCTTTTTCTAAGGTCCTTGTATTTGTCAAGTACAAACCAACAACTGACAAAGGTGCAACGATCATCCATCTTCTACTCTGTACAAAGCACTTGAAACTTAAGAGCATTTTCTCTGGTTTCCTTTTTTATAAAGTTCTTTATACTAGCTTTTCTTTTCAAGTCCATTTTGAAGAGGAGGTCATCTTCAGGGAATTCTGTATGAGCTTATTTTATATTTGTTTATCAGATGTTTTCTGTAAGAAACTGCTAATTAATTGCTAATTGATAAAAATGAAATTGGCTGCCAGAATTCCCTGAAGAAGCAATCAGCAGCTGAAGCCAGTGCTTTGGGGAAGAAGCTTTTCCAGGGCCTGTTGGTCTAATGTATACATTGACACAACAGGTCAATTGCCTCTTCTCATGTGGGGTTTTGTACCTTCTTCCTCTAGCACAGCCTAGACTATGTTCAGGGTGTGGATGCCTCCCTACATATTGTTAATCCCTGACATTGCTGTTCTAATCCACTCGAGCAGTTTGCGGCTGAAGAAGTCAGAATTTTGGTGAAAGAAAAGATTTTGATGTGATTTGTTTTGATGGTATCATTTTGATTATTTGGTCCCAGTGAGAAAATGGGGCCGGTAGCAGCCAGTCAGATATGTCAATGGCTGATCTCTACCCTGTGGCAAAAGACCTTCCAATGGTACAAAGTTCACATATCAATAAAAGTGCATTTTTATTTTTTTGTCGAGCCCCTTTCCCTCTCCAGCAGAATCAAATGACATGAAGCCATTCCTATAAGTCAGGCTCCAGAGGGACAGAAACCTTCCCAAGGACAGCTGTTCCTTCAGTGAAGAAACATCTGCCAAATAACATCATGGGCTCAGCCTTTTTCTTTTTGACTTAATAGGAATGAAATCAGTGCCATACTAAATTGTCACAGGTTCATCAGCCATCCTGGAAACAAATCCTGCCTCTGACTAAGTGTTCATTTTCTGTCTTAGGAAGTGTTTTGATTTTTAGGATAGCAATGGGAGGCCACTGCTTTGAGACAATGTTCTGGGGCACTTTGTCTGCCTCATCAACATTCAGATTCAAATGCCAGGAGAACCTAGTCATGTGGTAAAACCATGTAGGTACTTTGCAGATAAAGGTGTGATTAGATGTGTGTTTAAGTATTCGTTGGGTCAGGGCCAAAGCATGTATCTGTCCAGTTATTTTTACATAAAAATGGAGAATTGAGAGAATGATCAGGTATGACACTTGTTTAGAGATATATCCGTGAATTTTTTCTGATTTGGAAACCAGGCAGAAGAATAATTCCTGAAGATCTGAACTGAAAATAAAGTTCTACATTTTCACTCCTGAGATGGAAAGGTAAACATTCTCCTACATATTTTTGCTTCTTTTTTTAACTTTCAAAGTTAGGTAAATTGCTTGTCAAAATGCCACACCAAAAGGAAAAATAGAAATATTTCATTAAATGTGTCAAAAAATTCTCCTGAATTTCTTTGTAAAGCTGTTTTTCTTATGATGAAAGATCAAGATACAGCAAGAATTTGTGAATCATTTTTATAAACCTGTATCTGCATTACTTTTGAGAAAAAGCAGTTGAATACAATTTTAGCTTCCAGATCCAACTTTATTTTGAACCTACTCAGTATTTCTCACTACTAGACCCTTTTTTTTGGTTATATAACTATTTGCTAGAATTTAAGCACCTTTTAACTGAAATTCTCTTTTTAAGCATCTACCAGAGACTGAATATTTTAATTTAATCTCTGACAATGTACTCTACCCATTTTTTAAGATGCAGGTGGCTGTAAAGTGCACTATCTTGAAAACCTAAAAACTGTTGGCATTGTGTTTTAGATTTTTTTGTTTGTTTTGCTTATTTTGGAGCAAATTATAGAAATATGGAAGACACTGGGGATATACCTTTTGTTATCACTGCTCACAAATTTTGTACAGACTAAGTACATACTGAAGTTTAGCAGACATATTACCCTGAAAGAAAAATAAATAAGTAAATAAAGCTATGAACCCAGGGGAGCACACTACCAGCTGCGCTTCGTTTGGATGCAGAATTAAGAGGGGCCTTTCTACCCTCATTCACCCATCAGTCTCAGCATCCAAAGCTCAGCTAGTGCAGAAGAACTGCCTGATAAAGAGTGGGCAAGAGCAGAGCTGTGAAGGGGTGAGTAGAGGAAAGAGATATGGCTCTATAGTGCCAGTAAGCTTGCCTTTCCCTGGGAGAAAACCCAGAGTTTCCCAGGTTCATCATTTCTTCCTGCTAGCAAACTTCTGTGTAACTTTTTCACAGAATATCTCTTTCCCTCTCTAGGGCTGGTCCTCAGGGAGGATGAAAATGCGTTACTGAGGGTTCATTAGCTCAAGCAGCAGTGAATCAGAAACTTCCTGCTGGGACCAATATTCATCAATATGATGAAATTTGGGGATTTTCTTCAGTTTGCTCCAACAAACAAGCAGAAGATGACATGCCCACATCCTGTGACTCCTTTATACTAGATGGTTACTGTGTTTGTGTTTTGCTTTTTTTATAGTGAGAAAGCATTTTAAAAAAACGTAGAAAAATGTGAAGAAGATGACAATTTTGGAAATTGCATTGTGCATGGTCATTGTGGTTTTTAACCTCAAGATTCCTACCTCATGTCCTGCCTGTTGTGTGGTTGGTTTGGGAATGAATCGGGGTCTGAATGAATCCTGCTTAATTTGTTGTAGCAAATGGACAATAAGCAGCAGATTGGGCAGGGTATTAAAGTAAGAGGTGGCACCATATGACAGTGAACGTTGTCCCAGAGAGCTGGACCCTGTTTCTAATTTTTCCACTGAGGTCGTGTGTGGCCCTGGACAGATCAGGTAAACCAAAGTCTTCACAGGCAGTCTCTGTGTTTCCCATTTCCCAGCTGTCTGACTTGGGAGCTCTGATTTGCGAAAGCACAGGGAAATCACAGCTGCAGCTGGAGTCTCTGCAGTTTGTATTTTGAACACATATATTCTAAATAACACAAAGCTCTCTGGAAATTCAGACTCTATTGCTTCAAGCAGGACATTCAGATTAATAAATATTTATCTTTAATCTCTCTGTGCCTACATTTTCCCTTTTTATATTAGGAATAATATCATCTGTCCCTATCCTCCCCGCCAACACACACACAGAAGGAAAGGAATTATCCCGTTGTGAGAACAGGGCTCACCTTACATCTGTAAAATTTAAAACACATATTTTACATGCAAAGGAGCTCCTGACCCTCCCTGTCTAAAAAGATAAGATTGCTGTTGTTATCCAGGATAGCAATTTGGAGAAGTTGACAAAAAGTTCAGTTCTTCAGGTCATGGGGGTGATTCTCCTGGCAGGTTCCGGATGTGACCACCTTAGTCTGTTGAAATTAATGCAAATCTATTGAATTCGGTAGACCTGGGTTCAGAGGAAGGAAGTTTCTTTCTCAGGCTTCTGAATTCTTATTTACTGACATGGGTCAAGGGATTAATGTTGGCTACACACTTTAATCACGTGTGTGATTCTGAATGATCTAGCCGGAGTTGGTTGCAATGGTGTAAGGAGAAGGCTTTTTGAACTGCCTCTGGAGAGCAATTGGTGTAATTGGTGTAATGACTCACTTCATTGTGAACCTGCGTGCTGCTGCAATAGTCACGTAACAAAGGAGGAGTCATTCTGCTGTCCTTACCAAAGTTGCATAGCACTTCACTCTGAGGATCTAATTATTTTCAGAATAAAAAAGGGGACTAAATAAAGCCCTAGAGAAATACTTTACCTGTTGTAGAAGAGAATGATTGCATGTCAATTTTGTTTAATGAGCATACTTTATAAAGATGGGTTTGAAATGCTTTATCGACTGCACTGGATGTCAAAATCACTGGTTAATCAACAGAACAGGTATTTGGGTAACAGCCACATGATGAGCGACCCGTGTCTTCAGAAACCTGAAGCTAGTAAAGAAGACTGAAGTTATACAGAAGTTGACTTCTTTGTTTCATGATGGCTCTCTGCTGTAGAGTATTTGAAGATCAGGGAGTGTATGCTTCATCTTCATTCTTCCCATACCTCCACTTTGTAAAATAGCCACTGATTCACTCTGTGAAGTTCAGTTAATACCTAATGGCTTGTCTTGTGCTCTGCTAATATACGGTAGTGTTCAAGCAGTGTTCAGGGCAAGGAAGGGAGGTACCACATCTCTTTAGTCAGCACAGAGGTGGAAAAGAAAATCTTTTGTTGCCAACCACCAAAAGAAGAGAAGAAAAAATTACAGATATATCTGAAAGAAAAAGGGAGGAAAAAGTGTGCTCTGTTTCATTACCAGCTCCAGTATCGGGAATATAAAAGATACATTTTCCTTCCTCTGAAGGAAAATGGTTGACTCGGCATATTAGGTGTATCAAAGACTTTGCAAAGCCTTGTAGGCTTTTGCAAAACCCAAGTAATAATGGTGCAGACCTGGGATCATTTTAGCTGTGTTATTAAAGCTTGAATAATTTTGTCTGGGCACAAAGCTACATTTTTGCCTTAACTCTGTAATAAACAAAAGCTCAGTTTTGTAAGACCAGATTTACTTGGTAACTGAGTTCTAGTTTTACCTGAACTACATAATCCAGAAAGGATTCAGGCTTACCTCAGGTTTGCCATCCCTCTGATATATATCTGTTTGTGAGAAGGGGATCGTGATGCTCCGGTACAAAGAATAAGTGGCGTTTAACAAATTGGAGACATGCAAGTGTATCTGTATGCCTGTATTCACATGCCTCTGATTTTGTAGTTGGGTTTTAATCCCCAGCTGCCCATGTTGTCTATATGATTGTGTTCATTTTATGTCTGTTTTGACATGGAAGTAAGAGATTCCTTTGCTAAGGGCCCTCAAGTGCAGAAAAACCCACACACTTAAGTCTTGTCTTTGCATGCAATATGGGTGGTGGTGTTTCAGTTGCTTGCTCCCTGTTGTCCAGGTCTCCAGTAGGGTCCTGGTGCTCTGCTTCCTCCAATTCATTGTGGCCTTCCTTGTATGAAGCCCCAGTGGCAGAGCTGGAGTGTCTTCTCAAGGGGTTGCGTGCACGGCAATGGCAGCATGTGCCAGTGTAACCTGCTGGTATGGTAACTGCAGACCTGCAGGAGCAGGACTTCATAAGGCAGGAGGAGGGAGGGTGAGTGGGCTGCTGCTTTGTGTCTTCCAGATGGCGATTTATATCAAGATCTTTTCTGACTTTAACAGATGCAGAGAAGTAAAAGACTTCAGCTATAGCAGGTCATTCTCCTGCAGCATCTTGTTTTCCCAAGAAATAATTTCAGTGATGCAAGGTTAGAGCTATTCATCCTCAGGTTTGGTGACTTTGATCTAGGTAGTCCGAGGGATGCATTTAAAAGGTCACACAGTTAAAGAATGGGCAGGTTTGCAAAATCTGCAAAGGACAGAGAAATTTCTTTCAGCTTTGATCACTCTGCCCTCTGTAAACAATCAGAGTGTTGATGTTAAGTTTTGGACCAAATATCATGCTTGGATCGACTCTTCTGGTCTGCAACCATCTGTGGTTTCTGTTAGTAAAACACCTGTTTTATGCTGCAATTTTTAAAAAAGTATGGTCTTCAATGCTATGTTGTGGGTCCTTGTTTCATACACCTACTTGGAAAAAACTGTGTTTGGGGTATTTAATAGGCTATATATTTTATCCTGATGTTTGATGTTCTGTTGATTATCCGTTCATGAATATCAAAGCACTTAATGTATACCTATTCATATTTTCTGCCTTTCTAATTTGCGACACTTTTCATATGCTCAAGATGTACTGCATCTGCTCCCTTTCCGATGTGAACGGCAGTTTTACAGGGCACAGAGCTGCTAATAAAAGGTTATTGTTGACAGTTCAGTCACAATATAAAGTTATTACAGCTTTTAAACATGTAAAGAAGTTTAATTAGTTTTTAATTAGTATGTTGGTTCTTAACTTGTAGTAGGATTTTAAAAAATGTGTTATCTTGTAAAGCAAGCTGGAATAATGAGCTTTAATTGTGGATGCTCTGGATGCTAAAATATTCATCAGTACTGCTGTGCAGCTACTGGCTTATTCTTTCAGGAGTACTGCTAAGAAACATGTGTAGGAAAAATAAAAAACAGCAACAAAGAAATATAAAATAACCCATTAGCAGTAAAATATCTGGTAGAAAAAATCCTGCAGCAGTACTGGAAACAATGGACAAAGCTGGGTCTAAGACTTAGGCTGGCAGGACAGAGTGGGCTACATGTCCGTAACTACTTTCAGCCAATCAAACCTGACATCAGAATTTTGTCTTGTTAATATATCTAGCCATTAAAGAAAAACAGAGAAAAGACTGAAGATCTTGATTTGACCTTTTGTAGTTCTGCACATGATGTTGCCACTTCTAAACTGTCCAGAGTGGGCATCACCATTCTGCTGCTGCCCTGATCTTGATCCGCCCAGCATGCGTGACGGGAACGAGAGCAGCACAGACTTGCCTGCTGCAGCCCTGTGCCACGCTTTGAGAGTCACCTCTGAGATCAGTCAGGGCCCTGCAGCTGGGGCTCCACAGCTGGGACAGCCAGCTGAAGCCAGCTTCCTCCTGGCTCTTGTCCTATGGTTGTTGCTTTGTCATTCAGGTCGTAATGCCAAGTTTTCTGGGCATCTGCGTAGCTCTCTGCTTCAGCCAGCACGTGTATTTCATGTAAGCCATCTGAAAAGCTGTTACTGGTTATTTGCTTTCTGCCCAGATGGCTGTAAACTGAGAGACGTGGTGGAATCCTGCATCCATCATTTTTCATCTTAGTGGAATCCAAGACCATCATTTTTCCAGCAAAAGGTTTTTCTTTGTCATAAATCACTGCACCTGCATTGCCTATTTAACCTAAAGATATGTAAATAGGCATAGGCACCATAAGTGGCATATTAGAGAAGTATGTCTTCGAAAAGAGATGGATGCTCTGAGAAGCAGATAAGGGACGTGCTTAAAGGACTTCATTAATTAAAAGCAAAGATTGCAGATATCATGGAGTTCAATAACAAAGTGGAAAGGAGCAAACTAGGTGTAAATGAGTCAGTGATTGTTTCATCAGAGAACGGGAATTTTTCCATGGGTACTTTTTTGTTGCTTACACCTGACAGCATGGCACAGGGCAACTTCTTTGTGTAGCCTAGAAATGTGACAATACTTGCTCAGAAATAGAAATCAGAAACATTTTTTTAAAAAGTTTCTAAACAGATCATTTGAAGTTTTGAAATTTGTTTGCTTTTTACCCCAAAATATTTAATTGTATTCTCCTTGGATTCCTGAATAGTTTTAGTTGAAGCTAGAATAATTATTTTAATTTTTTTTTTTTTAAACACAGTATCTGTAGACGTAAGTATGTGAAAATTCTAAAGGTATCTGCACCTCAACTGTAGAACATATCATAATAGCACAGAATTAGAAACATTGACAGTTACAGGAAGAGGAGAAGAGTAATCCACTGTACTCTTACCTCCACAGTGGGCTTGACAGTAGAAGCATCAGTAACACAAGGACTGCAGAACAAGTACGGTAGTGAAGAGTGGATGCAGGGTAGAAGAATAAGTCTTTGATGCCCACTTCTTCCTTTATGCAATCCTTATAACAACATTCCTTTGCACTACATCTTCTGCAAGAAGGGTATGACATTTTGGGTCACATCAACATCAGTCTCTCAATGACAATTCTTTATTTCCATTTGAACTTTTGATACACAATTAATTAAATGTCATAGTAGTCCTATCAGGTAACATAAATTCTGTAATGCTTTGGAAAATAAATTCCAGAATTAGTTTACTTATTTCTAAGCAATGTCCATATATTTTATTTTAAATATCATTCGGACCTCCTTTCATTACAGTTGTTTGATGACACACATATTTATGCTGTGTCACCTCATGGCTAGGAGCAGAGATGCAGGCCTGAAATGTAAAAATGTAATATATTGCTGTGGGTGGCTTTTAAAAGATGCTTACTTTTATTCACCTTCCATCACATTGGTTCACAGCCAATATCCAGCAGTGAATTTTATAACTGCTTTGGGATGAATGGAGTACTGAAGAAGCAACAAACATTTTCACAGTTGTTTAACTTGTTGCTTTATTTCTACTTTTGCATCAGTATTATTACCCTGCAGCATTCGTTATTAATAGTAAGCATAATAAGTGTGCTGGATGCAGCACACATTGCTATTAATAATAATAATATCATAGTACATCACAGACTTCTGAAAGAATGAGACAAAGCAACTCTAGTTAAAACATTACACAATTTTCTCTCTCTTGAGGCCTTCACAGAGCAGTGTGTAGCTACTTGGGATCCAAAGCAAGCCAGCAGCACCTCTCATGCAAACACTTCAGCTCCAGGTCCATTCCCTGTCCTCCGTCTCCAACCAGGGAGAGCAGCAACCCAGCTGTTGCCTGACAGGTTATCCACAGCCTGAGCATCTTTATCCCATGTAGCTCTTCCATCACTGCTGAGCAGAAATTTGCTGCTTATTAATATCATTCCAGATTTGTTGATTAAAATAAAAGGGACAACAGTAAATAATGATGCAACACTTACTTGAAACCTTGCCAATAAAAGATTATACCCCTACGAAGTACGAAATTTTCTGATTTTTCAGAATCTAATGAATTTTCAGTAGTTATTCTGTACATTAGAAATTACAAAATTTTCCCAGATTGTCCTGCCCTGTGCTTTTTCATAATGCTTTCAGTTTCTGCATAGTGTTTCTGAGTGGCAACAGTCAAATCAAACATTTTTGTCTTCAGTCACCCCACCTGCTTTACGTGGCAGGTCAATGTGATAGGTACCTTGATGTTACAGTAGCTTCAAAAATATTAGCAAGCCTTTGGAGTTGCCATTAGTTGGGGGGATTTGGAGAATAACATTTGAAAACATTTGCAAAGTATGTTCAGACTTTGTGAGATTCAGGATAGCAAACAATCTGAGATGATAGAAAGGTATTTTGCTGAAAGATGGCCTCTGTACTATTAGAATATACATAATTTTCTCCAGCTAAAAATAGAGTTAATCAGTTCAGGTTTTTTTATGTTAGAAATCCCTTACTCTATTTTTTATAACACTAAGTGCCTGGACTCAAAAATACCCTCAAAAGTTGCAAATCTGCTGTCTTTCATGGTACAATGTAGTCTTGATAAACACAAGTTAAATGTGAGACTTTTTTGCCTGCATTTAGTGGGAATTTGCTCACATGCTTACCTATGTCTACTTTCTCCTTCAGTCACTTGCTTTGGGACACCATCAGAGAGAGGATATTGAGCTGTACAGCCCTTCAGTCTGATCTGCTGTGGCCTTTCATTCTTATCTTCCTTCTATTAATTCTAAATTGTGATAAAAAGGCTGACATTGCAAAACTTCCAATAAGTACGATATGATGTCTCTTTTATACAGAGAAATTCTACTTTTTAGAGAAGTGTTCCTGTATATTGTATAAAGATTAGATTATCTTTTGTAGGCATTCAGCATCTATATAGGTAAATAATAATTATTTCTAACAGACGCATTTTATTTTGCTCCTTTTAAGGACTTAGACTGACATTCAAATGCAATGGATTGCATGCCCATAACATTAGGTATGAAGTTAAAATCAGTATTTAATATGGTAACAAGGTAAAAAAAAAGTGGATTAAGATGACAAAGTAGAAACGAAAACTTCCAACTGTTATTTCAAGCCCTTTCATTACAACTTACTTGCACTATAGACTTAAATTTTGATAAAACTGCACATTTCATCAGAACAATTCAGTGTTGATGTGCTTTGGATCAGACTTATTATCAGGGTCCACCTTTTGTGAAACTGTGTTTGTGGAGGTGTTAGAACTGCTTAAACTTGGCACCTACCATTTGTGCCCAACTTGGAAGTGCTCTTTCTCTCAGGAGAGAGAGGGCAACTGCTTTTTACGGTTGTGAGTCAGTGCAGGAGCCTAATTTAAGTACTCTGAATTGCTTCTTGGATCCTCCCCACCATCCAGCGGCTATGAAGTGAGATTATTCTCCTAAACCTTGGCGCATGAATGAAGTCTTCCATGTGAATATCCATTTCTGCCGTTTTCCTGAGTTACTCCACACCATGCTTTTATGTTCCATGGGCTAAATTGCCACAGGCTTTGCTAATGTAAGTCTGTAAGTGAGTATAATCAGGATTACTGCTACAAGGGTCCATAAATCCTCCAGCACAGGACTTTCCAGCTGTGCTTGTTCAATTCCCATCCAATCAGGCCTGATTCTTGCCTCGAATTTTTAGGCACTGTAACAATACAGGAAATAGTAATACTAATAGCGTTTGGCCGCTGCCTGCAGATGCTGAACCCGCAAGGCTCTGCAGGCGGGAAGTGCTGAAATACCCCATTTTCTGAGGACAGCAGTGACAGACTGTTGAGCTTATGTGTTCCCAGCCCATAAAGGCACAGAAAAACCCTGTACAAACATGGGAACAGTAATCAGAAACCAATGTGGGTGAAAGACTTTGACCACTTTCTGTTCTCCACTAAGTTGCAAAAAGTACCATGGCCGATGGGATCCTAGGAACTGTAGCCATTCTCCATCTCGATGCTGAGTGAAAAGACATTCACACATTTTTACTACACTATTTGGAATAGCCCTCAGGGCTGAGTAAGAGTGCTTTTTGTTAAGGCTGTTGCAACGGCTGCTTGCAACTCTGGTCATTCAAATGCAGCCAGCAGGTAAGAAAATAACAATTTCTCAGCCTCTGACTTTCTTTACCAGTATGAAAAACACAGTTAATAGTATGTGTAATGATGTTTCTGATGGGATTAGCCAGAAAAACCTGCCTCTGTTTCAAACCAGGCAATCAGTGGCTTTTCTATGACTCTTTCTAGATCAGCAGAGGAAGCTCACCACCAAGGCTGAGAATGTCAGCTACACAATGGAGCTAAGAAAAAAAAGGATCTGAAAAAAATTGCACGTGTGTTAAGAGGACCTCCGACATTTTTTCCCAAAAAATAGGACAGAAAAGGTTTCCATTTTTGTCCAGGTTGTAGCACCTAGAATACCTCTTTACTCTTGCAGGAAGGCTCCAAGCAGAGCTCTGCTCTTCAGCAGCTGCAGGCTGAGAATAGCTTTACAAGCATCCACATACAGGCAGAAAGCTTACAAGATCAGCCAGCTCTGGGGCTCTATATACAGCTCTGAGAGTGAACCCAAAATTCCTTGTCTGAATCACAGCCATGGCAATGGCAGATGAAATGCAAATCGGCTTCCAGCATCCTGTATATATTGTTGTGTTTAAGAAAGGAAAGAATTTGTCTCCAGCTCATGATAGTTGTAGAAAACAATATACCTCACTTTCTAGTGGCTTAAAAAACTTTTTTATTAGTATTTGCAGCATTCATTTCCATTGGCTCTATGTCTCCAACTGAAAACAAGTTAAAGCCTCTCTATAAACCTCAGACAAACTACTGAGTTGTCTTAGTTTTAGAAGGACACTGGCAGGTCCCTCTTTACAGTGTTATTTGTTCAGCATGGGGATGATTCCAGTGGCACTTAGCAGAAACTGAAATGTGTGGATCATTTCAATTTTGAGAGAGTTCTTGCAGGACTGAATATTACTGCATGCCTTTTAGTGGGGGTAATGGATTTGGCACATTGGTGGGCTCCAGAAATCATCTCAATGGCTGTTGACAAGGAGGTCTCTGTTGCCTTGCTGTGAGGATATTCTTCTTCGACATTAATCTGTTGACAATGTTTTCCAGTCCCCTAACTTCCCTCTTCATCTCTCACTGTGTTACACAGCAGTTTTGCTTTGTGCCTCTGAAAACGGTAGCTACTGGCTGTGTTAGCAAAAAAGCCAAGCTCTACATTGACTTGTTTTGTCCTGAATATCACTTATAACTGCTTTTTGTAGCAACAGTTTAGATTTCACCCTTCTTTCCTGGGCTATGTGTTTCACACAGTAAGACAGGACAAGAACACCATGTCTAGGTAGCACAAAATCATGTGAATCCTTTCTCTGGGAGCCTCCAGCCCACCACACAGAGAGGGACAGCAGCACTGGCTACTTTGTGGAAGTGGGAAGACACTGGCCTGGCACTATGTACAAAATTCCTAATGCATGAACTGGTTACAGGTTTCTCAAGGATGATGCATCAATGAGCTTGATGATACCTTAATGCTTTATCCCCATCCTACCACCCCCCACCTCCAGCAGCCAGAAAAACTGAGCATGTCTGGACACCCTCTTTCTAATGAAACTTCTGTCAGGCTTGATTTTTCTTCTTTCAAGGGAGACTGTTTCATTTCAAACTTTATGTCATTCCATATAAATGAGTCTTGGAGAACAAATGAGCCTCTGAATCAATCAAGATATTTCCAAGTACTGTTGTACCAAATTGTGATGGGTTAGTGTAAAACATATTCAGGATTTTCCTGCTCTTTGCTCAAACAACATTGAAAGGGGCAATGGAAAATTAAATAATACTCCATCCAAGAAAGACTGGAGCACACTCTTTCTAGATGTTCTATGCTTCTTCAGTTTTTCTTTTCATATAAACTTTTGTTGAACATATTGTTTTTCCAGAAAATGTTTGTCACCAAATTGGTGTGAGCTGGAGGAAAAAAGTTCCACTGAAAATTTTCCATTTACTTTTGGTGTCCCTCCAACTTGACAGGGACCATCTCTAAAGCACCTACCCAGCTATTCACTTGCCAACCAAAACTGTCCAGAGATATGTCAGTTTAATGCAGGTACAATTTCTGTTAAGTGCTATATTTCAGCCAGTGGGTAGAGGAAGAAAAGCACCAAGTTTGATTCATAGCAAAATCTACTGTTGATTTCATTACAGTGAATAATGGGCGATTTCGTCATAGTGAATAGTTACAGGTGAGACAAGTAACGGAGACTGAGAGGAATTTTTCCTATACTGCCCCCAGTCTCTTTCCACTGAGTAGATTTTCTTAACTGAAGGATGTCCATTATTAAATGCCTCATTGCATATGACAGAGTGTATCATCTTGGCTGTTGTTTTAAAATCTGTTCTGTCTTGAGGTTTGTCAAACAAATTTCCTTCAAATGTACTCAAGCGACTTATCAAACAAAATAGAACCTCCTCTTTGTTCCTTTTTTCCATGTAAATTGTGATGCCAGAATCCTTGGTCTTTCAGGGCTTCAGAAGTTATACGGTTGATTGGAGTGCTTAAGTAGTAGAAAAAAGCTAAAATCACAACTGCTTCATTTTGAGTGATGTGTTTTAATAACACTGTGTTATCTGAGGTCATCCACTGTCTGTAGATGTCAATAGCCTTGTTGAGTGTTAATTCAGATGGAAAGTCCAGCCACATATTTTCTTGATGTGTGTATTTACAGATGAGAACTCATTTACAAAATAGGTCAAGAGTAAATCAGTAACAGATGATACAGCTGCAAATTCTGATTCACACTTTCATGTTCAAACTACTGGATGTTTTTCTTCCCTCAAAGATAGAAACATGCTTCCCAACTGGGGACTTCCATGGAGCAGTAAAAAACTATATTTTATTTTTTAAATGTACGTAAGATTCATACAGAACTATCCTTGCAACTAAATACCACGGGAATAGAAGAGTTTTATTTCTTACAAACAGATCATTGCAGAACCTGCTTCACACACTAGCAAATATAATGAAACATATCTCCAAATCCTATACTTTTTAAGTACAAAGTATGCTGTTTTCTTTCTCATTAAGTAGTAGTCATCTGCTATAGACAAAAAGAGCTGGAAGAACTTTTGCTTTGAAGTTATATCCATTTTGCTTGCATGAGTCCAAGAACATTTGGAACTCATCAAGACTACATCAAAGAGTTTTATCATGTTCGCGCATCAAAAAGGTAGTGACAGAGCAGCACTTTTAAGAGCAAAGCCTGTAGCTTCATCTTTGTCTTTACATTTGAATAGGGCTTTCAAAAGGAGGAAAAATAACAAGCAAATGCAATATTTTCTGCAAAAGGAGAAGACTTGTCTTCAAAATAACTTTTCATTTCAACTGAAAATTAAATACATCTATTTAAAATAAAGGATTCCATTTAGGAACAGCAAACGCCATTCAGCTTTCTAGGATTAATATAAACTTGAACATTCTGTCTTGAAACATGAAACAATTTTTCATCCATCTGTTTAAAAGAACCAAGTTTTAATTGTCTCCTAATGCAATTCATAGCCTAAACAGGCCACGTGAATGCAATCCTATGGTACCTTCCAGTATCTACTAAAGCAACATTATCCCTCTATGACAAATCACTGTCTTTTAAGCATCCTTTCTCTTGGATTCTTGTGCTTGGGAAGGTTACAGCCACTAAGCTCCAAAGCCTCTTCTTCCCCCAGAGAGAGATACCTGGCATAAAATTCAGACAAACGTCTCAAAGTATTCTTTTTTCCTCATTTGTCTTTCTCCTCCATCAGTGGATTTTAAAGTCATGTCAGTATCATTGACAAAGTTTAGTGATGAGTTAGTTGACTGGTTCAGGCAATCACTTTCAGTTTTTATGTCTATTGATGGCCATAAGGAAGCATTATACAACTAATCTCTGTTGTCATCTGGATGCTGAGTGGGCAAAGGTCCTGTTTGGCCTCTATCTCTAATCCCTAGCGTCGTCTGAGATCTCATGACCTTGACAGCAATGTGATTGTGAATAAATTCTGAGAAGTTCCTCAAAGTCAGGAGGAAAGGCAGTCCTGGAAACCTTGCGTAGATGCTTAAAATGCTTTTTCTGTGCTGCCAGTATTCCTAAGCTGTGCTTGCAATTAAAACTGCTATGATTAAAAATTTGGAATTATTGGTTGATTTAGGTTGTTAAGTTTCTTGCTCCTGTTGACATCCTGTTCTGAAATGTTTTACCCAGAGTTCAATTCAGAGGCTTTCTGAAGTCCTCACTGACTCTTTCTTTTTCTTTTGGTTTTGCGGTAAAGATCAAATAGATTGCATTTCCTCAGCTTGGATAAGGAAAGGCAGTGAAAGTTAGAGTGCTGAGCTGTAGGATCATAAATAGTAAAGTGAAGGTCATTAAAGAATGCTTATCCATTAGTTCTCGCAGTAAGAGAGTTAGTTTGGTACTCAGTGTGGTTAACAGCAGATTTAAAACCAACAGAAACAATAACTGTCTTGTAAAACATGTGATTATGTGACTCATTTTTGCAAGGTATTTCAGCAGTGGAAATTATTAATATATGGGTCCTTTGGCACTTACTAAACACAATAGTTCATGCTCTGCTTCTAGCTTAGAAGCTTCTAATCCACTGGATGGACATACTTCTACACATATTGTCTGTAAGATACCACTGCTGCTCACTGGTGGAGAAGTAAAAGTGCAGTAAAATGACTTTCAGTGTGATGCTGGTGGGGCAGTTCTTATATTCTTATGTTTATAGCTGCTTATGTCATGATGTCTTTTTATATCATATTTTATTTTCATAACACTATTGTTACTCTCAGATCTACTCTAATGTCTTGTCATAAAAGATGACCAAATATTAGTAAAAATTAGTTTAATACATATTTAGAAAAAAAATTAATTTAATTACACTTTAAAATTTGAAAATCTATTGCATAACTAAGTTTAAACTCTCCAGAAAACTGACACCACCATATTCTGATTAATGCTACAATTTTTTTCATTTTCCATGTGGTTGGGCACAGAACGTGTCACTAATCATCACAGACATACAGCATGGTGTTAAGTGGAGTCAATGCATAATTTTCAGCTTGCTTCAAATGATCTGCTTTCAATCAAATCCATTCGATTCCTTTGGAAAATCTAGATTTGAAGATCTTCTAGTACTGAAAATTATGTCACTGTTAAGAAGCTGCAAATAAACCGTAGAACATGCTATTCACCTTATGTGCAGAACTTTTACTGATGGACGAGTAAAATGCCATTGATGGTTTCATTTTTCCTATTGCCTTCACTTGCATGCTGGTTTTCAAGGCTGCTAGTGGTTCGTGATGGTTTTGAGGCTACAGTAAAGAGCTATGCACAGTCATCTTGGCAGCCTACAAGCAGTGCCGAGTTCTGCAGCACTTACTTGCTGATCAAGGGTATCTTATCTGGAGACCCTGAACGAGGATCCAGTGGAGGCAGCTCAGCTTATACATTATTTTGGTGTTTGAGGAAGCAGCCCTGCATTTTTGAGTAATTTCTGAGTCCTTTCTGATGCACCACCCCCACCTCCTAGAGCAGCGATTATACTGCTGCAGCTGTCATTTATTGAACGCCAAACTTTGAAAAGAGAGGAGGTGAACAGGTATATCTGTGGTTGCAAATTAGTCCATAAATACAATTTTTTGGAAGGTTTATATGCAGCTGTTGTGCTTACACTTGTTACTCTGTCTAGTTATGATGTACAGCCCCAGAGCTGCATTCAGGTAAGCACCAAGGGGCCCCCAGAAGCCCCAGGGTGATCTCTGCAAAGGGAAAGAAAATGTCCACATGCTTTGGGACCCTCAAGCAGTGGTCGCCTGGAACGGAGGTAGAGTCTCCAAGTCACCTTTCTTTCCTCCTCATCCTTTCCTGGCATGCCACAGTTCCTTTTTGCATACAGTCTGAAGCTCCTGAAGGTAAAACCACAGTCTATTTTTCTGCAACATAAAGGCAACGCAATTTAACAGGTGCAATTTCACTGAAACATTATTGTTAGCAAGGGAATTTGGTACTTCAGCTGGAGCAGTTCTTGGATCTTTTCCACCGTCCATTAACAAATGAGAGTACTTAAGCTAGTCATCAGTCATAACCTTTGCTGGTTTTGCACAAAGATCTTCATCTATGAAGTCAACTAAATTGATAGTTTCATATAAGGAACTCCTTTTATGTGTCCACTGAATTCTTATCAAAAATTACAGCTTATAATGAAAGGTTAATGTCTCTTTGAATAGGGAGATTAATTTGTTCTTCATATCGTGTTTCAGACTGCCAAACTTCTGCTACACAGGTACGGGCTTCACTCATACAAAATATGAGTGTATTTAGAAAAAAAAATCATTAACAGGATAAGAAGGTTTATAAATATAAACTAGAAAAACTTCAAGATGTGTTGTGTATGTTCCAAGCTAGTAAACTCGATACTTGCCAATTAGGCTTAAGTGTACCCAAGATGATACAGAAGAATGCAGTTACGTCTCCATCTGTCTCATTTGTCTTACGATTCCACAATATCTAATTTGAATCATATTTCTGACACATGGGACTAAGTGGAGAATACATCTACTCCTAGTAATTGCTTGAGGTATGTGCCTCCATTCTCTGTCCAGCTGCATTGCCATATCACACCTGTAACAAGACACACTACTAGCACATTGTATAGGGCCAGTAGTCTGGCAAGCATTGCATGAGCTTCAGAAACAGTTGAAGACAGCAGTAAAAAATATGCAGCAACGTACTTGGTGGGAAAGAGCTGCCCAACAGGCTTGAGGAGTTGAGCTACATCCCATAGATGTCTTGTATTTTAAAATAACAAATACAAACTATTTGTATGGATGAGAAGCAGTTTTGATTTACTCATTCAGCCTAATCTCACCTTCCATTAAAAACCACCAGTATGAGGAGAAGAATCACAGAATCACAGAATGGTAGGAGTTGGAAGGGACCTCTGTGGATCATCTAGTCCAACCCCCCTGCCGAAGCAGGGTCACCTATTGACCACATTTGGCTATCCTTACTCAGGCTGAGCACCATTTTATCCCACTGGTTTCCTCATTTATCTTGACAGACCTGCCCAAGAAATCAGTGAATGAGCACACAACTCTGCTGTACAAGCAGAAGGGATGAGACTCAAAGTTAGGGATAAGTTTGCAGATGTAGTGTGTAGGCATGACATGTTATTTCTTCTTAAAGTCATAGTTTTTTTAAATGAGTGGAATTACAACATCTTGGTACTTTTAACTATAGTCCCACTCTGTCCTTCCCCAGCACATATAGATTATTGTGAAATCAACTGAAAAAAAGGAAAAGCTGTTTGCCTATTCTGTTTGTTACACATTGTGGTGGGTTGACCCTGGCTGGATGCCAGATGCCCACCAAAGCTGCGCTCACTCCCCTTCTCAGATGGACAGGGGAGAGAAAATATAACTAAAGGCTCGTGGGTTGATATAAGGACAGGGAGATCACTCACCAGTTACCGTCATGGGCAAAACAGACTTGACTTGGTGAAATTAGTCAAATGTATTGCCAATCAAATCAGAGCAGGATAATAAGAAATAAAGCCAAATTTAAAAACTCCTTCCCTCCACCCCTTCCTTCTTCCTTGGCTTAACTTTACTGCCGATTTTCTCTGCCTCCTCTCCCTGAGCGGTGCAGAGGGATGGGGAATGGGGGTTACGGTCACCACATGTTGTTTCTGCCGCTGCTTCCTCCTCAGGGGAAGGACTCCTCACACTCTGCCCCTGCTCCATTGTGGGGGTCCCTCCCACCAGAGACAGTTCTCCACAAACTTCTCCAATGTGAGTCCTTCCCACAGGCTACAGTTCTTCACAAACTGCTCCATCGTGGGTCTTTTCCATGGGGTGCAGTCCTTCAGGAACAGACTGCTCCAGTGTGGGTCCCCTACAGGGTCACAAGTCCTGCCAGCAAACCTGCTCCAGCATGGGATCCTCTCTCCATGGGTCCACAGGTCCTGCCAGGACCCTGCTCTAGTATGGGCTTCCCATGGGGTCACAGCCTTTTTCAGGTGCATCCATCTGCTCTGGCATGGGGTCCCTTGCATGGGCTGCAGGTGGAGATCTGCTCCACTGTGGATGCCCATGGGCTGCAGGGGGACAGCCTGCCTCACCATGGTCTTCACCACAGGCTGCAGGAGAATCTCTGATCCGGTGCCTGAAGCACCTCCTTCCCCTCCTTCTTCACTGTCTGCAGAGTTGTTTCTCTGACACAGTCTCACTCCTCTCCTCTGGGTGCTGTTGCACAGCAGTTCTTTTCCCTTCTTAAATACATTATCGCAGAGGTGCTACCACTGTCACTGGAGGGCTCACCCTTGGCCAGCAGCAGGTCCGTCTTGGAGCTGGCTGGCATTAGTTCCATCAGACATAGGGGAAGCTTCTAACAACTTCTCACAGAAGCCATTCCCGTAGACCCCCGCTACCAAAACCTTGCCATGCAAACCTGATATGCACACAGATCCCATGGTTCTTGTTTAGCTATATTTATGCAGTGAAGATCGATAATGCTATCAATTGTCAAAAGACATTTTGATACAACTAGAGAGAAGGCAAATATTTGAATTTGTTATGGGAAGTGCTGTGAGAAACATTTAATTTCTCTTTTACCTTCTCTGTACTGCCCTCCAAAAAAATCTAAATGAATTCTGAGCAAAAGTAACAGTAAACTTAGTTGGAAAATGCCATTAAAACAATGCCTGACATTATCTAGTGACCCTAACTCCTTAGCTTAGCTCACAGCTCTGTGTGTATTTGCAGAGCATCATCACAAGGGGAGTTATCAGAATCCACTCATCTAATTTTTCCCACCTGTTTTAGAAACATGCAAAAATCTTCCCGTGAAGCCTCTAACCTCTTAAAAGACCACTTTCAAGATGGCTATGTTTGCTGTGTGGCCCCTCACTGCCCTCAAACCACACACACAGCTTGATGCTCCCTGCACTGCCCGCCTGCATTTCATATTGCATCTGGGTTCCTACAGGGAAAATCCTCCCTGTCTGTCAAGAAAATTTATCAAGGTTATGCTTTCTGTGAAAAAGGTTGGAATGGGAGTGAAGGCAGTGAGAGAACAAGGTAAAAGACAGAATGGCTTTTAAGAGTTATTCTGCAGCGGTACATGTTTGCATGTCATGCCTCCTACTGTACAGCAGGTAGGACATGTACCAACACGACCCGACCATCCCAGGCTCAAATTCAGATTTTCTCACTGCAGAGCACCCAGTGCATCTTTTTTTAGTACTCATTTTAAGCTTTGCAGGACTCAGGATGAGTAGGTTACAAAGACCAACCATGGAAACTTGCTTTACATTGTACATAGAGATCCATGAATAAAAAAATTGCACAGTCACATCATTGGTAATGTATCTTATTTGTTACTCATTTTGGAAAAGCTTAAAAATACAATCTGTCCAGGAACAGAGGCTTGTTGTGTTTCTATATACACAGCATCAGAAAGATCAATATCTGGAAGGCTTCACAAGCCTGGACAAATGCATGGAAACCAAGAATTTTATTATTAAATGTAGCTGTTATTCAGAAACAGGTACCCAAGCTAGTAAATCAACCTTCTAGTATGCCACAGGTGTATGGGTGGTTTTCACTTTTTTTGGAGGGGGACACACACTACTTTTTTCATTCATTACCACAATTTAGTTAACAGTGACAGCCAAGCAGTACACGTCAGTCCTCAAAAGGCAGTCCTTCCAACTCAGGTCTCTTTGTCGAGCACTCAGCAAGAGCATTCACTCATGGATGACAGCAGGCAGATGAGCCTGTTCTAAAATTACTGTAATGTTATACAAAGCTTGAGTAACTGTTATGAATAACTATGGTAGGAGAATCTAATTCAGTGCTTTTTGTGAAATAAAAATATATATTTACCTCAGCATGATTGTATTTCTTTAGCTCAGTAGCACTGTTACAGTGCACAAACTCAGTCCTGCAGCAGGAGGTACGTGGGCAGACACCTTAGGTTGCCTAGGGTGTGGGTGCTGTCCAAGAGGCTGGGGTGTGGGGTGGTGGTCATGAGGGAATCACCCGAGTACAGAGTCCCTCAGGTGAGATCATGAGCTCTTCAGTATTACTGGACTCTGCTTATCAATTGGATGCATTTTTAAGTTTTTCACCTGCCTGGGTATCATTTGTTTCGGGAACATCAGCTGTGAATCTCAAAATTCAGCATGTTTGTTCTTCAGCACTGTTAATCTGCACTACCAACAGAACTACCAATATTGTTGATCATACCTTTTTTTTCCCTTTCATTTCAAAGTTTACAGTAGGTAGAGAAGCCATCTGGCACAAATAACTTATGATCTAACAAAGCATTAACTGCCCTGAGATATAACTGAGTCTGGAAGCAGCCCCCAGTGTCCGTCCCAAAAAAGCTCAGTCATTTTTTTTTTAATTAAGTGAGATGGTATAGCAGCAAACCAACAAAACAGAGGAGTTTAAGAGGTCTCTGATTCTTCTAAATAGTCAGCATTGGCTACCAACTTTAATGCTTGATTAATTCTTTTCTGCTTTTTTCTGAAGTGAGACGACAACAGACTTTCCAACATACTCCCAAGAATATACTCTCCAACTGCTGGCTAAATGCAGGTGCATTTGACTGCGGTTTTGCTTGGGCATTTTCCATGCTACATTTCATCCCGTTATTATAACTGAGCCCCAAAAGGGTTTTTTGTTGTTATAAAAGAAACAGGAATTTTCTGGTACTCAAATATTAATAAGACTTTTCAGAACCGATCTTTTTCAATAACTCAATGTGATAAATGCATAATTGGATGGTGAATCAGTGTAAGCAAGGTCAAGGAAAAGGGAAATTACAGAAGGTCTTCCATATTCTATTAACCATCTGATAATAATTCTTTTAAGGTTTGCCTTGCTTTCAACATACTTCACTTTGTACTCTGTATTTTCCATGTACACTGTCATTTCTAACTTAAAAAACAACTTGAAAATAGTATTTTTATGTTGGGTCTTGAAAAGGGTGGTCTCAGAGGTCAGTTTTTGAAAATCATTGGGTCTATACTAAAACATTTATTGCTCTGCCAAGGTACAGTCCCACATTTATGAAGCAATTCTGCAACACGCTTGTCAAGCCATAAAGAGTCACTGAAAAGCAGAATGAAATCTTCTTCGTTCAGGGAGCTGAGCCCGAGGAATATTCTGCAGTGGTCTGATTTGTTTTGGTGGTTGTTTATTCAAAAATCATTGCATCGTGATGAAAGCAATCCTTTCTCTCAGTTGTTAAGCTATGCAGAAGTGTTTGCTGTCCCACACTGAGAACTGGAGAGAAAGCAGAGGGTTTCAGATAAACGAGCCTCCTCAGAAACCCTGAACATCCTGACTGGGTGGTGAGGGATGCAGACAGATCTGTCGTTCAGAGGTGATGTCTGAGAAACACTGACATAACATTTTCCAAGGAGACGGCCAGAAACCTGTGAAGGATTTTTCAAGCCAATGTATAGATATAAATCTTGGAGACATTTGTCTGTACTGTGAATGACTGCAGGGGGTCCATTCTTTGTGACAGGAAAAAATGGAGCTGGCCTTTTATTTTTGCTTTTGGGTTTTTTCTTTTGGTTTCTCTTGTATTTTTCTCACATCAGGGTCACTAATGCCTGCTGATGATCCTGTAGTAAAATCTCTGTTCCACCACGGAGATGAGAAAGATGAAGTCAGACGTGGACAGAGGAATAGACCTGACTTTACCCAACTGTCTCCTCTGCTGTGCTTATCACTCACACAGCAGTGTGAGCCACCTTACCTGCCCGTAAACCTTCCTAGCACCATTAGGGTTATACAGCATGACTGTCTCATGTCATGTTCCATCACTTTTTCAGTCTGAGACTGACGTGCGGAGAGCAGACTCCACAATCTGTAAGACTGTAAAGTAGGTATTTTTATTCGGCACCGGGCAGCACAGGGGGTAGTCCCACCAAAGTCATGTGGGCGGAGCAGCAACTTGTCTCTTCAATTTATACAATCAAATATTACATATACATTAGATTTCCTAATATGCCTATACATATGCATCTATTCTCATTTCATATTAAAATGAGTTCCAAGAAGTAATTTCCATATTAAAATCAGTTCCAATAAGTAATTTCCATAGACTCCTCCCAGCTGCGCTTGCACAGTGCCTCCTGATGGTGGTCATCGGGGGTCCCAAGATGAAGGCCCATCCTCTTCATCAAGGTGTTTGCTGATTGACCCCTGTCTCTGCGCAAACTCAGTTCTCTTCTGGCTCCCATCCATACAGCAGGGTCGGTCTTAGCCGGTTCTAGGCGACTCCCAGCCCCTATCAGGAACTAACCCCTTTGTATGGAGATGCAAGACTCTCTGCTTCAGTTAATTTAGACAATACATAAGCACTATCAGTTTTTTAAATGCACAGCAACTATTAGGTAATGCCACTTCTATTAAAATCCCTTTTAACACCTTCCTTCAAGATATATTGCTTAATCATATTACACATTTTGAAAGAAACTCATAAACCATTATATTGACCTTTGTCTACAGGATGCAGACACTGGAAGAACAAAATAGAGTGAAATGGCCAAAGTATGGAGAAGACAAGCTCCAGGACTGATTCATCCCACTACCCAGCAGTGAGAGAAGTGCTGAACAGCTGAGACCCACTGCAGTTTCAGTTGATGTTTGAACAATAATGTTCAGCTGAAAAAAAGATGGAGAGCTATTGAGGAGCATGAGATGCTCAACCACCTCCAGTCCCCGTGCAGGGGAAGACTGAGAGTGTAATTCATCCACAGCTGTCTTCAGAAGGCATAACCCCTGGGAACATCCTTCCCCAAATCCCATCCCCTGTTAGTGAATAGTCCAAAGGCAGATGTCTTTGCAGCTTGGGCATTGATCTGCAGCTCTGTGGGTTATTTGACAAAATTTGGAGGAAAATTTGAGGACAGTAATTGGGAAATTACTCTCAAACAGGAGCAGCAATAAGGACACTACAGGAGCTAACTGGGGTATTCAACAGCCTGGTAGGTACTTTGGCTCCTCAAAAACTTTCTCTAAAAATTTATTTTGATGTGAACTGAAGTTTTCAGCAAAACACTATTTTTGTGAATACTGCCTGTGTTCTGCACGCAACTTTGATTTCTTTGTTCCTCAAGAGAAAAACTCAGATGGCTCTGTCTTCAGCCAACAATATGCCTAGAATCCAACTTTCTGGGTTTTTTTTTACTGAAAAATGTATTTTCCACTAGGGAAAAAAAAGACCCATTTGCTGTTTTTTTTCTGCTGTCTACTTGTAATCTATTCTATACAAGAAAAAAAAGTACTTTTTTTTTCCTTTCAAGGTGTGTATAAGAAAATTTAAAATCAATGCAAAACAGGAGAAATAGAATTTATGTTACAAATAAGGCAGTGATTCTGCAAGAAAAAGCTCTTCCTTAGGTTCTATTAAATGCAATGATATTGCCAGCCACTGTGTTACCACTAAAGGTTTGGATCACTTTTCTCAGCAATACACTTCACATTTTCCCTTAGCTTTAGACAACTGGATTATGCTGTGTCTTCTGTTTTCAGAGGAAGTTATTTAGTTGCTGGATAGAATGACTGCAGTATTCTGTCGTAAACTTTTCCATATACAGGAAATTAACCCATCAGATTCTGGTCTGCTTTCTCTCACTGTCTAAATACATATTATTTTTAAATTTGTGACTTTTTTACTATCAGAACACCCAAGAGGTTTGAAGTCCTTTACCCACAAAGGAAGAGTGGATTTCCATGGACAGCCAGGTATAGACATGCTGCTGGCCAGGCCCTTCCCTGTGTGTTAACAAGGCTTAGAGCACTTTGAAAATGCTGCAGAAGTTTTGATCTTCAACAACACAGCTATAGGGACAACAACCGAGATCAGGTCTTCCATACTTTAGAAGCATTTCACCCACTTTTTCCAAACCTACTGCCTTTTTTCTTACCTTTCCCCCTCCTCCCACTTCATCACTGCACAGTGATGCTTCCTTTAATAGCTCTGCTTTCCCACACACCCCTCCTAATGCCTTCATAAACTTTTCTCTCCCTCCCTTGCCACGGAGGGCCCTGGCCAGCAGCAAGCCCGTAATTACACAGTCAAGGCAGAAACACAGCAAGGGGTCCCATTTTTCCACATAGGAAATGGAACAGAAATATAACATCTAACCACAACAGAGCAGAAATGTTTCTCCTACACAGTCAGTCTGTGAAATACGTGTGCAAACCTGATTCAGGGAAAAGGACAGACTAGATGAATCCTTCCAGTCTTAAGTGTAATCCTTGGATCCTCCTCTAGCACACCCCAACTAAGTGCTCCCCAGCTTCCCTGCCCCGAAAGTCTAAAATCCTACTGTCTGTGCTAGCAGCCTTGGTTTGCCCAAGACGCCTCTTTGATGTCAGCCTGAAATTGTTTTTGGGAAAAAAGCCAGCAGGAACAGGCCTTTCTGACTGAAGAGACTTATCTTCTCTGGCTTCCTATCTGGGGGCTGCAAAGCAGTGTGATATACACTTCGTTATGTTTTCTATATTTTGTAATTATAACATCTAAGAAAATAGAAATGCAACACTGAAAACAGGAGCCAGCAAACCCCACACTGCCTCTGATACAGCATTCTGGAGAGGATTAAAAATAAATAAAAATCCAGTGTATTAATGAAAAATGTCACAAATGTGGCACAAACAAAATACACTGACAAATAGCCCTTTGATGGAAAGAAAGGTCCTGCAGGAACTGCCCAGCATGAACACCAAGTGAGACCCTGGGAATTAACTTTGCCTCTCTGGCACACCAAGGACAGATTATGTGCTTTGTCCAGGCTTTCCTTTCAGTGCAATTCATACCTGCATCACCGTCGGGAGAGATCCTCAAGCAGGTCTGGTGCCTCCACCGGAACACTTTCTCTGAGGCTGGTAGTGTGAATTCACTGCAGTCTCAAACCCTTCCATGTCATTTAAGCTCTGCTCTGCAACCTGTGCTGGGTAGCTTTCACTGGTAGTTATTGTCCCTTCCTGTTTTCATTTCCTGCTCACCCAGCTGCTGTTTTAGCCAACGCCAGGGAGGGTATAAGAAAGAAAAAAGTAGATGTCTACAGTGCCTATAGGCTGCCGGAGAGCAGGATATGGCATTGCAGGTGATATCTGAAGATGCTGGTTGCTTCTCCCTTCTTTGCCAGGTCAGAATCAGGCCAGATCCAGGTCCTGCAGAGGTGCAGGAGTGGTCTCAGAAACCAAACTGCCTCCGCATAGATTTGGGTGCAAAAGCATCTGGTTTCTCGGGAAGAAGGAAGGCATGTGACTCCCAATTTCACAGTCTTTTTGAGAAATTGAGTTGTGTTTTTTTAGTGAAAAGTAGGTGCCCATAATATTTTCTATCTTTCTGGGCTGTTTTCCCTAGCCAGTTGCTCATCAAAGAGTCTCCTCCATGTCTGTTGTTGTCTTCCCTTGTTTCCTCTAATGGAAAGCTGCTCTGAACTCTCAGCCAAGCTGGGGATGTGAAGTACAGCCATATGATCATCCTTTTCACAGGTGCAGATGGGAGCTCAGTGCTCCAGCACACAGTGTTTACTAATAGTTTTATGCTGCATGTACTGTAATCACATAAAAAAGGCAGGATAATAATCTTCAATGCAGTTTGTGGGACCAGTCCTGTAGCCTGGAAAAATAAATGTATTTGCACTCCTCATAATACTGACTTGATTATTCTGTTAAGCCAGACCTGCCAACCTCGTACTATACCTCTACTCTTGGACCCTGGATTATCATCGGGAATATGAGCAGAAAAGGGAAACTCCACATCCTTAAAGTTAGCTATAAGGCTGGTTGCAGGGTGGGTTTTAAATAACTGACACTTTCTGAGGCTACTTGAATCTTATACAAGGACATCTCTACTTTGACTCAAAACTCAATGAGACACCAAGGATTAAGGCTCAAAAAGTTGTTTATTCTCGCCATAACTCATAGCTGGGAAATATAGTGTAATTCCATACAAATTGATGATGGATATGGTTAAATGAAATTATGTCTGAAGAAATCTTCTTTTGGTATATACACATGATCTATGATTCTGTCCAGTGAATGGCATGATTTAAAGTTGTAACATGATTTAAATTTTATAAACTTCTACCATAAAATCATAGTATTAAAGGCTGTAGGGATTCTTGGCATCTCCCACAAATTGTGTACTTTCTGTTAAAGGCATGTGTCTCCCCGTCCCGTTTACTTGAACCAAATGCAACTGTGCGTTTGCTTTAATCTTCGTTGCATTTCAGCCCCAATTTTCTCATAATGTTCTTCAAGTCTTCACTTCCCCTTCACAGGATGACCAAAGCAGCACCTGTGTTTGCAAAACCTGAGTATTTGGGAGTTGTGCTGTAACTGTCCCATCCCTTCCAGAAAGGCATAAACCTGCAACAGTGTTAGTGTATTGCCCTAAGTGTCCAAAATGGGACAGATGCAATTCCATATTTTCTACACTATATTTTGCACTCCAAACACACAGTTACACCATTCTGATAATTGCACGAGGTTTTCCACATGCTTCCGTTTCAGCTCAAGCACCATCTTAAAAATATAAGAAAATTATACAGCCATTCCAATCATCTTAACATTTTTTCTAGTCCAGTAATAATGGAATGAAACCAGCTGATTCATAGAAGATATACTTTTCCAGAACATATGTTTAATACATATTCTCAACAAAAGGAATGTGATGATGAAAAAATATCAGCAACAGGATACTATCGGCCATAATGAGTGAGAAAATCAGGGTGTTGTTCTTTCTGATTTGTTCCCTTTTTTTCCAAATATCTGGCTGTCTGCTTTCATTCTCTTCGTATTCATTTTCAACTCCAAAAAATGAAAAAGAATTGTTGTATTCTTTCCCATTTCTAATAATTCAGTGGCACCATTATCAGCACCTGGTGTTTTGTTGTTCCTGAGAGGCTGATTGCCTCTCGCGTCACTTCAAAATTTAATTCTTCCACAAATAGCTCATGTGTCTGGGATACAGCTTTTTATTCACTATTAACCATCTCCCTGTAGTGGACACATAAAAGTACTCCCCCTTCCTCTTCTGTAATTGAGTTTTTTGTAATGAAAAGGTTTCCTTATTTGTTCTTCATCGGACATAAATGTGGTTAATATCCTCTCTCCCATGCACCTTTATAAAATGTGTTTATTTTACTAATCTTGCTATCCTGTTTCATCTTTTTCCCCAAGCCATTAAGGTATTGTCTTTCTCCTTATACTGCTGGCCTCATGACTTTCCCTCTGGCTTTACAGTGTTTCTCATCCAGAGTTCAGTTCTGATTCTGAAGGCTACAGCCTTGCTATATGTCAATCTCAGTTGCTTTCTTACAATCTTTGTCAAAACATTTTTTTCCTGTTCTTTTTTGATTTATTCCTGCAATCTGTTCTAACACTTTCTTTACTGTCTCTCTGGAGGTGTCCCACCTGGTATCAGTTTTTTCATGCACATCACAAAATCCTTTGAAGACTCCAAGCACTTTTAACTACCGACCTATATTCCTGTCTGTATTCTGGATTCCCCAAAGATTCTGTATTGTGTCTGTGTCTCATCTGCTTTATTTCATTTTGCTCAGTTCTTAGTTGTAGCAAATCATTATCCTACAATACAGAAAGCTCACCTGCAGCCATCTCCCCTTTGCTTTCTGCTGTCCTGGGTGTCTCTTCTACATCTTGAATAAAGTAGTATATTGTGGAATCTGATTGGTACCGAAACATTTGGTGACACTCACATATGCTTTTGAATGTTCCCATGAGCAAACAATGTGACATTCACAACCAGATCTTTGAAGGGGACAAGTGGCATTTGAGTGCTATTAGTTCTGCCTTTAATGCTCTCATCTGGATCCCGTGCATCTTCCTTCACTTCCATAGGATATCAATCATCGAGGAAAATACTTTCAACGGAAATCATCTTATCTATAGTTCTTCAGGGAACCTATCTTCTATTTTTATGATCAGTGACCTTCATCAGAATGAGAAGCCTTTTCCTGGTACCTCCCTTTAAAGCACAGACAGGAGTGTGAGGGGACTGCAAACCCAGTTGCTGCTGACAGCATAGTATCACCAGTGAGTCAGGCTCCATTCCATGCGCCGCAATTATTCAAATAGCGCCGCAATTCCAAAATAGTGCCAGACTCCTAACTTCAAGAGATTTGTTTCCTAGTTCTTTTGGTTACTTCATGACTGTGATAATCAAACAGTTAAAAGGGTTCCTGGTTTACGTAAAGTCAAAATGCTAGATGTTCCCATTCCCCGGTACTTTTTCCACGGTTCAGGCTATTTGACACAAAAGATAATGTGGATATCTAAAGCTTTCATTTTTTTCCAATTTCAGTTTTTACTGGTGAAGGGATCAACAATCCACACAACAGCCAATTTGCAGGAATTATTTCTTTGGACTAGTCATTATTCTTCTACATGTCTGATCTGACACTAACTTTGCGCATACCTGCTGCAATACAATGAATAGGGAGTAGGTATTGGTGGCCAAAAGTCTCAGGATTATTTCAAACATAATCTAGCACACACTTTTACTTATTAATTTGTGCTATTCACTAACTAAAGAACTAATTCACTCTGTAAGGCAGTAAGTGTTAAAACTCTAAACATACACAAGTCAGCAAAATGTAAATAGGAAAACAACTAAGATAGCTGACAACTAAGATAGATAGGAAGGGAAAGCAAATTCAAAGCAAATAATAAGGAAACTTAACATTTATTAAAACTGTGAAAACAAAAACTAACTGAAACTTCATCACTTGGGGCCGTATTTAAAGTAAGATAGTGTAAAGAGTACAAGGTACCTCCATGACTAACATTGACTGAAAGAACTAGGCCTACCTAGGAAGCTGAACCTAGAGCTTAGATGTCTTGAAGCTAATAGAAGTTTCCATACGGAGTTTGTTAAAGATTATGTTGAACACTAACAGAGTGATGATCTAAGCAAGTATCCTGCATGCTTGCAGAGAGTGGAGCTTCAGTGGAAGCCTGCCATGGAAGGGGAGTTCAGTGGACCGTAGCTGATGGGAGTCAGTGATCTCTGCCTATGAGCACGTGGTCTTTAACCACTGTTGAGTGGTCCTGCTGATTCATCCACAGCTCCCACCAGCATGGCAGAAAGACAGGCATGTTGCCTCACCTGCCTCATTTCGTGTCCTGGTGGTGGATGCCATGGGGAGAGAGGCTCCACAGTGTCTTTGAGAGCACTTCTGAGCAGCTAAGTGTGTAAGGTATGATAGTAAACAAAGCCAATAAAAAAATAAATGTTCCTATTCAAAATCTATTCAGCAAAGAAAAATCAAAAGCCAGGTAAATTTCTGGCCAGAGAACAGCACAGGATGAGGTGCTCACTTGCAAAGGGACCAGCCTACCAAACGTACCTACCCTCACATCAAAGCATCATATGCTAAATCCCACAAGCCACACAAATCTTCTGAGCTTTCTTTGGGAATAATTGATGTGGCTTGGCTGCAGGACCCTTGAAACACCCAAACTGCCTTGAGCCGAGCTGTCAGCTTGGCCCAGAGCAGCAAAGCCAGGCCACGGTGTGCTCTCCCCCCTCAGCGCTCCCTTCCGCGCTGACAGCTGCTGGCGGCCACGGCTCTTCAGCGTGCAGAAAAAAGCCCAGCAGAACTTCAAAACATCACTTCTTTCCCCCTGAAGGCCCTTCTCATTTTTCTAACTAGAACCAGCTCAAGCAGCTCGGAAGAAAGTGCTCGGAAGAGGGACACACTCTCTCAAAACCAGTTTGTGGACCAGTTGAGCCCATTTCTTTGCAGAGGACTTTTCTCAGTGATTGGAGCATTAGGTTTAGGAGACATGAGATCCTGGGAATGCCCTTTGGTTGGGGAATTGTTAATCTCATTAAACTATACAGTTATCTTATTCCATCGTGCTTTGAGGGTGATGCTTCAAGTTGAGGATTGGAAAGTGCGTGTTTAGGAGACAAAAAATTACAAAATAGTCTTCTTTTTTTTCCTCTCTTAGTGAAATCATCTAAAAATGGGAACCAGTTTTTGAGAATTTATGCTAATATAGCTATTATAAGGAACTTCACCAAAGTGGTGGAGTGCTGGAGACCCCCTCTCCCAGAGCAGAGAATATCCTTCCCTCCACAGCGTCAGAGAAGACTCTACATATTTATGTAATTTTACACTACTTTGGGGAAGCCACCAGAACACAAATGCAGAAGCATCCCTGGATTTGTTTGTTTCTAGTAAGATTAATATTTTGCTGTGTAACACTCCTATCCATGCACAGGCACTAAAGAATAAACTCTTTCCTTATGGCAGCATTAATTACAAATTAAAAATAAATAAAAAAAAAAATTAAAAACTATTTTCTGTAGAAATGCTGATTCCTGAAAGTGTTGTTTGCAAGACACAGGAAATATTCACTTTCCATGAAGTCCCACTAAGTTCCTAACTCACATAAATCCATACTCATGAAAAGTGCAAAAACATTCTTTATAATCAAAACTGATAAACACTATGCCAAGTGCTCTTGCTTTCTTCTCTATAAAAACACAGAAAGCTTTATTGTTGTGATGTGATACACAACTTTATTTTCAATAATGTATTATAAGATCAAAATTGGAAGTAAGGCAAATATTTTCATAGATATATGTAATTAAGCTTCTAATTTTGTGTTTAGTTTTTCAGACAGGAGACTTTAGGATCCTAACATTGGAAACACATTAAACAAAATTCGGTCTGTGTCTTTATCATCAATCAAAATACCTCAGTATCAGAAAATGAGCATTGTTTGGGTTTTCTGTCCATTTCCTGAACTAAGCAAAAATTAATTACTCTGATGAATGTTTTTTCATTTCAGGCAACAGGCAGAAAAAGTGATTTATTCATTCAGTAGCTTGGATAAAATCCAGAATGGCAGGTTTCCAACTCACTGTAGCAACACTCAGAAAGTCCAGCTGATTTTGATAAACACAGGTGTCCTAATATTTATTTTCCTTAAAGCCTCATCTGTAGTTCTTTCAATAATGAAATTATCTCAATGAACAAGAAACTTGTTGCTTTGATGCATAGAAATTAAAAAATTCATAGTAACATTAGGGTTTTTCCCTCTACTAACTGTACTTCTGAGTAGGGGCAAATTCCAACAATGTCTTTCCTGACAAGTTAAGCCCAAATGTAACCCTGTATATGAAACTTCAGGCTAAAACACCGCATGTCAACACAGCCAGCTCGCCCGGAGGTTGTGGGTCCCATTGTGTTAAGGTGACATCAAAAGCAAGCGTAGCCCAGGCTATCTGCTGGTGGGTGCAAACCTTCTGTTTTCTCCTCATCTCCTCCCCCCTCCAGCTTTTCTCTCTCTTTTCCATTTAGACTGTAATCTCTTTGCTGCAGGGACCCTCCTTCATCCCCTCTTTGCCAATTGCCAGGGCAAAGGATTCCCAGTCCCGGGATGGGTCTCTAGGTGCTGCTATAACACCAATAATAATAAATGCGGCTATGACTATTTTTCCGGCTATTAAATCGGTACCAGGGCTCTCCCTGGTGTCTGTGGCTCCTCTGAAAGAGAAGGACAGAAACAGGATAGCTTTGGTTGACTGTGGTTCTGACGCTACAGGGCTGGTGTCTAACCCATGCCGTATCTCACCAGTGTGACCAGCTCCCCTCACCTGTACTGGGGCAAGAGGAGGGTCTGCCTGCCCCAGGACTTACAGCCCATGTTTCAGGTCCTTAATGTTTTGACCCAACAGAAACACGGCATGTATATACCCCTTTTAGATTAGCATATCAAGAATTTTAGCCAAAATGTGGCCTCTCCTCACACCTATTCCCATTTCTTTGAGACTGGGAGGTTCCGTTGAACTTACTGGCTGAGGGAAAAAAAGATTATTTCCATCATCTTGCCATGAGTTTGTCTCCTCAGCAGTCAGCAAGAATGCCCAGTGGTGACCTCGTAAGGTGAGAGTGTGATACACAAACCAGCCGCTAAATCCTCATGAGAAAAGGTAGGCCAAATGTCTCCTGTACTGATTCTGCCTTTGCTTATAATATGCACACTTAGCATCTCTCAGCTCTTGTGCACTCTCAGCGTTATAATTGGAAAAATGTTAATACAGCTCAGCTCTGCTGCAAGGTATTTCTTCCCATGACATCGTTGTTTAAGTGGCTGAGAATTTTATATAGCATCCCTACCACCTATCTACTTCTGAATGATAAATGTATTGTGGAACTGGAGAAAAACAACAGATATCCAAACAAAATGAGAGAGGGTTACAGTGTGACCCTAACTAGACAGGGAAAAGCATGTATTTGGTTGCTAATTACGCATTTCCTTCTCTTTACCTTTTACTGGAGTTGAAACATCTCACCTGTCTTTGTAGAAGTACTTTGAGATCAATGGGGAAAAATAGAATATACAGCCATGTATTATTAGTAGTATAGTTATTATTTTTATTACTATTATTAATTATAGTAAAACTCAAATATTTTATTTTGTTATCTCACCACATGCTGATGATGTCCTCTGGTAAACTTATTAAAATGTTGTTAAAATGCAACCTTCTGAGCCCACTCTGCTTGCATGACTGGCCATGTAGCCCATCCAAATGGCATTGTACAAAATATCAAATGGTAGCTGGTGTTTTATACCATGTCTAAGCAGACATGTGGAAAAAAATAACCATAATACCTCAAAGTGATCGTGGCTGACACATACACATAGTAACAGCCAGTCTGAATTTCACTCATATAACATGGAGGTTCCAGTTCATGTCATTAAAACTGAAGCAGATTACGGAGACTGTCAGTTCAAAGAGGAAATATAGTCATTATCATGCAAGAAGTGGTCAGTGGAAATAAATGACAAGTAAAGGTGCTTATTACATCTTGCGGTTCAGGGCAGACTGCTTCTGAGAGTCTGTTGGGGAGACCACGGAGATGTTCAGATGTTCATGAGAGCAAATAATTTATAGAAAAATCTCTGAGGTCAAAAATAACCATAAGAATTTTTGTTACTGTGGATGAAGCACAAAACATTAAGAAGCCAGCATGCTTTAAAAAAAAAAACAAAAACAAAACAAAACAAAACAAAACAAAAACAGACTGAACAAACAAATTAAAAAAGCAAAAAACCCTAGCACCCAAAAAAACATCTGATAGGTAGGGAAGTAAGCATTTTTCTTTTAAACTAGTTTTTCCTAATATGAAAAACTGGTGATAGAGCAGCCAGAAAACTATTTTTGCAATCTACTTCTTAGGGTAATTTTAGGCATTAAAAAGGCATTTAAAACCCAAATGGAAAACTGAGAAGTTTTGAGGGAAATTTTGTTGCTAGATTGCAATTTTGGTATTATCCTTTCCTTTGTATTATTGGGGATGCTTAGGAGCAAGAAAACTGACCTACTGGAACATTTTAGTGTTCAGTGTATGTTCATATCTTGTTTCTGCAGAGGATTAGCTCCTTTCTGAGGGAAAGCACAAGAACCGTCATGTCAATAATTACCAAATCATCTGGCCACAGATTTTTTTCCCAGCTCCTCCACCCTTCCCTACATTCACCTGCTCAGAGATACAGCACGGAATTTACAGTGTTTCTGAAGTTTTCAAAGTTTAATGCAAACAAAATATCCAATGGCTTCTAGATTTTCAGTTCCAGTTTGAACTATATTGAGTTCTTGTCTTTGCTAATAGCTTGTAACAATGAGTACTAGTGGGTTAAAAAGCATTAAGCCTATTTCCATACATGTGAATCTTGCATATTCTGCCTTGTCTGAATGGTTCCTTGCTCTGGTGTTGAGCAACACAGGAGACAACCATTCCTTTGCCCTCTGAGCTGCTGCTGGACATGGAGGTATGGGTGGTGGGACATCCATAGCTCTGTCTGTGCAGCCCAGGCTCTGGCTGCCTCGAAGCCTTGGTTGCCCATCGGTAGGTGACGCTCTCTGCTTGATGTTGGCCATGAACTATCACCGGCAGTACTGATGGTGTACAGAGTGGCAATGTGGTGCCCAGGCAAAGGACAGGTTTGGCCCAAGCTGCCTCTCCCTATACACCTTTGGATTCAGCTAATCTCTGGCTTTCACCGATGGAGAGCGACTCCGGCTTAGAGCTGGTAGTACCTGTGTGCTCAGTGTGAACCTGGGTCACGTGGTGGCCAAACAACATTTATATCTCCCAGCTCAGGAGCTGCTTTGTTTCTCTGGCCTCTTTCAGGAAAACATCGTCTTTTCTGCTTAGAGGTTCATCAGCTCTTGCTGTTTCCTTGCTTTTCAGTGAGGTTATTCTCCTGCAAGTGTGAAATCCCCGTTTGTTGCAAGGAAGCCTTCAGGGAAACCAGCAAAGTTCTTTGGAAAGAAGGCAGGAGACATATGCAAAGGGTGTTAGTATGACAAACAGTGGTTTTGGTTTTAATAACAATTGATTCATTTTTTATTCCCTGTGACTGAAGATGTCTCACTGCCGTTTCTCATTTCTAATTAATAGAAGAAAATATAATCATAATATTTATTCTCTCCATGAGTAATTCTGATAATAAGTAGCTATAAGAAGAAAAGGCAACAAATCAGACCTGTTCATCTCCGTCTGTGAGTCTGAAAAGCATGTTCATCTAGACTCCACAAGAGGCCTTTCCTCCCACCTGTCGCTCCAAGGTAGACATCAAGTGCTGGTGCTGGAGGTCAGCTCACTGACACTGGAGAAGCTGCCCAAAAGCTGATGGAAGTCCCTTTCTTCTCTGACCCCAAAGGCTTCAGCCAGCCACAAAAATGGCGATTAATTACAGTGTTCAGATAACGGACAAGCTCATAATAGCTGTGCACTGAAGGCAACCAGTACAGTACCAGTAAGAAACCCCCTTTCTAACCACTAGGAGAACTGGAGACTGTTGCAAAAAGTTTCCCTCTCTTACTCAGTGACCAGCAGAACCTGCTGTGCTCACAAAGGTAGTTTTGCATTCACATCTGCATTTCTGAAAGCTGCGGGAATCAGCTCTACGATCACCAAATATTTTGGAAGGAGGCACTCATAAGATGTGTCCTGAGGTCTGTACCATGCTCAAAGCAGTGTGTATTCATGCAACAGCAGGACTGAGTTTGAGCTCTCTCTCTCTGGCTCTGAAATCCGTTCACAAAACAAGTGTACAGCATAACTAGAAACTCAGCCTTGGCACAGGCACAAAAGTTAATTAGAATGAACCGTGAAGCCATCCATGTGGCAAGCCAGATAACTTGAGCCCCTCACTTGTTCATGGTAGGGGAGCCCATTTATTTGGATCTGTTACCTAATCATTTTCCTGGCATGTTAAATTGTTTATCAATCAAGTTAAGTGATAATAGAATTTTGTAGTGCTGTCCACCTAAAGTGGCATCAGGAAGCCGAATTGGTCATTCATGGGCTTTCAATCCTTGGTTTTGCTGGTTGATTTTATTTTAAATAGATGTGAATTGTTTAGTAGTCTACCAAGAGCCAGTAGACTGAGTGGCAGAGGAAGGGAACAGGGAAGTAGACCCTTTGCTCTGAAAATGTTGAGGAAGCACCAAGCAGAGCAAGAGGTGATACCTTATATCTGCTGAGGCCACAGTTGCTTCAAATTAGTTGAAGGTGGAGACCATGTGCTTCTTAGAGGGGAAGAATGTGTAAGTAGAAATCTTGTCTGAAGCTGGACCTGTCCTATCTGGGCCATGCTGATGAAGGTGCTGTCTTTTGTTTCTTGTTTGGGTTATTTTAGCAGATTACCCGAGGCTTTACCATTCTGTCTTTTCTCCATTCACCAACATGTTTCCTGGTCATTGCGAATCACAAAGCTCAGCTATATTCTCCATTGCATCTGTGCTTCCTGGTGGTTTCCAGCTGATTCGTTCACTCCTGTTAATAAACTTCAGTGCCTTTCCTCCGTCAGTGATTTTTGTGGATATGAGGGATGCTGCAGCTGAGGGGAAGCAGATGAGTGGCTGGAGCAGTAACAGGTTCTGCAGCCTCGGAGGAGGTGCTGTGGCCGTGGAGAGGGCTTGCCTTGGTGCCTGCAGTGCTGAGACACTCTACAGAGGCACTGAGTGTGAAACAGGGTTTTATTGTGTCCCTGTGAGGGAAAGGATTTTCTATGACAGGCAATGAGCGCAGAACCACTCATAAGAGCAACAGTGTTTCATGACATCGCTTTTCATGGCAAAAACTACTTGCTGCTTTGCTGTGGTACTCAACCATTGCTACATGATGTACTTTGTATCTTTTGTAATTTACCTACTTCTGCTGCTCATGTATGGGTCCCCATTGACTATAAAGCAATACAGCTAATAGTCTGGCAACACTCAAAATCATGCATGTTAATGTCTTATACGCTAAAAAAAGACTTCACAGGCATGGAAAAAGAGACAGCAAATGAATGCAGAAGACTATTAAAGTTCAGGTCGCATCCTTTCACCTAAAGGAACAAATGGTGCATAGCATATAAAGGAAAGAGGAGTTGGAAAGTGAAAATGGTGGAAGGAGCCATAAACCCCTTTTTTGCCTTTTATGGAGAAAACATTGCAAAAACTGGAGCTTTATTAAGATTTCCCTGGTGCTTATGCCATAGAAAATATTGGTTTAACGTAGCTCATGGATCTTTTTGACACTGTGTCTTGAAAAGACCATGGCTGATAGAGAGGTGTAACGATGGGCTTGGCTGATTGCCATACACGGAGCAGGACTCCTTAGCTGGACCTGCAGAGGCAAGCTCCAGCACCAGTATTTACCTGGTGGTGGGGGAAACTTCTGGGGATCCCCCCACCCCCCAACCCCTCTCCTGCTGTGGGATTTTACACAAGAGGAGATGACCAAGGCCTTGTGGCTTTTCCTGTTGCGATATGAACATCCTTTAGGAAAGGAAGTGGTTGGTTTGTCTAGACAGATCTCATGGGGGCAGGACATCTAAGACACCCAGGTTTTTAACCTTTTGAGAGTATTGTGTCCAGCATCAAGTTAAAAAGTTTTATTAGAGCAAAGACTGGAGACTTTTGACTGTCTATTTTTGATTCACTTGATATGGCAAACATTTTGTATGTTTTGCACTCGTCCTTAACTAAGTGCTCATTTACTCATTCAGCAAAGAGTTCATAATAATAGTTCTCTGATTATCCTCTTTTTTCATGATTATTATAACAAAAAGCTTTAAACACAGACTGTGAATTTAATTCTTTCTTTCCTGTGCTCTGAAACTTTCAGCATCATGCACCTGTGAGGACAATCATTCACAGGGCTGTATCACCATTTCCTTCATAAAGCTGCAGGTACAGAAGTGTCAATCTTGTCCTCTCTTTCAGCTTCCATTTATTATGGACAGTAGTACAACCTTGGCTGCATATTTCAAAGAATTTTCTATTTTACAACAAATACGATCTGTGTGTATATGTGTACACATATATATACATATATATGTTGTTCATGAGTCTGTAAGGACACAAAAATCAGTTTGTTTTACTGGTGTTATCAGGGGTCCTGTGGCACCAATATTTCTATTAACACTTAGTTACTCATAATGGTTGAAAAAATGCCTGCTTTTATAAGAAAATGAGGAATTTTTCCTGCCTTTTTGATTTCTAGAAATAACTCTGAATACATTAACACAATGTAATAAAAGCTGAGAGAAAGATCCACAAGGTCATTTAAAAAAGTAAACCCCTAGACATTGCTCAGAGAACTAGCATAGATATTTTTCTTATAAAGAGAATCTCCTGATCTTTTGCACTGTGGTTCAGTGTTTCAGTGTTTTTTATAACAAAGCAAGGCTAAAATCACAATACTTCTAAGTTATTAAAACTGAGAATGAATGTGCTTCAGGGAGACATCCTTTGGCACGAAGAGAAATTTTTATCACATTTGTGCCTCCAAAGCAGTGTTGGTTAGCCCCGTTTTTGGGCTTGTATTTCACATCTCTGCATATGCATTTCATGAACTGAGGGAAAAAAGGCACTTCTCAGCTGCTACCCTTTTCTCTGACACAGGCCATGAAAAGATGAGTCCATCTGAGAGCTGTTCCTGTGTCCTGGAGCGTAAACCCGGTGTCCCCAGAAGCTTACCATATTCTCAGTGTCAAGGATGTATTTGAAATGTGTCTTCAGGGCTCACTCTGACAGGGAAATGCTGCTGATGGAAAATTTCTATCGAATCAGTTGCAAACATCTCTCTTTCCTCAAAGAATCTGTGTTTTGACATACCCCAGCTGTGGATGAGTCAGCTAGTCATAGGCCAAAAAAGAAGGCTTTCTAATTCCCTTTATAGCCGTGTGGATCACTGAAACAAATGGCAATAGGGCTCTGCATGTGCAGGTATTGAATCTTCTGTTGAGTAAATCTGAGTACAAGAAGAATATTTGGCCTGTCACTTGAGCAATATCTTCAATAGCAGCAAACGAGCTGAAAGCAAAGTATGGCCAGCAGCCCCCAGAGTGCCATGCAGACTGCTCGGGGGGGCTGCATGAGGTTGATGCTCCTGAGGATGGAACCTGAAGGTATCCACAAAGAAAGCTCAGGCAGAAGAGTTAAATCTGGCATGTCACTCTTCCATGGGGTTTGACGCATTTTCTCAGATTTCCTCAGAAAAACAGAGTTTAGGTTCCCCTTGGACTGAAGCAGGGATGGGTCGTTTGTTCCCTCTCTATCAAGAAGCTCTCTCACAGCTCAGCCAGCATCCTCTGCACGAGGTTGCTGGGTCTGGCCCAGGCTCATGGGTGTGCTTTGCTCAGCCAATTGAGCAGCAGGTTGGCTGAAACCCAACCTGCCATTCCCTCTGGAAAGCCAAATGCTCTAGAGGTGAATTCACAGAATCACAGAATTGTAGGGGTTGGAAGGGACCTCTGTGGATCACCTAGTCCAACCACCCTTGCCGAAGCAAGGTCACCTACAGCAGGCTGCACAGGACAGCGTCCAGGCAGGTCTTGAATATCTCCATAGAAGGAGAATCCACAGCCTCTCTGGGCAACCTGTTCCAGTGCTCCGTCACCCTCAGAGTGAAGAAGTTCTTCCTCATGTTCAGACGGAACTTCCTGGGATTTAGTTTGTGCCCATTGCCCCTTGTCCTGTCGCTGGGCACCACTGAAGAGAGTCTGGCCCCATCCTCCTGACACCCACCCTTAAGACATTTATAGGCATTTATAAGGTCCTCTCTCAGCCTTCTCTTCTGCAGGCTAAACAAGCCCAGCTCCCTCAGCCTTTCCTTGTAGGAGAGGTGGTCCAGTCCCCTCATCATCCTCGTAGCCCTTCGCTGGACTCTTTCCAGTATCTCCTCACCTTTCTTGAAGTGAGGAGCCCAGAACTGGACACAGTACTCCAGATGAGGTCTCACTAGGGCAGTGTAGAGGGGAAGGAGAACCTCCCTCATCCTGCTGGCCACACTCTTTTTAATGCACCCCAGGATGCCATTGGCCTTCTTGGTAACCAGGGCACACTGCTGGCTCATGGTCAACCTGTCATCCACCAGGTAATTTATCCCCCTCGGGCAGAGCAGGGTGTCAGACCAGAACCTCTGCCCTTGGCAGTGAATGCCATCACACTGAGACTGGGGTCTTGGGGGAATGCGGGCACTTCCTTGGGCAGGACACCTTTGCCTGCTTAGTGTAGGGTCACCCAGAAGCTCAGTGCAGACTCCTGCAGCCTGTTTGGAGGTGGGTGAACATCCTTCCTCTGCCCTGGGACCACTGCCACCATGCCTAAGCTCCAGACACCTACATGCTCCCGTATGTCTTGCAATCATCTCCTCCCTCACAGATCCCTGTGAGTACTTCTCTAACTGCTTTTCCTTTCAGAGCTCCTGTTCTCACTCACTCTCTTCCTCCTTATGTGGGTGTTACTCAGATGGTTTTTTTGAGCCTCCGGGAGGAGATTGTTTACAAACTTATTCATCGTGGCAGCTGTGTGGCTTGACATACCCAACAGACAGGTAGTGGAACAGGATGAATAGGAGCACTCGTAGGTTTTGAATCAAAACATGGTCTACAGGCAGAGATAAGTCTATTCCTGCAGCAGAAAGTCCTTCCCAGCATGAAGTAACTTATTAGGCTTTGACCCCTGCTCATAAGCAGACTCTGTAATGACCTCCAGTTTTACTACACCCATCACTAGCTCCTAGAGATTCAGCTTCAATGTGAAAACTTATTGACTGCAATTTGCAAAAAAATAATGGATTTTCTATACCTATCCAGACAGTGATCTCTTCAGAAAGCACCAGGTGGCTGCTTAAGCCTACCCTTTCCTGCTTGAATCTATGCTGCGTACTGCTCCTTCTTCGAGAGACAGGAGAGCAGCTAAGGAAATAATCCCGGTGATAAAACTTGAAAATAATCTGTTTTGCTGTAAAGGTTCAATAACAGGCTACTCATATGAAAGTCTGGGAATTATAGCTAATGCCCTTACACTCCTGTAACTCTGTTGGCTCCTGGTGTGCACTGATGGGAACAGGAAGAGAATAAGAACTCAATTATTCTCTATTTGAATGATGCTATATCTAATCACATTGGATATATTGAAGGCACACAAAAGCCTTGAGGATGTGCTGATCAGTCACCTGGTAAAACTTCATGACTCACATAAATCTGTACTTGGAATATTTCTCCCATCTAGTACTTTGCGTGTGCTTAGCATTTACTGTAATACATATGAGGTCTAATTTACCCCCCTCCCGTCACAGCCTCTTTCACCTCCATAAAGTGAGTCAGTCTGTTCAGCCAATGCTTTTTGCTACACCTCCTGAATTGACTTCAAGCTATCTCCTGATGCATCTCCCTAACAGATACAGCTGAACAGACTAGCAAGTAAAGATGGTTTGCACAGTGGAACTGTTAAAAAGCTCTGCAACTTGTTATACAGTCGATGATCATCCTTGTACCCAGGGGATGGGAGGAAGAATTTTCCCTTTTGCCTGAAATCTGAATACTGCGAATATGTTTGACTGCAAAGGTCACCATGGAAATTCAGCCAGAATTTTTAGCCCCTGGGATGCTGCACTTTGCCACCTTTCTATTTAATGAGTGTATTCTTTGAACAAGTCAGGTGGCAAAAATAGCTCCCACAGTCCTTTAAAGGTGAAGCACAGCAAAAAAATGATAGCACTTAACAAATCTTGTTCCTTGAATATTACTCTGGGACCCTACTTTTAAAAAAGTAATCGTCTTTTGTCTTCATTCCCTGATGCGTCCTTCCACCATCTGCCAGGGACAACCCAGCACTCGGGTATTCAGCTTCTAGGCCACTTTCAAGATTTCTTTCCGCATTAGCCCTTCATTCCTTCCTTCCTGTTGCAGGGTATGACTTTGTAATGCTGCTTTTATGCCAGAGGCCTTGCTAGGAAACAGATCAGGGACTGAAACAGGTTTAAATACCTAAATACTTTTATTTGTTAAAAGCTAGCTTGAGTGCCTGACTTGGTTCCCAGCACACACACCTCCAGCAATGGTACCAGTGCAGGTGAAGGGGCAGTGTAGTGTGGCAGTGGGAATGAAGCACCTGGGGAAGAAATAGGAGCACTCCAGGAAAAGATGGGCCAAGAACTTCTTAACTTTGTCACCAGGTGCAAAAATTGAAGAAGAAAAATCTGGAGTTTGTGCATGGATTGACAGAGAGCAATTAGTTTTTGCTTTCAGGAATGCAAGAACCTAGAGCTGGCTATATAATGGATTAATTGCTAAATTCTAGAGGATGTATAAGCCACATTCAAATATTTCTGACATGGAGGAGAGACTAGGAAAGATATTTCAGATTAGTTTTAAACAAGTCTTGCTGAGGATGAGGGAATAAGGTGACCTCTTTTTCCCAGGAAGATTTCCAGATTTTCTAGTGAGTAATAGTTTCTTTTTGTCCAAGAAAAATGGTATTTTATATAGACTTTTCTTGTCATTACTTTCTTTTAAAGGTGATAATTGTCTGTGAGGTTCTACTACATGCTAATGAAAAGTATAACCTTTCATCCAGCAATGTGGATTTACTATGTCATTTCATCTTTCTAGGAAATGGAATTGAATCATACATATGTGTATATATATACATATATTATGTGATATGAAACTGCCAGGCAACCCTTTGCCCAGAAGTTCAACAGAGCTCCTTTGTGTCTTTCCTGAACAATAAATCCTATTTTGATTTTGACAGTTGGCAGCAATTTCTGGTTTTTTTCAGTTTTGGGTCCAGTCTTGTTTAACATCTTTATCAATGATCTGCATGAGGGGATGGAGTGCTTCCTCAGTAATTTGCAGATGACACCAAGTTGGATGGGAGTGTCGATCTGCTTGAGCGTAGGAAGGCTCTGCAGAGGGATCTGGACAGACTGGATCGATGGGCCGAGGTCAACTGTATGAGTTTCAACAAGGCCAAGTGCTGTGTCCTGCACTTGGGTCACAACAATCCCATGCAACCCCATGCCAGAGTGGCTGGAAAGCTGCCTGGCGGAAAAAGACCGGCAGTGCTGGTCAACAGCCGGCTGAACATGAGCCAGCAGTGTGCCCAGGTGGCCAAGAAGGCCAATGGCATCCTGGCTTGTGTCAGGAATAGTGTGGGCAGCAGGAGTAGGGAGGTGATCATGCCCCTGTACTCGGCACTGGTGAGGCTGCACCTCGAGTACTGTGTTCAGTTTTGGGTCCCTCACTACAAGAAAGACATTGAGGTGCTGGAGTGTGTGCAAAGAAGAGCAACGAGGCTGGTGAGGGGTCTAGAGAACAAGTCTTATGAGGAGCAGCTGAGGGAGCTGGGGTTATTTAGTCTGTAGAAGAGGAGGCTGAGAGGAGAGCTTATTGCTCCCTACAACTACCTGAAAGGAGGTTGTAGTGAGGCAGATGTTGGTCCTTCACCCAGGTAACCAGTGATAGGACGAGAGGCAATGGCCTCAAGTTGTTTCAGGGGAGGTTTAGATTGGGTAGTAGGAAAAATTTCTTTCCTGAAAGAGCGGTCAGTCATTGGAACAGGGTGCCCAGGGAGGTGGTGGAGTCACTGTCCCTGGAGGTGTTTAAAAAACGTGTAGATATAGCACTTCAGGATATGGTTTAGTAGGCATGGTGTTGTTGGGCAGATGGTTGGACTTGATGATCTTAGAGGTCTTTTCCAACCTATGATGATTCTATGATTCAATTTCCCACAAAGATCTTATTGTTTTCAGCTGTGAAATGCAAAATTCAAACCATGGCAAAAATTAACTTGAGGAGTGATATCTTTGTTCTGTTATTTTCCTGGTCTCTGCAAAAAAAGGTGCAAATATATGCTTAAGTCCAGAAAAAATTTGCTTTCTAGAATAAATTTAATCTGTTTATGAAATAGGCTCAACTAATTCTACATGAATTCCAAATTGAAATATATGCATTTTATTTTATAGATAGAGGAATTTCCTTTTAGCTTCCTTTTCCTTAAAACACAACAAAACAAAACAAAACACTGCTGCATTGTTTAGAGCAACACTGCTGGAGATTGACAGCTGACGTTACGTAGGAAAATTCATATTTATAAGCCCATCAGTCGTGATATTACTGGAACAAGGCAGTAAATATCAGCCTGCCTTTATCATATTTGCAGCTTGCTTTCATTAGCTCTCTGTTTCCTTTATCCTGGGGATCATCTTCCTTTCAAAGATGCAATTTATTCATTTTATCAGATGATAGTCTGGTATGTATGTGGCCTATTTAAGAATAAGGTCTAATGAAAGAAGAAAGAGGAATCACATGAGTTCAAAAATAAGAGAGCTACAGTAAATACAAGTTAGTAAAGCTAGGGAGGAAAACTTTGAATTACATGGGGAAGACGTCTGATCTTTCTGGTGAAGTCACTCTCCTCCGCTCAATCATGCAGGGCAACATGGAAACTAGAATAGACATTTAAGTCAACTCATAGGTCACAATTCAACTAACTTCTTGATGCCTCGAGCGGATGGATATGTGCTATGGTACGCACCAGGCTTTTAACGGAGCACGTGGTGGGTTTACAGGCACCCTGATATTTGGACAAACACGGATCACTTGAACGGGTGGAGGGAAGAAAGCAGAACCCAGTGGACCTCCATCTGGGGCTGTGCTGTGCCTGTCTCTTCTGCTGTGCACGTGGTCAGGGGCTGAAAGGTAGCAGCTTGAGATATGGCCCTGCTAGCAAAAATCAGTACTGGAGACTGTCTGGAAGCCACAATAAGCCGTGCATTGATGAGTGACCTGCAGAAGCCTATGGAAGACTTTCACATCTTGGTCTTTCTCACCTCAAACAGGCTTCAGAGAAGGTGGAAAATTTACAGGACTCTGCTCATTTAGTTAATGGGAAATTGGCTTAGTGGCTCCCTGGTCTACACCCTTCCTTTATCTGCTTCTTCCAGCTTGCCTCAGGCTGGTAGCTAAAAGCCCTTTGAAAACATAGAAATAAGTCAGGCTATGGGTAGCAGAAAAAATAAGTAGGGAGGGAGAAGAGGCTAGCTCAAGGGTGTGACGACTGTTTTGGCAGCTGTAAGTGTTGTGCAGAAGACTACAGGAGTGATCACACAGCCACAGGCACCTCCCATAGCCCAACTGAAACAATACACTGTAAAATAGGCAAACCAGGACTGCCTGTACTACCTCCTTGTGAAGTAAAAGGGCCCCACAAGAAGTGTTTGTGTCCAAGGCGCAGGTTATTGGACAGGTGATTAGCTGAATTTCTCAACTTTTGTGTGAGTATATTTAAGAATTCTGCAGACTGGAGAAAATTTGCAGTGTAATTGGGCAAAGTGCCAGACTGGTTGTAAAACCTTAGGTGGATGAATTTCTCGCTGTTTGTTCTGCTATTTAAAAGAAGGAAACACTTCCTTCCTTATGTGTGTGATGCTGGGAGGACAAAAACAGCGCTTGTTTTGTGGTCCACTCCAAGTAGCTTAGAAAATGAACAGTCAGTAAAAAGAATCACATCTTTTTAAGGCAATGTTTTATAAAGAAATGTAGCTTGCAGGACTCATTTATCTGGTAAAGCATGCAAGTTACTTCAATCATCAGCTGTAAGTGAGAAGATCAAAATCAATCCCAAATTTGGAATCTAAGGCTCGGCCGCATTTCATGTAAAGAAGGTGTTTTGACACATGGTCTCTTTTCTGCTGTGTCTGTGGGCTGAATTTATACTTCTGATGCCAACTTTCTCCTATTACAGGTTGTCACATAAGTGAATGAAGGACCTGTGCCGAAGACTGGGTGTCTTATCTCATAGTCTGCTTTGTGTACAGCAATGTGTTGGGCTTTTCATTTTTTGACACACAGTAATAGTAGTAGTTTTCTGGGTTGGCTTTTCCCTTCCCCAGCGTGACTGAGTCAGTCTCCTGGGACCAAAAGCTCAGCCGTAACCTGTGGGAATGAGGCATCCTGAGTCAATTCTTCGAGCTTTGCAGGGCTGGGCTCCATGTAGAGTCGTGGGGAGGAAGTGGCAGACAACGTGTTACCGGCACACAGTTCATGAAATGAAGGAAGTAGCCTGTTTTCCCATCTCTCCCATGCTTCAAAAATAGGAATCCTTTGTCCTGCCAAATGCATGCATAAATAACCTTGTTATCTCTGCTTTGCACAAATTCGTGTAGACAGCTAAACATCTAAGATTATTTGCTTATTTTTCCCCAAGATTCAATTTACGTTGCACAGTCAAAGGAGAGTATACATTCAGGTGTAAACTATTATCATTGCCAAGAATGTACATTTGTAGAACAGAGTAGAGTGGACGTACTCAGTACGAGGATGTGAAAAGAAAAATATATGCATGTGAAAGGCATTGCTGAAGGGGAAAAGCAGGGGACTTGGTAAAACACAAGAGGGCCTGTGCAAATATTGACACTGGAAACATCAATGCTTTTGTGATGCGAATAGCAGACCCTGGAAGAGACTAAGCTTACCCATCACAGTATGGTCTGCAAGCTGGTGGGAGAATTCAGCAATCTGTGTGGACCTCTGCTGTAAGGTACTTCTGAAAACGCCACCATATAGATGTCCTTTGAGAGACGGGAGCCTGCAGTAAGCACTGTTGAGAAGATGACCTTGAGGAGCCCAGATCTCGTCAAGGTTCAGTGACATGCGGACAGACACATGATATTAATATTGACTATTTTGTTTTTGAAACTTGATAAAGTTCATTATTTTTTTGCTGTTAAACCCAATTTGTATCCATCAGGAAACCAGTAAGCTCTTCAGCTTGTCATCAGGATATAAGCTAGAGTTTATGCAGCTACAGTAGACAGGAAAGAGAGTTTACTTTCGTGACATAGTTCTTTTGCTCTGAATCAGGGTATGCTTTGTGATATATTTTACTATTTACAGGTAAATATTCAGTATGGGCATTTGGAACATTTTCTTGTTTCTTTTTCTTTTTTTTTTTAAAGTGGTTCACTTTTCCATTGTTGAATTTTTTTTTTCCATGTAAATATTTATCTCTGTGATATGAAAATTTTGCTAAGCTTTCTCCCCTCCTGAAAGCGAATCTTCTGTGATATATTTGTTGCAATACCCTGTTGGTTTTCAGCATTTACACTTCCATTGTGTCCTTACTTTAAGGGAGATCTTGGGAAGAAAAGGGAATTGGGGTTATGTTCTTACTGTGCATCACTGCACTCGGAGTAGTGCAGATTTTTCCCAAATATATCCAGTGCTCACAGGGCTAAAGTATTTATGAGTGCCGAGCCGGAGACTGGGCTTGTAGGCTGCATTTCAGGGTGTGTGCTGAAACAGTTTGAAGCAGCTTTTGCTACAGCTCTCAGGACAGTGTGTTTGTAATTCTGCTGCTGCTTTCATTTATTAGGAAGAAACAGACATGAAGAGTGAGAGATATATCTAAAGGAAGAAGTTTATAGATGCAAAAACATTAATTTCAAGTTGTGAAAGTATTCTGTACCTAAGAATTACAAGCAATGCTCAAGACCCAGGTGGGATCTAACACTGAGTGTTAAGATCTACAGTCTGGTGCAGAGACAATGCAGACACAAATAAGTCAGAAACTGCTACGTAAAAAAAAATCATGTAAAAATGAACTAATTCCCACCTTTCCAGTTTAAAGCAGCTGTTCATCTTCCTTCTAAATATTTTCAGATTTCTCTAAGGTCTATGATGATATTGTATTCACAGACATGCTTATTCTTCTTCTAAATGTCAGAATGCTTGTTCTAATTGGTTTGGAGACGGAGATTGTAATGGGCATACAATAATTTCTTATGCCAAAGCATAAATAGTCTTTAGCTGAACAACCACCAGCAACAACCACTTTAGTAAATACAACATAGGCATACACACTTACCTGCTTATACAAATTATTTATTCAACTTAAAAATATCTGTGTTGTGTTCATGTTGAGAAACACTGTGGCAACAGCAGGTTTCACTGGGACAGTCTGCTTATCATACACAGCTATAAAAATAAAAGCTGACAGGATATGTGTGGGCACCACCCTGCCTTGGCAAGGCATGGTAGGCCTCCGGCTACCTGTTTTCTCTCCAGAAAAGCTTTAAAAGAGCTAAGTCGTAGGTTTCTATATCTGTGTTAAGAATGTAAAATTATCCCATATCAACTGGCAGTAAAAGGGATAATGATAAATGCAGGGGTTTCAAGCACTTCACACTGTGGGCAGGTGGGAAGGGTCTGGCCTGGTGCTAGGGACCTCATGTCTTTGCCAGCCAGTACTCACCAGAAAAAAAAGCTCACATGAGGTTTTTAGTGGTTTTCATTAAACTTTCCAATCAGCTGTAGCTGGCGCTGTGGCCAGTGTTAGAAAAGAGACATTTGAAATTTCTCCACACAGCCATAATTCAACCAGAGCAGACCTGCTGCCATCTTGTTCCCAACAACAGGTGCCAAGGGCCTGCTTGTGAAGCCCTGCATAGGGATCCTATGAGAACGGTGTTTTTCTGAGACAGTTTTAACCACTGAAACCAGAAAAAAGATCATCTAACTTCTACACTTTTTCACCTGCTATGTTTTTTAGGGAATGCTCTATACATAAATTTCTGGGGCACCAGCACAGTTGTTCAATGTTGCTGTCTATACTCAGATGCCACCCGATTACAGCTATGTACAAACTTGAAGAGGAGAGAGTTCGCACCATGTTATCAGTGAACAACAAGTAAGGTATGGCAGTGGAGGTGGAGGAAGAAGAACAGAAAAGAGAAAATATCTGGGGAAGAAGCAAGATGCAAAACAGTTGGTACTGTTTATTCCAAATTTATCAAATTGCTGTTTGCAACACACTTCCTGAAAGTAGTTTTTCCCTATGTCTTTGCAATTGCTGGTGGGTGGTGACTCAATTTAGTCAAATGAAGGCTAGCTCTTTCAGTAACAGATGAGTGCTTACCAGAGGAAAAAAATAAGCATCTGATGAAGATTTCCTCTCCCAGAGCTCCACAAGGAACAAGCTGGGCTGGCAGCACCCTGCACATTTAGAGACAACAGGGAAATAAGCAGCCCCTTACTTGAAGAGCACCTAGGTGTAGAAAAGGGGACTGAAGGAAGAAGAGAAAGAGTAACTGACCTGAACATCATTCAATGAGGAAAATGCCTGGCTTTGTCACGGGGAGCCAGGGTTTTGCACGTGACACGAAGGTCAGTCCTGCACGGAAGATTGTGTTGCCCATAAAGCTGCTGCTGCAAAAACCATTGTGCCACTCATTCCTTTCCTCAGCACAGGTGTCCTACATTTCTTAGCCCTTCTGAGAGTGGGACTCATGTTATACTTATTCCTCTATATGGTCAGCACATTTGCTTTGTGTTCCCTTTGTCACACATAGCTTCAAAAAATTAGCATCTATTGTTGCTTTCTTGGCACGTTTCCTCTTCCTAGTATTCATGGAAAAAGCAATATGGCACAACTCAGCACAATGACACCTTGAACTGCTTGGGGCACAATTCTCCCTGTCCTAGAGCTTGGAGGCTCTAAATAAGCGTCCCTGGTTGGCTTGGTTTTTACTGTGTTTGATCGGGATGTTTTTTAAAAAGCTACAAAAAGCAGTCTGAGTGAAAATTATCTTGTCTTGATAGAGTTCATGGTTCTAAGATAAAGGAATGAATCTGAGCAGATGATGACGGAATAGCAATGAGCTTCAAAAGGGCCATCTTGACAGCCTCCAGACGGGGAGGAAAGGTTCCTGTGGAGAAGAATCCCAAGGTGAAAAAATAGTTCAAAAGAGATGGCAATTCCTACATGAAGCAATATCAAGGACACAAGGCCATTCTGTCCTGTAAAAAAAAAAGAGGAAAATTGAACAGTGGCAAATCAGGCCAGATGAGGCATACCTGGAGAAACAGAAAATCAGAGAGAAATAAAAAGTGAAAACAGTGCTAGTAACTATAGGTATCTATAGTTTATCATCACAAGCAAAGGCATACAATTAATTTAAAACAGAAAGGGGTAAAAATTGCAACTAAACCCAATGTTGGCTAAATGTATAAGAAGTAATACAGTACATTTCCACCTATATATCTTATATGAGAAAGGGAGAGAAAATAATCCTCAGGAGGAGTAAACTGTTTAGGACCTATTTAGTGTAGCTTTTACAAAAATATTGATAGCAATTGTTGTTTAAACAGTTAATGAGTATTGAGGAGGAAAGCCCACATCAGAAGAGCGAAAGAGCAGATTAAAGACTGTTTAGATGAGTGGGATATATTCAGACGGAAAGCACAAGATGAACATACCCTTGATTCCTTATGGAACTAGTCAAACTGTATGTGCTTGAGTAATTACAATTTTTAACAAAAAAATGCATTTACAAAACATAGTGAAGTCCCAGAAGACTGGAGAAGGACATATATTACAAAGAGAAAGAATTTTTTTTAAAGTGGAAGGAACCGTGATCTAGAGAATTACAGCTTAGGCAGCTTAGTTTTGGTACCCAGAAAGACTCCAGAAGAAATTGAATTTAAAAAAATGTAGAAATTATTTGAAATTTAGACAATATAAATCTAAAAAGTAAGAAAACTAGATTAATTTGGTATAGAAGTGAGACTTCTAAATGAGCACATGCCTGAACAATATGTAATGAGTTTGGGGAGGTTTTCTAGGCAGATTGTGGGGGCAGAGCAAGACAAAAAGTCAGTTTAAATAGAAGCAGAGAAGACACATTCTACATTTTAGGACAAACTTGTGAATAATAAATATGTCTCAGTAGTATCATTTGCAAAATAGGCTGTAGAATCTGCAGTTGCCAAGTATCTGAGGAAGACAACCAGCTGCCTTGTCCTACGTAAAGTTTAATTTCACACCTCCCAGCAGTGAAATTTGCCATATGAGCAAGTCCCCACAGAGTGCCTGTGCAGGACCAGCTCTGATGGGTTGCCTCTGCCTGTGGTCACTCTACTTTCAAATGGGAAGATATGTTTCACAGAGAATCTCTCTTAGATTTGAGTTGGCAAGACAGAGTTGTACAAATGCCTGTTGGGAACGATCTGGACAGATGTGAGCTTGTGAGTGTTCCTGAATCTGCTCAGAGAGATAGCACTTGCCTGTCCTACGTCAGAAGGGTACTATGGCCTGGTACCCGTATAGCATTGATGGGCAAGTCTTGAAGTTGTTGAAAGTCCCAAGGATGGGTTTTGCACAACCGAGCATCTCTTTTTCGGTCCTGAAACGTTGCTATCAAAATATACAAGAAGTGTTGCAGGGCCCGTCTATGTTGCTGGAAATGAGACTGACCCAAACATTAGGAGAATCAATATATCATTGAGAAAACATTGAAGAGTTACAGTTTCTGTTAGGTAAATATTCCTACCATGTACAGAGTATATGGGGTAATGGGTTTACTTTGACCCAGATAAAAGAGGTAACAGAGATGCAAGTGCAAAATAATAGCTGTCTTGCCTAGAGATTTACATTTAATTAAACAGTAGAGCTCCTTCAAGGGATGCTAAAGTTGTGCAAGAGGTGAGCAGCAGCATGACACATCTATACAGTGCTCAGGCCTGTGCCAGCCTTGGCTGTCTGGAGAATGTGTCATTTGTGCACGTAGACAGAGGCTTTATCGGAGCACAAAGCAAACTTGCATCTGGAAGACGGCCACATAAATGTCAGGATTGGGAGGGAAGGGACATCTCCCATCACAGTACATAGCACTGGAAGGGACCAATTCTTTGCCTGCTCAGAAAACCACATCATAAAATGTCTTTTATAAAAAAAGTACAGAAGTCCCTTTCAAATTAACATGGACTTTCTGCTCCCTTTTTTTCTGGGCAGCTGTTCCAAAACCTCACTGCTCTCATGATCCACACTACTTTTGAATTTCTGTCCTAAACTGGCCACTATATGTTTATTCCATTTGTTCTTGTGCCAACATTGTCATTCAATTATCATGGCCAGGGAGAAGCCACATCCCATCGCAGGCTTTGTTTTGCTCTTCGTCTGTGGAAGACAAGCATCCATCATGCTTACAGAGCTATGCGCAGCATAATGATCCCCATGCTAACGCCTGAAGGAGCTGTCTTGATGAAATAGAACTGATGCAGCCACGTCACTGAGCTGAAGAGCCCTTCTAAGCAGCAGAGTGATGATAGTACTTCTGGGGTCATTCAGTTCTTCCTGAAGGATATTATAAAGTAAATAACAAATTAAAAGTGAATTTGGGATGTGGCTGTTCTGGGCTTCCCTGAGATGCTGGGATGAGAGGAGCCAGCAGTGGTCCCTGTGCTGTGGCTAAAATCCAGCAGAGGACTTCTTGGCAGGAATTTGGCCCAATACACACATCCAGAGCAGCAGCTCTGTAATTCTTGGGAAAGACGTAGCATGGCTCCCTGTCAGTGACTGGCCATAGTTATTGACAAAGATAAATTAGGATGGAGAAAAAAATGCAGTTCTGCCCTGCCTCTAACTGCTCCATATTCCTTCGTGGGCAGTAAAAAGCCAGGGAGGAATCAGGAAGGAAGAAATGCTGCCTCCCCATGGCCTTATCCTGTGGAAAGGGCTTTTCTGTCTCACACTATCTGCATCACTACAAGATTTAGGCAAAATCAGTCCCTTACTACATGATTTTCCATGAAATAATAAGGTCAGTCTGTCAATTACATCTTACTGATGACTCTGATGAAACTCAGATTTTCTCCTGATCGCTACCTCTTGCCAGCAGCAATTTTTACATTTCCAAAATCTTCACACTTGGCTGCTAAAAATGCTTTCCTAAATCTAGATATAGATTCCCAGATAAATACAGGCTCAGATATGGAGCTTTCTGTTCTTCAGAGAGGGCTGCAGTCAGCTGATGCCTGAGAAAATCAGGCCACTTTTACTTAGCAGCAAATCCCATGCAGAGCAGCTTGATTTCTCTGAACACAATGCCCTATAGATCTAAGACCATTGCTAATGCAGTGAAAATATTATTCAAAAGACACAGAAGAAATGTTACAGATCCTGGATTTTTAAAACCTCTCTCCAAACCGAAACTTAACCTTTAACTTAAAAAATTGACTATGTGCATTTGAACTAAGAGTACCTAATAATATTTTTTTTATAGGTTGTTTGAAAGGACAGTACATCTGTAGCTTTGTTCTTTTCCTTTAATGCTTAGGGAAAGAATGACACAATATATATATACAGAGAGAAGAAACACAGCAAGCTTTGCAGAGAAAAAAAACACAGATAGTTTTGCAGAGCCATCACATTTTTTCTGTTCTATGGATTTGGCTACTTATTTTTGGTGATGTCTTATCTAGGTGGCAGAAGACACAAAGGACAAACAACAGCAAACAATGTAGAGAGTGGCAGCTGTCTGCATGAAATATGATGCTGTTTGTGCAACCAGATTTGGCTCATTTCTCAAATCATTATTCAAAAACCGTCACAGACTGAACCTGCATGACTCCTGCGACAGGCAGGGTGCATTCCAATCATCTCCGGGGGCAGAGGACCAGGACCACAAGTCATTCAAGTCCAGGGCGGCAAGCCAGGAAACTCAAATTCCATTTCCTTACTGCTTCTTCTTAACCTTTGTGTGTGCTTCCGGTTCCTTGTGAAGGAGAGGGAAACACAAAAATTCCTAAGGAATTTGTGCATTAAACTGAGTTAAAATTGCAAAGCCTTACTCTTGCCTGTTGTGAGAAAGTATAAAATACAGCATCTTTTTTTTTATTTACGGTTTCTCATGAAATAATATATGTCTGTTGCTACATAACTTATTTCACCAGGAAACATATCTTTAAGTGGACGTTTGGAGTAAATTGTTTTTAACACAACTATTTGGAAAACTGAAAAAGCAGACGAGAACTGGGTTTACCTACCATAATCATAACATCTAATAACACCTCTAAGATAAAATATCAACAAAAGTATTCCTGTGAAATGCAGTTTGTATACTGGTGGCTGCAGAATGAGTTGCCACAGTTAAGTGCTGTAACATTCCGAGGAAGTACTGAGATATTTGGATAACTACTTGATGAGTTGATGCAAGTACCTATCTGTATTTCGGTCATAGGCCTGCCTTGCTTGGATGCAAATACAGTCTGAGCTGGACACCAGCCCACAGGGTTGGATGTTGGCCAAGCACTGGATCCTGATGGGAAGCAAAACTTAAAATCATTCCATCCTTTAAGAAATAAAGATGTTCAGGCAAAAATGTGTAAGGTGACTAAGTCAAACTTCCTCCCCAATGTGTCTGACACCATGTCCTGCCAGAAACTGTATGTTTTGTAGGCTGCTGAAGTGCGTATTCTTGTGCGCTACATGCTTTAATCATTCTCAGAGCCCTGTAGACACAGCCAACAGTGCCTTAGTGCTGCACTCAGTCTGAGTCTCCATGTTTAGCACAGAACACCATCTCATGAACAGATTATTTCTAGAGACTTTTACATTGGTTCCAGCACAGATAACAGTTTGAGTAGTTTTAATATTTTCAGATTCTGCTCTTTTAAGCCAGTTGCAGTATGAAATGCAAATGCACACTGGGTTAATTCTTTGATCCCTATTTGCATATCTGGCATGCTGGTCAAGGACTGTGGTCCAAGAACAGTGGTATTCTCAAGCTTTGTCCCAGAGCTGTTCAGCATCACCAACTAGGTGGTGACACTACATTTCTAACATCCAATTAGTGTTACCAGTGAATAGTGAGACCCACACAAATGCTTCAGAAAAGCAAAACAGAATGACTTGTTTTTAAAGCAGCATGGCCAGCAGGTCGAGGGAGGGTATTCTGTCCCTCTACTCACTCTGGTGTGAGCCCACCTGGAGTCCTGCCTCCAGCTCTGGAGCCCTCAGCACAGGAAAGTTAAGGACCTGTTGGAGTAGGTCCAGAGGAGGGTCACAAAAACAGAGGGCTGGAACACCTCTCCTATGAGGAAAGGCTGAGAGACCTAGGGTTGGTGAGTCTGGAGAAGAGAAGGCTGCAGGGAGACATTATTGAGGCTTTTCAGTACTTAAAGGAGACTTACAAGAAAGATGGGAGAGGGACTTTTTAGCAGGGCCTGTAGTGATAGGACAAGGGGTAATGGTTTTAAACTAAAAGAGGGTGGATTTAGACTGGATAGAAGGAAGAAATTTTTTACAGTGACGGTGGTGAAACACTGGCACAGGTTGCCCAGAGAGGTGGTAGATGCCCCATCCCTGGAAACATTCAAAGTCAGGTTGGACAGGGCTCTGAGCAATCTGGTCTAGTTGAAGATATCCCTGCTCATTGCATGGGGGGGTTGGACTAGATGACCTTTAGAAGTCCCTTCCAACCCAAATGATTTTATGATTCTATATTAACAACTGGGCCTAGACATAAGTGAGATCTTTTCTCATCTGAAGGGTAGACCAGGTTAATCATAAATCGCTTCTCAGTGTGATCTTCCTTATCCACAAAAGGGTCTCAGCAACTGGATTTAACTCAAAATTTAGAGGTTCAGTCTCTAGCAGGAATCAGAGGTGATTTATCTAGACTTTATTTGGGGTGTGATGAGTAGATTTCTTTCCTGTATTTTTGTGGGTCTAATAACATAAAAGCATACCCCACATAGCAAACTCCAGTGAGCATGGAAACTGTCTTCCATAATGAACTTTTTGGCACTCAGGCTTTCCTAAAGGATGAAGAAACTGAGGCCAGACCTCTCACTGTCCTTTGAGCAGAACAACAACATCAACAAAATGTCTTTTGAGACTTGTAGCACTATATCCAGCACCAGAAGTCAAGACTCTTTTTGGCTTTATACCAGTCCCAGCCTTGGTTAGAACATGACCAATATGTCAGGACATGACTAACACTGTGGGTTTACACTACATGCAAACCATGGGTTCTCAAACAACTTCTGGTCTCCTGTGTCTGGGTATCAAGCTCACTGCATCTTGACCTTCATCCTCTTACCTTCTCCATCCCCTGTTTTCATGAAACACAAGCTTTACTGCATAGGTGGGTGCCATGATTCACCCCAGGCAGCCTCCAGCCGGGACAGTCAGGGATGCTGGGCTGTGCAGCTGCTTCACCAGCTGTGTGGGCACAGTTTAGATATGCTGCTGTGACTGAACAAAGCATATCTTTCTTAGAGTCCTTGACCCTGCTTTTTCAACATCATAGTATAGGCCTGGCCCAGTAAAATTAATTTCCTTTCATAGCAAACTGAAAAGTCATTTATATATCTTCCCTGTCTTCTGCTGAAATCACTAATATAATGAAAACTTGCTCACATGAATATCATGCGCCCGGTGGAACAGCTCTGAATTTCTCATTTCCTTTCTGCTTCTGCTATAATTACAGTAAAATGTTTGATATCCTCTTAGACAACATTTGGAGCTGGTATTCTGATGTGGTTTGATTGTATTCTAGAAAACATTTTATCCTACTGTCATACAGATGAAAAACTATCTAGGAAAATCTTTCAAATTAAGAGTATAATCCTCTATGTTTGCAGCAGAATGTGACTATTCTACAGCTGAACTGGCGTGAAAAACATGTGTAGAGAAAAAAAGTGCTGTCAGTCATCTGCTAAGCAGAGAAAGACCCACAGACATGTGGGCATGCATAATACTGTGCACAGGATGAAAAATTTAATTTTGAGGTGAGGATGAAGAACAGGTTATATATTATTCATGCATTCTCAGGTGCTGACTGATAACTGTTAAACTTAAGTATAAAAATATCACAGGCACAGGGAAGAGAGTCTACAGCATCCCTGTGAGATTGCTGGCTCTGCGTTTCCTCCCAGCCATCAACTCACGATTGCCCCCTGCCACATAAGTCAATACATTCTTCCAAATCTCTCCAAGCAGCTGCAGCACCTCACAGGGAGTTGACTGACCACGATTTGCAGAAGCTCTGCCAAAGCTGGTGGTCTGCTCGACCAGCAGCAGCTCCCGTTGGTACAGGTAGCAAATACCAGGATATGCCACTGGTTTGGTCCAAATTTTTTTTTCTTCATGAAAGATTCGTTTTTTTAATGTACTTCTGCTACCACATAAAAGAATTGCATTATGTTATTCCATGTCCTCCAGGTATCATCCAAGCTTGTCCTTCAACAGATCTACTATACTATTAGCAGGTTTAAGTGCACCTAAGGAGGTGAACGAATCTTCCCAATTACCCCTTGAGCCTTGCCATGGCTTTTTTGTTACATGACAGAATCGGTCCAGCTTTACATTTTGTCTAAGGTCAAAAAGTTGTTTTTCTTTTCAGAGTGCTTTTGCCAGGGGCCCTGTCACTCTCCACTCATGAACTTTTTGTTCTGCAACTACGAGAGAGTTCCAACAGCCGAAACAAATCCAGACAGCTTAGCTTATTAGAAGAACCTTTCCTAAATAACTGGTGGGACTGATGACGTAGTTCAAGCTGACAGTGTAAAATGCTCACGCAGTCCAGTGTACCCTTCTCTCCTAACTTCACATGAACTGGTGGTTGCTTATAGGCCCCAGATAATGGAGAAGACTCTGAGCAGCTGCCAAACATAAAAGCTCTGTCGGTGTCAGTGCCATAAACTGTTAAAAGTGATATTTCAGAAGGTCTTGTGTGGGAAGAACCACGGGAGGGAGAAGACTCACCAGGAGATGCCCTGAGGGGGGTCAGAGCTGGAGAAAAAACAAGTCATCATAACAATGCTGCAATTTCTTTCTCTCCTTGCCTGCTTTCCCTTGCAGAAGGACCAAGTTCAATACGTGCAGCTCCCAGGACAGTTGTATTTTGTAGCAGCAAAAAAACTTTCCCCCGACATTAGATTCTTCATTCTCAAAGGTGACACTCCACTTCTTCCTAAAATGTTGCCACAACTGGAGCAGTGATAACACTGTTACAGCTGACAGTCAAAACTAAAGTTACGGACATAATCCACATTCTGGACCTCGGCTATTCCAGCCAACTGTGTCATATCACTTACTTCATGAACTTGTTTTTGTTTTATTTTGAAACTACTAAGGCTTCTCAATCTATTGTTGACCTACCATTTCCCAGCAGGAGGCTGTTAAGAGTTGCATTTGTACATTGGGAAACAATCTTTTAATCTCTAGTCTGTCATTTCAAGAACAAATTGAGATTATCACTGATAAACCCCATCTTAACTTGATGAAACATTACAAAACTGGGCAGACACATATTTCCCCCATAACTATGCAGAGAAACTGAAGTTTCTTAATAAATTCTGCTTTTTCTCTGTTTGCTGCAGCATCCAAACAAGCTGAGGTTAAAGAACCTTTGTATCTGATTTTGAAAATGTGCTGCACAATAAAAAGGATTGATTTCCAAAAGGTCCAGAATTCAGAACTTTCTAGAAATTGAGTGCTTTAAAATGTCCTGGTTTTCTTATTCAAAAGTCTTGAAGTGTGTTTCTTCACAGATTTCTCCTTGCATTGGTTATAATTTCATTTGTGGTATTTTTCGCAGGTTTCCTGTACATCTGCAAAGCCTGCATCTGCAAAACAGTCCCTTTACTACAACAGGCTTAACATCTGAAGTTGCTCCACTGGCGGTTCTTGCCCTTTAGGGCCTGTTGATCTCCTTCACTGGTGCTGGCTCATGACCCTCTGCTTGCAAATCCAAGGAAACAGCAATGATCCTGTGCTCCAATAAACCCTTGTAAATGACTTCAGGAGCGGTACTGCAGTTCCTGCTCACACAGATGGGAGCTTACTCTCTTCCAAGGTCCGTAATGCAGCAACCTCTCTTCCAGAGGCCGAGAGGCACGGTACTCAACCAAACAGCCAATCTTTTTAGCAGTTTGTTAGTAACACAGGCGGTAGAATCATAGAATCATTAAGGTTGAAAAAGACCTCTAGTATCATCAAGTCCAACTATCAACCCACCACCACCATACCTGCTAAACCATGTCTGGACATGCCATATCTCCATGTTTTTCGAACACCTCCAGGGAAGATGAGTCCACCACTTCCCTGGGCAGCTTGTTCCAATGCCTGACCGATCACTCTTTCAGTAAAGAAATTTTTCCTAATATCCAATCTAAACCTCCCCTGATGCAGCTTGAGGCCAATAGTGGTAGTAGGTCAATACCCTTTCCTCTACCCGCAGAGATCACATGGTGTGTCAGTGCCCCAAAAAAGTGAAACAGCGAGCAGGACTAGTGAAAATATAGTTCAAGTTCAAAGGTTTAGCGCTTTTTGTTTCTTTCTTTATTTTCTTTTAAGGAGAAAGCTGAGCATGAACTTCTGACAGCTCTATCTTGGATCACTTGGTGAAATTTTCTTTGATTTTATGGGGTTAAAGCAGGGGAGCTGCTTTCCCCACTCTTGGGTTGTGGAAATGCGGTATGGATCTGGAAGACAAGTTTTGCCCAGAGGAGAAACCACTGCCAAGGCTTTGCTGGCTGGTGCAGGTACACCAGCAGCTATCCATTTGAACTCTGCAGCTCTTCTTCTCCTTGCACTTATTTTCAGAGGTTGCCTAAAGGCTTACTTCTGCCTCATTTAATCTCATTTAACACTGAAAATCATTTACCTCTATTTAACATAATTCACAGTCCCTATAACCTGACAGGGGTAATGGACACTCAGCTGGCTAATCTTTGTAGAAAATTCCCAGTTTAGGTTTTATTTCACTTGTATCAGTTCAAATCTTTTTAAGGAACCTGAAAGGAATTCCCACTGAAATACCTTTATGAAAGATCAAATGCTATTTTTGAAAGGTAAACTCCCCTTTTTTTTCAACTTTCAAACATCCTACTTGACTTAGTATTAATAATTTAGACATACGATATAAATATGATACTGAAATAAGCTCAGAATAGAAGTTATAATGAAACTATGCAACAAAGTTAGTTTGACATATCAGAAAACATTTTGGTATTTGTAGAATGAAAGTGAAAAATACAAACAAACTTCTGAAATTTCCTCTGAGAAAATGCATTAAAATATGATCTTCACTCTCAACCTTGCCATGACTAGTGTCAGTATCCTCTCGGTCAGCTTTGCAATAGCAGCTCCCACTCCCTTTCCTCTTCTCCCTTTGCCAACTGTTTCCCTCCCCCTCTTGAGTTCCTCAACAGAACAGATATTTCTCTTATCTCTGCTAGCCATTCCCAACATCTAAATACGCAATTCCCCCTCGTAACTCCCCTGAGCTGGCTGCTTGTAGCATGTGTGCTCTCCAAATTATAATTCTTGCTGACCTTAGCGAACCATGTTGCTCTTCAAGCTTCTTCGGGTGCTCTCCAAGTGATTCGACTGATAAATGTGCTTCTGCAAAAAAAACTGGACTTGTACCAAAGTTCCTTTCTTTACTCTTCTTCCTATGTTCTGTATTGCTATGATATCTAGCCAGTCTGTAAAATGTTAACTCATTCCCTACTATTTCAATAGTGTCCATGAAGTTTATTCAGTTTTATAAAGCAGAAGGAAACACATTGTTTGCACCTGCTCTGTTGATATTCACAACTTCTTCCCTTTTCTTTTGCAAAGTGCTTCGGTTTCATGTTACTGTTTTCCTCTTATTCATTACTTACACCATCAAACAACACATTGAACAGCCTCTACATTTAACTCAGTTTGCTGGAAGTGTTTTCTCAGGACACCTACAAAACTGAAGTAGAAAAGTAATCCCAGATCTAGTAAGTGTAAGAACGAACTGCTTAAGGAAGAATTGCCATTTGCTACCAAATGGGAATTAATTCAATATTCAACATTACTCTGTCTGGTTTTATTTGCCAAGGCACTGGAGTGCCTGGGAGCTCTTGCCAGGTCACTGCTGTGGGAGGCACTGTACAAGTAAAGGGCAAAGAAAAAAAAACACCCCAAAAGACGAGGCACACAATAAACCATTTGCAATCTGCACAGATATAATTGTTAGAGTAACAACACTCCTTGTTTTGTCTGATTTTGTCAAAATAAAAGGCAAGCCAATACAGAAGCTCCATGCCAGAGAGGCATACTCTGCCATAGTGCTAAGCTTTAACTTGTTAGACAAAATATCTGGCTCCTCACAGTCCAGCCTGAACTGTGAAATCCAACAATTTCTGTTGGCATTTTTGCAATTGATATCAAGATGACATTACAAAAAAAACCCAAAACAACTGCTGAAAGGACAGAAGTGGGACAGGATCACAGAATCACAGAATCACAGAATGGTAGGAGTTGGAAGGGACCTCTGTGGGTCATCTAGTCCAACCCTCCTACCGAAGCAGGGTCACCTACAGCAGGCTGCACAGGACCTTGTCCAGGTGGGTCTTGAATATCTCCAGAGAAGGAGACTCCACAACCTCCCTGGGCAGCCTGTTCCAGTGCTCTGTCACCCTCAGAGGGAAG
>Ga0065711_1026560_pt1 | contig 65835 bp, 53 predicted proteins | sample Hoacrofraction12_FD_59098 | JGI IMG/M metagenome (GOLD analysis project Ga0065711, IMG submission 59098) | Hoatzin crop microbial communities from Cojedes, Venezuela - Epithelial fraction 12 v2 (version 2) | ecosystem: Host-associated > Birds > Digestive system > Esophagus > Crop | place... | reverse complement strand
GTGACGGAGCACTGGAACAGGCTGCCCAGGGAGGTTGTGGAGTCTCCTTCTCTGGAGATATTCAAGATCCGCCTGGACAAGGTCCTGTGCAGCCTGCTGTAGGTGACCCTGCTTCGGCAGGGGGGTTTGGACTAGATGACCCACAGAGGTCCCTTCCAACCCCTACTATTCTGTGATTCTGTGATTCACAGCTTGTCACACATCCACCCTCTTGCTTTTCTTTTTTTCATTGTCTTTCTCAATCACCTCTAGGAACAATTATGAGGGTCAGCTGGCCACATAAAGCAGCTTGCTGGAGGACTCTTAAAGTAGCCTTCTGTACAACCCCAGACAACAGGTCACAAAGTCAGAGCAAATAGCTGTAGCTAGACGAGGTCATGCCCTGGAAACCGAAATCAAGTGAACAAGCAGAATGAGAATGTGCATGAACTACGAAATGCAAATAAACATTTTTGCAATAAAAAACAAGAGTGATACAGAGTAGCTAAAGCAGGTCCAATTAAGAGGCACGTGCTCATAGGGGAAGAGAGATAATTTGGAAATAGGGGGTGGGCTTTGGAGAGATGTCTTGACTTACACAATTAATACACAAGTAGCAAGAACCAGTAGACTGTGTAGCATAAACAGCATATAAAGAGCAGGACAAAAACAGGGGAGATTTTTTCATCAGTCCAGAGAAGGCTTTTCTTTTTTTTTTTTCTCAAAGTCAAGGGAAGGCTCAGCCACGAGGGGTCTCTCAATACACTATACAGAAATACCAACCGTGCCTGCAGGAATTTTTTGTGACCCATGTTTGCTGACAAAGGAACCACAGTTCAAGAGTTTGCACCTTCTGTGAGCGTGCTATGACTGGCCTATGTTGCAGTTTCCCAAGCTGATGAAAAAACAAGGCAGCAGTGGAAAGTGAGGACTCAGAAGGTAGTCAACATGAAGACACCAAAAAAGCTGCAAAAAGACAAAAGAATTCACAGTAAACGATAACCTCAACCTTGTCTATGCTTCCCAAGGTCAAAAAGCTTCACCTTCTCCCTCCTCTCTGCATTAGTAACTTCTTCTAGACATCCTGCCAAATAATTTCTGTGGAGAGAGACTACAAAAAAGAGATGGAGCCTCCTCAAAGCTCTGCTTCTTGCTTCCCTACTGAGTGGTCACCAGGTGCAGAAACATGGCTCAGCATGAGTAGAGGCATGGCTGGAAGTTCGTGTCTGTCTTTTGAAACCAGCCCAGCACTACGAATCCCCAAATTAGAGCCCCAGAAAACACTGCAATCTGGATTGTCAACCAAAGAGAAAAGGCAGGAGGGGCAAAACCAAACACAAAGATCTGGCAACAGTGAGATTACCAGCAATGCACTGTTTTCCACTGGGATACACAAAAGGGAAGATTAATTACAGCTCCTCTGCACTTGCTAGATGATAGGACAACACAGAGAGAAAAAAAACAACAGGAAAAGTGTTTTCATCACCCAGAAGGTCTTTGTTGCAGGTTTTTTTTCCATCTTTGTAAAACATTACATCATAAAATAAAGACAATAGCAGCAAAACTTATCAGGATAGTACAAGCACATTCTGCTCTGTACCCTGGTAATGACATTTAGGTAATTGTCCCTTTTCTGAAAATGCCTTTCTTAAAGCACCATAGAATCTTACAGAGAGAGAGAGAGAGAAAAAGGGACAGAGACAAGAGAGTAGATAGAACATCACTGCAAGTGGATTTACTGATTGCTTATACTATAATTTGAAATTAGTAACAAAAAATAGTAGATTAGCATCCCACTGAAATGTTTCCCAAGATTTTAAGAAAGTTTCTTTTTTAAATGCAAGCCTGAAAATGACTAATCACTGTTTCTCAGCCCTGTCCACAAGGTCCAGATCAAATTCTATTAGAACCCGAAAAAATCCAGTCTAAAACTACACTGAAACACTGGCTTGAATAAAATCAGGTTTTGCGGAAGCTGTGATCCAGATACAAATCCTGCCTTTTTCTAATTATAGCTACTACGTTGCTCCAGGATCTGGGAAACTGCTAAATGGTAGGCTGAAAGCCTGTATGTTTGCCTTACATCTCACAATAGGCACTGTAAGCTTTCCTCTTTAAGCACCCAGCTCTCACAAGGAAAAGAGTGTGTGGGTGGAATGTATTTGGGAGATTAAAATATTCTCTCTCACATGCCAAATATCACCTGCCTGTGATTTGCTCTCAAGGAGTTCAGCCAAGAAAAGCACATCCCATTTGCCTTCAAAGGCCACCTGCTAGTGAAACGTCTGCTTTCCCCCGAAAGCAGCAGCAGAAGCACCCGTATTTCCTGGGGAGAAGACTCAGCTCCGATGTGAGCTGTAACCAGAGATAAGGGAGCGCAGAAGTTCACATCCACCTGCATGGAGGGGCAGGGGGGCGTCACCACCAAATCTGTGTGCAAGAACTGACTGCATGTCCCACGTGAAGGGTGGGCATGTCCACGTGTTCACACAGGCTCCCTTTTCAACTGGCTCCTGAGAACTCACCAGTGCTGTGGGTAAGACCTGCCTTTAGAGCGACCTGCTCAATAGGCAACGTAAAGTAATTTTCAGATCTGCATTTATTTGGTGATATATTTCAGGGAACTAGTTTCATTCATTAATCTACAAGCCTTTATGTGAGTTTCATAGATTTGTGTTGATTTGCATTTATGTTTTCACTGATATTTAATTGCCTAGGGAACTGCTTCTGAAGCTGGGCTTATTTGTAGTATTGATATAATGCCATGCCTGTAAGTGTAAATGGCACTGTAGATATGAGTTAAAGCAGCACGTCTTTGCTCTAAAAAGCTTCAAAATAACAAGCTACTTCCACTTTACTGGACTGGCTTGATGGGGGCAGATTTTTGCTATAGATTAGAGAAAACATAATTCAGAACCAACAGATGTACAGGAAGGGCTGAAACAGTTCCCAATCACCTTTTCAGTTTGTAGAAGATTTCTTGTTCTAGGTTAATATGCAACATAACATAAAGCTTGGTCTTTGCCTGTTATTTATTTTTAGTGGATGATGGGAGAAGTGAGACTAGCAGGTATCATGCAACCTGACAACACAAATAAGGCCCTGAGAAAACCAAAGCTGGCAAACAAAAAGCCCATGTACAGCTTAAACACAAATTCTTCAGGAAAATGCAGGTTTTTTAAGGACAGGGGTTATAAAACCCTGAATTCACAGACATACTTCATTTATTGTGGATCAGAGAATTTTGCAGAAAGTCTCTGGCATAGCCCATTAATGGCTTTGGAATAAGCAGACTTGTACTAGAGACATCATAAAGCCAGACAATAGAAGCTCTGATGATTTATAATTTTACAGCAACAACCAAAATCAGATTTTTATTTACTATTATTTCTAATAACATTTATTAGAAATAATGCTCCCTCTTAAAGAATCATGAAATTCACAGATTGCCAGATGGATGAAGTTACAAACCTTTTCAAAACCACTCATGCATAATTTGCACAAGTTCAGTTGCCAGTTAGTGGTTCAGGAGGATCCCCGTAGGAGCATGCCAGAATTCTTCTGCACAAGACAGTAGAAAGTGGGAGTGCAGAGCTGAAAGCTTGTAGGAAAACAGAAGCTGAGTCATCCTCTATGTGTGAGGGCTGCGGTTACAGAAAATCCATGTTTCCTTTGTTCTTTCAGGTCCCAATTCCCATGTTAAGTCATGTTGTGCTCAGGCAGGATCTGAGAGTTAAAGTCAGTAAGTCACCCTTTTATTTGACTTTTTATTTTCAGGCTGCTGTGAAGGTGTGTGATTTAGAGCAAGGAGTTTTGGACACAGTTCAGACTACCTTTTGCTAAAGCTTTCAATAATGGTGGAACAGCCTCACTAGAAATAACACTCCAAGATTTTTATAAATATTATAAAAGCCAAAGGATAGAATTTTAGCCATAAACCCACTTCATATTTGAAACGAGATTCTCTCCCAAGCTGTTGCATACAACTAAAACCAAGGGATGGCCTTTACAAGGGGAGAAGCAATTTAGAACAATAAAATGTCATTTTAGTTGTCAGACATTTATGTCTGGTCCCCTATGCAATACACCATTTGTACTTCCCATATTATAGTAACAATGATGTATATAGAGGTATTTAATGGGTAATCATACAGGAGAAAATAATTACTCCAGTAGCAGATTGGCAGCTTTCTCAGCAAGTTTCACAGACACAGAAATGGGTGGGAATGAAAGAGAGCATTTTCCTTTCATGTAAAAGGTCATCAAATGCTCTGTTCTGTATCTCACTGGGAGTTTATTTAGCATCACCCTTTGTCCCTGAAACTATCCTATCCCAAGCCTGCAGCTGCTGAAGACACCGCTGATAAAACATCAGCCAGAGATTCTTGCATGGCATGGCTAAGCAGAAACTAGAGTGAGACGCACACACCATCAGCTAGAGTCTGGACAGGGGACAGACTGAGAACTCAGAAAGTTCAGAGGTGAAGAATATGCCAAGATTGCATAGTTATTCCATCCCATCAGAGCAAATCATTCTGAATTTGGGCACCAAACTTTGCCTCCTCAATCACTTTGTCCATGTTGACTGGTTTTCCATGATTTGCTCACCGTCCAACTCCTTCCTCATACAGACAAGTCCTACAAGACAGACTTTCGCCTCCCTGACCCTAATCAGCAGAAATGCTCTGGCTGTGACTGACTTTGGACAAGCAGGAAACGTATCCCATATCCTTACAGCTGCCCGTGCATCTGTGCAGGACTTTTCCATTACAGGCAAGCATTTCTTGTGAGAAGAACTCAACTGAGGAACCAATAACACTGCATGCATGATGTTGGTTTTGGCATTTAGTAACCAAGGAGAATTGTTAGCACAATCTGTATGTACTGCATGCTTTCAGAGTCAGATGAGATGCTTTCATGTGCCTGATCCTTCACACAAGCAAAGGCCAGGACAGTGTAACCAGGCAGTACTTGAACTCCCGGGACCCAAATAGCATGTCTGAGCTCTTCCAAACCTTGTTTGGAATTCAAAAGCCAATCTAAATTGTAGCCTTCACTCCAAACTTCCCACCACAGTAAAACCCCAGGTCTGAACAACACAAAGCCATAGTCCACCCCGGTGTGCTTCATCTATCCTGGCACTACAGAATTAGCAAGATTCACTGTACTTCTGAGTGAGATTCCAGAAGATTTGCTCATGTGTGGCACAAGAGGCTGGACTTCATCCTGGGCCTGCCCAAAACCACAGGCAGCAGGAGGGCTGAAGGACTCCCATGCTTGAATAGACCCGCTTCAGGCTGGTGCCTGCCTGCGGGTTGAGGAGGACGGGATCAGAGGGTGGCCACAAGCTGCCATCTGCCTCACTGGGAAGCAGAGCGCAGGGCTGCAGGGCGCAAAAGTTTCCAGAAGCCACAGCAGCTCCTGAGTCAGATGAAGCCTTCTCTGGGGACTGGGCTTCCCGCCCTGCCTCCAGTAAGCTGAAGCCAGAGTGCAGCCCTATACCTTAAGAGATTCATTGGTGAACTAAGCGGAATTCAATTTCTGTTGGATGCTATTGAGTTAAAGCAATCCCAAATGACCTGAAATTTTTCAAACATTGTTTTTTCATCATTAATTTTCAGACAGATAATGAAATTAGAAAGATGATATGATATTTCAAGAGAAGTGAACTAGCAGACAGAACATACTAAGAACTTCTTTCCTCCTCTGCACTAGTGGAATTTGGCTCACTCCTACAAATCGTGCAGCCAATTAGATATGCAAATACACGTGCTCAAAATTTGCATTTGCATTGCCATGCTTCTATTCATAGCCATGGCAATCATGTATTCCAGTGACCAGTTAGATTTTGAGTTGGCTCATTGTGCATAAAATCTCAGAAACTGTCACAGAAAATGAAGCGTGTAATTTTGTGTATCCAGACATGGGCATGCAATTCCGAAAGTCTGTGTCTGTGCGACCTGTGAGCATCTGTATGTCTGACCAGCTTGTGAGACTCGGTATGTCTCTGCCATCTACATCCATGCTTGCTTTACCTATAAGCCTACAGTTTGAACTGCAGGATATTTAGGATTTTGTGAAGGCGTACGGAAAGCATCACTGATGCAATCATGTGTATCTCATTTCCAACACGCAAAATCTTCTATCTGCAATGGCAAACACAGTAGCCCACAGGCTGAGGCTACTAAAATGTAGTGTGTTTTGCAATTCCCATTAGTTCTTTTGCAGACTTTTCTTTGAATGTTTACTGTGAAGTATAGGGACATTTGTATTTCTTATATCCATATCTCCAGACACCATAAAAGATTTTTTGAAAATGCCCACAGTTTGGTTACATTTCACTTTAGTCCAGAAATGCAGAGAGCTCATGTTTAGATTTTATCAAGAAAAGAGATAGCAAATGTCAAACAAAGATAATACTTGAAAGGAAATAAATAATTCAAAATACTTGTTTAAAAAGTTATGAAATATGACAGCATTAATGGCACTTAAAGCTATAAGCACTTAAAAGATTACCACCATATTTTTCTCAACTTCTTTTTCTAAATTTCTTTTTTCTTTTTTTTTCTGAGATTATGACTGCCGCTTATGTCTAAACCCAAACCCAGCAGAAGGGGCAGAGAGACCTGAGATTCTATGGTTGCCCTGGCCCTCATTTGAATAGTGTATATGCTCTTATGTCTATTTTTAAGAATTCAGATTCAGCTACAGAGAACAGCAGTTTGCTGACATGCAAAAGCTATAACTTTCCTTCTGTCTTCATAGTCTTACAGCATTAAAATTGAAGGTTTATTTTCAGTAGTAGAAAGTGTGAATGAGAAAATCTTTAAAAAATAACAGTTGGCCCGCTGTTTTATACACCTAGCCAAATATCATTAAATTGTGTTTCTCTTCTTTTAAATAACATAGCACGAGGTGTTGCGTTTTCTTTGTATGCACTTTCTTGCTGTGACTTTACACTGAGTATTTCCTAGATGAGAAAAAAAAAATCCATTTGTTTCTTTTCCTTTTCTTTTTGTCACTGGTTAAGACAAATACCTACAGAGTTTTTTTTCTTTTTTTTTTAATTAAAAGAGCAATCCGACCCTAAAATATGTCTGTGTTGATTTTTCAGACCAGCACCCAGCTGGTGGCTGTGTCCACGGACATTCTTTTGGAGTTTAGAAAGATAATGCATCTGATTCAAAAATGGAAAAAACAAAAATCTAGCTTGAATCACGTGCCAAAACGTAAATTAAGCCTTAATGAAAGTTTCTAGTTCACTCCAATCATTTCTCCTCTTTTTAATCACCAGGGGAAGGCTTTATGGATGCGTACACCATTACAAAGATACACTCTTTTTCATCCCTTGCAAAGGCTCTTCTTACATAGCTGCCCTTTGTCTAATATTAAGCCATGGTAGGAGCACTCTGGTGATATTGCCACGGTTCAATCTCTTCCTTTGTGTCTTGCCCTGGTAATCTTATACAGGCTGAAATTTCCATGTGCGTAGCTTTCTGTTGCCATTCTGCAGTGCTGTGTTCCTGATTGTTTTTGGCAGAGCAAGCTTGAGTCTTTATGGCACAGTGAAATATTCTTCGATGCTATATAATTCAGACTGAATTAAGGAGTCTGTATAAGGCACGTGTCTCAATATATATATGTATATAAAAACACTAACATTGTTAATTCAAGTCAAGCATCTTTTACATTTAATTTCTGTCTTCAAGTAACGATTTGTTTTCATGTTCCCTTTCTTTGGTTTCATTGGGGATCACTCCATTCTCCAGGTCTGAGTGCTGCTGGATGCAGTTGGTCAGGACTGCAGTGCTAGAAGAGTTCTCAGAATTACACATCTTCTCCATCTCCTCTTCCTTTTTTTCTTCATCCAAGGAGTAGTTTCGGAAGGTCTCGTAAATTTTACGCACATCCTCGGGGATGGTCTTTTTGAGGTCTTTGTTTTTCCTTTTGGTCATCTTAGCAGACGATCCAAACTTGTTAATGATGTTGTCCTCGGATGCCCCTTGCCCGTGCTTGTTGAGCTGATCCGGCCCTTTAAGGCGCAGGTTGTTAGGCCTGTTGTTGATGCTTTCCTGAGATGAGGCCTTGAAGCGTCCTGTTTCCAAGGCAGTAAAGACAGAGCGCTTCTCTGGAGAGAGCATGTCTAAGGAGTGGGCTCGCTGGTCCAGGCCCAGGCGCCTGCGCTCCATGCTCCGGATGGTGGCTGCCCGCTGGAGTTTGTCGTGGATCTCCACGCTGAGCCGCCTTCGTGTCTCTCTGAACTCAGCCGTCACATTCGCTTTCCACTCCGCTGCATGGGCTTTTATTTCTCCAACCTTTACAACAATGAGAAAAAGAAATTAATAAAAAGGAAGAAAAAGCAAAGCGAAGCCACAGGCTTTCCTATAGAACAGTAGCAAAGCACTTTCTTCTCTGGCATAAAATCGGAGACTGGTCCCAGCTCCAGCACATCCATCTGGACCCAAACTTCAGTAGCAAAGTAGTTATACTGGACAAGCTCTAAACACACCAGCTAGTGATCAGCTAATGGTTTATGTGGCATATAACTTGTCTGCCTCTTTCATATTTTAGCACCCCACACATTTTATAGCTGTGTTACCTGATGCGAGGTGTTCACGCTAATCCCTCCTTGGATAAGAGCAAAATTCCTGACTTGTAATGTCAGCGGTAGATGGTCAGGAGTGGGAAAAATTAATCACATATGGTTATAACAATATGCTCCAGAACAGCGCAACCACCAGTGTAGCAATGCAGTAATGTATTTTCCCATATTGCTCAAGGATGGAGCTGTTTGGTCCCACTGAAGGTTCTGTTCAGTGCCACAGAGCAATTAACATTGGAAATACCTATTAGATAATTTCAAGTGGATCTCTGACTGATCTCACCTAGAGTTCATTCTCAGGGATAAATGTAGCTGGCTTTAACGGAGGTTTCCATTGCATAACTGTCCAAATACTGCCCTCTCAAGCCAACTGGAGGAGTTTTCAATATATATTCTGTGTGGGCACCGTGACCGTGTCCTTACATGTCTCACCGCTTTGCTCTGTTTTACTCCTTTGCACCTGAGAGCAGAATAATGGCTAAGAACAAAGCACCTACATGGCTGTACGTATTGAATAAATATTTCCTCCGAAATGAGAGAAAAGAAGACAAATGACCAAACAATATCTCTGTCAACACGGGCCTTTTCCAAAGTTCAGCTAAAGGAGAACAAATGCAGGAGTACGATGTCTGCAGTAGCTTACCAAGGTCAATGGCTTGCTTGGGCTGCTGTAGCCAGAACTCAGTTTCTTCATTCAGTGACCCACAAGGAAGTCATCTTTGGTTCCTCAGGCCACATCAGCAGGTGTCCATTTTTAGAAGTGTGTTACTTGTGGCAGCAGGCATCTCACACCCACCATGAGAGATCAGAGTCCCACATATAGGTGCCTGCTGATGATCAGCCTGACAGCGAAACTCTCTGTGAAGCCCCCTTTATTAATAGAGATGCACAGGGCATGCACCAGGCCTTGGGTAGCGCAGATGCCTTCATAAATGATTAACAGCAATACCCCTCTGCCAGACTTTGTCTATGCCTGCTCTTTAGCTAACCCTGCCAGGTTAAATTTGGTAGTAATGAATGAGGGGATTGTCTTAAAAATTGAAATTATACTGTTAATGTCCTCCACAACAGGCTTCAGCTCTAGAGTCATGGCAATTACCTTCTATTTTCCGCTCTTATTTGAGTGAAACATTAGCAATACTGTCTTTGAATCACAGAGGGCATGTTCTGAGTGAATTTAATCATGTTCTCCCTGATGCTGACTACTCAGTTTCTTCAATGTTTAAGAATATGGTACTCAGTAAGGGGCCTGAATCTAAACCTTTATTCAGAACCATATTCTGTGGCATAGGGAAAGGTGGGAAAACTCAATATAAAACCCTGCTTTAAAGGCAGATTCTTGTTCCATAATGAAGAGAGCCAACAAATGTCTTCAAAACCCAGGCATCTCCAATTTTTAAAGAGAGAACACAGACATTTTAATCACAATTTTGTAGCTAGTTTCAGAATGAAGGCTGGCCTCTCTTATTCCATAATTGCAATCCTACTGATGTGTTCTGTGTATTTGGTAGTACTGATAGAGGTGTAACAACCTAGGTTGCTTCAGTTGCTTTTTTTCCTCCCTTTGTGAAGGAGCTAAAGATCAGGGTTACTTGGATACCAAAGGCAGCCAGTGGAGTAAACTGTAAGGAATATTGACCATTGGTCATGCAGAGGAGCATCCTTCTTCAGACAAGCAGGAATCAAATACTTCAAGCTGTCTTATAAAATCACAAACCACTGATAAATTAATAGTCATACCTCTTCTTTTGTCTTCTTGGACAGGACTCTTAACCAATCTCCAATCATACTCAGGACAGCAGCAAAATAGGCAAGGCCCACAAGGATCCAGAACCACACTAAGGGTTTATACCACTCCCGGTAATGGATGTCAGCATTTCCTCCTGAAATGAGCATACACTTATGCTTAGGAATCATGAGATGCCAAAATTGTGACAAAATATCTGCAATTCTGAGAAATTCCTGAAAAGTATTTCTTGAATCTTGCCAACACCACTGTAGTTCTAAGAATAGACAAGAGGCCTGTCAGATGGGATGAACACAGTCGTCTGTGCTTAATTTAAGACTCTCCAAAATCACCTATTGTTCTGCTGCTATGTGACCTGCCAGAGCACCTAGTAAACACTTTTTTTTTATATTGCTCATACTCTGAAGCAAGTCTGAAATTCCTGCTTTGACAGTACTTGCAATACGAATATATTTCCAAGCAAAAAAGTTTAATACAGCTAGTCTTCCTTATTCTGAACTGCCTGCATCCTGGTAGTTGAGTGACTTTACAGTTCAACCCCCTCAGATTATAGAGTTCCCAGACTTTTTTTGTTTTAGCTACACGATGGAGACACCTATGTGCAGGAGAAAAGAAATCAGCTTTGTCTTCCCCTCCAAATCAGGATATATGACAGGAAGCCAACTGTGCATCAGCCTTGATAATAAGGATATACTCTCTGCTTCGGTGTCAGTTATACGGGTGCGTTCTCTGGCCAGTGACTTGGGAGGAGATGCGAATCAAATAAAGCAACAAATATCGTGTATGCTATTCATGCAAGTCTCAGGATGAGCTGGTAAAACAAGTATGCCAGATGTTTGGCAAATCTAATGGACTATGAAAAGCCTAACATAGGTGCAGTGGCAGCCAAGCTGCTGCCTACCACAGAATAGAATAAGCTTTTCCAAAAGAATGCAACCACAACATCATTTTTGAGACTTCTAGTCCTATCACAGTGCCACGTGCACTGCAAGAATGAGAGCCAGTGTGAGGCAGACATAGCCCTGAGCTGAAGAGAGTGAGCAGCAAAGAGTCTGCACAGCCTCATGGGCACAGCCATATCCTTCAGTGCATGTGAACACACACCATGTTGGTGGTACCTGTGTAAATCTCTGCCTGAAGATGAAGCGTACCAGAGGACCTGGGCAGAGGACTGCATATTTCCTGGACTCCAGCCTTGGTCAGACAAGAACTAGACACCAACCTGCAACTTGGTATGACTACAGAAAGATTTAGGATTTCCCCCGGCTAAAATCATCAGACAAGACAGTTCAGCATTTCCCCCTGAGCTTTTTGCAATCTGAGACATTCCTATGACTATTTAATTTTATCCAGACTCAGTATGAGTGTATGTATGGTACTCAAACATCCCCATGGAAGCACATCTGAGAATTGGCAGGGACTCACATATTGGTTTTGGTGTTAATCTCTCCCCACAGACCACACGAATCACTCTCTTTTTTCCAATCTTTAAGAGTGTGAAACAATGGGAGTTGGGGGCTGCTGTTGCTATGGTACAATGAGGCTCTTCTGATCGTACATGTCCCTGAGGAATCTTGCTATGAAACAGATTGTTTAGGTCTATCTTACGGAGTAATCAGGCGACTGAGAAAGTATGAGACCACTTCTATCAGCCTATCAGATACTGTGTTTTTTCAGGCTTCATCCACAATTGTATCTTCAGCAGTAGTACAAAAACTTTCCCAGTTTTCCAAGAGGTGGGACACATTCTAGGCGGAATCAATCAGTGTAGCTTCATTGATGCTGTTTTACCCAATACGATATAGTATTTTTGATTTGATGTTGAAGGGGCAGAGATACGAAGAGATTAAAGTGACAGAACAAAAAATGACACAAAATCTGTCTCAAAACCAGCAATAAAGCCCAAATCTCCTGGTGATCACCTGCCTTTAAACTCTTATCATGTGATAGCCTCTGAAGTTTCCTCATTCAGGGTTCTCCACTTGATTTTTGAAAAATCCTGGTTGTTAGTAGCCACCCAGCTGTGGATTATATTCTCCTAATTATGTTGGATATAGAACAATTTAATTTAACATTCAGAGCTTTTTTTACTGTTATATTATTAAAGAAAACAATACCGATGTGTGATAGACTTCAGAAAACTATTGTGAATTATTTTTATTTCATGCTGTGATACCACAAAGACAGAGTATCAATGAGCTTCTCTTCACATTTAAGTGGTTAAAATGGACCAAGCTCATGCAATCACTTCTGTATCTGAATGCTCGTAAAGCACTTCTTTTTCATATCTGGAGCTCTCTTTGTTCATTGCCTTTTTTCCCCTCAATAATTCATGTCTTCTATATTGCTCTTTCATAAAAAAGGAGGATTAGACTCTACAAAAAGACTGGTCTGCAGCTCTTCAGTGAAGAAAACTTTATATATCCCTATAGTTTCATTTGATGATTTAAGTCATTCATATTTTACTGATATATAGGAAGTAACAAAACAGTAGCATAATATGGCTGTTTGTAACACAGGCATCTTCATGCCTTTAATTAGGGTGACTAACATGAATGAGGAGCAGAAGTCATGCTCTAATGGGAAAAAAAAATCCACTTATTTTAACCACCTTTTCATTAGCAAAGCAGTTGTGAGAAAAAAAAACAAACAGCCAACTCTCATCTCTCCAGCCAACAATCTTGACTCCTTCTTTGGAAATTGATAAGGATGGATATTCATAGTTCCTGCTAGTACAGTATTAATCTTGGAGAATATCTTCCTAGCACTGAGATGCATACCCCATTAGTCCTTCTCTTCCTACATGAGTTCCTTAACAGGGCAACTGCAATGTCAAAATTTCTGCCAAGGTTAAAGAACAAAATGCAGTTTCTGAAATGCTGCAGCTCCTGTAGTAGCAGCCCACTATTGCACCCAGTCAGAGATTTCTCCAGCCCTGTGGCTCAGCCCTACTTTGTAAAAGCTTCATCCATTCATCATTTTGGATACTTGCTTCTGCAGTTAGCCTCAGATTAAGCCCTACTGGACTAATACAAATCTTGAATTCAATGGGAAAGTCATTTGACTTGTGCATAATTCATTGCACAATAAAGGATACTCAGGACTGGCAGGCTCCCATTATCTACACTGCTGAAAACTTGCAATCTGCAGATGGCAAAGCACCTGGATCTTAAATCAACCTGGTGTCCTATTGAACAGTGACCCCAACAGAAACACCTGGCATCATTTCACTGGAATATAATACAATGTGAAAAGCTTCCTCTCTGCACCAGAAGACAAATTCTAAGAGCCAAGGCCCTCGTGCACAGCACCTAGGCTCAAAGCTACTCACCTGCTACGAAGTCACCAAAGCCAACAGTAGTCAGAGTCACAACCACAAAGTAGATGGACTCCAAGGCTGTCCAGCCCTCGATGTGTTTGAAGATAACTGCAGGAATGGTCACAAAGACAATGCAGCCTGCCAGGATGAAGAGAATGGTAGAGATCACCCGGATCTTTGTTTGACTCACTTGCTTTTTCTAGAAAAAGGAAATAACAAAAGAAAAAATATATTTTTAAGTGGATTTCTGGGACTATATGCCTTGTGAATGGCAGACTGATCGTGCTGGTGTCACCTGGTATGTTTCTTTCCACCTTTTGTGAGCTTAGTAGGTGGAATACAACCCTTCCTCACCATTAGTGAGAGCCCTGTCCAAGTAACAGTGAACCTCTATGTCTGGCCCCAGAAAACTGTGATCCCCATTTTCCATGCACTAGGCAGTTACTAACCTACCAGAAACACAGCCTGGAGAAACAGTACTGAGCATCAGAAAGGCTCCAGTACACTCCAGTTCAGGTTCAGGGTAAGAAAAAGTGCACATTTACACCTCCATACATGTATATCTACACACACACTGCCTCACCAGCACCAAGCATTCAACAAGCAAGACCAAGGCTAAAATGAGAATAAACCCTTTTGTCCTCTAAAGCCCTGAGATTTTATGTAGTAATAATTCATGCTTTGAGTTTTCTAGACTCAGGATTTCCAGCTTTCATTCACAAATATGAAGATTAAATCTCCTTTTCAAAAACAGATCGCTATATTATCAGTTTACTCCAGAAATAAAGGATTTAAGTCAAATACTAAACAACCTGAGATAAAATTACCTACGTAAACCCACACTGGAAAGCTCTTAAACAAAAAGTATACGTGTTATTGGCAGCTATAAACTGAATACAAATATGAGCAGTGTAATTGCAACATTTTACACATCTACATCATATGAACTCACAATTTATTTAATATAAGCTCAGATTTTCTTTCCAGTAATATTGATGCAAGCCTGGATTAACATAACTGACTCTGGCAGATTTATTTCAGATTTTCTCTCCTGTAAATAAACTCAAAAATCAATAGAGTCTCACAAGAAACCTAGAAATTACTAGGAACCTTACTGTGGATTAATTACAGTGGCAGTGTAAATTCTGTATTTATCCTGGAAAAGGAATATGGAGGTCACTAGAAGTCACATATTTCCAAATTAATGTTCCAAATCAAGCATCTCCCTTAACCCAGAAAAGAGATCTCATTTCAGATTCGGACACAGCCTAGACAGGAAATAAGGTCTCAGAAGTTATCTTTATAATATACAGAAGCAATATTGCCTGAATTGCTTAATATCTATCCAGCTTGTGAACAGTACTACTGCTTTCACTAAAACATGAGCATTTCTTTTAGAGGTGCAATGTCAGACCCTCATTAGGCACCCCTCTGATCTGGGATGCTCTGCATTTAGAACCCAGGTAGCAGCATAAATATGCCATGTTTCGTAAATACTTTAGTTCTAAAACTGTTTGGGATGATCCCTCCACTTCATTTTTTTTCTTTTTGTGTGTGCACATCATTTCTGTGTCTGGCTGAAAAGAAGTAGTTAAATAGGATTAATAATATAATGCCATAAATAAGATTAATCAAATACAAGATGAGGAAAAAACTGCCATCGAAGTACCAACAAGAAAAACAACACAAGGATATAAAACCTGACTTGATTTCTTAATTGCTCTTTTTCTGGAGAGTCATTTTGAGCAATTTGCTAAAATACTAAAGTATGGCCTAGCTTCTTTAAGAGTGTGCATGGGCACACATTCACAATGGCAGGATTTCAGACACTGTGTGTGGTGAAGGGACAGCAATTGGTCACATGGATGTTACGTGGTGTCTTAGTTTGGCACACTTGCTTTTTGCCATGGTGGATGAGGATTTAACCAAGTTGTTGTTTATTTACTAAATTGGCCAAGGTGGTTTGTTCACTTCTACTAAATGCTTTGGTTTCCTGACGATACATAAAAATTAAAAGGCAGACAGCTTGCTACAGTGGAAGTTAGGAGGCAAGTGCAATGCTATATAGTACTGGGAATCCTTGGACAAAAAGTACTTTGAAGCTGCCAAGCATTACTAGTAAAGCAAAGTTATGCATAGTAATCCTTTCTCCAATCCCCATTTAGCAAAATTAAAATGCATTTCAGTATGTGTCAGGACTGTCTTGTCTCACGGTAGAAACAGGAGTGGAAAGAATGGCCTGCAAAACAGTACCAAATGTTCAGGACATCCACTTATTCATGAGTGATAAACTCAGCTGAAGGTTGTTGGATTTTTTTAAGTACAAATGGGTAACAACATTAATGAGGATCTGCAGAAAGGCCTGATTCATCTCATGGTTATTGTGCACCTCAGTCACTCGCACACAAGCAGAGCAGCTGAGGGGCTATTTTTTTCTTACTGTTCCACTAGTACAAGTGAAGTCAGAAAGCAATGGTGAATCAGACACAGCATTCTTGGAGCTACTGAAAAGAGCACAAAAGCAAGACTCAGAAGTAGAATCATTTAATGGACAATAACACATGAAATTCAGGATACAAGTGACAAGGGGGTCTTTTTACAGTTAGATATGCATTCAGAGAACATTCACAGTAGAATATAACTGCTATGGTCCACAAAATGCTAAGGTATAAATGTTATTATTCATGGAATATGTACATTGTAGTAATCACACATTACAAAAAGGTTGGTTTGCATGGGGTTCTTTGCAGATGGAGTTGGCTTTGCTATTTTACTACAAAGAACACCATTCTGTGCTGCCCAGGTTCTCAGGAACAAGGAAACACAGCCTTTACATTCCAGTTTTGGCACAGTTGTATCAAGATGAGACTAATTAGCCTAAGCCACTGCAGTATTACATTGTACCAAGTCATTACTAAAAGAAATAAATATATATATATAACACTATATATATATAAAATAACACTAAAGGTTGAGAAATCTGAAAAGGTTCATACAAACTTCTCTTTTAAACAGTATTTGCAATCTGGAGCCAAACACTGGCAAATAGCTGAGCAACTCCAGCCAGGCTAACACTTCCTCTGAGCCCATTTCATGGCGTAAATATGGAATTTTCTGTAGATGTCAAAATGAAACAGTAAGCGAGGCCTTTCTCCAGGAAAATGAGTTTATCTCATAGCAGTTTAAGTAAAATGAAAACACTTTTAAAAGAGGTATTTTCTACTTCTTTTTTATTTAGTTTTGTTTTACCAACAAGTTCTCTCCACATTGATGTAGCAGATAACTTGTAAGACATTCATCAAATATAAATAAATTAGTGCCTGCTAATGAGAGAGACTTCAATTTAAAGCCGCCTAGAGCTAATTTGGAAAAAATTAAAGGGGTAATCTAAGAAGAAAAGAATGGAGAGTCTTCTGTGATATAACCACCTATGAGGGGTCATTTCCATTTACCAATGAAGGTGCTGATTTTACTCATAAGGTGGCTAAGTGCTAAACTGACATCATCTTGCTCCTATTAATTCAAGCAACCTACTGTCAACCTGCTCTAGTGCCAAGAGGGGTGAGGACAGACATTCTCATGAAAACACCCTTATCAGAGGAATTTAGTTCTTATGTATCTTTTCCATCAATAATTGTGACTTCATTTTTCCTTATTTTCTATTACACACACAGGGGTCATACTGGTTTTGGTCTTATCCAATATTTTTTTTTTCCTTTTCTCTCTCTGGTCCTACAGATGACAGCTGATGAACTGGATTCTTTTACAGCTTCTGCCCTTTTCAGGTGAATTAACTCAGGCACAATTTTTCTGACCTGACTGTTGACAACAAAAGGACCAAGCAAGATTCTTAAGTTCCCAAGCTGAGACCACAGGGATGATACATATTGCTTCAAAAAGGGAGTAGCAGACATTAAGTGTGGGAGCAAAAGATGCTATAGCCATTTATCAGACTAGACTAAATGCTCAATATATGGAACACATATATTTCCATGAACAGCATATTTCAAATATGCTTATTCCAAGATTTTGTAGTATCACCCCCCATTTCACAGAAACTCCCCCAATATACAGTACTACTCAACCAAAAATAGCACTGGAACATTTGCTGCTTCAGTGAGCTCAGATGGTTCCTCCATCTTCCAAACATTCTCTTTTCTGAACTCCTGACAAATATCCCCAAGACTCCAAGCAAGTTGTTTACCTTTTTGGCTAGATGACCAGCATCATATTTTTACTGCTAGTACAATGTGCCTGCATGGAACATGCTGTCCTCATCTCCCCACAAGGCTTTGCATTTTGGAGCACTCCTCCAAAGAAAACACATTTCTTCAATATTTCTTTTGTCCCCTTCACCTACTCTTAACTTTATGCCATCTCCTATGCTGCCAACTATTCTTGGAACAGATTGTCTCTGCCCATGCACCAATTAAACAGCTTGTGTTCTAAATCACTTTCTCCAGGTCAAAATATTTTAATAAGAGGAAAGCCAGTCTTCATACTCAAAGCATAAAACAGAATATCACATATATCAGCTCTATTTTTTTCTCTGCTACAAATGTTAGGTATGTCCTTAGTCAAAACATTTTGCCTAGGCTAGTGTAGACAGTGCCGATAGTCGTAGGTTTATACTGCTTGCCTTTCAGCTCAGTCAAATGCAAGCCAGCCCTGGTCCAGAGCCTGGCATGTACCTCAGTGAGGTGCGATGCCCATCTCAACAGGCTGTACAGAAAGACTGGCACAACACTGGGCTCACAGAGCTCCTTGCTGATCACTGGTGTGGTCACATCAACCTCCCTGCTGGCCTATCCCTGTCACTCTGGATTTCCTTCTAACTTGTCCTAGCTCCTTCACATTCAGAATGAGACTGAAACTAAATGTATTTTTAATGTCACTGGCTTGGACATAACGTCTAAGAGCAATATACAATCTTTTGTTCTCTGAACACAGCCAGTTCCAGCCGGCTCCAGTGGATCCACCACAGGACACTGCTGAGCCCCTCAGACAAGATGGTGGCACCCCTGGCAAAGTGTATTTAAGAAAGGGCAGAAATGCTGGACAGGCAGAGGAGGGAACAGGGGAGGGAACAAGGGAATAACAAGGTCAGGGGAGTGGAAGATGCTCCATGGAAGAGCAGGTGCTTCCCTGGAGGGACTGTAGCCCATGGAGGACCAGTGAAGGACCAGAGGAGAGGAAAAGGGCTGAGAGGAAATACTGTGTCCTGACCTCAGGCTCTGTGCCACTCACTGCTGCAGTGGAGGGACTGTTACCTGCAGTGATAACATAGGTGGAGGAGAGGTGTCTGGAGTGAAGTGAGCCTGGGGGTGAAGCTGAGCCTGGAAAAGGGAGAGGAAAGGCATTTTGAATGTTTATCTTTTTTATTTCCAAACACCCAACTCAGTGATTAAATATTTATGCTAACTGGCAATAAATTAAATTCCACAACTCAAGTCTGTTTTGCCCGTGACAGTACTTGATAAGTAATTTTGCTATCTTTATTTTGACCCATGAGTTTTCTCACTCTTGTTCTTTGTATTTTCTCCCCATCTCACTGCAGAGAGGTGAGTGAGCAAGTGGCTGTGTGGGTGCTTGCTGCCAGCCAGGGCCTACTCTCCACATCAATGAAGAAGGCAACATCCCTTGAAAGCATAGCAGCAGAATTCTAAATAATGTATTTTAATATAGATATATGACATTTCAGACACCTCCATGGGTTAAGAACAGTGGTTTGAACCATTCCACTAGAGACGGGCATCCCCTGCTGTCTAACCATCTCTCTTGGTGCCTCAGTGTTATTTTAATTCTCATGTTTTATAAAGAACACTGCTATTGGTGCACAAAAAGATGCAAAATCCATCTCTTATTTCTTAAATGTAGTAAGTACCATAGGGGACGCAGATATAAAAAGAGATATAAAAAGCTGCAAGCACACGCAGCTTTGTTACTAAGCTTGGGAGAGACAACCCTGAACACACACAGGACACGAGTCAGAGTAAGGAAGGATTTTTTTAACATTGCTGTTTTTTCCCCATAAAACCACACTTCTGAGGGGTGTTTGTCTAGACCCAGATGGAATATGCAGCAAGCTTCTCACAGAGCAGCAGCTTTCTCTAATGCTATTTTTGTAAATCTCCAGGCATGGATCTTGCTGCAGTCATAATGTGAGTACTGATACTGTGTTATGAAAATACAGAAACACTGGCTTGGAAATTTTCTAGACTTGATATACCCCTTTACGATCTTGTTCCTCTCTCTCAAAAGAATATATAGGGCTTTCTGATACACACCAACTAATTTTTGCACATTATGCTACTGAAGAAACAAACTTAACAATAACGAGACCAAACTTCTGTTCTGGCTGAGCTTGTATTCAGCCCAAGAAAAATAAATGTCAAATAAGAGGGATCCATGTATATATATGTTTTTTTCTTATGTTGGAGGAGACAAAGGACAGCAGAAGTTCATGGCACAAACTTGAGCAATTTCAAAGGATGCTCGCAGAGGCTGTATTTGGAATGTATTGCTCCTTCATTCTTTCAATTACCTTCTGACTTACACCTATATTCCCCTCTCCCAGGGAGTGCAAGAATGGGTTAATAATGGTTGTTCCACATCACTTCCCTGTACCTGAATGGATTTTAGTTTACTATTCCTGGTAACCCTGGTTTTGATCAGTGTAGAGTCAATGCTTTCATCTTGTTCATCAGTGCAATTTAGGGGAAAAAATAAAATGCAGTTATGATGGTGCAAAGAAAAGTGCCACATAGCAGCAAGGCTAGATTTATGAGGACACACTCAGCAGCTAATTAAGAAACGCGCTGAGACAGAAAAAGAAAATTAGTGTATCTAGATCAATGAGAGATCTAGTTATCTATTGCATGACATGGCCACTTTCAAAGACTTACCAGAAATAGAAAATTGAACTTCATGTTAGAAATATCTCCTCTCAGCAGGGTGGAGAAATTCAATATTCCTTTTTTTATCTCTGTTTGGGCTTTCATTTTTTATTGTGGTTTTTTGTTTGGGTTTTTTTGTTTTGTTTTGTTTTGTTTTCTTCCTCTGCAGTGGAATAAAGTATCCAGATTCCTTCATATTTTTGAGTTTTCAGAACAATTGCCTTGTGATTAGGAATGTAACAACATCAGCATTCGTAAGGCTAGAGTGGGTACTTTGTTGGACTAGATGTTGAAAGGTTAAACAGTGACCTTTTAAAACAGGGAGTGGGTCTTCAGGCTAGCATCCTCATATCTGTTTCTAGACTGCAGTTTTCAGTTTCTGCTTAGTTAGGAATAACTGGCTAAGAAGTCTCCCTTGCCCTTCTCAGGTTCAATAGCATACATCATTCTTCACAAGAAATTGTTGCAGAAGCCTCCAAAGCATATTTGTATTTGCCAAGAGATTTCTTACAGATATTAACACTATAAAGACTGCAATATTGCAGTTATTCTAGAGAAAAACGCTATTTGTGAGTAGCCAAGTAACCAAAGAGTGCTCTCTCAGGTAACTAGCCCACAGGGAGTGAATTTTACTCTAGGTGGGATACAGATCCCAGAAGAGTGGAAGGAAAGTAAAAGGACAGAGCAGCTTCCCTCAGGCAAAAATGGTAAAAAGAGTGGACCTAGAAGCGTCCCTCCATGCCACAACTTACCCCCTGCTCCTCCCATTCTTCTCCAGCATTTTGCAGGAGATGATTCTGCTCCTCTGTAAAGGTAAAAGGAGGGCAGGGAGCACTTCAAAAGGAAAGGTCTGGCGTAGGGTGAAGGATGCATCAAACACTTTGTCCCATGGCTCAAAACAGTTCTTATTGCTGCAATAACATGTGTATGTGCCGAGGGAAAATATGAACAGGTGAATTACATTAGAGTGGTTAATATGATAGCTTGACAGTCCTGAAAGGTGAAGGCTGAGTACGTAAAGCAACATAACACTAAATTTGCCACCTCCATCCAGCCTGTTCATAACCTTGAAGTAGCACCTCTTAAGTGAAAAAGCAGAACAGTCTTCATGCCTGGGATGAGACACCACGTACAGGTACCCTCATGAAGTAATTTCTATCTATTGCCTTTCAAGATCCATCACCCCTCTCACACTCAGTCTCTGATGCTTCCCCCAAGCTTGCCCACAGGAGTTTTGGAGAATATTCTGAAGAACACTAACTAGAATGGCTCTGTATATTTGCTGGGGGAGAGGGGGATCAACAATCACTGTATTATGAATGATTTTGTATTGCAGTTGCATATCTGTCTTGCTTTTCCTTTACTCTCTATATTGCAAACTTAATACTGAGGTTAGGATTTTCTTTAGGGTATAAATCAGATTTTCAGAGATGGCAACACCTGCATCAAAACCCTGGCACACAGGATTTGGTATTTCAGCACTGCACTGTCAGGAATACAGACAAGTTTCCACAGAAGTATGGCAAAAACTTAAGCCAATAACAAAAGGAGGATATTCACTACTAGTGCTTAGGAAAGAGTTTAACTTCCAGGCTGATGGTTGAAAAGTTCACGTGTTCTTTGGCATTAATCAGCAGCTTCCGCTGAAGTATCTTATTTTTTAAGCTTCATACAGAGTATCTAAGAAACCCTAGCTGCTCAGTAAACTCTTAATCATGCTTTCATCTCCTGTTTGTCTTGTGTTTCACGAGAGATAATTGCTTGAGACTCACGGGGTTTATTTCCAGTGCATGTCACTGCAATTAAAAGTTATGTGACTAGTACTAATTTTAGCAGGAGGCAGGCAGGTATAGTTTTACCCTTTAGAACAGTGGTTCCTGAACATTTCAAACCATAAAGAAAGACCATTTAACTCACTTCCTTAATAAGAAAATTGGCATTCAGACTCTGCATGGAAATGCTGCTCCTTGCCACTGCTTATACTGAGATCATTCTGAATACTAACCTGGTTTCCAACCAAATGAGAGATGGCAAAGTTTGGGCTTTGATATAATAAAAGAAATAGTGTTCATCTTTTTTCAACATAGAAAACAGAAAAGAAACAGATAGAGGGAACAATAGCTGGCAAAAGGACAGAGATCATGCTCCAGATATAATACTTGATGTACATAAAAAATAGCCTGAGTACATTAAAATTAAGAGTGGAAGAAAACCCCTTCCTGAAAACTTACTTCATTGTTACTCTATTGTTTCTATGGTCTTCTTTAAGGATGATAAATCATCACCCATAGATCAATCCATGATCCACAGAAGGGTTTAGAAACCCTTCTCCTCAGTGGCAATCGCCAAATACTCTCTTACCTTGAAATTAAATCAGTTTTTTAGCCACTAATTTCCTACTACACCTGTCTTTGGTTTATTAATTAATTCTCTGTAAACCTTCAAACAGGTCCTAAAATCTTAGGCACCCTACAAAAAAAAGCTGAAGTAGATGAAGAAACACCCTGATGATAACAGAGGATCTTGGGTTCATATACTACAATAGCTGCAGTCTATCCACAATCAGACAGCAATGTAATGAAAATTGCTTCCCACATGAAAAATGAACGAATACAATTTACTATAATACAGATCAATACCTGATCTATCACCTGATACCAGATTTATCACCTGAACAGTGATAAATAAAGCCTTTGTATTAATTGTGGATTTCTGACTAGTTTTTGTACAATATTCTGCTTTTAAGAGCTGTAAAATATTATGAGCACTGCGGTTCAGTAACAAGAGTATGACTCCAGTAAGATGAAACATTGAAGGTTTGAACCTCTAATAACTTCAAATAATGAAGAAAAAAATACTGAAAAGATACTAAAAGGCCTCACATACGCAGGCAAAACAAAAAAAGTCCAAGATTTCCTCTGAAGTGCCCTGTAGTCAACAGCTACACTGTGCAGTGCCTAACACTCACAGAAAGAGGTGTTACAGTAATAACCGTGATAATTACTTTGGGGGATGGACTTTAATGCATATTGAATTTCAGTTTTGGTACACTGGAGCTGACTTGATTTTCCAGATAATACTGGATTTAAGCCAGTTTTAAAGCCTTGTTTTAGAGTAGTCTTTCCTCCTCTGTTTATACTATCATCCTTTTAGCAAGACTGATTTGATTCTAAAATTCTAGCGATTATTAGCTCTTCCTGGTGTTGACATGTTCTGCCTTCTTACAGCTGCTGTCTCCTCTTTCTAGCAACCCCAGGAATGCCCTTTCAACTACCACTGGGCTCAACACCTCCTGGGGCCCTCTTTAGAGGCAGACTCACTTCAAGACCTTCATGATCCTCTTTTTGAAGTTGCCTCAGGCTGATGCTATACTTCTCACAAGCCCTTACAGGCCTGACAGACATTGTTGATAACCAAACTGTTTAAAAGATCTTTCAGAGATATCAAGAACTGACTTTAACTGTTCAGTTTAATATTAACCCTTAAATTATATGCCAATTTGAAAGAGGCAATTGACATGCAGGATTAAGAAATATGTGCTCCACAGCCAGTCCATGTAAGCTTTAGACTCTAAACTTATACTCCACAACAAACACCAGTGGATAAGAACAGATCAGCAAAAGGTTTGCTGCACTGAAGATACTTTCCTTGAAGCAGATTAGCTGTAAGCATCACTAACTGAATTAAACACCCAGTTAGAGGAAATCAAATGCCAAAAGCTGGGATCCATAGATTTTGTCATTAATTTTTTAGCACTAGCATACTGTCTCAGCACTGTGCAGAAAAAGACACTTTCCTACAGCTCAAATATAATGGAGGGGGAAAGTGATCCAAAGAGTAAAACTAACATATTCAAGACCATACCACAAGCCAGTGCTTGAACCTAAAATAGAATTCAGAGACAAATTTGTTTCTGGTGGATGAAGAGTCACTGCATATAATAAAGTCACAGGCTGCACTATTAGTTGTTTAGTACACCCATAGGATTATCATTTGCCTGTATCTTGTATTGGCACTGGAGCATGAGGACTACTAAAGCAGGTGATGATCAAAAGCAAAAACAAAACTTCCTGTTATCTTTCCATCACCATAATTAAAGCACCAATTAGAAAAACAAAAAAAAGATGTGGCCTGCAATATCGCAAGGAGAAAAGTATTTCAGAGACAGGCATTCCAAATTTACCACTCCTGCCTTTCATCCTCCAGTTCAACTTTGTAACAGTCTACAGTTACAGTTACGCTTCTGCCATTGCTAGACGTAGTCCAATGAAGTGTCCAGATGGCCCTGGGTCTGAACTGCTTTACATCCAAGAAAAGCAATTAGAACAACCCTTGTTGAGAAGGGTATTGAAGAAGCCCAGGTGGGAAAGAGAAGAGAGAGTAATATATTAGTAGAGTACAGATATGTTACTGATGAACTAGAGGAGAATGCACCCAGAGTTTTCCAACCAGGAGCACACATCTTGACAATGAAGTCCTGGATTTCAGGAGTGCTCAGGCATTTTGACTTAAACAGTTGTCAGACAATATCTTTTTGAAAGGATTGAAACATGCTTCCTCACCGCGCCCTATTTTCTGCATAGTGGAACTCCTTTTCAAGCGGACGGAGGGAGGAGTGCACCCATGCAAAGTAGTTCACAACCCACTTCAGTGTGGTGGAAGATACCCTGTTTGAATTTCCATAAGCTTAAACAGTCATTTTGCCGAAGTCTTATTTTCCGGAGAGAAGCACATCAGCCTTAAATTGCTAGAGACAAATGATTCCGAAGAGTTTAACATCTCAGCATTCACTGTGTTTTTAAAGACAGTTACTATTGGTCTAAATAAAGTTTGATGAGGAAGACAAGCTGAAATAAACAGAGGCAGAGCGTTTGCTGACTCTGGTGCATCCATGCTCTGTATGCTAGCTGCTGTATATTGCTCTTCCAAGCTGCTCTTTCTGCTGTGCTCTTTGTATAGAGTCTACGCAGTTGCTGCAGTTTCTGGATTCTTACAGTAACTGCAATCCTTAATTTCATTTTTATCATCAGCTAACTTACAAAAAGTATGTCTTCAGATTTAAAACAGAGGAACTGAAAATGGAATAAAAAGACTCACCAGATTTGTAAGGCACTATGGATGTATGGCTGGCAAGAACTAGATTGTATCTAGATTTGTTATTATTATGTTGTAAAGTCCTTTTTTAGCCAAATATGCTTTATGAGGATTATGAAGGACAACACACTGCCTACAGAACTCTTCTGTTAGTATTTGGCTATGCATGTATCCATAAACTTCGTGTTAACTAACTGCAAAATTCAGATCTGCGTTTAGGGGTTTTTTTAAACCACCCTAAGTTTCAGGATGCTCAGACTTCAAACATACATTCAGGTGCATACCTAATTGAAATAAACACCACATAAGTATCTACATACATAAACCAATACTTTGTTGACCTACAGGACCCCCTTTTTTAACTTTGCTCAGGGACCTGTGACTCTTAGACGGACCTTTAAGGTGTTACAGGCAAAAGAACTGATAGCAAGCTGAGATTTTTTTACATCCATTTGTTCTGGGTTTGCAAATCAGTGCTCTAAACCAGTTCTTTTTATATGCACAAGCTCTCACCACACAGATTATTTTTTTCCTGAGCAAGTTATTCTGCTGCGTGGGGAGTGAAACAGAGGGAGCTTCACAGAACCAAATTCCCCACTAGTGAGAGGCACAGAATCACGGACATCAAATGAAAAATGTTTCAAGTCAGCATACTCTATGCTCTGCATAATGTTTCTTTCCAAGGCTGGATCAGCTTTGGTATTTCCGTAACAATGAGACCTTGCGTATGAGGAAAGCATTTGCATAATTTCTTTCTCAAAGTTTTCCTGCAGGTAACTTACCAGGTTCATATGAAACATTACTTTTGCTGCCGAAAGGGAATTCTGGGAATTATGCAGGAAAATTTCCTCTGCCATAGAGTCATCACATAATTTAGGTTGGAAAAGAGCTTTAAGATCATTGAGTCCAACCATTAACCTAACTCTGCCAAGTCCACCACTAAAACATGTCCCTAAGTGCCACATGTACACCTCTTTTAAATACCTCCAGGGATGGTGACTCAACCACTTCCTTGGGAAGCCTGTTCCAATGCTTAATAACCCTTTCAGTGACCAAACCTTTCCTAATAGCCAATCTAAACCTCCCCTGGTGCAACTTGAGGCCATTTCCTCTTGTCCTATTGCCTGCTACTCAGGAGAAAAGACCGACACCCACCTCACTACAACCTCCTCTCAGGTAGCTGTAGAGAGCAATAAGGTCCCCCCTCAGCCTCCTTTTCTCCAGACTAAACAGCCCCAGTTCCCTCAGCTGCTCCTCATAAGACTTGTTCTCTAGACCCTTCACCAGCCTCATAGCCCTTCTTTGGACACACTCCAGCACCTCAATGTCCTTCTTGTAGTGAGGGGCCCAAAACTGAACACAGTACTAGAGGTGCGGCCTCACCAGTGCTGAGTACAGGGGCATGATCACCTCCCTACTCCTGCTGGCCACACCATTTCTGACACAAGCCAGGATGTCATTGGCCTTCTGGGCCACCTGAGCACACTGCTGGCTCATGTTCAGCCAGCTGTCAGTCAACACCCCCAGGTCCTTTTCTGCCAGGCAGCTTTCCAGCCACTCTTCCCCAAGCCTGTAGCATTGCATGGGGTTGCTGTGACCCAAGTGCAGGACCCAGCACTTGGCCTTGTTGAATCTCATACAGTTGGCTTCGGCCCATCCAGCCAGCCTGTCCAGATCCCTCTGCAGAGTCTTCCTACCTTCAAGCAGATCAACACTGCCACCAAATTTGGTGTCATCTGCAAACTTACTGAGGGAGCACTCAATCCCCTCATCCAGATCATTGATAAAGACATTAAACAGAACCAGACCCAATACTGAGCCCTGGGGAACATCACTTGTGACTGGCCACCAGCTGGATTTAACTCCATTTACCACCACTCTCTGCACTTGGACATTCAACAAGTTCTTTATCCAGCAAAGAGTACATCCATCCAAACCATGGGCAGCCAGCTTGTCCTGGAAAATGCTGTGGGAAATGGTGTCAAAGGCTTTACTAAAGTCCAGGTAGATAATATCCACAGCCTTTCCATCATCCACTAAGTGGGTCACCTTGTCATAGATGATCAGGCTAGTCAAGCAGGACCTGTCTTTCATAAACCTGTGCTGACTAGGCCTGATCACCTGGTTGTCCTTTGTGTCATGTGATGGCACCCAAGATGATCTGCTCCACTACCTTCCCCAGTGAGGAGATTGACGACACGGACTCCGATATCCAAATCGAAGATCCTTTATTTATCAGAAAGCTGCGTTTTATATCCTTACAAAGCCGTCCATGCGCTCCAGCCCAGTGCTTATTCGTTAACATACAATGTTCATCCGCCTATTCTACACATTTCGGTTTGCTAGCCTAGCTGTGCATGACTTCTCCTTCGTTAGCTCCGGGCCTTCTGCCGAAGTCCTCTGTTGCAAGTGATAAAGTCCTTATTTTAATCTTGTTCAGAAACTCTCAAGGACACCATGACCTTCATTAATATAGTATGTTCCCACACCCCTGCACCGAGGTCAGACTGACAGGCCTGTAGTTCCTGGGATCCTCCTTCCGGCCATTCTTGTAGATGGGCCGTTTGCTAACCTCCAGTAAACTGGGATCTCCCCGGTTAGGCAGGACTGCTGATAAGTGATTGCAAGTGGCTTGGTGAGTGCTTCTGTCAGCTCCCTCAGTACCCCTGAGTGGATCCCATCCAGCCCCATAGACTTGTGTGTGTCTAAGTGGCGTAGCAGGTTACTGACCATTTCTCTTTGGATTATGGGGGCTTCATTCTTCTCCCCATCCCTGTCTTCCAGCTCAGGGGGCTGGGTACTCAGAGAACAACTGGTCTTACTATTAAAGACTGAGGCAAAGAAGGCATTAAGTACCTCGGCCTTTTCCTCATCCTTTGTAACTAAGTTTCCCCCCGCATCCAATAGAGGATAGAGATTCTCCTTCGCCCTTCTTTTGTTGCTAATGTATCTATAGCAACATTTTTTATTGTCCTTTATGGCAGTACCCAGGCTTAGTTCTGGCTGGGCTTTGGCCCTTCTAATTTTCTCCCTGCATAACCTCATCACATTCTTGTAGTCCCCCTAAGCAAGTGGCTGTTTGCTCCTACTTTCCCATTCTTCTAGCAGTATCTTCACATCAGCTTCACTTAATTTCTATCATCCCTAACTACTTCTTCCAACCTCTCAGCCTCACTTCATCTTTAATTTCCATCTGGCTTCTTCCCTCCAAAACTTTCTGCTTCACAACCAACCTGCCATTTGCTACTATCGCGTCCTTATCTCTGCATGTATATTTTCCTGTCTATTTAAAAACACTGCTTACAAATCAGTGTTTCCACAGAGTCTTGGTACACTGAGGCGCTGGTCCTGGCTGGCTTCTATTGTATCAAAGTGGTAATAACCAATAACAGAATGCAATTAGATCTACTGTCTTTACTGCAACAATAAGAAATTCTTACTAGATTATGGAAATGTAGGATTCCTTTCTGGTGACTGATTTTTTTATACTTCTCAGCCATTTTGTATTGTTGGAAATGACACAGGAAATTGTTAGGCTAAGCTCTGAAAACTGACATTTCAGCTTTTATAATTTTGGAATAATACTGTGCACCAGTAGGTTGAATTTCACACCCTGTCCTGACAGCTCTGTCCAGAGACACGATGCCAGCAGATGGCAGATTGATCATTGTGCTGGACTGCTCCCCTGTGGAAGTTCTTGAATGATTTTAAAACAAACAAAAAAAATGTAGCTTTTTTCTGTACAGAAAATGAATAACACCACATTAGAAAGGAAAAGATAGGGTGTTAATATCCTCAGTGGAATTTTAGCAGCTGATGTAATAACACGCTGATGCTGGCTACTAACGAAATGCAACAAAACAAAATAAAAGAGATTGTGTTGGGTTTTGGTATATTTTGATATATGTCAGGAAGGTGAAAGGAAACCTTTCCATCAGTCTTCCATTAACTTAATCGTCTCAGAAATGCAGGTGTCAGGCCATATAGTCAGAACTACAAATAGGATCTTACTAGTTAGGTTATAACACATGTATCTATTAAGCATATCCCAAATTTTGAATTCAGTAACAAGAGTGCAAATCCAGGATGATTTCACTGGTTTGCCTAAGCAGTGGTCTGGATTGGAATTTCTGGCTTTGGGAATGATCTCATCTGAAAGTTTGATTCAGCTGCCAAAAATCAGAAGAATTGATGCTGATATGGGGTGGAAGAGAAAGCTCGGAGTGGGGGCTGCCTGGCAGGAAGCAGACAGTGTAGGGAAGCAAAGGTGAAGATGGTACTTCAAGGTAACCTGGAACAACCTCTTTGAACAGCAAATTTTGCTGGGAACTCACTCAGCAGTCCCACACTGGTGTCAAGTGCAATGCTATGGGTTTTATGTGAGCCAAGGGAAAGATGAGGAACAGAGAGAGAGAAAAAGGAGAGATAATAGAGGAAATGGATGGACAGAAGGTAAACAATGAAAAAAAGGCTGTATTTTTAAGCACAGTTACTCTCTTGTACAAAATTTCTTTACCAGGATCTGTTTTCCACTCATTTTCAGATAGGGAATTTGTAAAGACAATTCCTGTCATTTGTACAGAAACAAAAGAGATCAGAGAAGCCAAAAATTTCTAAAAAATAGTTGAATTTCTAAGAGGAAGAGTAGCTAGGGTAGATCTCATGTATTCAGAAAGACAAACAACAAAGTTTAGGAAAGGTAGAGCTTTGACAGTTGCTAAAAGAAATCTTTCCACCAGTTCAGTGGGACTTCCCTTACTCCTGCCACAGCCACAGCCCCCTCATCCAGCTAAGGACTACTTTTCCTGGGACTGTTTCAAGTTTAAGATAATGCCTACTGCTGTCTTTCAGAAAAAGAAAAAAAGGTGTATATTATTTTCATAACACTTACTTGTCTCTTAGATCTAGAGCAAACCATTTCTCAAGAGATCAATGGGTAAACAGGTTCTCTAAGCTAAAAACCTGAAAGACAGGTAGCAGATGTGTCCATTCTGACAAGTCCCTGGTTCAGTGAAGTGCGAGTTGTTTACGGAGGCATTGTGTTTCTGCACAAGGTAGTGTATTTTCTTGAGACATGAGCTTCAGGGGTGGGGCCTTGCCACCATCCATGTCTCTGGCTGCTCGCTCACATCCCTGTATCTCAATTCACACCCTACCAGCTGTGTCGCCAGCCTTGTCCTCAGCATCGAGCTGTAAGCCAGAGTGAAAGCAGTAACCAATTCCAGGAACTGCTCACAGCAGCTTCACCTTTGAAGCCAGAAAATCCTGGAGTGCTCTCAGTAGCACGTTGTGCCCAGGCTGAATGCCTGCATCTGTACTGAACTGCAAGATAAGGGAAGATCTATCAGGTTATGCTCATCCCATCTACTTCCAGTGAGAATCTAAACACTCATTACAAGGTTTGAATACAGACTATTTGAATTTAGCCTATATTTAACTCATGATAATGACAGCTGCTGCATTCTGTAACTGTGCACTCTGCCTATGGAGTGCTTTCCTTTCTATCTTTAGAAGCTTGCAACCTCTGTGTGTACAGAGCAAGCCAAAAGAATGAGGTTTGTTCTGATGTTTATTATAGAAACAGTCTCAGGTCGTTCATAAGATCCCTCGCATGTGTAAGATAATAATATTACTTTTGTGGTTTTATGTCACCTTGGAATGCTTATTTCACTTCTGTAGTGCCTGGAAAGCTTTGCCAGATGAAAATTATTTATAAGAATTATCAACTTTTTAATTAGATTTTGAGTGTGTACATGGTTTTCCAGTTGGGCTGGGAGAACTGATTCATCACTGAACCCAGATACTGAATGCTTGTGAGCAGTGCATATAGTGAATCTGGTGACCCTGTACATATCCATTTCCTGGGGAATCACACTTGTATGCATGTGAGAACAGACTAGTAGCCAGGTTCTGTCCCAGATTATCGAAGATGGGTCATGTAGGGATAATCAGTAGCTGAGTAGGTAGAGCTTGCATGGAGGATGCTTTGGTTTACGGCTCTGATCTGGTTGATGTTTATTTACTTGTACCAAACACAATTACTCCAGTAGGACAGATGGTATAGCTTAGCCAATGCGTGGTGTTTGGGATACCTCCTCGTATGCCAGGCAGCGTCACTCAGCCAGTGCCTCCCTTTCCTAAAACGGTACGTGAAAAGTTCCTGTTTTTAAAAAGCATTATTTTGCAATTAAATACTTCCAGCTCTGCCTAGTCACAAATGGATAATTGTTTTCCTGGTTATCTACACACTGAAATAGTGGCAACATTTTGGATTACAAGACAAGCAGTGGCATGTGTCCAGCTCCTCTGCTGAAATATTCTGTCAGTACTGTGGGGGAACTGTATATTTGAAAAGAGCAGATCTCCTTCCCCCTTTATGGAGTTAAAATTGTTCTTAAAATTCCCACAGAGTGCGTGGGCTGATCACTGCAATAGCTAAATGTGGCATTCTTTGGCTCTAATTTGTGCTGCTAATTAATGTAGGTTTGGTGGGGCTCCGCACAGGTCATTTCAGAGGCAGCAGAAGTGCACTAGCACAACTCCTCTGGGAAGAATCCTCCTTTCATCTTTCCAGCTATGCCAGCGGATGCCAGGGGCAAGCTGTCCCTTGAGTGGCATAGGCTCCACGCTCAGAGTTACACTGTTGGATGGAGCCAGAGACCTGTCAAGGAAATAGGTTTGGTGAAAAGACTGCTGTGCCAACAGAGAAACCTTCCTCTCCTTCCCACCTGCCAGTGTGTGCATACTGCCTCTTACCTAGCTTCAAAAACAAACCTAACCACAATGCAAGATCAAGTTGCCTTCAAATCCCATCCACCTGTACAGACTGTGACAAAGTCGGAAGGATTTCAGGAACTCGGCTGCCCTCACACCAGCCATGTAACATCCCTAAGGGTGAATGGGATAAACAGAGGCAACTGGAGACAGACAGAAGCAGAGTGGTGAGGCATATGCACATGGAAACTTGATATATTATAATGACCAGGACACAGGCAAAACTTCTTCCCATTCCCTTCCTCAAGGGTACAAGCTGGACTGTCCTAAATTGCCCTTGAGGACCCACTAGAAGACAAATAATGCAGTTAGCTAGTGAATGCCATCTTAGAGACTCAGCTACAAAGCCTATGGGGGCAGACCTAGCACTGATTTTCATTTCTGTTAATTGCTTTTCAAAATGGAATGATTAGAACTGCATGTGATATTCATGGTGCAAGTACACCATGGATTTGTGCAGTGGTAAAATGGTCTTTTGGTTTTCAACTCCTTTGCTGACACTCTTTTTTCCCTTTTTAACTGCTGCCAAGTTTCAAAGTGTTATTTGCAGAAAAACATCCACAGAAATCCCAGGTCCCTTTTGGAGTAGTGAATGCTATCCTTGTATGAATATATTAGGATTTCTTTCCTCAGAGTTAAGAAATATGCATTATTTTGTATTACTGACACTGGATCCCATTTTTCATCTTATCATCCTTTTGCAGCTTCCATTTTAACTATCCTGAAACATCTAGAAACATAACTTGCAGACACCATCACCTGCATGTTCATCTTCTTGTCTGAACTACTTCAGGCAATTTCTGTTAAAACAGTAAGATCCCAGCAAGGACTCCAGCATAATCACACCGATAATGCTACCTTCTATTGCTAATCTCCATTTACCCTTTAAATATGTACTGACATGTGAGACCTCTGTTACCTCATCATCACTTCGTTTCCTCACAGCCTTTAATGAGAAAATTTGTCAAAAGATTTCCGTAAATTCGTTATATCACTAGATCATTGATACATATTCAGTGACCTCTCAGCTCCAGAAGATTTGTGAGGCAAACCTCCCAACATTTTCTTACGCTTTCAGTGTCTTTTTAGCCTATGTTTGGTCCTTTTAATTTCCTCCTAACTATTGTCCTAATTTTTATGTCATCTCTTTAAAGGTTGTAGCAAGTTGCTTTACACTCACAAACACGCTGAACTTGAGTTCCTTACAGAGACAGTTACAAAGTAAGAAACAGGAGTTACACATTGAACTATATTTTGTTCACTGCTCAGGATTAAACCATGAACTGTTACTCTACTTGTTGATTCATCTAATTACATCCTAACATTCATGGAGCCTAACAATGTAAACACAATGTGACAATAAATTACATAATTACTAAAATCATAATGGTTATTATATTCTGCATTAGCTAACAATATAAAGTGTATATCATGTATAATATATTAATGATCATATGTCAAATGTTATGTAAATAGTCATATAAACTGAAACCAGTGCTATTAAGTCTACTTACTAGCATGCATGTAAATTGTAAACTTTATCAGGAATATTTCAAATAGTTGAACCTTATTACTAGGAATATTGATAGAAATGATGTATAACTCCATCCATCAAATCACAAAAGAACAGATATAATGGATTTATGAGAATCAAAATAAAAGGAATAAACATACATCTTGGCTAAACAAGGGAACCACAGATCTCTAAATTGCTTTGGAAGCTCTCAAAATACCAAGGAGGAAAAGAAATCGTTTCGGTGGTTATAAACAACAAGCAACTGCATTAACTCAAGAAAAAGAAAGAGTACTTTGAATACCAGAAGAACTCCCATTATGTCTCAAAGTGCTATATTCTCTATGAAACATTAGTATCCGCATTCATCTGTGAATCTTAAAATACTTCAAGTAAAGCACATATTATTTCATTCATAAACTATCATGCTGACAGTTTAATGGTCTTGTCCATGTCACCCGGAGAGCCAATACTACAGCTCACAATTAATCAAAGATTTTCTCACTGTCCATTCATACCATGACTTTGAGGTTGTAGTTTTTCTTGGGCAGAAGTAGCCTGGAAGGTTCAGAGATTCCTTTAAAGTGAAGCAGGTATAATAAGAAGCCAGGTGAGAAAGAAACTAGGGATCTTAGCTACTTCTGTTTCTGTAGGCTCAACCTGAGCCACCTTTCAATAACCTTATATTCATTTCATGAAAATGTAGGCCATTTTCAAGTGCCCTCCAGTCAGGCATGTACATGCTTACTAACCCATAATCACTAGTCACCTTCTTCCACATTTAGCCTGAGAAGTACTCCTCATGGCTGGTCTGGGACACTTCACAGTAATTTCATCAAAAGGACAATTGCTCATACTCCAGTCTAATACTCAATTACTTCCTTTCAAGTAATTTTCTCTCATCTGTGGGAATGTTTAGAAAATAGATGCCTATTAAACTAACCAGCTTAGACAGCTTCTCATACACTCCATCCCTGGAAAGACTTACCTACAGTTATGCTGCCTCCAAGGGAGGCATCACACAGGTCACTTCTGGAAATTCTGCTTCAAAGAGAGAATCCCTGAAGTGAACCACTGGCAAATTAGACAAAACGGCATTTTCTGGATCTGCAGCACTGCTTGCAAAAGAATTGCTTACAGTGATACAGACTCCAAAATAGAGAGTACTGGCAATATGAAGGGAAATTACATATGAGAAAATCTATACAGAAATTTAGTGTAGGATGTATCCACGGTAGGCAAGGCAGGTAAATACTATGAAGAAGATTACAGTCTGTGGCATTATGCCAGTTTTTGCAGCTGCAGATCTACTCCAACACATCCATCCTCTTGCAGTGAAAGGATATCACTCAGCCACCTCTCTTGCCAAGTTCACATTCACTCCAGCAACCCTGCTTTCCAAGTCTTTTAGGCTTTATTAGTAATACAGTCAGGACCTACTCTTCATCCCTGTTCTTCCAGAAGTTACACTACCTTCTCTCTGTTTTCAGTGAGTAGATGTACATGTCCAAAGCAATCTGTGGTGTTTTGAAGGCTGTTTTACAATCAGTCCTTGTAAGGAACCTAGCTTAGGAGATAGATTCCCCAGAGACAGCCTCAACAAGGAAATTCAGAGCCTCATCTATAACCCTGCATCACCATCTGGAGAAGTCTATTTCTCTCCAGTGACTACAGAGGCCCCTCAGGATGTTAAGCATCACCTCAACTAGACACATAAATATTTCATGGTGCTCAACATGTAAAAAGGACTGCAGGTAATAGCAACAGAATTAAAAACAAGTTATACAACACAAGCAAAAAACTGACAGTGAACTTACTCTGAAAACTTTTTCCACCCTCGCAATACCCTTCCCAAAGATGGTTCCAAGTTGGTCTCCAATCCCAGCCAGCAAGAAGCCAAACAGTGGAATCCCAAAGATGGCATACAAGATGCAGAAAACCTTGCCTCCGACAGTACTTGGGGCAATGTTCCCATACCCTGAGGAGAACAACAACTGTCAGAATCTCAGAACTTATGCATGGCTGTTTAGAAAAACCAATCGGTTTTGAAAAACTGCTGTTCTTGCAGGCATACCTTTATTTCACATGTAGTTCCTATTTAGAGAATTTCCATGGCATGATGTCATTTCCCAGGTGAGCTACCCCCTGTGATTTAGTTCTTCTTGTAACCTCAGTTACACGTATTTTCTATAAATTCAGGTCCTATTTAAAGTTGTTGTTTGATCAATTAATCTAGCTTGACTTCTCATGGCACAAAAATCCGTCTGTGTTGGCCTGGTGCCCACTCGCTGCTGCTCCTTTTGGGCTGTGTCAATGACTTCCTGCTGGGACTGTGATTCACCTGACAAGGATCATTTTCAGTGGTTAGCTCATAATTTCCTCAGCCCCTCATCACACTGACCAGTTACACTGCAGCCTCCAAACTGTACCCACACCACATGAATCTGTCCTTGAACTCTTTATTCAGTTCCCCTTTCAGTTTGACAATAAAGACCCTAACATTTGTATTTCATGAGATTTTTTTAATAGCTTTTAGCAAGGAAGTTTTTAAGCCTTCCTTCTGAAGGTCCTACTCCATTTCTATTTAAAAATTATCATTGATGCTGCAGTAAGGGCGCATACATGCCTGCCTTCCATCCTCTGTTAGGGTAACCTGGGGCTGTTGAAAAGATGACAGATTCTGACCAAGACAGAATTATCCAGCTGCATATCCTGAGTGAAAACTCTAATTTTGGCCCAAGCATGTTTGGACATGTTTGGTTACGATTCCCAGCCTTGTAACTCCAGAGAAAATATTGGGAACATCTGATAAAGGCAGAAAGGCAGCTTTCTACCTGTCCTATACAGTAAACTATATGTAGTCACCACAGTTTGTTCAGGCACTTCTTCCCTTCCCCGTACCACCCATGTGAATTTAACCTTAGGAATCTATGTATAACATTATGACTCCAGTAGCCACGGTATTTCTGTTAAAATGTTAATGTTAAAGAGAAAAAAAAAGAATTGTGGCAGTAATATTTGCACTTTTTTATTTAAGAACAGTTGTCTTTACTGAAATGTTAGAGAGATCTGTATTCTGACATACGTAATTCTTTGAATATTAAAAATGATCACACAATCACAGATCACTGATGAAATAAAGTGGAAACACAGAGCATCCAGAGAGATGCAGATCTAAGAGAGTGTCTGCTTCATCTACAGCAATTCCTCTTGGTCCTTGGGAATTAAGGCTGGGCTCCCAGGTCCTAATTCTGTTAGGTTTGAGACACCGGCACTGGATATATCCCTCTGTTATGGGATGGTGAAAGGACCACCCTGACACATAACACTGTCTCCCCCCACAACCAACAGTCTTTTTCATAGATGCATCTGTGATCCCAAATTTCTCCCAAAATTCCAAGAAAATGCAGGCTCCACAGGCCAGTGGACTTAGATTTTTGACCACATAGTCTGCTGGGCGTCTGCCTAAAAGGAGCCCCAACAGGGCTCTGATCCACAACATAAAATCATTTTCATGCCCAGACACAATATGTAGACTTTATGCAGCTTATAAAAATCTCATTCATGGAGAATTTAAAGCAAATATGGGCAAAAATCCAAGCTCTTTTCAATAAGTTATTTAAATAGCAGATGTCAATGAATATGCCTACATAAACTATGCCTACATAGTGGCATTTATTTTAATGAGTAATTTAAAAGCTTGTCACTTAGGTCTACTGAGTAAACAAATATTTTCTTACATTTGATTCAGAAATGTTTTCTTTCTTGCCAATCGCTGGTTTTATGCTACCGTTAAAAATACATAGTAATGTAGCTTAGCATATACAGGAACACAGGTAGGAGTACGCGCTATACAACTGCTCTTTCATCCTCACTCTGATAACTAAGAAAAGGCAGAGCCAAAGTAGCAGACTCCACTGTTTGAGATGATCACCACAGCAAGTCTTGTAACTGCCACAGAATTTTTTTGTTGTATTACCTGCATAAAGAACTCGCAGAATTCAGTCAGATTCTCACACTTTATTGAAGGGTTATGTGATGGTCAGATTATTTGTCTATACAGTCACCAGTGTGTGCATCACAGTTGTAATATGGAGAAGCACTTTATTCAATATTTAAATCAGAAGAATACTCAAAGGCAATGCAAATAAAAAGCAACAATTTGCCAGTGATTTCCTAATCAGATCTCTTGACCTCTAACCATGACAGCACTGATATAAAGCTTAAAATTATAAAACCACTGTATAATTATCAGCAGATAATCATCAATGTTATCAGTTTATTATTTTTTTATTTCAGACTATCTTCTGCAATCCCAGCTGCTTGAACAATCTTCAAGAGAGGAACTGGCTGACAGAGGAAAGGATAAAAACCTTAGCATATCTCAGGCCAGCATTCAGAGATCAAGAGACTAAATACATTGGACACAATGTACAGGGGCGACAGGTGATGAGGGCCCGAATAACGATCTTACTAAAATTAGTGCTTCAAGAAAAGTAAATGGAGCAGTTCAGTATACCCTTCATCTAATACAGAGAAATGTGTCAATACTTCAAGGCCACAAATTCTAGAATGAAAAAAAGTTGTTTTTTTTTAATACAATGTACAATCCATGGAATTACTTCCAATTAGTAGTATGAAAGTGAGGAAGGATTTAAAAAGGTTGTGATACTTACATGAATACACTGCCAGTTACAAGGAGTAGGATATGAGAAGAATTAATTAAATCAAACTTCAGAGCATAAGCCAAAATTAATTGAGGTACTTAGGAAGAAAGTTACTGTTATGGATAAATTCATCTAAAGTTCAGCCACTTTATTTCTTTGTGATCTACCTTCCTCAAATTTATTTCATTATCCAGGTCTCAGTGTGACTACGTATTTTAAAAGATAAACAATAAACATACCTATTGTTGTGATGACTGTTCCAGCAAAGAAAAAGGCACTTCCGAGGTCCCAATGACTGCTGTTGCTAGAGGAATTTCCTATGGGACTGACTCCTGCATTATCAGCATCAATAGCATGCTGCGAACAAAGAGACAACAAATCAGCCTTATGCATGCCTTACCATATCCTGTGCAAGTCGATATAGTCTCCAAAGGGAAATTTCTAGGAGCATGGGAACAGCTTAGATTTAAAGTGTTTAATACCTACTCAAAGTAGAGTGGCATCCTCTGTACACAAGAGTTGAATATATGATTGAACTAAATGGCTGTTAAGGTGAAAGAAAGATACAATGCATAGACAAAATGACAAAATATACAAAACAATTGAGAAGTAGAGGACAGACACCACAAAGAGATCCATAAATACCATTCTTGTAACAATAACTGCCAAAGAAAAAATTCCCCAATAGGATCAGCTGATGTTAGAAGCAGCAAGAAGGGTGGTAAATACAAATAATGTTCATGAAGTCAACTGAAGCTACTCAGCCAAGGATTCTAACTCCCAGATAATTAATAATTGTTATTTATATTTTATGCTAACTAAATAAAAAAATAGAATATATATATACACCATTTGAAATGAACAAACTTGATAGCTATGGAAACATCATGAAACAACTTTGTGATCAGCTAGGACTTCCCAGTTGCCACATTGGACGTGATCGCATGTCCACAAATATAGCATGGTACAGAGACTCCCAGCTAGTGCTTGAATGAACTAAATCCAGAAGAGAAGCTGAGGAAGCTATACCACTTCCAGGTCACTGTCCTATGTCTCACACAGAACTGAATCAAACCAGGCAGAAGTATCAGCCTGCTAAATGTTTGCTTGGGCATTTCTAAAAATGCACCATATTCTATCATGGGGACATACACATCTACCTTTCATTGCAGCTTCACAGTCCAAAGGAAGACAGCTAAATACATTAGCCTCCACAGCATCAAAATCAATCCCTCATCAGCATCTGGCACATTCAGTTGAATTGCTCTAAGTTCACTTTTGACATGTCCTTTGATACATGTTCTCTAGATGCTTGTAGAACTCATACAATCTATTGCCCGTAGTAGAGAAATTCAGACCTCACTCTGGAACAGCAGCTAAAACGACTGCCTTTCAGAATAAACTTCTCCTTCCCAAATGTTCCCAACTGAGATTAATTTCCATAAAACCAATGCAAAGGAATCAAGCTTCTCTCTTTCTGCCTCTTCCCATTTCTAGCTCTTTGCCTTTCTCCCATTCTGTTCCAGCCTCACTTCATGTTGCTGTTACCATGTTACTCACACTACTGCCAGATCTCTCACTCTGATATTTGCTCCTCCACCTATATATTGCCACCAGCCGTTAGCATTGGTTATTTCAGTTATTGCAGGAGAGGCAAAGTGCTGCCTCTTACATCCTCTCTTTCTCTGACTTTGTTCAATGCAGAATTCCCACAAATCATCACAAGTTTGTTCTAACTTTTCTTATTCCACTTCTTTAACTACTTCTCTTTTCCCTCTGACTTATGATCTATGAATTGTCACTGTGATTTTTTTATTTCACCTTTTTCTGTACAGTCTATGTGCAAAGCAAGGTCAACCATTCTATTTTACCATTGCCCCACTTCTTGTCTGTTCATATCTATGATTTCTCTCCTGATCTTCTTTATATTCTCATATTCTCTTGTGTTTTTAGCACTGACTTAAATACATCCATTGAACATTTCTTCTATCCCTAGCTTTCATGATACACTTTTCTCCATATTCACCTCATCCCTCTGACGGCTCATTTATCACATTTTTTCTTTTCTTCCCCTTGCACTTCTCCTCACTCATTTTTTGCCTTTATTTCCAACTGACATCATTGTCACTAATGTTCCTCTACCACACTTTTTCCCTTGGGGTAGTTTCAGCTAATCTGCTCCCCTGTTTTTAGTTATTCATCACATTGCCTCACAAAAAGGGAAAGGAGCGGGAGAAGGGGCACATGGGCAAGAACAGAGGCCAGACATATCTGAAGAGATCAATATGGGACAGCTTTTTTTAACAGTAGAGCTGCTACATGCCAGGCCAAGCTGACTGTGAAATTACAGCATGAGCAAGCTCCAGGCTGGACTGGTTGCATTTCATGTGGGCAGAAAGCCAGTGTTCCTTAGTACGTGTCCATGCCCCAAGAAACAAGAGTATAGAGAAAGGAAGTGTTTAGGACCAAACCCTTTGAAAGGGCTTCTATACCAGTTGCTGGCATATTGAAGGTGGTGTGAAAGCAGAGATAATTTGTTTGTTTACCCAGAGGAGTGTAAATCAGCATAACAGACAGGTTGCCTGTTTAAATAGGCCATGACACACTGTCAGCTACCCCAGTATGTTAGTTCTGCCAAGGAATGCTCCTTGCCTTCCCCTTGAGTGTGTGGATGTCAGCGAGCTAATTACAACACTTTAATCACATTTGAGTTTACACAGTTTAGCAAGTCTAATAGGGCCAAGCACTGACTCCTGAAGTGAAGGAGCAGCCCGTTGCCTTAAGTAGCTTTGAGATTCTTAGGCTCCCTTCTCATCCAGAACAAATTCATTTTTTCTTTAAAGCTTGACTGACATCATTCATTTATAAATATCCAACTATCCCAATACTATCTCTTAATACATAGTATTTTGCATACAGCGATGGAGGACAGAAAAGGAGCAGTAAGAGGAGGCAGCCCTGCAGTTAGCAGCACTTAAATATGCAATTTCAGGTCATGTGACAAGTAAAGGATGCCTTACTACCACCACCACAGGTCCACCTGCACAGAAGTATCCTGCTAGATGAAGACTGACACAAAACTCAAATAAGGACACTCTCACTGGCAAGACTCTCCCAGTTCACACAGATCATGAAATTTTACAACGTTTTCCCACCTGTGAAACTTCAGATAAGCTTTGGAGCATGACCTGAAGAGCTACAACCTCAGGTTGTCATGGAGTAGGGAAAGCACCAATTTCCAGAGTGCTAACCACTCTGTTGGCAAACCTTCCACATTTAAGACATTTTAAACTTGTAGTTCCAGGTATTTTTATAGTTGAAGTATCATCAAAAGTACCATGTCATCAAATTACCCATAGCTGTTTCACACTTACTCCTTTTCTGATCCCTTCTTCCTTCTCAAGAGGCATTACATGCACAGTGTATGACACTTTTTCAAATTTTTTTTATGAATTCAAAAAGCATTCTTCTTTAATGAATAAATATTAATCTATGGTAATTTATCTTTTGAAATGCCATCCATTGCCTTTCATACTCTGGTATTTCTCTATTACAATTATTAGGGTGCTTCTTATTAGCAAGCAGCTTTTAAAGACTAATTACTTCATAACTTATCTCTACACTCCCTACCTCTCTACTTGTTCTCACCACCCCTCATACAGCAATTAAGGGATCCTCATTGTAAGTTCCCATTTATTCACTTTTCCACAACAGCATTTTTGAAGGACGAAGGCTAGCAATTTTTGTTCCAGTATAATCAAAAGTAATAAGATTTGAAAGCCTATCCTTTAAATATTTCTACCTGTCCCATACAGGTCTTTAGCCGACAATCAGCCAGACAGAGATATACCTACACTTACAGTGATTTGATTGTTGTGCATGCACCGTGTGTGAGGGCAGACCTACAGCCTTCAACAAGCGACATGCACAAAGATCTAAGTCCAGAGGACTTAGCTCCCTGAAAACTTCTTAGCTAAGTTCTGGAAACAACATAGCTACAGGACAGCTGCAGGTTTCTGCAGCATCCTAGGCTCAGTCTGTCTCTCATACAACCGGAGTATCTCTGGACTGAAGTTACAAACTGGGGTGCCCGCACCAACATAGCACTCAAGAGAACTGAATTCTTTTTTCATATCCTTTTAGGGAAAATACGGTAAAATAAATATCAGGGGCAGAAGGGAAGTTGGGACATACAGAAGACAACCTGCAGAGGCACTGGAAGAAGGTTCAATAATGAGATATTTACCATTGTTTTTCTTCACAGACCAAATAGTCTTTTCCTGTCTTCAGCAACAGACAAGTCTTCCCCGTTATAAACTCAAAATACCTTTTTTTCTTGCTCCATCTAGAGCTTTCTTCTAGCACATGAAAGCCATCCAAGTTCTCTTCATTTTACAAGGAAACACCCTGAAAAGACAGGCTGGCATATGGCACTAGTGAACCTTTCAAGCAGCTGAAAACTGAAACATCTTCACAGGATGTTCCCTTTCTCGCTTACCTTCAGGGCAAAAGTAGCTCAGAACACTAATCAAAAGTGCCTATCCAAAATATGAACTCTTACTAACATAATTAGCCAGTAAAGCCTGACTAGCTTATTTCCAGCTCTGCTTCCTTTTCAGCTTACACGCTGACTCTAATCAGTTACAGTAGTCATTGGTGGACATTGATAATAAGTCTTAGTTCTCAGGTGGGTGATTTTTTTTTCATGCTATAATCACTCACACTCCTAAATTAAACCCTGAAGGAAAAGGAAGAAGAAAGCAGCCCGCCAACAACCTAACTTCTTACAGTAGCAAGCCACTCTATCTTATGTCATTGTACAGGGCTCATTATGAAAGCAGGGCTTATTAAAAAACTTTTTACTCATACACGGTGTACAGGCTACACAGAACAAGAATATGAATACCTTTATCAGGTCCATAGGAATTACTTTGCCAAAACACATTGCTGGTCTTCCTGCCTGCCTCTCCTGATGATAGATAACATCTGACCTTTCTGAGAGGCGCAACCTCCCTGTTATACACTCTAAGTTTGCGTTATTACAAAGGCAAGATGACTTCTTTTTGACCCCAGCTACTAACAAGCTTATGCTGTGACACATACGAACAAAAAAAACAAAAGGTTTTGTAATATATTAGCAGGCGTAACTACCAATGTTGTTTATTTTTCTTTTCAACTGTACGTCCAGTCACTTGAGTCCTGCTCCCTTCTGCTATTTGTTCAAATGGGCATAATACAGCTAAATGTACTTGAAGCACCTGAAGTTTCATTGTCTTTTAGCATATTCTAGATTTCACTTCTCCAACTCTGAAAACTCAAAAGTGTTGAGATAGAGCACATGATTTTGTCATTTTCTGATTCTGGTATTCACCATTGTGCCAAGTTGTAGATCACATAAGGCATTAGATAATGAACTTACTTCACTGCAACAAATGTCTTCAGAAGTAGAAACGGGCTTTAAAAATGTACTGTTAAGAACTTCCACTTCAGGTGACTTTGGACAATATAAATTGCATTGTGAAATACTTGCTATTGTTAAGAAAAAATTACCTGTCATTGCGTTAGTATTAGACAGACCTGAACCAAAACCCAAGAGATAAATACAAATTTAAAATACTTTGAATCTTCCTAGGGTTTTGCACTCTTTTCATCACTATATTACTTCTGAAGTCTATGAATGAGTGTCACAGCCTGAACTCAGCAATTCACATTTGTGCTACCAGTGTTAATATTTGCAGTGGGTTACTGAAGATGAAGTTGGAAAAGATGTCTCATCCACACTAAATTTTAATAGCTTCCTCATACAGTGCCATACATATTCCTTACAGGTTTTCCAAAGCAGAATCTTTTGAAAGACTGAAATTTAGGCAAGGGGATGAATTTTTCCATCATTAGCCTTGTAAAGACAGTAACACACCCTTCTTCTTCTCCTTAAATATTGTTCCAGAGCCACCCCCACAGTAAAAGCATACAAACCAGTTCTAAGGTCTCTCTTTTTGTATTTTTTCCATATTCTCCAAAGGACAGATGTGAATCAACACAGTCATTCTGGGTAGTATGATCTATGTTCAGCTAAAGGCTTTCATGTAGTCAAAGAACATTAATTATACATAGCTCCCTTAGCGGTAGCCAGGTGCTGACTGCACACAGCACAGCAGCCAGGAACCATGGAGATTGCCACATCAGTCTGAAATCACAGTTGTAAAGGCAGATGCAGCATTTGGTGCAATGCAGAAATGCATGGTGCCAGCCAGGGAGATGTCACTTTTGAGATCATTGACATGAAGGCATGAAAGCACAACATTAACCCCCTGACATTATCTTCAAGCGGTGGCTCACTGTTCTGTGCAAGTCAGTTACAATCAGAGTTTTCTGTATCAGCATACCCAGCTACATTCCTGGAGCCAGTTTCACCCTCAGACATACAGAAGAATCCAAAGGAACTTGTTTTTATTGACAAATCTGTTTCAATATTTCACATCACTTGGCCTTAAGACATTCATACACTAAGCTGTTAAACCCATTTAATTTACCTTTGCAAAATGATTTCCAGTTATCCAGTGTAATGCCTGAGGACAAACGGAAGTCTCAGGAGACGATAAGAATTGTCCAGAATATCTGCCTTCTAATGACACAGTATGCCTAGGTTTTTATTTTAGTGTCACCACTCTTGAGGTGAAAGCAGGAAAAATATTGTGTAAAATAAAGAATTAAAACTGGTACATAGCTGAGGCTAGAGAATAGGGCTATTTAGAAATCTTTGTACTGCAGTTGGCATGCAAGAGTCTACCATCCAGTTGAGGTGCTTTGCTTGGGATGCCTCTTATGTGTTCTGCTTTCTGCTAGAAAAGAAAGTATTTTGCATATCTTTTAATAGTAATATTCCCATCAAGGGAATAGAAACTTCTTGCTTTCAGTATTTTTGAAAAATCCTTTAATGAGCCAGCACACAGTATACCTAAGGAGTTGAGAGAAATACAGATCTCTGCAACACTGCCATAAGAAACACATCTCAAGCAATATCCCTGAACAGAATTCACCCTGCCAACCAAACGTGTTCACCTGTCCTTTGCAGGCAGATGAAGGATGTGACGCCAGCCAGCCCTCATCCAAAAGCTGTGGAGTCACATCAGCACAATACTGCCTCCTGCTGAAGCAGGTTTGGCTTCTCAGCTGCAGTACCAGGCTGCCCAAAGGTACGGGTACACAGCTTCTGACTCAGAACTGACCTATCTCCTGTGAACACAGAGCACAAGCAGGGAGAGCCCACATCTACCTGCAAAGAAACAGAAAGAATTTGTTTTGCTTAGGAGAGGAAGGAGAGCATTGCTCTCTACACGTGTAGGCAAGGGAGAAGAATGAATTAAGCAACAGGACATTGTCTGTGGAACAACAGCTACAGGGAAACTGAACAAGTTTAGGCTGAAAAGTAGAAGAATGCTTTTTCCATCACTGCAGTGAGATACTGGAACAGCTTCTTAAAAGACATACTAAGCTTATAAATTTGATTCTGTATTTCTTAAATGCCAGTTGTCTTCTATTTTAATTGTATACTTCATCCTCAATCACAAAAAAAATCACAATAGTAAACCTGTAAATTAATACACCAGTAAGTTCAGAATTCTTGGCTGAATAATTATTCCAAAATTTCCACCCATTATTTTCTGTTTTCTCTCCTGGTTGCTGTGTTTAATTATGGAGGAAGAATGAAGAACTCAATATCATCTGAAAGTTTACAGAGATGGTAGGGAAACGTCCTGCAAATCTGTCACCTCTCACAAAAATTTCTTCCAGATATTAAGTACTAATTTTCCTTGCACACATTTTTCATTATTCTAGTAAATACATTTAACCCCTACTTACAATGTTTTGGATACATAGTTTCTGTTTCCTGGACTTTGAAAAGACTGGGAAAGAGCCTGCTCTTCACACTGCCCATTGCAAGGGCTCTGTCTGAACAATTTTGCTCCCCACCACCTCAGCTGATCAACCACCAAGCTGTTTATCCTAACTTCCAAGAAGTACAGTCTTCTTCACGTGGCCTACCTGAATCAGTGTCTCCAGCTCTAGCTGGGTTACACAAACGTGCTCCCGAAGAAAGTCGGCCTTCTCTAGTGCGATTGTGTTCTTCTGCTTGCTTTCAAAGGGCTGCTCCAGGGCACGGAAGACGAGTCCTCCCGTCACCAGGTAAACTACCACCACAACAAAGATAGCCACCACTGTTTTCCATTTCATGACTGTCTGCAGGCCTTGAGAAGGGGCTTCCATGGTAGCAACGACAGTGGCTCGGGAGGAAACGGAGAGCCGTGGAGCTGGGTAATGCCCGTTAGTTTTGGGCTCGGGTTCACAAGCTGGCACTGGTGAGGGAACGGCCACTGAAAAACAAAGTAAAAAAAAAAAATCTTATTCAAAATCAAATCCCTAAGGGTATGACCTTGATCGTCATATACAACTTTCCTAAATACCATTTTCAAGACACTCACATAAACCATGTATTAATAGTACTAACAGTGCGAGGAAATTGAACTGTTAATGATCAGTGATCACTACCTGGCTTGGTATTGACAGAAACAGAAAACGCTTTGCAAACCACAGTGCTGTTTGGGTCACCAACATGAGCAGGCCTATATTATTCACGTGGATTCACAAAGCCACCACTTCTGAAAATGTTTTTAAAGCCAGGAAGCTTCACAAATTTTAGCATAAACTGTTCTTTGGCCAAAGCATACTCGATATCTGAGGTCAAAGTCACTCACATGCCAAGCACAGCGATGGACGTCCCAGCTTGGGACTGAGATGCTGTATAGCCCACGTGACCTTAGCAGTACATCAGAGCTAATAAGCCCTGACTTCCAGCCAGACTTATTAGCCCAACCACTGTGTCAAGCTACCAAGCCACCTGAATCAAAGCCGGCTCGCCTCCAAATAATTCAGGTGTCTCAGCATCACACTTCCCCATTCTCTCTTGCCAGTGTTAGCAATGGCAGGATGAGGCCGGGTTCCTCAGCATTCACTGGTATAATGATACCACATGCAGGCTTTAAAGATGCTGAATTCATTTTAAACCAAATCCCTGCTGTAATCTTACCATGGTGCAGCTGTGACTGGCCTGTAATTTCTTTGAAACTGGATTGAATTATTTCATATCACATATAAATCAGATTACAGTTAAAATACAGTCACTTTAGCTGCATTCTCTGAACTTGTTCCCAAAGTGTCTTTGCTGTTTGGCTCAGAAATTAAACAGAAATATTTACAACACCTGATCAGAGTGGCACCATAAACTGATTCTATGCAATCTGAACATACAACATGATTTCACCTTGACTTTGAAGTGGGCTACAGCTCTTTCCCAATAGAAACCATTTTATGATACTGAATGATTTAAAAACTCAGCTATTTGATACTGTCACGTTTTCCTAGAAGCGATACATCTCTGAAGCATTGCATTAAGGATAGAACTTCCAACTTGCTTGTTAACCAATAAACTACAGAAATTTATAGCTGCTTTACACTTACAGTTAGTATTTCTTTTTATATGTGACTTGGAGGCTCCAGATACTAAATAGATTAGAAAGGATCCAGAATCAGAGGAAAAGCCTCTGTGGCTGATCCCCTCTGTGTATATCTCAGTTTTGCAACACCCTGTGGCACAGCTGCTCAGTTTGACCATCAAAAGGTCATTATGGTTCCCAACACTTCTCAGCCAGGATGGAGTGACATCAAACTTCAAAGAATACTTTCTCTTAGCTCCACATATATTTCACATAAGTTCTAAGAACTTGAAGTGACAACAGTGAGAAGAGCGACAGTATTAGAAAGAAGTCACATTTTTTGAAAAAGAGATCTATTATTTCATTTTCTAAATCTCCTGAAAGGAAAGGATTATCATAATAGATACAGTGAGTTTCAGCAGGAAATATCAGAAAAGTATTCAGAAGAAACATGAAATAGAGAGGTTGTGTGAAGCAGTTAGAACGTCCGTTCCTCTATAAGCAAATATCTTATATCTGAGTCACAATGTCTCCTTACTGAACTAAATAAATTTGAGTATTCCCAGAAGTGGCTCAGCTGATGTAAATCAGCGTAACATAACTTCCATGGATTCCATGGAATTCAATCAATTTACATTACTTAGAGCCCATAACTACTGTATATATGGTGAATCAACACAAAATCTGCAAGCCTGAGGGTTGATTTTGCACACTTGAGATTACGCAGCAAAATAGTCTCAGGATTTGAGGCTCACATGGTAAGAAGAGAGCAGAATTCCTATGACAGAAACAGCACGCTACAGTTTTTTGAAACAGCTATCCACCTTTCCGTGAGTGGCATAGTCCAGCGCAGGCTGGGTGAGCCTTTCAGTGGAGAGAGATGCCTGACTTTGATATCCCACAAATGATAAAGTCAAAAGGAAGGAATTCAAGAGCTGGTAGAGTTATAACAGCTCTTGTGAGCTTTCTTTTCCTCTCTGCTAGTATAAATGTTTTTTCTTACTCAAATCGTATTTCTTGCAAAGTGTTAATAACAGCTTTACAGTAAAATCAAGGGCTGTTTGAGTCTGTCTTCAAAGGAAAATGTGTTGTACTGATTTAAGAACAAGATGGGAAGTTCAGGATAGGGAACGTAAAATGTTCTTAAAAATGCTGTGTCACTTAAACAGCTCAATGGATTACTGTGCTCAGCTTGCTTATCTCTGAAATAAAAGATAACTCTTCTGCTAAGAAGAACTGTGTTAAAGTCTTTCATTTTCTGCTATTAGTAATAGCTACCCTAAGGGTATGTAGAAATGTTGATCCTAATGTATTTTATATGATATACATTAATACACAACAAGTCTCCACTAAAGCAGCTAGTTGACCAACTGATGTGTAACAGAGACAGTCTTTTTACAAAGCTGATGCAGAAGGTACAACTGCAGTCAATACCCCAGAGCTGCTTCAGACTAGATTTTAAGCAGCAATTAGGTATTGGAAAACCTGTGTAGATACTCCATCTAGCAGCTATCTCACTCTTTACGACAAGAGAGGAGGGTTAGTAACTTGAGCACATGATAAGAAGTCAGAAGTCCCGATTTCTAATTGGAACTTTGCCTCCATGAACATGCACTCTCAGAAAAGTGCTAATATTTGCATTTAAACCTTGGTTTCATCAGCTAGAAAAAGATAAAATAGTACTTACTTTCCTAACACAAGCATCCTGTAGGAATCCATGTCTGTACAATTCTAGAGCAAACATATGAACATAAAAGCTACATAAACTTCCAGAAGTTTAACAAGCAGTTTTACTAAAATCAAAGCATGGACTACAGTGGCAATTCAACAATGTGCAGAGGTATACAAACAGTTTCAGACGATAAAGGATTACACAAATTCTTGGATTTTAGAGACAGATTAGACTACAGTTTAGGACAAACACAGAGCAAAAGAGAAGAGGATATGTTTACAATAAACGCAGAGCGATCCCTGCTTTATTTATCAATGTTTTTTTCCAAACAAGCTGCTGTCAGAACAGGCTTTTCTGAAAACAGAGTCTTGTCCATGTGTGTTTGTTAAATCATGTCCAAAAAGACTTAATCTGCCTCACTGATAGCAATGATGAATCTCCATTCACTTGCATGCAGTAAATTAGTAGACAGGTAACCTCAGAGGAACAGGTACCCTCAACATAACACACCAGTGTTTCAACACAGGCCTTATCTAAGAGGATGCCAGCGGGGAAAGAAAGGTGAGTTCCTGTTTGTATGAATAAGCTTCAAAATAAAGCAACTGAAGATGTTGATGTTACAAGTCAAATTAAAGTGTTAGGATCTGTACAGTTGTTTACCTCCAAGAATACCACACTGCCTGCATTTGAGGTACTGACAAACAGCACAGTCAGGCCTGTGCTAATATTTAACGAGAATTAAAGAACCAAAGCTCTCACTCAAAATTCTCATCAGGAAGTCTGGGGCAAAGCTTAACCCAATTTAAGCAGTTGGCATTTGGTCTAGATGACCGTTGTAGGTTCCTTCCAACTGAAACATTCTACTCCAAAGCTGTAATGTAAAACATTGGACATACTGAAACGATGCACCATAAGACATCGTTTCAGGTTAAAATTGTCCTTTATTACTGCAGGTACACTTTGCTTTAGGAAACTGATGTTTCCAAGAACAGGTTAGAATAATTTCTGCCAGAAATATTTAGGTATAGTTGGTCCTGCTTTACAGCAGCAGGGTGAGCTAGATAACTTGTTACGACTCTGTGAAAACAGTCCTAATTTAAAGGGAAAATGTCCAGACAGAGAGGTTCAAAGTACAGCCACTGCAGAAGGACAGCTTCAAATAAGAGCCAAAATGCTGAGAGGATGTTCAACTGGCTTTTGACTACGAAAACGTTAAGCATGGCTTTGCCACACTGACCTATATCCTGGCAACTATCTTACCCCATATGCCAAGGACATAGGAGATACTCAAGAAGCCCAGTTTTAGAGGAGAGTTTCACAACTAGTGTAAACGAAATATATATTTTTTTAAGATTAACACTCCCTCCTCTGTGGTATTGCTGTCACAATTTTTATCTGTGAAAAAATGTAAGTCAGGTTTAATGGAGTGTCTTATTTAGTACTTTATTTTCTTCCACGCTTCTGTGTTACATGAGCACACAGGAATGTATGTACACTTTAATGAGAGTATAATAGAGTGTTCTTGACACATCTGATGCAAGTATTGCTTTCACAGGATTCAGCACAGAATTAGATTGAGGCCATGTATGCTTATGAATTCATAAACCCAGTAGCTGGCTTTAAGTTTAAGACATGAGTTGATCGAAAATGAAACTGGACATTTCATCTCCCATTTTAGTGGGTCCATCCAAGGATGACAATAAAGTACTTTCAGCTCAGGTATAAAGGTTCTTTGACGTGCATCTGAAGGTAAGTACCAGTATGTTTCCCCAAAATCCTCATAATATGATGGGAATTTTTTTAAAGAAAGGAAATTATGCGTTCTTCAAACATTTACATAGTCAAGCATGCAAAATTTCTCATGGAGTCTTCCTTATCTTTGTCTTAAAACTAGAAGTTTAGTTAAAATGATAATCTTATCTTGCAGTCCAGTTTCACTGAGAAAATTCATGAGCAAATCAGCCTCTCTACAGCTTTCACAAGATCCTAGACTGGGTTATCAGCACTTGTACATTCTTCCTGTAGCACTAATTAATAAGCCAGCATTCCCTCCTGAAGTAGTTTAGAAGTATCATATTTTGTCAAGTGTATGAAGTTGCAGAACTTGAAGCAACTCGAAGTTGTTCCAGAGACCTGGAGCACCAAGATTCAGAAATGTCTGTTGAGGTGCTAGCCCAGTCCACTACAGCTTTCCTGAACCAGCCACTAAAAGTAGGTAGATCTACCTTCTCTAAAATGGGTTGTAAAGGGCTGGGGAATGAAGGGACTCCACTGGGCATGATTGTTTCAGCGTCCTAGCAGAAGCCTCATTTATTTCATTCTCACTGGACAGAGTATTCTAGTTGTTTGGGTTCCCTCCACCCCTCTTCCGAAATGGCCACACACTGAAGTTAACATCAAAAGGCTTCATGACTGAAGTGTGGAAAGGCAGGAAAATGAGCCTCCCATCAGTGGATAACATACGATCTTGCACTCCAAGGCTCTGGCTCATCTCCAGACAGAAGTTCCTGAGGAATATGGGTATCTGGCTTTTGCTTCCAATCTCACCACCTTCCCACAGACTCCCCAAAGTTATTTCAGCTACTGGCTGCTCGGGTTAAGACAGCAGGGTTGTGTCTGGAAGTCAGAACAAGGATAAGAGGTGTGTTAGAGGAATAGCTGAGGCAATCAGTGTATTAAGCTACCAGCTACATGAACCTCTCATGGATATGTCACAAACAGAAAATGCATGCAGATTTATGGGTGAAGGGAGTTTGTAAGACCAACAGGAAGCGGGTGGTTCCTATACACATGATGGAAGCAACAAAACATGGAACTTGCTGTCCATGTGTAACCAAAAAATCATCAAGCCATTACAATTCTGCATTATGAGGACATGGCTAATCATTTCGACCACCTGCTTTTCTTGCTATTCCAACCCCCTCCCCACCCCCATTCTTCATCTCTGTCTGTTGTGTTTTTTTAACAGGTTTTGTAAAGTAGACAGCATCCATTTAATCGACACAATGAATGCTGGGTTTTTACACACTGGGCACTCAAATCTGACACTGGCTTAGAAAGTCTGGCATTTAGAGCAAAAATCCCAGTAGACAATGATTGTGTCTGCCTTTGTGTTTGTGTAGCATCTTTGTACGATGTGGGCTAATTAACAGGTGACATTTCAGCTGTGATCAAGAAATGGGAGACAAAATCCTGCCTGCAGGCTACGATTACACACGGGGCAGAACACCAGTATCCCTGTGGCTGTTGTTCTGGATTGAGGCATAATAATAAGCAATTCCGTCTGGGGACCATGGGATTCATACAGCCATGGATCAAGAAAACTGCTCTCAGAGCTGACATGTTTTACATCGGTTTGGCCCTGGTCCCTCTGCATATCCCCAAGGTGTTCAACCACACGACTTGGGCAGTGAAAGTCATCAAGAGCCTGCCACACAAGGGCAATTTCACCCTACTGTTTGTACAGCATTTTGCTGCAAACTGCTATTGAAGTGAGAAGCATTACTATTATGTTTACTGTTCATGAAAGCAAAGCTTGACGTATTGTTTGTTTGGAAAACGCACAGAGTGCCTCTGAGCATATAGCTTTTCACTGCAGCAGTATCCCACTGGTTAAATCCAACATTGTTTTCCCTGAGGTGGATTCTCTAATGCAGTATTAGCGCTGCTGACTTCAGCAACATCTCAGCAGTCTGCTGCAAATGCAGTCATCAGTGGCAAGGCATTCAACGAAGTACGCAAAGAGAGCAAGGTGAAGGCAGAAAGGGCAACATACATTAAACCAAAAAGACTGAATGTGCTGTTAGAAAGAAATTAGCAATGATTGCTCCCAATTGCTCCTTTCCCAGAGTGGGGCAGGGAGAAGGGAGGAGTGTGCTCGGTTACAAAATTGCATAAAGAAGGAAGTCACTATTTGCTTCCTATTGTAGGATAACACCAGTGAAACAGACTAAAAGTTCATATATTGAGTTCTCTCTGTTGGTGGGGAGAGAAATGTCAGTAATATGTACCAGAAGGAATTATGTCTAACCATTGCTTTGCCATCCCTGGCAGCAGCTTTGGGGAAAATGTCATACAAAAAGGCTTATGCAGTTTTTGTATCATTTGTCGTATATTCCCAGCTAGTGCTCAAAATAATGATTCTCAGTAAGTTTCCAAAAAATCTACATAATTCTACTTCATCAGTTATAATTGAAACATACTAATTAATAGTTCTTGGAATACCCCAACTGCTTAATTGATTTGAAACACAGTTGTTACAAGAAAACAAAAAAACCACCACTGTTTCATAATGTGACTTTCATTATTCTTCATTAGAAAACTATAATTTAGGCAAAAATCAAAAATCTTAAACAGCCTAAATTGAAACATAGTACAAATTAAGAAATCAATGATGTGGTCTGAGTTAAGGTCTGTCTTTCTGTAGAAAGAGCTTCCCATTTACAAGAGTCTTCACAGAGTGGTGATGCTGGTGATCAGAAGAACTAAGGGGAACTTAAGCCTTTTTTCTGTTCCTGGAGAGCTTCTTTAGGTGGCAGACAAGAAGCTTAGCTATGCAGTAAGTCATCAGAATGAATCTAGCCTTCCACTGAAGGACACTGTCACTCCTATTTGATAGCAGTTTCCTCAAGAGCACAAATCTTGTGTGCAGCTTCTCCAGTTTCTACTGTCCATACTACCAGAGTATCACTGCTTCCATTTAGTTGTGCAGCAAGTGCCTGACTGAAACCAAGTACCTGGCAATCTGGTCTCCTTGACAGTGTGTTTGGCTTTGGTGGCAAGGTGTTGATAGAGGGGTGCCAACAATGGTGGTCTCTGCAGGAGAAGGCCAGAGGCTGCCACATGCTGGACACAGTCAGTTCCTGCTGACTCCGAACAGACGCACTACAGGGCACAGCTGAGCCCATCAGTGAAGCTGGCAGTTGTGCAAGCATAGTTAAGAAAGGGAAGAATGTTGTGCAGGCAGAGAAGAATGAGGGAGAGAAGTGTGAGAAACAATCCTGAAGACACCAAGGTCACTGAAGGAGAAAGAGGTGCTCCAGAGCTGTAGGAGATAATCTCCTGCAGCCTGTGCGTGTTTTGGAAAAGACCACAGTGGAGCAGGTATTTCCCTGCAGCCCAAGGATCACACCAGAGCAGATATACACACTGCAGCACGTGGAGGACCCCAGACCAGAGCAGGCTGATATTTCCTGAAGGAATGCTGCCCGTAGAAAGACCATGCTGGAGCAGGTTTATCCTACAGGACTGCAGCCGATAGGAAGGACCCATGCTGGAGCAAGGGAGCAGTGTAAGGAGGAAGGTGCAGCCTAGAGGAACTGAAATGAACTCACCACAACCCCCTATTCACCATCCCACCTGAACCATGTGGACCAGGGAGGAGGAAGAGGAGTCAGGAATGCAGGAGTGAAGTTAGGCCTAGGAAAGAAATAAAGGTGGAGAAAAGCCACCTTGTCTTTGTTTCTCACCATCCACATCTATTTTAACTGGCAATAAACTAAATTAGTTTTCCCCAAGTTGAGTCTGTTTTGCCTGTGATGGTAATTACTAAGTGATCTCCCTGTCTCGACCCACAGACTTTTCCAACTTATTTTCTCCTCCTCTTTTGTTGAGGAGGAGGAGTGAGAGAGCAGCTGGATGGCTGTCTGGAAGCCAGCCAGCCACGGTCAACCCACCACAGACAGTTTGCACAGGGGCAATAAAGATGAGAACACAGTTCAGACTGTATTGTTCAGCACTGTTTTTCCTCTGAGTCTCACCAGTCACAGAGTGCATATGGATTTTGGTGAAAAAGTCATCAGTCCATTACATTCAAGCCCTAAGAATATCAATGTATAGATCAGGACTTAAACTACAGCGATGAACATGAGTTAGCTACAGAGAGGAAGCAGCCTTCCAACAACAATGTCTTTTTGTCGCTTTACTGGAGTTGGGTCAATATGGAACAAAAACATTCATTTGTCTTGCTGAGTAGATTTGATTTTTTCACTTTTTATCACCTTTCATTTCCATTTTTCCCTCCCACACATAAGCATTTTATTTCACTAATTTTCTATACACATTTAAGAAAATGCACGTTATCAGCACACATTTTCACATACAGCTAAATGTCAAATTCATTAAATATTTCATGCTGGCAGGAACTCTTAACACTCTTAACCAATGAAGGAAAAGTAGCAATACAATGTGATATCTCTGACTGATAATTTTAAAAAATATAAGAAAATTATAATCTGCTTGCAGATGTTAAATGGCTAGACATTGGATGCTGGCTAAACTTCTTAATCTAGTTGGATTACTTCTCAATCTAGTTGTGATTAGTTTAACTAGTGTGTAAAAGATTAAAAAGTCCGTATGCAATTACCATTCCCCTGAGCTATGCCATGTCCCTTTTCTTCATTTTCAATGGATCTTGTTAGGCTGTTGAAAGACTCTCTGGTATTCTATCACTTCACTTCAGCAATTCTGAACCTATTCTCCCTACAGAAATAGAAAAGAAGTATGTACAAGCTAATTTAATTTTAGTCAAGAAAGTACAGTAAGAAAGAGAGAAGGGTCTGAACACCATTTTTACACTTTTTGTATTTCTGAAAGGTGCTGCCATTTCTAATAGTAAATTCTTTAAAGCACAGAAGAATGGCAGTTCAAGCATCCACCTCACAAGGAGCTTTCAAAGCAGGGAAAGGAAAAACTCACAATGGCTGCTTAGGAAAATAAAAAGTCTGCAGGACTAAAATCTCGGTGCCCTTAACCATATAAAACCCAGAAAATCTCACTATGCCAACAAATCCAATCCTAAATCAGTTTTTCTATAGGTCCTTAGTGGTTACATATTATAATTATTTATTTCAGAGGAATAACCTGCAGAACAGGGGCCCTAACATAAGCAGCGTTTAGAACAGGAATGTCATTGCCTTGAACATATTACAAATGGCAATAATTACCATACATAACTGTCTTTCAAATCATTCTGGAAAAATCTGATGCTGGACAATAATAATTTTCCTTAATCTTTCATGTGAGGAATTCAAAAGTATTTTTTGACTCCTTCTTGCAGACTGATCCAACTTTCATTAAGGTCTGCGCAGAAATCAGGTTCAAGCCAAGAAAACCTCGGTATCTTTGTTAGCGTAGTGCTGAGCTCCTGTTTGTAAGCCTAGCCACTTAGCAGGGCACACTTGGTTCAAAACAGTGCTGTACCAGACAGGTTCAAGTTCACAGTTTCCTTGGGCTGGCCTAGCTCGGACAGCAGCGTTCAACTCTCGCTGAAGACAACTATGCAGGTATAGCCCAGCCTAGGAAGAAAAGAAATTGCTTAACCAAGATCACACAGCAGACAAGACTGGAGTAGAAATCCACCCCCAGACTTGTGTGTTTTAAGACCTATCCAAAAAGAGCCACTCCTATTTTGGACATCTGCACTTCATTTCTTTAATTTTATGTCCATTTTTGGCTTCTGTACAACCTTTCATATGACTGCATATAATTAGCAACCAGTGAAGATGAAGATATGTTTTTCTTTCTTCAGGCTAATAGAAAATGGAAGCAAGCTCTGAATGGCACAGAAAAGGCTGCTCTATTCAACATCTTTCTCTGCTTCACTTATAACCAAAATATTGAATGGTGACTAAATATTGACACGCTTCAGTGCAAATGAGTATTGTAAGTACAGGAATATGAAGGAGAGAATGAGTTAGCAGACTACAAGGGGCAAACACCAGGCCTGTATTCAAAGAATACTGGAAATACCGGTCTCTTCCTTCAATCAGTTTTGACTGATCTCTTCTCTTGGTTTGAATTACAGTAAATCAAAAACTCCACACATATTCAAATGTCATTTGTCCATGACACAGAATGGTTATCAGCACAATCATCTCTTCAACATCCCACTTAGATTTTTCATTGCGACTTTCCAAAGTACTATCTTCATATAAATGAAAATGCTGTTTAGACTAAGTGTAAAAATGCGAACTGTAGTCTCATGAACGACAATAAGACACTGACTAACTGAAGACAATGACGAATTCTTACCTAGATTCCTTAAGAATCAGGCAAGAAATAACTGATTAATCCGTACCAAGGAAGTAGAGGATTATATATTAGGAAAACACCAATTATATGGTATGGCTTCTAGCTACAAGGATAGCTAAGCACAGGAATAGACATCGAGATATTGAAATCTCCTTTATTGGAAGTATCTAACAAGAGGGCATAAAATCATCTGCCAGAAATCATTTAGGTCAATGTTTTCAATCTATGCCCTGCACACCCCTATGGACCCAAGAAGAAAAGCTATCAGTGAAGGGTAACAAAGAAAAACAGCCTAATGTTGTAGGCTTGTATTCATCATTCAGGATCTGTAAACAAACTGTTGAAATGTTAAGAGTATATAAAAAAAAAACCCTCAAAATCATTCATCTTGATATTCTAGTCTTGATTCACAGCAGAAAATGCTTTTGAAGTCCTTCCCCTCCCCTTCTGTGTAAGATAGTCAAACACATCTCAACATTGCATCAGTTGTGCCAAGTCTGTAATAATATTTCACGATTATCTGAATATCTCTAAGCGTTTCACAAATAATACATAAACTTCTGTGACACTGAGGAAAAACAATACTGCATGTGTTCACAGTTTGTCTCATGTAAACAGTGCCACAGAGATGTTAGCAAATTAATTAAATTCAAGAGTAATTTTAACAGCTGATTAAAACAAGGTCTTTGTCATACATGCATCAAACAGGCACAATGATTTGTCATCAACATATTAGCAAATCTTCAAGTTCTTTTAGGGGACATGCTCTTTTCCACTATACATGACAAAATGCTGGTCTGTCTGTTACAAGATTGACAGTCATAAATCAGACTCCTTTCTTTTGTTGGTTATAAAGGAAAAATATGATACCCGTGTGTAAGCTGTTCTTGCTGATTATTTACAAGAACTTGCAGATTCTGACCCAGCCTCTCCACTGTCACAACCACAGTCAGAGCCTGCCCACAAACCTAAAATGGACTGCCCAAGAGTTACTCTCTTGCAAACACAGCCTTAGAGTTCCTGCCTACTGTGGCTATGCTAATGGCAGGGAAACAACAGGAGCTGGCTTCTGCAGGTACCAGCCAGTACTTATCCAGCGACACTAAAAAAATTTCTGCAAAAGTCACAGCCATGGGATGCTGGGATACTTTCCCCTCCCTCCTCCCTCTCCCAGGCACTGCACTTTTCTAAGGCATATGTGACAGCTCACTGGTCTACAGAATGGATGTGCTAAGGCAGGACATGAACTCTAGGAACAGCTGAAAGCATCTTCATTTTTTTCTTTCTGGTTTGGCTTCAGGACAGCAGTCCTCGGTGAGGTTCCTAGCTAACACTTCTTGGCATTAACATGAAGATCCACTGCTGCTGACACCATTTGTAGCACTACTTACAGAGCTGCCAAGTCCAGACGAATACTTGAGGGAGATTTGTCTTGTGCTGGAGTGAGACTGTACACTGCTTGGAGGGCAGTTCGAATTTTGTTTCCCTTGCTTTGCTTTCTCTCTCTCCCGACCTCTCTTCCACCCTGCTCTCCTCCAAATCCATCCATCTGCTCTTGTCCCTCATGTCTCTCCAACCCTGCTGGCAGCGTGGGAGGCAGCATACCGGTAACTCCCAGCTCAGTTCCTCTTCTCAGCACTCGGCACGCAGCTACCTTCCCCGTTGCCTTTGACACTTGAGCTCAGAGCAAGGAGCCAAGCACATGCTCACATGTGACGGGACTCATCAATGAACTTCAGGTACTGGAAAACGGAAAATAGAGTAGAAGAGCACTACAGTGAGGAACAGGAAGAGTTGAGGGGAGATTAGAAGTGATTGACAGGGGCAAGTCCCATATAAGGAGCCCTCCTGCTTCAAGACTGGTGACTGTGTTTGTTCCAACATGCTGGCAGCAGTGCTATCATCAGGTTTATGAAGCTATTTATAGAGAAACTGAATACAGAGAAACCCAAGAAAAATTCTCACTTTTCCCTTTCTGAAATAAGATTAAAACCAACAGATCACCGCTAAAACCTGTCTTCCTAGCATTAGATCAGTATTTCTTGCTCTTGCTAAAATTGGGACTCCTAGTTCATGCAGGTCTCTACTCTGTCAAGAGCCAAATAGGAAGCAAGTGCTTTTGTCTCAAGATCTTGAGGTATTGAGATGACCTTCTGAAAAAAGTGTTCATGCCAGAAGAGATAAACATACCATTGTTTTTCCCTATTAGGTATTACATAGAAAAACTGCTTTCTTGTCAGTAAGTCACGAGCCTCAAGCACAAGCACCAAGGAGTAAACAGCTGCCCTCAGGTTCTCTGCAGACTTCACTCTTTGACGAAAAACAGACAGGCTGAAGCAGTGATGCTGCCGCTTATCCATAATCTTATTTTTAAAGATCAATAAAAAAATTCCATTGCACCATGACATGGCATTAGATGAAATGAGTCGATTGCTTTTCCTCATCCTCCCAGGATTCCAGTAATATTTCGGAAGAGTCTGGGTCTCCCACCACAGGAGTTCAAGGTGTTCTGCTTCAAAGTGCTCATAGGACTATGTAGGATCGGGGGTTTAGCTGGTGTACAGCTGCTAATGCAGCTGGACTGGGATCTTCCAAATATCCTATCTATCTCAAGGATTCTACAAAAGAAATTCTGCCAATGGTCTCATGGCCAGACCAACTAGTGAAGGAAATTAGCACAACAAGGCCTGTGTACAAAGGGAAGAACCTTCATCTTGACAGTAACCTAGTGGTAAGACAAGCAAGTGGAGGAGATAAACAACAAAGCAAAGATTCACACTGGCCTTCCTAGCAGGAAGCCATCTAATCTAATCTAATCATCTAATCTACATTTGAAATGCGATTGATGCTGGCTGGCTGCCACGGGTACAGCCTAACAGTGGAGTGAAGAAATCTCTTGATCACCTCAGTCATGCAAAGGGGAGTTTAGCAGCACCACTGACTATAGTATAGACTGGAACTGTGAGACACCAATACACCGCTCAGTTGCGGCAGTGCAGTATCTCCTGCAGGATATTCTTAGGTTAATAGCTAAGGAACAGATCTGTCACATATGAGTAAGGCCAGAAAAACATATGCAGTATAACCTCTAACCCCAGAATACGAATAGTGTCAGCACTAACTGTTCCCTTTCAAAGATTTCTTGGGGCATCCTTATAGATGTACCTACACATTGCTGACCATAACTTAAAGCTCATACTGATGCTCCTCTGTTAAACAAGAAGTAGGAACTTCTGCATCAGTCTACTGGTGTCTTCCCCAATCTGGCTAACGATTGGAATCTACAAAAAAATACTTTGAATTCAAGCAAATCTCATTAATGATCCACCACTTGAATAAAGAAACAATTTCTCAAATTTTCTGGGCAACTGCAACAAAAGTGGATCTTTCCTCATGTGGTAATAGTCAGAAATTTTGTAACAAGCACATCAGCTGGGCTAATGTTTAGTTCACTGGAGCTATACTATTTGCATATCCTGAGGATCCAGTCTATCTAGTGGTCATAAGTTCCTATACACAGTAATAGTCTTAGTTAAAGTGAACAAAGGTTTTTCAGTACTTTGAAAATCTATTCTGGAACAGGACAAAGAATGCATATAATACAAGATAGCTATTACAAAATTACTCTGTGCAGAAAAGATCTTTCACAAGGAAAAGAAAGTTGCTGTTTGAAATGAATTTGTTCAGCATAGCCATTTTTATTTTCTCTTATTCTAAATTCTTTATAAGATACACATTTTTCTGTTACATTTTTTGGTGTGTAAGTCGCACCATCAAAGCTGCCACAATCAGAATGATTTACCTGTCCAGTCTGCATGTAAGACAATTATTAGAAAGTGACTGTGAGTCAAAGAGAGCTCAGGTAAACAAAAGGAAGTAGGGTAATGAGACTTCAGACCCATTATGTTGCTCACAGCAGTATATGACAAACGGAACAGATGAACAGTGTCACTGAGAGGCTGGTTGGACACTCAGAGCTCCAGGTCAATGCCAGGCTGATTCTGGCTGCACAAAGCTGGCTTGGAGTTTGCTATATAGAATATGATTTATGGTATCTCAGATGATGAGGAGTCTAGCACAACAACTGAATTACCCAAGACATTTCTTATCTCATGCTCAGCTTCTATTCAGATAATACTGTAGAAAGACAGTCGTAATATGAACTATAATAAAACTTTATAGCTACACGAGGATGGCTTCTGCTGATGCGTCTTCTAGCATCTTGTAGTACTTCACAGTGTTGCCATACTGCACCACTGACATGTAGCTACATGCATTCACAGATCAGACTTAAGAAAGAGGCAGCTGTGGCCCTCTAATCAGTTCTGCCCACATTTAAGCTTTACCTAAGCAAAAGTAGGCCTGCACAGTCTTATAGCAGGTGGACCTGAACTCATTCTCCTGCACTCAGAGCTGGTGAAAACAAACTAAATCACTGCTAATAATGCCAAGCTCAAAGTAGTATTTTATAACTTTCAGCACAGCTGCACTAACCATGACAGTGTAACTTCTTCTAACCCCGAAGCATGCGCAAATTGAGACATAATCCACCAGGAAAAAGTGGTGTATACCTGCCATAAATCCTCCTAGTGAGAAGCTACCCAAAGCTACTTGAGCTGAAGTTCAAAATATGAGCAGGAACAATCCTTGTCTCATTTCTTTCCTCTGTTGTAACTTGGAATACATCCCATTAGAGTCAATACAGATGTGGTCAAATGGTCAGTGCAGCCCGGAGAGTAATTCTGCTGACCCTAAACCAGACATCTACTGAAAGTTCTCCAGGCTTCACAAACCATATTTGACTATATTTCCCCTAGAAGGTCCTTAGAAACTTAGAATACCTCTGCATTTCAGATACCTACTTACATTTCGGCATTTCATTCTCCAACGAAGTCATACTCACTCAGACAGTGTAATTCAGTTGCCCATCCATATCACATAGTCCCAGGTAAGAGGTCCTAGGATATGCTAATTGGTGTTAAGCTGTTGCTCCAGAAGGGCAGAGGTCTGCCTTAGGTCCGTTATTGTATATACCAGGCCTATGCAAATGTCTCAGCTGCCTTGCAGTCCCTAAAATGGCAGCAGATGCCTATTTTTAGAAAACCAAATCAACAAATAATGTCTGGTAGCAATGAGAAATTCAGGTTGCAAGGTTACGTGTCAGCATATCATTGTAACCCAGTAACAAACTCTGCTTCTCATGAGGGCAAATCAGTATGCTGGCTGTAGCACCATGAAGAAATGGCTCTGGTGTTGTGTCTGTAGCTGTCACAATTGCTGCTACCCAAGGCCTCTCTGCACGACCCTTTCTTGTGCAATCCATGCTTAACATTTAAGTAATCGGTGATGGATCCAAGTTAACCTGATCTAGTTAGTGGTGTCCCTGCTCGCTGCAGGGGGGTTGGACTAGATGACCTCTAGGGGTCCCTTCCGACCCAAAACTTTCTATGATTCTATGATTCTAACCTAGAGGAATGTCTTTGAGATGTGTGAGCTGCTTCCTTCATTTCAGCTGGTAGTTTCTCCAGTACCGTTCCTTTTATAACTGTTTCATCACTGAGGTTTTTCACACATAGTAGCTAGTCACTGCCTTTCATTTCTTTAAAATGAAAAGTTGAAATTTGAGAGGATAAAAGCCCTGGACAAGCTGTCAGTATGTATTTTCTGTTTTCAAATCATGTCAGTATTATTATCTTACAGTCAAGTAAGAGAGAGAAATAAACCAAGCACCCTTTAACAGCGTATCACTGAATCTTAAGAGTCTCAGTGGCACAAGTTTAAGGTGCCAAAATCCAAAATCATCTAGTAAAGTCAGTAATATGTTGGGTTTTCTTCCTAGGGAAGAAAAGATGAGTCAGTCCTGCTGAGATAACAACATATGGCTCTAACAAATCTAGGTACTCAAAGCCTGATGCTTAAAGCACTATGACGATCCTGTGGGACAGTGATACCAAAATAACTTCTATTGCTTTGTAAGAAGATGTTCTTTAGGGTGTTAACATTTGTTATCCCCTACTAGTTAAACAGTCTATTGTCTTCAGCAAACAATGGTCACACAGTCATGGATAATCTATGGGTTATCAGAAAGACAGAGAACTGAAGCAATTTCAAGATCTATTGAATGCATCTTTTTGGGGGCAGAATGGAGGAACAAATGGAAGAAACATAAGCATGTTTCTCCAAGAAAGGACTAGCCAAAAAACCAGATCATCATCCATTAAAGGTACTTACTTCATGAGATGAAGATATTTTGTAATATGTCCATAAGATTATTTATACTGTGCTTTTGTTTTGCTCATAGAGGAGGACCCTGATACGTGCCTGAAGCACTGATGGAGAACATAAAGATACTTCTTTGGTTTTTTACATATACCCTAGGTTACATGCTTACTTCTAAAAGGTAGAACGAACATCATGTGCTTGAAAACAGTGAATTCTAGCTGGAGGCAGCCAAATTTGTCTTCATGTCCACCCTTTTTTTTTTTCAGAGCATTTTCAGCCTTACCGCAGGTACACTCTTCTCATTCTGCATTTTCTGCACCTCTGGTGCAGATCTGACCGTCATACTTTGGGTCCATTCTTTTGTAATCTATATTACCTGAAGCAGCTTTCCTTCGTCTTTCCCTGTTAGGTCTTTCTTTTCAAATATCCTCTAAAATTTCAAATAGCAAACTCAAACAAAATGCTAGACCTAACTATGCCTGGACATTTTAAAAAAAAATGAACCCACACCCAGACTTTGCAGCTGATCACTACCCCTGTTCAGGACTCCAGATACCAAGTGCAACAAGTTTCAATCCCTTTTATATATTCTATATGTCCTGCTCCTTGTCACAACTCCAGCTTTCAGCAGGATGTTCCCCCTCCATTTTAAGAACAGAAATATAAAATTAAACCAGGCTTGTGTATTCTCTTCCACCCTTTTTTTCTCTCTATACAGGTTTTGGTTACAGATTCTATCACCTTACTGGCTTTCATTTCCACTTCCAACACCAAGATATACCTACAACAATATTTCCACTCTAACCTCAAAATCTTGCCTGAGATCTCCTATGCTGTAATTCTGGGACATCTGAATAATACACAATAATACATGCATTTGGGACGCTTTGTCAATAGTAAGAGTTGCAATAGCATAAAAATTGTATTAGCAGTTAAAGATGAAATGTGAATTCTTGGTCTCAACATTCCCAGACAAAGGAAATATCCCCTAAATTCTGTGGTTCATTAACATGGTAAGAGATTCACAGTTCACTTTTGAAATACCATTTTGTTTAAATACTGTGAGTTAATGTTTGATTGTGACTGTGAAAAGCAGCCCAGAAAGTATGTTAGGAGAATAGTAACAGTCCATGGACTAAAAAGGATTGGTACTACCATCCTAAAGTACAAGGGTATATGATATGTGCTGTTCTCACTTGTTGTCTTATCTCATTGGGGTAACCAGTGAGAACTGTATGGCATGTTATTTATGAAAGTCAGCGGGTTCATCTCAGAGCACATTTTCCACTACAGTTAAAATGTATTTCATATACATGCTTTATAGACAAACAATAGAAGTATAACCAATGTCTCAGGAACTAGAATACGAGCAGCCTCTGTCTGATAAAGGCCAGCTCCCAGGATGTTTTCAATTTCTTACAGAAAACAAAAACTAGAGTTACTCCTATAAAAAGGTATTTAAAAAGGTAGTATTTAGCCTTTTGCTGAATGTCACTTCTACATAAAACTTCTTTTAAAAACAGACAACTGTTCAGCATTTATATTCTCTGCTTTGGCTTTTGCTATTACACTAAGATTATTACAAAATAAAGGTTAGGCATTCACAGAATCACAGAATCGTAGGGGTTGGAAGGGACCTCTGTGGGTCATCTAGTCCAACCCTCCTGCCAAAGCAGGGTCACCTACAGCAGGCTGCACAGGACCTCATCCAGGTGGGTCTTGAATATCTCCAGAGAAGGAGATTCCACAACCTCCCTGGGCAGCCTGTTCCAGTGCTCCATCACCCTCAGAGGGAAGAAGTTCTTCCTCATGTTCAGACGGAACT
>Ga0065711_1026559_pt1 | contig 65839 bp, 27 predicted proteins | sample Hoacrofraction12_FD_59098 | JGI IMG/M metagenome (GOLD analysis project Ga0065711, IMG submission 59098) | Hoatzin crop microbial communities from Cojedes, Venezuela - Epithelial fraction 12 v2 (version 2) | ecosystem: Host-associated > Birds > Digestive system > Esophagus > Crop | place... | reverse complement strand
ACTCTCTCAGCCTGTCCTCACAGGAGAGGTGCTCCAGCCCTCGGATCATTTTTGTAGCCCTCCTTTGGACCCGCTCCAACAGTTCCATGTCCTTCTTGTGCTGAGGGCTCCAGAGCTTTGTCACTTGCAAATCAGTTACCGATCAGGGTTTAAAACACAAGATATAAAACACATTATAGTATCTTTATATTTAACAATGATTTGTATTTCCTGTCATAGTTTAATAATAGAACTTGTTCACCTTGTACTGTGCCACATACTGCCACTCAGCTGCATAATGAATTTTGAGAGGTACCAGTATTTGTTTAGATTCAGAACAAAGTGGAGGGCAGAGAAGAAAAAAGGAATGATGTCACTGGGCATAATGCAGCACGAGTAAATGCAAGGGAACAATACTAAAACCACATCCAGATGGTTTGTAAGAACTCTTCAGAAGTGATTTAGGTACTCTAGACTGTGTTTCTTCAAAAGTCAGTGGGACCTAGGCACCTTATTGTTGTTGAAAATGTGACTTGTGTTTCTGCAAATGCCACAGGAGAGCTATAAGAACCTAAGGCTATGTGAGAAAATCCATTTCCAAGCACATAATTTGTGGAAGCAAAATAAAAGATTCTTTCTTGTCATCAGTCTCATGTCAGAAATTGAACACAAGGTAAAATTTTCAAACATGTCAGCTCCTTGATGTGTAGCCATCTAAAGCCACTATCTGGCCCAGCCTAATCACCTAGGCTCCTGCCAGCATTAATGGAGAAAACACGGTGCATCCAGAGGGCAATTCGTCCATCGATCATAACTATCTATCTTAGGATGGAAAGAATTGCCCTCTGGAGACATGCATCTCTCTAACTCTTGGAGGGTGTCTGCATGGCTAGCTAAAGTAAGCATCTAGCTTTTAGATGGTGACTGAGATGAATTCTATCCTCAGTAACTTAGGTGTTTTTTGAAATTGCCACCATTTTTAACATAGGATTTTGACAGGTTAGGCTTTGGTACATTTTCAGAAGGATGTTTTTTTTTTCTTCTCCAGTGTACACTTTTGTGGAGTTTTGTGAAGTGTTCTCTTGAGGAACCAGTGTCCTTGTGTAGCATTAGATTCTCACATTCTTAAGAGGCACATAAAAAAATGCAGTTTAATGGCAGTGGATGGAAGAGAAAAGTTAAATCTTACTAATGATTCCAGTTTGGTCTGTTTTCAGGCTACAGAGTTCCTTTAAGTTACTTTAGCTTATCATTGCTTTCTAATAAGTGGTAAATGTGGTATTTTACTCAGTTCTCAACATAGTAACACAAAGTTTCTTCAGTATTTGTAGATGGAATGGTACTTCAGTGTAATTTAGTTTGCATTAATGTTCATTCTGTATTTCCTGTAATTATTTTTTTCTTCCTTTTCATGTCATAAGTTATGACAGAGCCAGTCATGCTGTAATAAATGGAATACAGCTATTTCTAATGATCCATGCTATTCACATTAGCATTAGGGGTTTTGTTCACTTCAAGTTTATGCCAGTTTATTAACATTTATCACTTGGATGAAATTGACATTTTAGTCGGTATAGAATTTCTATATAAATTCATAACCATTCTTTGCCAAACAAGCAAAGGTTAGCAGTAAGCAGATAACATAGCTTAATGAGGTCAAATCAAGCTGATTCATGATCACTGTGGAGAAAAATATCCTCCTGGGGAAAATACTTGTGCTGAAAAATCCCATAAACCAAACCACTTGTTTATCTGTCATTCCCACAGAGATAGTAATGTAATTACTCTCATAATTATCTTCATTAGTGTCAGGAATTATCTGCAATTCATTCCTCTGCTCTGAGTATGTTTGTTTATTTGCAGATTTTTCTCTCAGATTTAGCCAACAGAGCTAAGAATTTTGTATTTGCAAAGCCATACAACAGACATCTGTGATACACTGTTCTGACATTCTCTCTGCTGAAATATAGATCGCTGTCTTTCAGTTTCAGAATCCCTGTGCCCATTCCCTGACATCTGCCCTTCATTACATGGTTCCCGTGCGACCAAGACGACAGATTGTCTATCCTCTGGAAGAGCTTGGCATAAACGCTCCATCAGAGCAGGTCTCTAAGGATCAGGTGGGTAACAGAAGCAGCAGCAGGCAAAGAGGCATAGTGCCAGCTAATGCAGGGTTTGGCAGATGGGATGGCATTACCATCTTAGTGTTGATAGGTTGCTTCTTAATTACATTGAACATGGTGTCCATACCCTTACAATCCCAGCTTTGCTTCTGCATGACCGTAGCTTCTTCTAAGCTTGAATTTCAAGCACATTATGAACAGCAGTCACTGAACTATAGTGCTTACTTACTAAATGCGTACATTTTAATAGTATTTTTTCATGGCGTTACTTTCAATCTCCCAACACATTTTAAATGTACTTAGTGTTTAGCTCTTCTTCCTGGTTTTTCTAGGTATTATGCTCTGCGAGAAAATGTCATGCTTCTGACTATTTCCGTAGAAATAGCTTAAGTTAACTTTATTTTTCAGTGCCGAAGTCAGGTTTCTTCCATACACAAGACACCCTCAAAGCACACTTCAAAATATAAGGAATAATTTAACAACAAAGGATAAGGTTGTTTTCACTACCAAACAGTTCTTACTTGCATAACACTCATGCAGTCCGGAGGTTCTAAATTAAAAGTTTCTTAAAATTTTATTTGTCACATAACTTACACTTTATTCTGACTTGCATTTTTAAGTAACTAAAATTTGATGTGAAGACAGTTCCTTACAAGAGTAACTAGCAAAGCTGAAATATTAGGAAAAACAAAATGGATACTCTGTTGGTAGCTGTAATTTCCTAAAGAAACATGATTAGAGAGCTATATGTGTGTCTACTAACTTCCAGTTGGCTGAAATGGGCTCTCATGTAATATTTTTTAGTGCTGTCCTTTTCACAGTTAGTCAGTAATTTTTGGCATGCAAAACTCTTAATTAGGCAGCAGTTGGCAAAGCAAAATCCAGAACATGGCTGAGGCCATTGATGTGAGTTGGGCTTTGTTGAACAGTCTTCCCTCAATGTGCACACCCCTGCCTTCGTCTTCTCTGCAGAATAAACTGTCACACTTTTCTTTAAACCACTTCCTGTTTTATCTTTAAAATGAACTGTTGCTCTCTTACTAGAAGAGATCATCTTAGTGTTCTTGTTGGAGCTGGAAAATCACAGGCTTCCTGTGTCTGAGAGATTTGCAAATCTGTTATCTGTTCCATGCCCAGGTTCTTGCTGAGGATTTCTGAGAGTTGCAGGTAGTGAGTTAATTGTTTAAAATCTCGAAAGTTTAATGAATTTCTATTTAAGAAAATGTGCAAGATGTTTACTAACAAAGTTTCGCTGAAAAAGAAAAAGTCTAGCCACTGTATAAGTATCCATGCGTATGCACCAGCATTAATTATAGATTTTTGACAGACTGTGTTCTATCAAAACAGACATCTGGGGTTGATCCCTAGGTGGTAACTTGAGGATAAAGCTAGTCCACTGCTGCTGCCTGTAGTTTTTTGAAATACCAAGAATTTGAAACCATACAAAGCTAAATTGACTCTTCTGTTGAGTGAATGAAATGACCTTTGGCCACCATACATTGGGAAAGCTTTATAATTTGAGAGGTTACCTAGCACAGGGGACTGAATGTACTCGTGAAAGTAAGAAGCTGGTGCTGCTTTCAGATCTTAGATGATTTGTTAGCTCTGGTAGTACCCAGGCTTAAGGCATTTGCCCTCTCTCTGCTGTAATGTTTCAGAAAAGATTTATCCCCAATGATAAGCTTTCTCTTCCCTGCAAAATCCTGCATTTAAGTTGTATATAAAGTGAGGTCTGTTTTATAAAATTAGTATAATCAAATTTCAGTAGGCACATAGTTATTATACTTCATCTGCCAACACAAAGACACAATCCATGTTGCAAAGAGCAAAATATCCCACCAAGGAGTTAAATGTGACAGCTCTGCAAAATGGAAATACTGAGAAATGTCACCTTTAAAAACACTGAGAGACAAGGTGAGATGCATTTTAGTTGTAGAAGATGCTAGCAGGCTAGGAGGTGAGGTAAAAGGGAAATGGAAAAACAATGTTGTAAGGAAAGCATGGAGAAGAGAGGGAGAAAAGTGAAAGGCAGGCAAAGAGGCTGGAGTAGGAGTTAGTGGGAAGTTGTCCGAGGCAAGCACCTGGACAGCAGTAAGGAGAAAATGTCTGTTATCATCTTTGTTACGGGGTTTTAAACAAGATGGGGACAGGATCTTGCAGGATCTTAAAAGCTTTGGGCAAGCAGGGATTCCAAGTAATTGAGACTGCTCCTAGTCTCTTTATTACACTTCTCTATTGCAGCTCACCCAGCTTACTTTAGCTGAGGGGGCTTTGCCTTCTGATATTAAGACGCGCTTCTTTCTGACATAAACCTGTGCCCACTTTGTTCCTGAAAGCTGGAGGAAGGGTTATCGTTGTAATTCTTGTTTTAGATAGCTCTGCAATGATGGCAGGATTGTTTTCACAGAACTACAATACAAAGATTGTAAATGCAGGTCAGTTTCAGAAAAGTAAAATTTGCATTTGACTGCCCGTCCTAATTAATTGCTTGAGTATCTATTGCTTGTGGTGGAGATAACTGTAATGAAATTCTTGCTTTGATACCTGCAAGGTGCCTCTTGATATCTAGCCATCAACACCTGCTTCGCGTCTACTGCTTTTTCAGTTTTCTGCCTTCCTCTTGTTCCAGCCTTTTTTGAGCTCTCTCTCTCCTTTTCTTGCTGCAAAATTTACTTTTCAGCAGAAACAGCTTGGGGCTTAGCAGTTCAGCCATTCAGTGGCTAAGCACAGCTCTTGATTTGTGCATATATATCTCTGTAGGCCATTAGTGGCTTAGTATCTTAGAGAGAGCGCGCAGCGGGAGCCCTGGAGCTCAATCAGTTTGTGTATCTCTTTAATACGTTCCAGCCTGCTTGTGAGCATGAAGAGATTCACTCATTTATATTGACCCAGTACAGACAACTCAGCCAGGACCCACAAGGACTCTTTCCCGTTTCCTTACTTCAAAGCCAGAAGCGAAAGCAGCAATCTAAATCAGAAAAGCTTTGCCCTCCGCTAATTCCCATGCGTTGCTGGTCCAGATGGATCTTGGCTGTGCTGGAGAGGTGGTTTTCCTGCAGGCCTGGATTGTTTGTTACAGACAGATGAGCACCAGAAATGTGAAGTCTGTGGTAACTTGTTCTCATTGTCCCTCTGTGAAATCTCTCTATTCTACTGCAGTGTCTGCAAAAATCAAAAAGGTGGAAACCCCATGCGCTGCCCTGCCATGGGTTCCTCGCCTGCTCGCTCCTGCTTCTAGCAGGCAGCATGAGCTGCGTTTTGTGGTGTCTAAGAAAGCATAGGTCCTTTTTCCTGTAGTCTCTCTGGGAGAACTAGGTGTGAGGTGGAGAGATTTAAAATCCAGAAATTTATCATATAAAAACATAACTTACCATTACCTGAGTGAATATTTAACTGCAGTTTTCCAATCACCCTGTTCTCCCTGTGTCCTTGTGATATTCCCTTGGCTCAATATCGTTTCTAGTTTGAGACAGGCTTTTGCTTTGTGTTGCCTCTTTGCTTATCATTAAAATGACTATGACTCCAAAAAGTACAGAGTTTAGGAACTCTACACATTACTTCTCTTTGTTGCCTGGCCTTTTTATTGAAGCTTTGCATAGATTTTGAGGCAACCACAAGTTTTTTCACTCTGTCTCTTAAAACACAACTCTGTGCTTCTTCATCTCTGCATCAGAAGACCTGTCACTTCCCAAGCAGCGGCCCTCCATTTCCTAAAGGGCTGCAAATTCATATGATCGTAGTGATACCTTCCTATAACAATCGCTAATGACAGACGCTACTCTTTGAGATGGCAAATATATTTTGCTGCTGATTTTCTGTGTCTGTTCCTACAAAATTCTTATCTCCCATTGCTCTACTGAAGAGATTTGGATAAATCAGGTGAGGATTGACTGAGAAGGCACAGAGGGGGAGGCATTAAACTCTCTTGTCTCTCATTTCAGCCCTCTGGAATGGCACAGATGCTAACGATCTTAGCTGCATCTAGTCCTGGAAATGCCCAGACTTCAGGATGCCTGTTCAGCCTTTGCTTCTGCAACAAGCATATCGGAGGTTCCACATATTAGCTAAAAATTGCATCAGGCCATACATCTGCCATGCTCTAGGGTTTCATGACACAGACCTGAAAAGGCTCCTGTCTGCTCATTAGATCTAACACTTTCTACAGCTGTTCCAAATCAAAAGGAAATCTCTGATTTTTGTATTCTGAGTCAGTAACCAGTACTGAAGTGCCAATTGGCAGAAGATCCAAAGATTCAAAATCTTAATTCCCACAGTGTTAAAACAGATTAGATTATTATTGTGTTTTGCACATCTGTCAGTCATTTCAGTCATGTTACGTTAAAAAACAGTTGGTTACAACAGAATACTAAGTATCTTATAAAGTGCTGCTGGCCTTTACGGTGCATGTAATTATTGGTGGAATAGAAAACTATAGATAATTAAATAATTTTTAGTGATATCTTCATAAATAAACAATTTATAAACTTGTTTGCTTTCTCACCATCTGGGAGCATTCTGTTATCCATCTGCTTCATGTAATTATCAATAAAAGGGGAGAATAGGTGATATAATTAACAAGAATAACTGATCCACAATGAAGAACAAAAATGTCACACATCTGTTGAATTATTTTCTTGTTTCTGCCCTTTCGTTATTATTCATGTTATTTGGTTTATTATAATTCTTTTTTATTATTTCATGGTTACATTTGATCTGTCAGGTTTTATTGCACAGTTAAGAATTTGTTTTTTCTGCTACAGCTCATATAAAAAGAAGACAGAACAATTATTACAGCATTGCAGAAACCCATACATGGAGCTTTTGCTGTCGCATTGTCAGTGGCGTGGACTGTTTTCCAGACCTGTAGTCTGTGGACTCCATGACTCTCCACACCACCTAGAAGGGGTCTGCAAAAACGAGAAGTTAAGAAAAGCAGGCCTGTTGTCCATATTGTTAGATTGTCTTTGTGTAGTTCTACACTACCACGTGAAGCCGTTCGAGGTCACAATAGGAGAAACGGCTGTAAACTTGCCCTTCTGTTTGTAGTCTGGGAAAAATGGAAGCTTAACCACAGAAGGAAATGGTAAATGTTGCTACAAGATTCAAGAAGAAATTGGAATACAAGGCTCTGCTACTTAATAGTAGTTTTCAGTGCCAGTATACATGTATTTTTGTGTGTGTACTTGGTTCCATGCTGATGCTTATGGCAAGTGCTATGAATAAATGGCCTGAAAGCAGTTTAAAATAATTCTAGAAAAAAGGTAAAATGTGAGAAAATACTTCAGATTTATAAAATATTTTTAAATAATACATCATTCTTTTTAGAGTAATCTTATGACTTGTTCCATTGAGATGTATATTCATACATATTCTTTGTATTGCAAAAGATACTCAAATGGGATTCTCTATTAAATGAGCTTTTTTTATGTCCACTGTAAAGTTACAGGACTTTAAAATAGAATAAAATATGTCCTGTAAAAACTGAAAACAAATCTAAAATATTTTGAAGCTTGACAGAAATTTTTGCTTTTGGGGCAGCTTATTTAAGAAGGAAAATAAAAACAGATATATTGGAGTGTTCGTGTAGGAAACTCTTCTCTAGATGTTAGTGTTGCTCCCAGCAAACTCTGGAAGCATTTAACTCTCTGTAGTTTCTACTTTCTTATGTTTAGGCCAACTAATTAGAAGTTGCCCTAACTCTTTACTTGTATGTTAGTGTCTCTGTGTACTTGGAACATAACTGACTACACCTTCCATGATGCTTCTTATTGGAAAAAATTGAACAGGATCTTGAATGTTTCAGATCAGCAGCCCACGCGGAGCATAATCCATTACCTTGACCTATCAAGGAAGAGGAATAGAAAGGACTCAGAATTTATATACATCATTAACACCTTGCTGTCAAGGTGGAGGAAAGCAGAGGAAAAAGAAGGGGTGTTTGCAACACATGGCTTCAAGTCCCGGCTAGTCTAGAGAGTGCAGCTAGAAAAACTTGGTTCACTTGCATTTAAAAGACAACAAAAATGAGGAGTTAAAATAGGCAGATCTTAAAATGTGGGGGGAAAGGCTGTGTACAATAGAACTATCTGTTCTGAATTTCTGCCTTATGCATCCAAAGAGAAATGTCAAGGTGGACAGGTACAGACACAAGTACTATAAAGCAACAAACCTTTGCTTTGGAGTGCACGCTCACCTGAATTACAAATGTGTGTAAGAGCACATGTCAACGAAGCTCATGGAGCTGCAGTTACTGGGAAGTATCCTTTCCCCATCGTGGTCTGTATGCATTACCACACAAATAGTTACCCATGCTTCTGTAGGTGTCTTCTCTCCAACTGTACTCCATAACAGTTGAAACTGCATTGAGTTAGTAAGAGTGGTTAAGAAAAACTGTTGGTGCTATTTTACTTCATAGCTGTCTGCCTTACAGCAAAGTGTATTCTGTCTTTGTAGAAAATCTGTAGTAACAGGAGGTTTCACTTTGGTTCGGTTTCAGTTCTGTCTGAATTCAGTTGAGGCACCGGAGTATACTGAAAGTGGCTAAAACGCAAAAGGTTTTTGATGGATATTTTTTAATCATTAAGTCTCTTCTGAAGTAACAGAGGCTAAATATAACAGAGAGAGCCCAGACAGTATGGGCAAGAGAATTCCTTGCCTTTTAAATATCAAGGTTTGTGTATCAAAGTTAAACCAGAAGCGTTCCTATGTGTTATACTTTGTGTATGAACACATGGGTATTACAAGCAAAGGCTTGCTGTGTGTAGTTTTCATTTAACTGGGAAAGTAGTATTAATTTTTAAAGCAGTAACTGTTGCTTAAGTTGCTATTGTGTTGGAGTAATGAATTTTTAATGCTTTTGTAGTATGTGCATGGATTAAAATCCATTATTTATTGTACCTCCACTTGGTTGGTAAAGGTGACGATTTTATAGCACCAGTAGTCATGCAAACACAGTCATTCTGAACTGATGGCTGATAATAAATTTCCTTACTGTAAATGTCAGTGGGTTTTGTGTGTTGCTGCCATTACATCTTGTTTGGAAGGCTGAATATTACACAATTATGGGAAGCACCAGATGGCATCATTAACAGGAATGCTCTGAATGTTTACCACTTATGTGCATGTGTGAAATTAAAAGTAAGATGACCTATCTTTATTTTGAAAGCATGGTGTCAGTACTATACAGGTGTTAATGACATTTGCAGCAAACTAAAATAGTCATTTCTGCTTAAAAACAGGTCAGATTTGTTTTAAAGCTTTTTCAAAGCATTTTGTAGATTGACTTTGGAAGTAGCATAATTCCAGCTGGTAAGGAGGGCATAGATATTTTTTCCACAGAAAAGTAATGTTCACTATTACAAAATGGAGAACCACAGCTGCTGTGACTAAAATATGACACTATGGTAAGCTGCAAATCAATCTCCCCTTGTATCCTCATACTGTTATTTACTTACCTTGTGTTCATTATTTTCAGTATGAAATATGATGATGTTTTTTACCTTTCATTTTTTAAAGCTTTTAATTTTACACGTCTTATATTTTTCCATTAATTCAGTACATTTAGAAAATGCTGCTTCTACTGCCATGAGTCTGTATGCAGAGTAGGTACAGTGGACAGAGATTCTTCTGTCTTCTCCCTTTCCAGAACATACACAATGCTGTTTTGATATGGGTATTGGGGTAGTTGTGATGCATTGCAGTGGTGTCTGCTCTCAAGAGAACTCCTCGGAGGGAAACCTTCCTGAGCCAGCCACCATTGAGAGGTTTTTTCCAGTTACATCTCATCAAGGATGTTCAGGTTTTTTCATAGTGCCTTTCAGAGCTGGACCAGAGAGGTGAAGCAGGACTTGCTTAAAATCAAATCATAAGGAAGTCCTTTCATTCATTGTGGAAGAAAATAATTTAATGTTTGGAACTGCCAGCAGTATTTTCAGTTACATATAATTTTTCCATTTATAGGCAATTCCTAATTTTATTTTATTTTGTTTATTCTACATGAAGACAGTATAATCAATGTGTACTCTCCCGGCGCAAGTGTTGTCCCGAAGCATTTCTGACCGATATCATTTCAACCTAAGCATCAGTATGCTCCAAATATTTCTGTCCGATACCACAAGAACCTCTTCAAAATGAACCTGAGAAATTAAGGAGACATTGTATAAGCTAATGATGTTCTTTGGCTGGCTGCTCAGACCGTGGCCCTAATGCAGGACAGTATTTTCCATATCTGTTTACATTCAGAGCCAATTAGAATAAATTAGTGTTTTTCCATTAATTTTTAATGGCTTTGATTTAAATTGTGTCATTTGGAGTCTACTTACTTACCTAGTTGGAATGACTTCATAGCATGTTAATAATTATGCCACTAAATAGCAGGATTTAAAGAGTTCTCATGCTCTTTAAACCCTCCAGGCTCCAGCCTTCTCTGTGCAGGAGTGCAGAGCGCAGTGACTCTGATTTTGGCACAGAGTAGTGACAGGGATTAAGCAGGAGGCACCCACTTGCTGAACCTGAACTTGGGAACTTCTCCCTCTGCCTGCTGGAAGTGCAGGGTAAAGGATACACTCAGACATTGAGGATTGCGGGACTAACAGTGAAAGCTAGGTCGGCTATTCAAACAACATTGTTCAGATGTCTTGGAAATTTGTTTAAATAACCTATTTAAAGATGAGAGTTACCAGAATTAATTGTAGAAATTATGTGTTTAGTACAAACCATTAATTTTGGTCGTTTTCAACTTCTAAATTACTTGGAATGTTTTTTAGTGTTATTCAATTAGCTTTTTATGACCATCTTAGTAGGCTGAAGCATCTGTCTGCTTTAAAAGTATAGGTTACAATCCTTTTCCAGAGTTGCTGTTGCAAGAGTGCAGTGAGGCAGGAGCTCCTGGGTGCCCAGTTTCCAGGGCAGTCACCACCGGTTGAATTGTTTGTACAGTCACCAGCAAATCTAAAGGATGTCTGGCTTTCCTGCAGTTTTGCCTGGAGAAGCTGAAACACCAAATTGTGGAAATATAGAAACTAATAGCTATACTTCCTTTCTAAGAAGGCAGGACGACTGTTAACCTGTCATGGATGCATGGCATTCACTGGGAGAAGGCACGTCATTGAGAGAAGCTGGTGCTATTTATACTGCCGGTATGTGGAGAAGCAGAGCTGCGTAGTGAGAGCAGACCTGCCCTTACCCCCACCAGGAAGCACAGAGGGGCTGCCGGGAAAACGCAAGTGGCAGTTTGCCTCCTTGAACCGCCCAGCCCCTGCGCTGCGGAGCCTTGTTGCTGGGTAATCACCAATGCCATGAAGCGCGGCACAAAAATGTACACAGGGATGCTGGTGGTCCTCACTGCATCTGCCACAACCAGTGAGAGTGCCAGAGAGGTATCCCAGCAGAGCGGTTTCCATGACAGCTCTGCTCTCCTTTGCTGCTTTTTTGAAGTTTCGCAGTAAATCCCTGGTTTCATAGGGAGTTATAGGGATTGGCATAGGATTGGTCATGAATATGTAGACTTTTTCCAGAAGCTGAAGATCAGCATTTACCTGTATGAAGATTGGTATAATAATGCTGACTTCATTCATAAAGACCTTTGAGGTCTATGGATGAAAAATATGTAAAGGCTAAGTATTATCTGTGCAAACTGGTCTTATAAAGCCACGGTTACCAAAGAAGAGTTCTTTGGCAAAGAAGACAAAATGATTAAGGCTGCAGTCTTCCTCACAGTGGTATTTCTTTTTCTTTTTTCTTTTCCTTCTCTTTCTGGTATTTGTGTAAATCTGTGAATGCTTGGAAACAGCTTTTGAAAACATGTTTACAGGCATTCCTAATGAGACGTTTTGGAATGTAGCTAGTATTTAGAAAAAAATAATAATGCAGACTGAAAAAGCATGCGTTTTCCAGTAATTTTTGTTCATATCTCCTTGGTAAACATTGATTTTTCTTTTTTTTTCCTTGTGATTCAAATGGAGCTTGAAATTAAAATAGCTATGTTTGTTCACCTTGTTTGCCTGCCACTATTGCTGACCTCAGCACTAATCTAGGAACAGGTTTGTTAATGATTTTTACTCCTTCTAATGGTTTTTTTACCGTAACAGAGTTCAAATTATGTAGATCCTGTACAGTAGTAACTATCTCTCAGGTTTCTCAGTAACAAATGCTAAATTAAACCAAAAGCATGGCAGACAGGCGTAGAATCCCCCACGATAGCACTGGGAGGGTCCCTCTGAGTGTCCAGTAGTAATGAAGGATCTGTGAAGATGCTGAGTACAGAACAAATGAGTCAGTCCCATGTTTATCTTGTAGTACCCTGAGCAGTCCTTCTGAATTTAGGGGCACTTTAACATACTTAAAATTTAGCAAACACTTCAGTCTGTTTAGTTGAATAAGGCCCAAGTCCTCAGTGTGTAATAAAATCAAGTCTAAATTCTGCTGTGTTATGGAGTCTTTGCATGAAGAGTTCCAGCAATAAGCGTAACACCTTTTTGACACACTGCTGACGTTTTACTAGGATATGTTTACCCAGTACCCAGTTCAGAACATCACGCTGCTCCTTTTCTGTCAAAGTTGAAATCCTCTGTCTGACTTGTCTTAGATTGTTGAATATATGTACAGTGAATACATTCCTAGGCAATATGCAAACTGAGTGGCTACCCAGATGGGAGAGCCGGGCACACACAATGAATGCATGATGCTTTACATGGTTTGAAAGTGCAATGGAAAACATGCATACAAGCATGTCTGCTAAAACCAAAGAATTATTTCATGTATCTTTTTCCACTGGTTTCTTAGGGTAGGACATGAGAATTTTTAATGCTGTAAATTAATCCTACTCTGGCACATACTGTGCTGTGAGAGCATAAGCGAAAGACATGATTTACGTGCAGGGTTTGTGTTTTCACTGGACCGTTCTGAGAAATGCATAAGCATTTTTAATGGACGCAAAGTTTGAAGGCCTCTAACTGGATGGCACTGGCTGTCTGCTTGAAAAACTCTCCCCTGTGGTTTAATCAAGAACGGCAACCTTTGTCAGCAATTGGAACTGGAGGCGTAGATAGCCCTCTGCCCTCCCAGGTGGAAGCAATGTGACAGGTGGTGCAATGGCGGAGGCTGTCAGATATCAGAGTGGAAAGGAGGGAAAATAATCTTTTTGATAATCAAAGAAAATGCTATTTTTTCTTCAGCTCTGTATGCCTTTTCTAACAATAGGAATTACTGCTTTTTGCCTTACATTAGTTAACGATTGCTATTTTATTTAATAAATTGAATACAAAATAAGTTAGAGTTTGCTATTGACCTATCAATTATGATGTCTGATTACTCCTCTGGGGAACATATGTAGTCATTTGTCCTGACATTTTGTTAAAATAAGGTGGTATTATGGGACCAATCCACCTAATTCCTTACTCCCTGGGGCCATTTAGTGTACTTAGCTGTTAGAAAGGTGATTCCTGAAGCATGACAGCTGTTGGTGTTGTGGCCATTGTGTGGTGAACAAAACCGGTTATATTCGACTCATATGCTGCCTTTGTATCATTGATACAGAAGCCATTTCATAAATTAGATACGACTCTTCCCTAGAAAATTGTATTACTACTTTGTATTTTGTTGTTGGAGTACATTAAAAAAAAAAACAACACAACAACAACACAGCACTGCAGTAGAAAGAGATATTTGAACTTGGCATTGCTGTAAGGTCTATTGGGTTTATCCTATTAGCTGCTGACATTCATGTCTAGTTATTTTGATTGATTAGGTATATTACAAGTAGTTTCTCTCCATGTTCTTTTTACCATTTTATTAATTTTGTTAAAAGCCACATATCAGCAAAAACATCACTAATAATTTTTCCTCCAGAAGGCATTGCTTTTGTAGAAAGTTGCAACTCTGTGTGCAGTAAAAAAGCCTGTCAGAGTTGTTGTCTGCAGAGTTCACAAGCGCAACGAATTTGAATACCAAGATTAGAGCCTTTAAGCATAGTATCCTCAACACCTGTTGGTGGTACCATGAGATCTCCGCAAGTGTCAGCGCTTGCAGAACAGTGTCAAACATTGTAGCTGGTGTGTACCCATTCAGTAGGTTACAAAAAAAATAGTCCAAGTTTTATTTTAAGCATTGGGGGATGCCTTTAATAATTGTCATCAGTTCTTCTCACTTCTTGAAATCTCTTCCAGTGATGCACATTTTCAATAAAAGTTTTTTTCAGTTTCTGAAATGTGGAAATGTTATGGATATATTTTCATTTATGATCAAAACCCTTTTTACTGGCAAATCCAGCGGTAAGAAGTTTTTAACCATGTTGAAAAGCTCTGGGTTTGGGTTAGATCATTAGGCTTGTTCGCAGAGACTGGTAGGTGTCTCATATAACAACAATTTGGGCAGCATTACAGTTGTTCTGTGGCTTAGCCCTGGCAGTCAAGTCATTCCTCGGTGCAGAGCTGCCTGTGAGACTGCGGGCATGTGCTAGGTTTCACACCATTTGACTTCTCCATTAAGCAGCCACCACAGGCTAGTATACTTCTTAAGATATCTTCTGGAATTTTCTTAGTGAAGTCCACTCCCTGAGATGAATCTAGCTCGCCACTGGATGTCATCATTGCACTGTGATGAACTGCAACCAGAAGAGCATTTATCTGGCGGTAAAAAATAATGTTGCCTGACCAAAGACAACGTTTAGCTTTGCCACATTTTAGATTACTTGCTATGCAGTGATGATAGTTTAGAAGTAGTTGGTCCATTATCCTTCCTTAAGGTGTAGGACAGCTTTCTAGTGTGTTATACAGACAATCCTCCACCTTCTATAGTGAGGCTGCGCTGAAATCTCAGCTGTGGGTCTCCACCATTGCAAAGACATGGGGTAAAAGATCTCTTGGGGATCTCAGTGTGCCACATGCTTCTTGAGAAGGCCAATGTCATTACCATGGCTTTAAAATAAAATGCTTATTCTTTGTATATTAAGTTACTCTATCAACTAATATATAGAGAATATATTTCTGCTGTAATTTCATAGGAGGAATTTAGAGGACTTAATTTTATTAACCCTCTGTCTGCTATTTGTAATAGAGGAAAACCTGTTAGAAGTCTTAGGTTGCTTCCTGCCTAAGTGACACAGCTAAAATATATAGAAGTGTCTGACAAATAGTAAAAGTAGCTCCATTTTCTGTGTGTCTCTTCAGTTCATTTGTGAATCTGCAGTTATGCATTCTGTGAAATGGGAATGTATACAACCCAAAGCAATAAGAAAAACGCAAAGTGTGTTGTGCTGCAAGTTGGAAAGTATTTCCGTGTCTTTCATCAGAAATTTGAAAACTAAATATAGTTCAAGGCAGGAAAAAAAATATTGTCCAATGCAGTATTATCTCTTGACCCATTCTTGCATGTTTGTTTCGAGAATCTCTGTTAGCTAGTGAGACCCAGAGACATAAATTAAAAAAAAAAAAAAAAAAATTACATGGAATTTATTGTCTTAACCAGTGTATGCATTAAGAAGAATTGAAACTGAAAAGCTAGTACTTAAAAATTTTATAGTAAGATTTTTGGCTATAGTATTGATCTCAGTGGCGTTGAGATGCTAGTTTACTCATTTGACAGCCTGGCTTTCGGTGTAGCTCCTCTGTATTTAAGAAAAAAGAAGGCTAATTCTATCATTTTGGAAGAGAGTTTTCAATTAAACACACAAAAACAGTTGAGATATAAGTTCCTAATTAATTTACAAGTAAAACCATTTCCATAAATAAAACAGCAATAGTAAAAACTGCTCTAGAAGTTACAAAAATGGCCTTAACGTTATGTAAATATATGTTCCCCAGGTGTTAGCAAATGGTGATAAATTATAGAAGAGGCAGTGTTTTCTCCTCTCTTACAAGGACTCCATAGCATCTTTTCCAGGAGAAGTCAGACCATTAAGCTCTGCAAATTTTCTGTGACCTATTAAACATGCACATATTTCAACATTTTAATACCATTTATCTACTGTGTTGTCTTGTGCTGTGCACAGAAAAATCATAGTATTAGTCGTGTCAGTGAGCCGTAATAAGTTCTGTATGAATGCAAGGTAATGCATTACTGATGGTTTAATGATTCCTAGCAGACTTTTGCTGGGTTTTTATTAATGCATTTCTATGTCATTTTATGTATTTTTTTACAGTTGAGTTATTCTTTGAACCACATAAATCAAAAGCTGGTACTGGAATCTAAAGCATCTATCAACACCAGAATTGTGGTGGTTGGTGCATCTGATGTTGGAATCTCTTTTTTAGAAACGCTCATTTTTTGGTAAGTTTTTTAAACTTTATTTCCTTTACCAAGAAGAAAATATGTTACCATTTGTTTGAAGGGGCTCGCTTCCTCCAACTGGAAGCGTGCTTTGAGTCCGTATCCAAGTACTAGATGCTAAAGGTCTGAGCATCTGCAGATATAATAGATGTAAGTGCTTGCATCCTGGCTGACGCTGGAATTCAGAAGCGCTGACAAAGTTGCTTGTAGATCCTCGAGGTGAGGGCACTCTGAAAATGAGAATTACGCATACTTTTCTCTTTGACTGGTGTTCTTATACAAAAATGCTATTGGTGGAGGTGAAGACCACAGCCCTTCATATGTGCTCCAAAGCGGTATTGATCTTTAAAGCTAGTTCTGCCCAGTGGGATCACAAATCACTGTCTGAATCCCTCCCTTCTCTTACCTTGTTGTGTTGCTGTGTTTTCAGAGTTGTGCAGAAATGTACGACATAAGCTTGTTGAGTTGTAATCTCACTGTGATTCGTTTGATTCTGATAACACCTTTTGATACCTTGGATTCTGAGGAGGCTTTTAATGTTTGGGACTGTTCAGGAACCAAAAAATTGTCATTTCTGGCCCTTCTGCCATTTTTGCTGTAGACCCTAGAGGGGGTGTGGGAAGGGTCTAGCAGAGAGCACTGCTCTCTGGCAGTCTCAGCCTGCTTGGTGGCCCACCAAGAGCACAGGCCGTCAGCATACATTAAAGAATTTTTCAGCAGTAAAACTGCAAATTGAATTGCTGTGGTTACCTTGAGTTATCCAAACTGGAGTAAATAAACTGCGTAAACTGGTCAAGAAGGGGAATAAATGTATGCAACTGTTTTTATACCTTCCACTGTCTAAGCCAGAGTAAACTTGTGGATGAGCTCTGCTGTTTTACAGACTTGCCAAAGGTAGGACAGGGGCGCTGGCTCTCTGATATCTCACTGCTTGCACCTTCTATGCCAGTACCCTCTCTGTACCAGTTTCAGGGGTTTATCAGGAAGTGAGACTGCATATGTGAGAATGCAATTGTTGTTTTCCTCACAGAATAATCATATGTACTAGAAATGTCTTGAAAGACTTGTAGAAATGAATATAAAATTCAAATTCTGGATGTGATTGTTACAACAAAATGTTTGCTACAAAAACTGAGGGTGGCTGGCATTTTTATGGTTGGTAGAGAACTGAAAATTTTGCCTGTTTTTTTCAGTTAAGCCAAGAGTTTGTATTTCTACAACAACGATTAATAACATCACAAATTAAAATATCAGTATGGCAAGAGAAGAAAAAGAAGTGCTTTATGGATGTTGTTATATTGCTGGAGCAGCAAATTAAAAATACCTGCTTCTTGCTCTTTTTTTCTTACTTCCTGACTTCCTGTAGAGCATCTGCTGTTGGGGTAAAATAATTTTCCTCATCCTCCTGTTCTCAGCACCTTTTAGGCTTTCAGTTTCACTCACAACTCAGTTTAAAATGTACTTTAGAGTTATTAGGCGCTTTCTTGTTATTCATCCTGTGGTGTTTATATACTACACTTCAGTATAAAATACTGTTTGGGGAAAAACAAAGCATACTTACACTCCAAGTCTGTCAGCCAGAAGCTAAGTCTTCCTGTAGTGAAAGGACATACAGATAGTATTGTGTCTGCAGGGCAGTCCTTTATAGGTTTCTCCTCTGAGGTACCTCAGCCAAGACTTTTCAGCCAGAAGTTTTGTTTGAACCCTATTCTAGCAAAGAGTTCTTGCAGTACATGTCCTTCTTGTACAGAAGAGAGGGTGCTTGTCTTCAGCGCTGCACAAATGGAGTGCTCCCGCTTAAGAGAAATGGAGTACTGCTCTGAGAACACAAAAAGCAAGCAGTCAGCACTTGGTGCAAAATGTCACATAATTTATATTAATATATGTATAAATTTAAGAAATATTATTTTTTTAATTTTCACATCAGCAGCAAATAAAGTCTCCTGATCAATGTGAAGGCCTTTTAATACAATTTAGTTTAATTTACTCATAATTTTCTAATATTCTTTGCAAAGGTTACATGCACTAAAAATAGCTAGACTGAATCAATTTGTAAGCCCCTAATCCTTAAAAAGGGGAAGTAGTTTTCTCCTCATTATTCTTCATACTTAATTATTTTACATGATCAGTCCCCATGGAAACACACAAATGTAATTCACTTACCTACATAACAATTATTAGCACTAGATTTTACAAGTGTTTTCAACTTGTTTGAGGCTGAAGAAATATATTTTTCATTGAACAGCGAATTACCTCTCCTCACTTGCGAGCTGCACAGGCTGCCTCTCGCTGCCATTGTGCTGGGGCAGCGGCACTGGCGCTCGCAGCACGTCCGCCACGGCAGAGAGCTCCTGGGGAAGTTCAGCGCTGTCGCTCTGTGAGCAGTGCCGCGGAGCAGCTGTGGGCACCGCTTCTCATCCACCCAAACCGAAAATGAGCTTTATAATCCATGCTGCAAAGGGGGACCTTGTGCTGCGAACTGTTGTCTTACAGAATGCTGCCTCAGCCTTTCGCTGTGGCTCATTACCTTGCAGTTGGAGTTTCTGGAACCAGAGATCGTCGCAGAGGTCAGAGCGCTGATGCACCCAAATCGGTGCCCATTCTTTCAAAGGGCAGTGCAGAAATGCTGCAGATGAGTATGTGGAATGACCTATAGGGGAAGCTTTTTCCTAACGCTCGGGGTACTCTGAGCCCTGGAGAACTGCATCTGTTGTGCTTAATCTAACGCTAGGTCAGTGAAGGTGATCTCATTATTCGTGTTTCACCATTCAAACAAATATCTCCTGCTGATATTTTTTTCTTGGAGTGTAACCACATGCAGACATGTGTTTTCAGCTACAGTGCTACTTCTCTTTAGGATGCATGTGAATTTTTTATTCAAGAAACAGGCGGACGATGGTGGCGGCCGTGCTGGCAGTAACGCAGGCAGAGCCCGGGCTCCCTCCTCGTGTGCACGGCGGCTCTCGGGAGGTGCAGGTGCGAAAGCGGCTCCGGAGGCTGCGCCTGGGCTGCTGCTCTCCAACACGTGCGGAGCTGCAGCGAGCTGGGCAGCGGAGCTGAGACGCTGTGGAAGGGGGGAGCGAGTTGCATCATAAATTGCTGCAGTAATTAACTTCCCTGCAGGAGCATGGCAAGCAGGGAAGGAATTGCGATTCCCACAATTCCTGCACGAGGCTCCTCCTGGGCAGTGCAATTATATGCTTCCCCTTGCACAAAGCCAGGACTTAGGTCACTCTCTAGCACTAAGACAATGCTTATATAAATTGCTGCCGCATCAGACCGTTTGTTAAAGCAGTGCAAACTGAGTGACCTCCAGTCCTAAAGCAGAAGTAGCAACTGAACAAATACTCGCCTTGTGAAAAAGCAGCTCAGCCCAGCAAGCGGAGTCTCAGCCTCTATTGTTCTCTGCCCTCCAAACTCTTAGTGCTGACTGGCCTTTGTTGTAGGATGTGGGGAGAGCGCCCTTTTGGCATCAGAGTGAATCGAGTCAAAGAAGCTCCGAAGAGAGGTTAAGCTAAAATGCGAGTTTTATTTCTTTTTAGTTTCCTTTTAGTGACCTGGTCTTGTAGAGGAGGGAAAAAAAAAAAAATTACGAGGAAAAAAAAAATTACAAGGAAAAGAGTTTTATCAGACATTCTGGTAAATATGTGCATGCCCCCACTTACACTTGCAGTACTATGAGCCACTAACATTGACAAATTATCATGAATGAAGACCCTAAAAAGGAGTCTAATTTAAAAGTTACCCTTTTCTTGTCATCGTCACTGAGATCAAGTATGCATATACTGAATTGATAAATGAAAAGGCTGTTTTAAATATTCAACTTGCAAGTATTGAATGGAAATTGTATCTGAAAATGATTTGCAAGTGTAAAATCTGTTTTCATGAATACAGAATATCAGTACCTATGAATATGAGAAAAGGAGTAATGAGTTCAGTTCAGGGTTCTGCAAACACCAATTCTTAGAGGTGAGGTTTAGCAGGAGAAAGATCAACTGCAGTTAAATTTATTTAAAAACTCGTGAATAGCTGGAATTTGGGATACTGAGTTGCATAGTCCTCAGTTAAACCAGTGTTCCCCTAAATGTATATGCTGATGAACGTAAGCCGTAGCCCAGCATTTTACTCTTTTCATATTCCCAAGTACTGAGATGCTTTAAAAAATAACCTCATTGCTAAATACTAATTTGCCAGGAGGGCAGGGTTTTTTTTTTTTATTTCTACTGCTTTTCTTTGATAATTTAAGAACGATGGTCATGGCAGCAGCATTAGGCCAGAAGAACATACAATTCAAAAAACCCAGCGTTTTCAGTTTATTCTGGTGGATGATTCATGGAACAGCATGATAACTGGTATGCCCTGACAGCAGGTGATTGAAGTTTGGCTGCAAGAACGCAAAAAGCTTGCTCACAGCAGTATCTTGTCATTGGTTCTAGTGTAGTGAACCAATTAGCTTTTTATCCACCTCTTTGCATATAGCTGTGGAAAGCGTTATTGTCTTCTGATTATAGGGAAAACCCCTTTTAATCCATGATTTTGAAAACCTTCTTAATCCAACCTCTGGTGTAAACAATGACTTATTCTCTGAGGATGTTGGAAATATACATAATGTGCTACACAAAATAGCAGTAAACGCATGGAGGCTAAGATCACAATATTTAGTATGAAAATGTTGTGAAATGTATTTCCCTTTCCGTGTGGGTGCATTAAAATAATTACTGCATTTAAAAAGCAAATGGATTGAAGTATAGTTTTGTCAAAGCCCTGAACTTTTTTCTTAAAGTAGAATTAGAATCTAACACAGTGAATCTGTGAGTTTTTGTCAGCAGGACGGTTTCTCCCTTTGTGAGTTAAAGGTATCTAAGATTAGCGTAGAAATGGCAGGGATTTTTAAAACACGGTTTCTGACAGAACAGCTACAACTGCCGTTATCTGGCAGCACAGTATTATACAATATCCTGCACATCTGTCCAGTTTGGCAATAGTTAGCATAATGCTTGCTGTTTAATTAGGCTTTTTATCTTTGCATTTGTCTGAGAACATCTGAAGCCTTCCATGTTGCCTGTCACTAATTAGTTGACTAATTAAATAGTTAGTGCTTACTTGCTGATCACAGAGCTAACATGTAATGAATGGTTTAGTGATCTTCATTGTTTTATACTATCTATCTTTGCCACATGAATTGGTATACATGAGCTTCCTTTTGACTGCCTTTTTTTCATACCAAGGCAAATCCAGAACAATGTTGTAGTCGACCATGTGTTCAGTGTCACCGGGCCTGCGTCCTTCAGTCATTGTTGCCTTCCATCATTTCTGGTGAATAGAGATGAAGTTGTGACAGAGATAAATAAGATAGGTCATATCTCGCCTTGTTGTGCAGTCAGGATCACAATGAACACTGTCAGTGACTGATACCAGACATAAACTAGGGGAGAGGATATGGGTCAAGATCAGCCTTCCTAACAGCCATTTGACATGCCTCTGCCAAGAAGTGATACTCAATTAGCATTGATATGTAGTTATTTTATAGTTTTATTCTTGATTTAGAGACAGTTTTCAGTTTTAAATAAGATTATTTCAACCTTAGGTACTTGCCCTTTAAACATATGCAAACATTTGTCAGAGCCCAAACTATTCTTTTACACTTTAAATTCATAAGTATTAGTAGATTTTCTTTTGTTACCATTTATATATGAATACTCATAACTTCTCGTTGCATGTTAAAACTGGTCTTGCAAATAGTAGTTTTCTTGTAAATGCCTGTTTCAAAATTGAAATCGGTCACAAGAATTTTTATAGAATTGTATTTTGTGTTTATCATACCTCTCCTGGTGACTACGTGTGACATTAGCGTGGCTGTTTCAGCTGCTCTGTACAGAGCTTGGTAACCTGACTACCCGAGGCATCTGGTAGCTCTCTGGTCGATGCAATTCAAAGCAAATAAAGAAGCATTCCAAGTGCAAACACTACATGTAGGTTTTCCAGTTCTCTGCTAAAGCGATGGCAGAGATGTACTTTCTCTTCTGTTCATTTTTATTTTTCCTTGTTTGAAGTTTGTTTCCTGGAGCTGTTGTGGAGGTGTAACTACTGAGTTCTTCAAAGCATTCTATAAATTGCCTACAGGTTGGGTTTGAAGCACACAAGACTGTTTAGACTACAGTACAGAAAAAATTAATTGTCTGGTTAAGCTGTGATCTTTCCCTCTAGTGATGTGTGTAGATTTGATTCCTGTTCATATGTATGTGCTCTCACAGGCGCGGAGTCGGAGTTATGACGAATAAAGATCACTATTTGAAGGTAGCTGCTTGTTTTTTCTGAGTGTTTGCTGAACTGAAATTTTAAGGTTCCTTTTCTGGATTGCTGTGATTACCCTCTAGATCCCATGAAGAAGAAAGGTCTGGATGCAGTTTACATTGAAATGAGACTTGGGAGTACATAAGATATAGTAATGAGATAGTGAATCTTTACTGCATGCTGTGTTATCTAGATTCCCCAAACTTCGAACGAGGATTGATTAGGTTAGATGGAGCTCCACAGTGCTGTAGTTGAATTGCTTCTAGTACCCATGTTACCGCACTGCATTGTGGTGTGAATTGTAACACATCATGTTGTATGGTTTGTTTCCCTAGGAGTGCAATGGTCAGTAGCATCTCTGCATTAATCAGGCAGAAATTCAGTTTCATGTGAGCTACAGGGCATGAGTCATTAGGGAAGAAGCTGCTGGAGAAGTATCATGTTGCCCTGGTGAAAAGATGGGCATTACATACATGGCTTTGTGGTGCTGCACCTCTCAGAGCTGTTTTACGTTCAGGGACGCAATATCAGCAAGGCAGCTGTGCTCATCGGGCTGCCAGGGCTGGAGGTGCTATGAGGCCCATATCCGCAGCTGCTACATGCAGATGTTTGAGATCTGGAATTTTGGCCCAGCTGACTCCTCTCCCAGCCATGTCCCTGTCCTTCCAGGGCTGCCAGCTTTCTGTCAAGAGGACATGGCTCTGGGGTGGTGCCTCAGAACATGCAACTTTTATGAGCATCTTCTCTTTCTGTGTGCTCTTGCTGTCAGAAGAATGTATGGTCTTTGGCCATAAGCTAGGACAAAAACCTCAAGTACTTAGAATTCAAGGGAAGTCTGTCTTTTGACATCCATGGGCTTTTCTAGGATGCATACTTTTTCATCTCAGTGAAAGCGGTATTGCCAAATCTGCGCCAAACAACATCACAGAGTCAAAATATTAATCTTCTCTGCAATAATATGGAAAAATTTGGTCTGGTAAGTAGACAGCCAGAAAAAAAGCCCCTTAGTTGTGACATGGGTGATTGGTCAGTAATATTTGAAATGTCCTGTTAACAATCTGGAATTTGCATTGTATGATATACACTGAAACATTCACACAGGAGCAGACAAAGCAGCAAAATTTTATCCACGCTCTAGTTTTACTGCCCAATTTATGGCATCTTTATTTGTGGAAAATGGTGCTGATGTCTCTCAACTGTGATTTTTGAATCTGCCAGGTGATTAGGTTTAAACAGCTAGAGACTGTAACTACCAAGGCCGTCATCAGATATCCCTCATTTTCTGTCTAGAAAAATAATTGCCCTGTTTTATACTTGGAACAGGATGAAATGCTGAAACATTTATGGATTTGGAAATTGAAATTTTAGTAAGGAAATGCTCTCGCTAAAACAGTGGTTGGATGGTACTTTGACGTGGTCAAATTCAAAGCCAACTTACATTTGGGATGATAGTGCTAATCTTGTAAACTTCATAGCTGTGGATGTTCCCACAGAAGTAGATGGGGGTGTCTGATTCAGCTATGTATTTTGTATGGGCCAAGGAAAGAGCTCTTTAGATTTTCCTGTCCTTTCACATAACAGTTCATATTGTGTAAGGACTTTGCCAAGATGATTCTAATAAGCTAGATCCTGGAAATACCGCAGGTCTTGAGCGAGTACTATATTTTTTGACAGAGCTTCCTAAGAAATCTGTAGCTGGGTTGTCAGACAAGTCATAATTTGGTTTATACTTTGCCACAAAAATTCAGTTTATGCTCATGTTGTTTCTCAGTGCACAATATTAAGGCAGTTCACATTTGAGTCTGGAGTGATGTTAGTCTAAATGACTAAATAGGCAAATATAGAAATAAGCAAGTACCTAAGACTGAGTTTTAAGTTGTGTTAGAAGTTTGCTCTTAAATGCTGTTACCCCAGTGTTTGCATGTTACATGCTTTAACTGATACGCACGATCAAAGCCTGGTATACACCTTGCAAGTACTTGCAAGATGCAGAGTCAAAGAGGTTTCTGAGAAGAAAGCTTAACGAGAGGTGGTTAAGGGAGGGAGAAGAGCTTAGAGGTAAAATTGCAAAGGTCAATATGGGTTGAGAAGCAAAGTGTGGAAAAGAATTAGTCTAACAAAGGAGAAAGGACTTGACTGAATTACAGTAAAGAGACACAATCACTAGAGAAGTATAGTGCAAAGAAGAATAGGCAAAGCTCAGTTGACATAGGTGAGGAAAGCAAAAACAGTTGCTGGGAAATGAGCGGTGGTTAGAAGAGATAAAAGCAGTGAGTTACGATATGGATGGGAATTTGAAAGAAGAAACTGGAAAAAAACAGGTAACGTTCAAGGAGAAATCAAGATCATGGGGTGATGTAAAGCTGCCTAAAAATGGAGAAATTAATAAAAGTATTGGAATGCAGCAGAGTTGCTAATGTTTTCGATTATATTGTCTAGGAAAAGGGTCAGCACAGAGGACAAAAGAGAGGCAAGCATTAAAGTTGGAAGGGAATCTGCGACTAACCACTTCAAGGAGAAAAAAAAAAAAAAGAGGACTAATTGATCTAACCTAGCAGGAGAATCAAAATTTAACTGTAAAGGAACAGCTTTTGAGATGGGGTGTTGAAGAAGGGTTGACGCCCACAGAGGAGGGGCACCACATGAGCTAAGATCAGAGAGGGGACACAGGTTTTAGTGAGAGCAAAGAAGGAAGCAGAAAATATTTGTTGAACAAAAGGAGGTAAAGTGACAATTCCAGGGGCAACAGAAGCTTTGCAAGAATAAGCCTATCTTAAAAACAAACAAACAAAACCCCTAACTATTTAAGTTCATGATCGATGTCCTTATCCAGTTCAAGCAGATATAAATTGGCACCCAACAAATGTGGGCCAGACGTTGGAGAGAACTATCACTGTGGAAAAAGAACATCTTTCAGTAGCTATAGTGGGGTCAAAAAATGTAGTTCTCTTCAAAATGGTGCTTATAAAGTTTATGGAAAGTTTGTGGGTTGTTGTGGAGTTTTTGATTGACTTTTTTTGGTCTTGTGTTAGTGGATTCTAGACTTCAACACCTAGGAGGTGCCTCCAAAACCTGTGTAGAATCAAACCATCAGGTTCAAAGTTTGGAGAGAGACCCAATGAGGAAGAGCTGCCAGCTGGGGAGAGAGAAACACTCACAGCATCCTTGAAGGGTGCTAGTCAAAGCTCAAAGTAAATATTACTTAGCTTTTTAATGGATTCTTGCTAAGATGTCAAAAGTGGTGACAGCGATGGCTTTCATGGCCTGGGCTTATAGGCTGCCCTTCTTTGGAATACAGCATCTGATCAAATTAATTGACACTAAACCTGGTGGGAAGTTTCTGAAAAAACAGTACTTTAATAAAAAGCACTGTTCCATCAAAATGTGAGTTTTTGAAGGGAGAATGTTGTTTTGCTATCAGCAGGAAGTAATCGGGCACAACAAAACGTTTTGCTGAGGTGTCATTTAAAAAAAAGCAGCTCTTTTTAAAGAAAATACATCTTGAATTTTTTAAAAATCAAAATCAGAACCAAACATTTTCCTTTTAATCTCTGTTCTGAACAATTTAGAAGAGTGTTTTCTAAAATTGAAAAGGATGGTGAATTTCATCAATGTTGTAGCCTGTCTTGGAATGGAAATAGTCCTGTTCCAGGAAGAAAAAGATGTGAATTCTACTGAAGTAAGCAACTGACTATCTGTCCCCTGGTGTCGAAAGTGGCAGTCGAATTAAATATGAGCTACTGACAATTAGATTCACTTATCTTTACATTTCAGTTTGTGGTGTTCTTGATATGTCTGTTGCTGGTCTTGGGATGAAGAGTCATCATGGGTGCAGTTAATAGAACAAACGAATATGTGGAAAACCTGTTTCTTGACCCCTGCATTGAAAAGTATCCCAGTAAAGACTTTATTGTTATCCCTTCTTTCATTGAGCAAATTCGTTCACAATCTTAACACTTTTTCTTAAGGTTGATCCAATGGAGAACTGGCTTATCTTTGTTTACTCGTAATTAAAGAGGGATAACTTCTAGATGGACATCTGTTGGTCAGCAGTTAAGCTGAAATCCTGTTCTGAGGTCTGTAATTGATGCACTTACATAAGGTTCTTGAGAACAGACGCCTTTGGTAATTGTTGATACAAACAATAAACCCTTTCTGCTGCTTCTGTTACTGACTCTCTTACTAAAAGCTTAATAACCAAATGTTGTAGGATCAGTTGCAGAGCCTTCATACTGCTAGAATGGCATCATGTAGCATCATAAAGGGAAAGGGTTTTGCTATGTTTTCACATGTCTTCACACTTGATTTTGTGTTGATTCTTACTTGTCTGAGTCAAATATAGCTGTCCAGAGAGTGGGAGGAAGTGGAGAGAAGGGTAAAGGCTTTTACAGCTCCGCCAGAAAAAGCAATGGGCTTTGTCCAAGCAAACAAAAGGAATTTAGTGTAATGGCAATATGAAAACACGTTATTTGTAAAGATTACTCCAAGAAAGTCTATAGTGCTAAGTAACATATTTATCCTTTAGTGGAAATATGAGTGAGTGGAGTTTTCTGTGTTGTTATTTTTAACATTAGTAACTTTTGCTAAGATGAGCATTTCTATTTGAAGTTTTGTGTAAAGCTGGAAAATTCGTTAGAAAATCTTCTGCTTTTGGAGAATTGTGTTCTCTAAGTCATGTCCAGATTACTTTGTTCTTGAAATATTTGGGGTGCTGATCTTTCCTTAAAAAACAAACAAACAAAAAGTCCTATTTCCTACTTTGTGTAAGTGGTTATATTATTTGGGAAAAGGAGAACTACTGTTTATATCTGCCTTTTACGGTGAGACTCATACCTGGGCACTTTGAGTTTCTGTGCTTTGAACACCACATTGCTGCCTGCTGGGACTCTCTTTTATCACCATCTCTCATTCTGGGCTCCTTTTTCCCCACAAAAATCTTAAGGTTCCTTTTTTCGTTGCAGGATAGAGATTCCTCTGATTTCAGTGTTTTGTTAATGCAAGAATTTATCACATGTAAATTTTCAACATCTAGTACTGAAAACAGACTATTTGTTACCATTGTTACAATGATCTAGAGCTGCCATTTTTACAAGAGCTCTGCTGCAGCAAAGTTGAGGATACAGGAAGATCCTAATTAGGATTTTACTTTTGGATATCTTATAATTCTAGCTATTAAAGTTATTGTTTAGAGATTGTGCATACAGGAAAATAGTGCACATAGTTACCAATTTTCGTAGTGAGATAAAGCATTATCTTCTGTCACCCTTTTTTATTTTAGTTTTTAGAAATGACTGGGAAAAAAAAAATGTAATGCTTCGTTTCAAATAAAATGAAACACATAGGTTCATGTAGTCTACTTTACCACACTGTATTTTTTGTAACAAAAGTGGTTTGACTTATTATTTGCGATAATGAGGGGTTTAATGAAAGTGATTAATTAAATCATTTGTTCAGGCAGTTTCTACCATCTAAGCCTCCATCATTACACCGTGCACACAAGGGGAAAAAAAAAAAGTAGGAAGACATCAGGCAAAAAATCAAGAAAAATTTACAAAGAATATTCTAACAGATTCACAAATTCCAGGATATATATAAATAATGTACTAAAACTTTTTTTTGTTTGTGCCTTTGATCATGCTCACAGTAAACTGGCAATTCTATTTTATTTTGAGGACAAGGGTGTTTAGGGTTTTCTTTGTAGCTGTCCTCTAGAACTGTACAATGAAACCCAATACCTTTTACTTATTTCCCTAGATACTCTAATCCCTCCCTGCTTTACCAGTATCTTTGAGCTGTTCTTCCCTTTGTATCCACAGCAACATGAATCCCTGCTGGAATTATTTGCTTCTAAAATGCAGGTGCACTTGTTTAACGTTGCGTTGGTTCAGGCTCTTAACTTGAAGACTTTCACCAGATGAGAACCTCTGCTTTTGCCATACTTCATATTAGGCATTGTTATATATATTAGAAGCATATAAGACATTCACTCTCCTAATATGCAGTACTTGTTTCTCAGAGCCTTTGTTGTTTTTCAGTTATTAAGAGCTTTTACGCAGCAGTAAGAAATCAAAAGCCATAATAAGCAAAGCATTCTTTTGTTAGCCTAGAAAGAATAATGCTGCATAGAGGAAAGGGAAGAATAATATAGGTAGCATGGTAACGTGCATAACATTCGCTGGTCAAAACAGTCAAACTTGTTATCTCCCTGTAACTCTGTGTGCCAGTGCCTGACAGTAAGCGTGGCTGAGTACCAACAGTTTGCCTGCAGTTTTCAGGCTTGTATTTAAGTGCCTGTATATATATTTGAAATCCTAAGGTTAGGCATACCAGCTACAGTTCTGAAATCAAGTTTTTGTAATAGAAGATACTAGGGGTTTCTACTTATTTAAATATTCTGGTAATTTTCACAAATGCCAGCCTGTGCTTAAACATTTAACAAATTTTAATTCTTAGCTGAAGAAGAATTTTACCTCCCTGTTTGCAAATGTGACCATTATTTGCATGCAATTGTGCACGCAGCTCTGCAGCTCCGTGGGCCCAGGAGGGCAGCATGCCCACGCTCTGAGCACAGGGCAGTGCCAGGTACCAGCCTCTGGGTCTCTTCAGTTCTGCCTCCAACATCAGCGTGCCTTTTTGATAGCTTTAATCCAATTTTCTTTGTGCCCTGATTTTACTCAATGTAAAATGGGAATCAAAGATATGACTCATTTCATCACAGTATTCCAAGGAGATGCTAATCAACATTTTGATGCCTACTAGATTAATGAATGGGAAACATGAATTAATGTTTGGGGCATATGGGAATGCCATGGGAGCGCTGAGGTAGAAGTAAATCGTTAGTTAGTAAATCGTACTGAGTGAAAGGTCTGAATTGAAGCCTCGCGCTCAATGGGGAAGAACTGAACAAATACCATATGACTGTGGAAATTCTGGATGACTGTGTATGGACTAAATAGAGGTAGAGCATCTGCAGAAGAAAGTAGTATGTGGCCAGATCAGTAAAGTGCATCATAGTGCAATCATGCAAGAGGGGCATATTAATGTTGCCTAGGACGTTCATTCTGCTATTTTTCTGGTGCTTGCTTGCAACATAAATATTGTTAATGTAATTTAAACTTAATGTTATTGTAGCACCTGGATTTGAAGACCTGTTGGTAAAAGGCAATGCAGCATGTAGAGATGATTTCAGCTCTAAGCTGAAAGGAAGCCTCATTGCTATGAGGGCAGGCAGGATAGGAGAATGTCTAGGATGTTTATGTACTGTTGTAGTAATTTTCCTCATAATTACATGTAAACTAAATGCCAAGGAGTCATACTATTTAGGTGTGTAAAGTTACTGTAATTGTTCACATTTGCACCCCACTAGGAGTGCTCCGTGAGTGCAGATGGCATTCTGTACATTTTAAATTCAGCTTAATGTATTGGGCTAACTCTCATTTACGTGGAAGACTGTTTTGTATCACTCAGACAGCATAATGTGGCCATAAATGAAGAGCAAATTCTACTTACACGCACCTCTGCAGAGTGACCTTAATTTAAATGAGAATCAGGCCCATAATCTGTATAAATATATGCACTCTGTTACATTAAGGTTATTTATTACATTGCACTCAGCCTGAGTATGCATGGAGATTTACAATAGATAATCCATAATCCAGAATTAAACTATTAATATGCGTTTTGAGAGGGGCAGCCGTAACCTTGAAATTCCTTGGTTTAAGTATGACCTTTAACTTTGTTTGAATATATTTTTTAAACGTATGAATAACAAATTAACATTGGTTGATAAAAAACATTCTGATTCCTTTGTACCATTTGCATCAATCCATACTTAACTTACAGAAAGCCTTGAAGATTAGAAGGCTTAATCACTCATAATATTTATTTGTTTTTAAATGTCAGATCGCATTTAGTTCAACTTACTGTCAGTCTTGCTCCGCCACACACACTCTGGTGTTAATGAAACTACGATGGAAAGTATTCTTTTTGAGTCCAAAGACACGTGCATCTTAGCAAAATGACAAAACACTTTGTACGTGGCCTGTGTAAAGGAATTACTTTCTCTGTCCTCCTGAATATGGAATTAAAATCTATGCTGTTCCTTTGATATGTCCTCCTAATTTCAGTACACCTGTTGCAGGAAGCAGACAGATTACTGGTTGTCAGGAATTCTTTTTTCCTTTCCTGCAGTTTATGGAAGGTGAGCTGTGAACAGCAAGGGTGTTTGAGCAAAGACTCAGTGGTCTTAGAACACCTTTTGTAGTCATGGAAGGTAAGTCCTGCCATAAGCTTTTAGGAGCAGTGCTTGTTAGTTACATGAAGGAGCCAAAAGATCGCTGTCGTTGACACGATATTGTACTGGATGCTGTACAGCTCAAAAGTCAGAATGATTTACTGGGAAGCTAAGTTGTAAACACTGTGTATAACCATACATTGAAATGCACTCACATTATGGTTGTACCAAATGGAACCTCAGCAAACTTACACTGGTTGATCTGTGGCATTTCTTTTTTCTTTCCACAGTCCACATCTGAAGTTCAACAATCTGACCTTGATTTCAATTCATGGCCTTCCAGGAAAAGACCTGCTGGGCTCCAAACATAGAAGATTTTTAATTAACAGGTTTGATTTTAATCTCTAAACACTTCCATAGCTTCAAATGAAAACATAATACTTTGTAATTCTTTGTGAACTTGTCCTAAATTTTAGATAGATACGTAGATAGATAACCTCAAAATAATCTGGTCTGTCTATACAAATTCACTCGCCTGTGAAAGGAGTTGCATATCATTATTACCAGGGAAATATTACTAAAGCAGTAACTTCAGGTCAGCAATCAATTGTGTTGTACCAGGACACTGATCTCTGCTCTCCAAGACTTTTTAGATTGTTTAGATCTCCACATTAAAGAAGAATGACAACAGGTGTATGCTTGCTTTTAAAATATATTTAGTTTTTAACTTCCATGAGTTTGGTTCCAAATAATGCTGTACAAAAGAACCTGTAAGAATTCATATTAGCAAGGTGACCAGTGATCTACTTATAGCAGCCGCATGGTGAGATGCAGACCCCACTGATAATAGTGGGAATTTTGCTGAGTATACAGGTCAAAATTTAGGATTATTGCTGTTGATAAATTTGGAAGAACTGTGCTGCATCAATTCTGCAGCTTGCGAACTATTTGTGTGCCAGTCCCTGGACTGTGGAAGTCTATCTCCAATCCCAGCCAGAGTACTGTCCCTTATGCTTACCTCCCCTGGGCTGGCAGAGCCAAGGGGCTGGTGCACAACAGCTGAAGGAAAGATTGCAAAAGATAGCTCTGCTGGTGTCTAGTGAGTGATCAAACATTTCATGAGTTTTCTTGTTTGTGGATAGGTAAAATATCTTTCATTTAGTAACATAAAATCTTACCTCATTAAAATTCACAGCACATAATTCTCGCTTAATTTTAGTATATTTGGTTTTATGTGGTTTTTTTTTATTTTGGAATTGTAACTAGGAATCCTCGCTGTAGACAGGAAGATGATTGATCTGGATATTAAGAAGCATAAAATTAAAATGAATCAGTTATTTTGAATAGCTGTGAAATAAACTTAGTATTTATTTATTTAGATTTGGCATGTGACTTTTTGGAACCTGCACATTGTTTTTTACCAAATCTTTTACTCAGTAGGCGGCAATGCACTAAAGGGCCAGCCCTTGAAATGACAGAACAACTCAATGTCTGCTTGCTGAACCTTAAAAAATGAAATCTCTACAAAGACATGAAAATGGTGTGATGTGAACCTGTTCAAAACCACCTTATCTCATTTGGAATGTTGCCCTGTCAAGGAATTTTTTATAAGTAGTTACCTGAATTAATTTTTTGTATTGTAGAAAGGAGTGTGTTTAAGTACAAATCTAGTAAATGAAGGGATTATATGCTCACATTAATGCATGTACTCTTTTTCCAAAGTATACTGTAAAAAAGAGTCATAATAACAAAACATCCTTCCTGATGGAAAGTTGCAGTTCATAACTGCCTCACCAGAATTAGCTGTTAAAATTTGAAAGCAGATTAAGAGTGAAAATTGAACTCGGCAGGGTATGATTTTTGAAAGCATCCCTGTGATTTTGGAGTGTCAGTCTCCTGGGTGGTGTGCACCTCAATTATAAAGGTGCTTTTGAAAACCCTCATCTGTCCTTGATGTCCATTTTATTTATAGATTTCTGCATGATTACAGCTTAGAATTGTCAGTGGGTTTCTTCCCTTATTTATTTGCCTCTGTTATTTGTGAGTACAGAGGATGCAGAGTATGTCAGAAAGCCTGGTCATTCGGTCCTAAAATTCTTCGGGGCATGAAAGCATCTGTATTTGTTTCTGTGGCATCCTGTGTGACAATTTTGGGAACTCAGTAACAACAATTAATGTGTAGCAATCAGCTCTGTTTTAGAATGTATGTTCTGGTACTAATGGCAAAATAACAGCTGTTAGTGCGAAGTCTCTCTCCAGCATTATCTGCTGCAGTCACTGGTAGAATATAAAGGCATCAAATGTTGAACATGAGCTGAGTCCCCTTCTATTTAATCACATTACATTTAGTCCTGTGGAAGACAGTGGAGTATTTTTCATTGCTCGGTATCAATAGAAAGTAAAGTTCTTGAGCCTCTGAATGGCCATGAGCTTTATTTGGTAGATGGAATATTTTTTTCTGCAGTGGCTTCAGATCACAGACTGGGTGAATCCCAGGATTGCTTTATTGGCCATTCCCATCTTGTTACATAGGTGTGAAGTGCTAGCAGGGGTGAGACTCAGCTTCCTCTCACACAAGATGTGCAAGTTCCATCTTCTTGCTGTGTCACTCTGATCTCATAAACCAGACATCTGTGTAACACCAGCCATTCATCTTTTTTGCTTGTTTAAGACCTGTTGCATTCTTTTTCACTAGATCCTCCAGGTTCATCCCTCTACAAAGCTATGAATGAGCATTAATCCTAAATTCTACTGAAAGAACCTAATTTAACAGATTTTTGCCTGGTTTAAGTTTTCTGTAACAGGAAGGTGTTGAGTTGAGTCTAGCTGGATTTGCAGAATGGCCAGCAACGTACTCTGTATTGTCATAGTGGGCTATTGCGAGACTCAGTGGTGGTTGAAGAGTCATAATGGACTTTGTTAAAAATATTACCTCTCATGTATTTTATAATGATGTGCCTATTGTACATCTGTACTGAAGTATTTTATCTTTGGGAATCTTTGTCTTTCCAGAAGTCTGTTAAGCAGAGAGGGTAGTACAAATGCAATAATAAATAAGTATCCTGGTATTTGCCTAATTGGGCAGGTCGGGGGCATACTCTGAGACAAAAAAAGACCTTTGGAAATAATTTTCATTACTGAGGCATTAAAAGAGGTTTTGTTCCGTTTGGATTTTTCTTCAAAATTGAGTTTCTCAATAGCAGCTTCCAGTTCTTTGATACTTCCATCATACATATGTATATATATGATACTTTACACTGAAAACAGGCTGTAACACCACTGAAATTTAAGAGCTGCAACAGTAGACCTTGCCTGAGATTTTTAAAATCGACAAGTGATTTTGCATTCCTTATTTTTTTGGTACTGATATTGAATTAACACTGTGGAAGCGTGTTGCTCAGGATGTGCACACCATACACACCCTGAAAATCAGATTTCTGTTGGAGTATCTCATTTGGACAACACTTAGTCCACGAGACGTTCAGGGGCAAAAGCCCTGGAAACCATAACTACTATATGGAACAAGGCTCTGCTTCTTAAAACAGACAAGCGTTTATATTGTTTATTACCTAGCACTGAAGGTAATTGCTTTGAAATTACAAAAGTTGCTTCCCCATTTTCATTAAGAATAAATTGTTGTTCAGTTACAAACTAGTAAAGATTAATATTTTTCACATCTGCGTTGTGTCTCTCTTTCTCTCATTTACCTGCTATTTTGTTTTCTTTTGGATAGCCTATGTGGTAATTTCTCCTTTATTCCTCTTAATATTCAGTTCATCTTGCAGAGGAATTAGCGGCTTTTGAAAGTTTGCAGGTAGGGGGTCAGTTTAGTGTGTTTTCAGAATTTGTCATTGTTGCATTTTGGAAAAGTTCATTTGGAAAGGGGTCACCAAGAGAAAGTTTGAGATCTCTGTCTTTTACTTCTAGCTCTGACAGCTGTTTTCCTAGCTTTCTATTTATTTTTAAACTTTTCAGACTAATACTTTGGAGTACAGATGCTAAAATGCCAATGGTGCCTTCTTTGCATTTGTGTCTGACCATAACTACTACTGGTGGAGTTGAAATATTTTCTTTGCAGGTGCAAAAGTCTTCTCCTCGCATCAGCCTGCAAAGAAAAAGCAGAGTAAAGCATTTATTTCTGACTTTGTTTTTTAAATTATGTGGTCGTATGGCCCCAATGCTGGGAGGGATTGTTTGGTTTTAGCAGGATGTTGTCAGTTTGTAACTGAGTATTTCATAATGCCTAATCTTTGACTATAGACTGCTGCAAACTCACAGCGAGAGCAGGCTTGAACTGCTAGGGGACTTGGGCTGGCTCACCAGATGTCTAATTAATGCCTGCTGTCAGCTGCCGAAATGTCACTTACAGATATTCTTTCTTCGCAGCCACTGTTTTAATGATGAAGATTATGCACAGATGTCACTTTGTTCCTGGGTTAACGTTGTGGTTGGTAAAATGACTGGCATAAATCGTGCTGCCAAATATGTAGTTGTTTCCAAGGAGAAGAAAGTACCGTATGACTACCTTGTTCTCTGTACAGGACAGAAATACCAGGTAAGATTGAGTGCAGAGTGAAAAACATAATAATATATTCCATTTTTACAGTGGGTAGTGTTTCTGTGATTAGCAAAGCAGTAGAGTAGTCCTTAGCAAGTGTGTAACCAGAAAGTTTGCAGCCCTTCAGTGTAGCAGGTTGTACTATTTCAGTGCGGCTATAGAATTTGGAGGAGATGAGAGGTTTTACAAATTTTTCTACCAGCAATGTCACTACTCAGTGTCAGATACTAAGCAAAACCGCCGGTTTTTTTGCCACCGTGACCATTAAACCTGCTGAAGAGTAGGCCCAATTGACATGTGGCCCCAGCCACAGGAGACTTAACTCCAGCTGGTCTAGCACCATTTGACCTAGTTTTGGCAACGAAGAGAGTTGCTTATCAAATTAATTACTCATCTCACATGGCGACCGTGCCTGGGCATGTCCACGCTGCTGTACGTTACAGTTAGGTTTCCAGTGAGACTGAAGTTACATGTGAAATGTGGAATCAAGCTCATCTCCAGCCGGCTGCCGGCTCAGCTTTGACGCAGACATCCCGGGCAGGGTTTGTTCTTGCTTGTGCATGATCATGTGGCCTTCAAACTGTGTAAACCAAATGGCCATTTTTTGTATAGCCCTGTTGCCTGCAGTGATTTTGCCTTACTGAGTGGTTTTGGATAGGAGTCATGAGCAAGGTGTTTTGCCTTTAAAATCAGGAGATCAAAATGAGCACGTGTCTACAGGTTTTACAGTGCTGTTCACCGTAAGTCACAAACATGAATGTGAGATGTGTTCAGCCCCATAGTGAAGTCTGGACTGCACGTGTGCAGCTGGTCTGTGGAGCAAGAAAGCCCCAGTTTTTCTGTAATCACTTTTCAGAGTAGAGCCGCGCTTTAAACAGCAATCCATATTCACTGTTCAACGGGGATGAAACAAAAGCTGAAGTATGGTCTGAATTACTTTAAGAGCTCCTAGAAAAAGAAGTTTGGAGGTAACTCTGACTTGCAAAAGAAGTTATGGGAAGTAACTATGCTGAAGGAGAAAGAAAGATAAAGACAGCAAAGGATAACTCGGGTTTTATCTGCCTTCAAGAGGAAAACCTAACGTCATCTATTCTCACTTTTAACTCTACAAAAAATAGGAAGGAATTATTTTTGTTATCTGGTTTCTGTTTTGTTACACAGAGCTGTAGTCCATCCTTTTTATAAGTTGTCCTGTATTTGGTAAGTAGTCAAATTAATGCCTAGTGAAACATTATTCATTATGACTAAGAGGATTTACTTGTTGGGTGAGTAAGGTCTTTTGATGTCATGCCTGTTTTTATATGACTGAGTAGTATTTCAGTTGATACAATTGGCAATGAAAACATTGTTCAGGACGTTAGTCACTGGTGCTGTAGAAGTCGTAGATGAGATTCCCTTTTTTGCTCTGTATAATTCAGATTGAATTTGTTACTGTAAAGTAGCATTAAACAATTAACACGTTGCTGAATCCTGGTATTTTAACCATCAAGCAGATTTTAGTCCCTTTCATTGGGACCAAATCTCTCTTAATTTTAGAAAATAGATTTTTTCTGACAAGAGATGGAAGCAGTCTTGCTGCACAAAGAATTTTCAAGTATCATTTAAAGGTATATGTTATTCAAGAACTACAGAGATCCTTCAACCATATATTTATGCATTTTTGCTGTTTGCTCTGAAGTCCCTTTCATCTGCATTTTGCCTGTATTGTTACTCATTTGTTCTGGCACTGCTGTTTAAAATGGTCACACGTGTCCCATAGAAAATATGGAATGCGGACACACACATGTGTACCTGTGTGTGTACTCAGGCTAGCATGAATCTGTTTTCTCCATGGCCACTGATGTGTTTGCTACTGCTGAATGTTAGGAAGGGTTAGGATGTATGAGGATAGAAAGCCTTGGGTAGTCAAATGGCTTGTGTCGTTGTTTTCTTAAATCTTCCTTAACGGTTCTCCAAGATATATGCCTTGTATGCACTCACTCATTTATTCATTTCTTCCAGGTCCTTTCTCCCACTGGAGCAGACATCAGTAAACTCCCAACTAATAGAGAAGTCGTAAGTAAATGGCCACAAAGATACACAGGGAAAGTCCCTTCCAATCATTTTACTCTCAATGACCATCAGGACTGCTTAAAGGCAATGCACTGGCTGGAAGAAAACATTGTCAACTCAGAAGGTGAGGGTTTTTGTCGACACACGCACATTTACAGAAATGTTTTCTAGGCTTATTGTTTCCTTAATTCCATGGTATAATTGGTGCCTGATTAATTCTAACAAAGTCTTTCATCTGCTGTGCTTTGTTTTCCAGATTAATTTACAATTTGTTGTCATTTTTGATACCCAGCATATTTAGCTAGGAAAGAAAGGCTTGAGATAGATTAATTATCTATAATTATTATATAAAATGAAATGAGTCCCAAATGCAAATCTGGCTGGAGTTATTAATTAGTCAATTAAATAATAATTTAATTAGTGGATGTGTTTTTCTGTTGTATAGAAAAATATCCAGATTTGAAGCGAAAGAAAACGGGTCTAAATTAGGAAGTGGGTTTTTTCAGTATCTGTCATCTTTGTATTCAGTTACATCAGTTACAGATTTTCACCTAGAACTGCGGACTCCCAGTATTTTCTTTTTAGCCCTTAAAATCACGCATTTGTGCAGTTTTTTGTCCACCACACCTGTATTTCCTCAGCCTGTTCATGTGTGCATTGTTCATATATTCATTAGTGCATTCACTGAATGCGTATGCTATTGAAAATATCTGGAATCATCCAGGCTTCCAAGTTAAACTTTAATCTACAGAAAGGGAGACCAAACAGTCGACAGGAACTTTCCACAAAGAGAGCTTTCCTGCTCTGAACCCTGTCCTAACTCAGATCCGGCACACAGAACTGACATTACATGAATTCATTTACCGAGTGCAACGATGGGAGTTTCCTAAAGATACAGTTTACCTGGCTCGTTTGTAGAGGACGTAATGAAAACTGCTAGTTACTTGGTGTGGTCTACAAGGTTCGTGTCCTGCTTGGCAGACCTTTAGGGATGTTCTCAAAACACTGGAAGTTTCTTTATCACCTCCCAAGTCTTGCTGTGATCAGGACAGGAGACAATAAATGTGAGAATGTTTCCGCTGACATTTTCCTCCAACAGCTTCCTGGCCTCAGGCATGTAAATGGAGCCTCTTCAGCAGTCCCGCTCCGCCTGCTTTCCAGCTGATACCAGCCCCTGCCCACAGTTGTGCCTGGTGTCCGGCTGATATGCGCAGCTGCGTTTGCATAAACAGATGAGGTTGTTAGTTTTCCCTGTTTGCTACTGCTAGTCTTTCATGTAAATCTGTGCATGCCCACTCCTGGAATGTGCTCCAGCACACCTGCGCAGAAACGCTGCCTGAGAGCTAGCCGCTGGCTGGGACACAAAGCGCCCGGGACGATCGCTCTTCAGGGGAGCGGCAGTCTTAGAGCACTTCATCTGCTTTGGGGCGAATGCATCTTTATTATTATTAATAATAAATTAATATTATATTCATCATAATTTCCTTATTGCTGCTGACTTTTGTTGCAGTGTAAAGCTGGATATCTTAATTGGGCACTATCCCGTCTTCAGTTATAAGCTAAATCCACAACTACTGATGAGGCTGGTCTGGAGGGACTTTTTGGAGATGTGGTCTGTAGGAGATGTGATGCCTCCCGCTTTCTCCCCGCCTTGCTTCTGCCTCCAGTTCCTTGTTGTTGCTTTTCCCACATCATGTTGTCTGCTGCTGCAGATGTAAGCTATAAAGACTGCCCAGCTGGAGGTCTGTCTCCACCTATCTCTGTTTCTGTTCTTCCTCACTCTGCTTCTCTTTCCAGCTATATTTCTTACGAACGTTGTTCTTTCAGGCTTGATCACAGCTGCATGCAAGGTCCCTACTCTTTCTGAAAGTGAGGCCTCTTTTCAGCCCCTAGCCTATGCTGGAGACAGCTTAATAGGTGACGGGCTCATGGAGGTGCAGAGGCAGGGCTTCTGTGGAATTCAGCAATTGATCTGGATGCCCATCAGCTCTCTGCAGGCCATGCTACCGCTCTTCTGGAATGACTAAAATTTTATGTTTGTATTTACTTTTCATCTCTGAAATTCTCCATATCCTAATTTTGCCTTCAATAAATAGTAGTATTCTACCTCATGTATTTCATCTCATCAAAACTGTATTGTTTGCCAAATTCCTGCTAACCTGTTTTAAGCACGTAAGAATTCAAAATGTTAAAAGATATGATTTACTTATGTTTAAAGAAAATGCAGTGGCTAGTAAGACTTATATATGCTGGTTATTGTAGCTGCACAAAAACACATTTCATCCTCCGACTTCAGATACAACAATAATTCTTCTCAGCTTGTACTCAGTCTTTTTCTCCGTGCAACTTTCTTCTGTTTGTGCTCCTCTTATTCAGCCATTTGCTGTGTTTGTCGAGTAGTCTGGAGCCTGCTGTGCCAGGCCCCGTTCTCCTGGCTCGGGCACTGGATGAGCCCTGCCAGGGTCCCACGTAGCCAGCCCAGGAGCTCAGGCAGGGAGCAGCTTCCACCGGTGCCCAGTGCGAGTCCTCAGGGCTACCCACTGGGGGAGAAAAGCCCAGGACGAAGGAGGCCAAATGCACCTTCGAGACCACGTGTAGTTCTGGAGGTTTTTTGAAGGAAAGTGTTAGTTGCTGGGCTTCACAATGTGAGTCTTGTCAGCCTAATTGGATGAAATCTTCATTTGGTGGCACTGATTTTGAGAGCAGCTTTTAATTAAGAGTTAAGGTAGGGGTTTTAATTGCTTTCCTTCCCTCTGTGAGCACTGGGTACCACTTCATTCCGGATTAAATCAGTGGGCGCTTTTTTGCGGGTTGTAAGTAGAGCAGGATCAGCCCGGTCACGTGTGCTTGACGGCAGGCGTTGCATGCACACCGTGGCAGAAGCAGCAGTGCTACGGCAGTGCCTGGGCCACCGAGGATGGGCCGCAGCTTGGGTGCTTCAGCCTTCCTCCCAGGGCTCCTCCTCACCTCAGGCGAGGAGAGGTGGTGGGAGAAGCTGGCCGGCGCTCAGCAGCAGGTGCTGCTGGAGGAGCCCGTGGCAGAGCCAGCGAGCCATGTCTGCTGCTGCCACTCCTTGGCCGGCTGCAGCGGGGTCCCCCGAGCTTGGGCCAGTGGCGTTTTTTGCCCCCGGGCAGTTTTTCTGGTGGCTCCGGAAGGACCTCCTGCTGCCAAGGGTCCGGGAGCAGGGCAAGCACTAGCCACAACGGCTGCCGCTGTGGCTTCACTGATGAAACCCAGCCACCTAATGCGTGTAACCTATTATAACTCTAATTGTGACTAATTGAAATTCATCTCCTATTAGCTCTGCACTTTCCATGAAAATAAAAAGTAGGATGGGAGTAAAGCAAGGAACAAAACTGCTTTAATGGCCCAAAATGGAGCAATTATTTTTTCCTCTTTACCTAAACATAGTTTACTGCCTTATTAAAAGCATGTTTGTAGGAATACTATCGCATTAAAATTCCAGTGCATGAATCACCAACTGGAGCCACTGATGCTTTAGCTAATACTGGTTTTCTCCTTTAGCTTCTGCAAGCTAAAAAGATTCAGGTCATGCTAGGGTCACTGAAATCTTGTGCTTCCACTTGTGGAAAATGAATGAGCCTGCTCTGCAGCAGAACGCTGACATTCTAGTAATAAATCATAAAACTACTGTAACGATCTTTATTTATGGCTGCTTTTTTCTGTGGAAGATTATTCTGTTTACTCACAGATAGATACATTTTCATGTAGTTAAATAATAAAAGCATCCTGGGGAACTGCTATCTGTCCAGTGAACATAATTTCACTCCATAATGAATATCTGTAGTTCCTAGACTACTAGCACTGTAATCTAAAAAGCCACTAATTGTAATAAGCAGAAACTGTAAATTGTTGATTTACAAGAGGTCAGTAAAGGAGCATTGCTTTCCTTGATCTAATGTAGTTGTATTTAATATTATCATATAAAACAGAATTTTAATTTTCCTTGAGAAATGCAGGGCTCAAATCTGATCTCGTATATACAAAAATGCCAACATATAATGCAATAATGGAACTTTTCTCCAAAGAGGCTGGTCTGCCACATGGTGAAGATCTGACAATTGCCCAGGCTTGCTTGCCTTAGAGTCAGAATAAAACTTCTCTAGGCTGTGGCTTTGGTAAGCACTTCTCATTCCCCTTTCCCAGCCACTGCATCCTCTTCAGCTGCTTATGTTTTTCACCTCTTGCTAACTGAAGATGTGTAAATGTAATGAGAGACTGTTGGCATCCACATACCACGTTCTTACTTGTACTATTAGCACATTAGATTACGAAAAATGGATATATCTAAGTTTGTATTCCACCACTGGTTCTGCTTGTTTACTGCTTGCATTACACCTCTCTGCAGCAGCAAAAAAATGGATCAGTCTGATGTCTTCCCTTCTTTTTTGGCTTTCTCATGAGGACAGTACTGCCTACAGATAGATGTCCTGGCAGGCACGAGCAGCAGAAAGGGTTCTTCTGGCTTGGAAAGTCAACCTAGCAATGTACACATTGGATGGAATTCCCATTATCACACATTATATGTATTCTGTATTATATTTATGAAAGTAGTAAGATTTCTTTCTTCTTGTGATTTCAGATGAATAGATTTGCAGGTAAAATTGTTCTGTCCCTCTGGTCACTGGTGTGAACAGTAAAAATATGTTTTCCATCATTTCTGAGCATGTATAATCGTGGGGCAATTCTTTTCTCTGACAGTTATGAAGAGATATGTTTATTTGGCAGCTAGAGTAGCCAAACTGATATGGACAAATAAAATAACTTTGTAGTCAAAGGGGAATAATAGAACATCTGTTAACAATTTTTATCATTCATATTCTTGGGAGCTAGGGCTTTGTGAATGCTCTTTTAGTACTGCTCTGTGTTTCTTGCAGTAAAACATGGTCCCAGTGAAATTAGTTTAGCCTATGAAATAATAAAATTTAGGTTGTAGGGGATGCTGTCACTTGTAGTGAGTCCTAAATGCTAATGCTGAGATAAACGTGCAAGGTAGTTGCATGAGGCACTCTTACCTGCTCATCACTGCTTACTGCAATGCCGCGAAGGAAAACAAATGCTGCCAAAAGTCAAGATCAAGCCAGTTATGAGGGAAGGTCAGCTGTTTGTCCAAATTCTGATTGTAGTTACTGCCCTGTAGTCTGAGGGGAGCCAGTGCCAGCTGCTGTACATGTCAATTACAGGCCATTCCTGAAACACCTCATGTGTTTCAATACTGATTTTTCTTAGTACGTTCCATCCTACACTTTTCCTTCAGTGCTAGACTACAAGTTATTTTCATAGAGCTCCTAGAGAAGAAACTTCTGCCATATCATCCATCTTCTCATACGAGGCCCTATATCCTCTGTGTTATCCCTCAGCTTCAATTTGAGACTGGACAAGCGCAGGATGGCCTGAGATTTGTGCACTGGCTTTCTTCTTGTTTATATGCATTGCCTGGAAAAGCAACACTTGGGTGTTGTTAGCTTTTCTGCAATTTCCTGTCTCCCAGCTCCAGGCTGGAGTGTATAATGTCCTCTGTTGCAAGGAAGTTTGCACGTTAGCTTGTGTAGCTGCAGCTCAGTTGTTTCCTATTTCTGGCAGGGATTTCCCAGGAAGCAATAAATGCACCTGCTGACCAGCAGCGCCACCCAGGTATGGGATATTAAATGCACTTGGAATGTACATTTGATGCTTCGTTGTGCTGACAGATCAGATTCTGGGCATACTGAAACGCCTGTCAGACTTACCATGTAGGAGCCGATGTTTTACTGAAGGTCTGTCAAAATTTGCAGGCTGGGTGTCCCTCCAGCTCCCTTGGCCTTGCAGCTTGAGCTAGCTGCTGAGGTGGTTAAACACAGCACAGATGCAGAGCTGGTGGTTTGTGTGCATGCTTACTGCTGCTTGCACAGAGGAGCCTGCAAGCCTGGGCTCAATCCTCCTTTGCTTAGGCAGAAGCTTGGCTGTGGCCCTCGTAGCAAAGGGCCGTTAGCCACCAAGAAAGGAGTTCCCAGTCTGTCCTACGACAGCTGTGCCATTTTGCATGGGTTACCTGAAAGTTTAGTGGATCACAGAGCAGAAAAAAGGTTCCTGTTCCAAGCAGGGAGGAGAGGAGCACGTTTCAGTCCCTGCTCAGAGGAATATTTACGTGTTTTATATTAAACCATCCTTAGATGAAGCACACGGATGCTCCGATGCATCCCAGCTCTGCCTCCGTCGTTGCCAGGAGGGCTTTAGCCATTAGGCTGAAGAGTTGCATTATGCTCACGCAGAACCTACCTCCCTCCCATCCTCACGTATTCACTCTCAGCTTTAGCTACGCAGTTTGAAGTGGCACTGCTTCAGTAACAGATTTTGCGAGACCCCGCCAAAGAGCATGCAGCTTTGTAGTTAAGGGCACTCTGCTGGAAGGTGGGAGATGTGGATTTGAATCAGAGCTTTCTTCACCCAGTGGGTGGAAAGATGGAGCTGGTTTAAGTCATGGTTTCTGCTGTAGTGACAGTGTACTGCAAAAGGAGCAGCGATATCCAAACGCAGTTTTCACAGCAGCTGATCAGAGATGCCTGTCTCAAGCTTGCCGATGTCTGGGCAGCATGGAAGGATGGAGGCTGGCTGGTTTGGAGCACGTACTTGAGGCATTTAGGTTCGGGGCATTCTCTGACGTGCACTGGAGGGAGACAGCTGTCTTCAAATAGCAATGCAGAGCTGCCAGCCGCTCTCTGTGAGTGCGTCGACCGCCTGTGCCCCTCAACGGGGCAGTCCGGTGAGACGAGCCGGCAGATAGGAAGCAGCAGGCACAGGAGTACGTCTGCGGGGCCGTCTCCATTGTCTGGAGATTAGGCTTTTGCAGAAGGAAGCGGCAGCACTGGTGACCTCCCATATTGCACAAAGGCTTGATTTCTATAACTTGGTCTTTCCACAGTTTATGGGGTTTTTTTCTGCGTGATGTATTTAATTTGCTCCTGTCCTCTCCCTCCCCCCAATAAGTCCTTTGAACTAGCAAAATTGAGGAAGGAGGGGAGAACAAAATAAAAACAGGGGCTTTTTTTTTCTCCTAGAGGATTTTCAATCAAAATAATTTCAAATTATGGGGTCAGAATGAATGTCATACTTCTATGTTAAGTACTTGCCTACTTTGTGGGATGTTTTGTACAGATTCTTCACTAAATTATCTTAGCTACTGTTGCTAGGTAACATTGTTTGCTTCATAGCATCAGAGAAATAAGAGGGTCAAAGAGAGCAATTTTGTGCTATTATCATCTGAGTTATACTAATAAGGTTTTCATTGTACGTCTTAGAAATTTTTCCCCCTTTTTTTCCCTTAGGGAACGTCATTGTCTATGGGAATACAATTGACATTTACACCACGGTAGAAACCCTTTTATCTCTTGGAATTGATGGTTCTCGCATACATCTCGTACAGCCTCCACTCAGCTCAAATGTTACTTGCCTTAACAACAACGAAATCGAAAGTGCTGTTCAGGAGGCACTGTCAAAGGCTGGCGTGTCTGTTTATTATGACAGTATCCTGGCACAGTGGAACGAAGGCAACGACCCAGACCTTATCACATGTGCTGCTTTCACTACTAATACAAAACCGTTTAAATTGCAGTGTTCAGTAAGTATATGCTTTCATTGAATTTCCTTCAGTCTGTTTTTTAAGACAAAGACCATCAAATTTAGATAGTCCCTCGTTGGTTTATCTGTTTTCTCATTGTCTCTAGAACATTGAACATTCACGTGTTAGTCTAAAGGATTGTTCTTTAAAAATCCAAACAAAACCATTGTTAATGCCCTGACTGATTTGGATTAAAATTTATTTAAGTCACCTGAATCACAAATAGTTGTTCACTTCTGAGTGACAAATAGCCTTAATTCTATTCTAAATAATTCCAGAAATCCTTTTATTATTTAAATGCATACAGTAACTCCTGTCTATAGTTATGTGCATTTGATTAAGATTGGATTGTCATAGTAGAAGCCAATAATGTTACGAGAGAGGCCTACCATGTAACTTAATTAAAATATATTTTAAGCAAATTTTTCTCCCTCTACGTTAATGGCTGGGTTTTTGTTCATCTGTAGTATCAGTATCTCAGTAAATTATACACACGCTCACATGTATGGCCCCACTGAGATCTGGGACAGGTTTTAGCCTTTCCTAATGGGCAGAATAGTTCTGGTTTTTATTGGTCTCATCCATGTGAATCAGCACTTCTAGTAGAGCCACTTCCGACGCATGCATCCATAGGAAGCCGTATGGCACCCGCAACCCCGCTGTGTGCATGCTGCTTTGTGCAGCAAGTCTGTTATAATTCTGGAAAGGAAGAACCGGGTGCCTCCTGTGGAGAGCTCCCCAGGAGTTGGTGGTCCCCGCTGGCTCCCCTGCATTGGAAAGCTCTAAGTCTTTGGGTTTTCCCAGCCCTTTTCTTTTTAATGTATGGACGGTTCAGCCCTTCCTGATGGAGGTGAAGACCTTGCACAGCACTTTTATCTGCTAGCAGTCTCCTGACTTTGGTTCCCATGTCAGTAGTGACATTACTCCCGTTCCCTCCTCATATGCATCTCTTCAGTTTCCTCTTTCCCTGAAATCCCTCTCTTTTTATCCTTCTTCCACAGAGACCTCAAGGTAGCTCTTGTTCTTGCAACTTAATACCTGTTCACCACCTCCCCAGCAGCCTATCCTCTTTTTCCCACCACCTTGCCTGTGTGGCCTGCACCACTCCTTCACAACCCCCACTGCCTCGTGGTTTGTTTCTCTTGCCCTTTTGAGTCCCCTGCCCCGTGCCTGTTCTTCCCCCTCAAGGCTTCTCCTAGCCAGCCTCTAAGATGAGAGACGTGTGATTACTTGTGATGTCAGGGGCTTTATGTTCTCCAAAACTGGTTCAGCTGTTTTGCGTGGCTTCTGTATCTGCTTTCAGCCACCTGGGAGGACGGGCTCAGAGGAGGACAGGGCTCCGGAGAGCAGCCTTCGCCAGGAAGGCAGCTGCGTTCGCAAGGGAGCAGGCTGTGCAGGAATCGGCACTGCAGCAGCTCTGGGCCTTTTGGGATTTGAGCCAATATCAACTGTTGATTGGCAGTTCTTGGGGGCTTAATTTGTTGAGTCCTGCAGGATAAAAACAACAGGATAAAATCTCCTCTTTCCTTAAAGCAGCAGCCTCCCTCCCTCCCCTCCAGGGCTGACAGATGGCTCCCAGCCTGGAGGTTGCAGCCGTCTCCTCCCCTCCCCTCCCCTCCGGTGACACCGTCCTGCCTGTCAGCCGGCAGGACGTGGGGCTGTGTGGTCCCCTTGCCCTCACAGGCAGAGCTTCCCTGATTTTGGATCTACTGGATGGTTAGAATTCCCTTAACTGTGCATAGTTCATGACTTGTTTTGTATACAAACCAACCTGGAGGCTGTGGCTGCCGCATCTCTGCCATACCAATGTTGCTAAAATCTCCAGCTCCCTTTGCTTTCCCTTCCTGTGCTTTTTCTTCCAGCTGGCTCATCTAGCTGCTTGGAAGCATCTGACACTTGCCATTAGTCCACAGGAAAGCTCTTTGGTGGTATAACTGGGTAATACCTTTACCCAGGTCACAACCGTGTCCTCCCTGAGGTTGATACTAAGAGAGGGACGTATTACTGATGCTGGTTTGCCCTGATACAGTTATGTCTTGGGCTGTTCAGGATGAAGGCAGCAAGATAATACATACGCGTCTGACAAATTTTCACCCTTTCCTCAGCCTGTACAGTAATATTTCTTGATGGTGGGCAGCAACATTCAACTTGTCATCTAATCGTTTTAAAAGCTGAGGGCACTGATGAAGGGGAAAACTCTGTTAAAGGCTCTGGAGCTTCACAAACTATATTGTAGCAATGAGACGTTCAGTCTTCATCTGTACCCTTTGCAGACCATGATCTTGTTTAAAACATCTCTCTACCTTATTATTTTTAACCCTCAATGTCCAGCGTGTGCTCTTGTTTTGCACTGTTTTTGGGACCTTTGTTCTGCCAGCTTTCAGTTTATCCTTTATAAGAGGCAACTACGACGATGCTGCTCGTAGTTGTAGCTTCTCCCGCTTCTGCTGTCTGTGTCGTTCTTATGGAGGTGAGGGCCTGGAGCAGGGACTGTTCTGTGCATGTGCCCCCTGGTTCCAAGCTGGAGTGACCCAGCCTTGCTTACCTGCCCCTCATCTCTCGTGATTCAGAGCTCCTGAATGACCTCCAGGTGACACGGGTTTTAGCTTTCCCAGCACGCCTCAGCTTCATCTGGGTAGGCACTTCTGTCCTTAGCGAGTGCATTTTTGAATCCAGATTTCAGACGGGCTTTTGCCTCTTCAGTGTCACTTTCAGGCAACATAGGCAACCAAATAAAACACATACCAAGTGAAACATCAGATGTGCATGATTATAAATCGATTCGAAAGCTCCTCTCTGCTAATCAATGCGTGGAGTCTGTGCGGAGCATGCAGACAAAAGGCGAGGGCTGTGGCGGGACCCTGCAGTCCTCGCTCTCGCGCTGCGTTGGATTTCAAAGCAGCTCTTCAGGCATCCAGCACATTTTGCATGACGTGCTGTGTGCACATCTGTTCCACACCGATGCCTAGCGCGTAGGACGATCGGTGGCCGCTTCTAGCACTGCCTGCTTTGTACTGCTTGTCATGGTGGTGCTGCCTCAGCTTCTGTTTTGGGGAGATGAGGTCTGATCTGCTTCCTCATATCCCAGGAGACGGACTGTGCAGGTGCCACAAGAAGACAAAAGAAGGGAATTATCACTAGCTTTTTTTCTTTCAGACTTAGAGGAGGAATTTCAGGATTTAGGGTGATTTTCTTTCAATGCCCTTGAAATCTTCCTGTGGGGAAGATGAGCTCATAGCTTCAGTCGATGCTGGTCCCAAGATAAATCCCTACCTCCAGGCCAGTTCTGCAAGGAGGAGTAAGACACTACAGGCGGTGTGTTCAAAGAATGGAAGTCATGTCTTTTTTCAGTCCCACAAACCAAAACATAGTGAATAGGTGTCTGCTGTGCTCATTACCAGATTCAGTAACTGACTGCCAAATGTACCAAGTGCTTTACTTACAGACACAGCCTCCTCTGGGCTGACCTGGATGAGCTAGGTGGATCTGACATTCATCTAGCCCTGTGCCCTGTCTCTGAGAGCGGCCCGCCCCAGCCACTGCAGGTGCAGTCGTCCCAAGCACCAAGGAGGTACAGATCAGTCTGCCTCCTAAAGCGAGTATTATCCAGATCTGGAATAGTTAGAGATGTGTTTCAGTCCTGACAAAGTTTGGATATCCTTTCCAAAATCTATGTCACTATCAAGTGTAATAAATCTGAATGTTTTCCTTTTCATGAAAATATTCAGTCCTTTTGTACCTCTCACAAACTTCTTGGCCTCCACATGTTCCACTGGCTTAAATTCTGCTGCTATAGTTTGAGGATGACGTTTCCTCTGAACAATTTTGATTTCCTATCTTTCCATTTCATTGATATCCCTGTGCTAGTAGCCATAGTAACATAGTTTGTTGGTAAACAGTTAGGCACAACAGTTGGAAAAATATTTGTAATATACAGTTATCGTGCTAAAATGCAAAGTACATTGTACTTTTCTATTACTTAGCTTTTCCGTTTGGCTTGAGCATTTGAAAGGAGAAAATCAGCTTACAAAGGGTTCAAGTCTATTTCATATGCTCACACCAACATAGAAAATATACACATCCACATAGCTGATATTAGAGTTTTAAAAATAAAACTCATCTAATAATCAGATGTAGAGGAGTCTAGTAATTCTTCTCTCTACTGTCTTTGTTTTAATTTTAGTAGCTGTAAATATTGGATCAGAAGGACTTATCTGTGTATATAAAATCATACTTTATTTCAAGTTCTTGTTTTTTAAAATAAATGACATTCAGAATGAAGCGTAGGTTTCGATTTATGAAATTAGTCAGTAACTAATGTATAATAACCTATGCATATTTACATCTCTCTTTTAGGCATTTTTTAGCTTTGCCTACAGGACGGTGGATTATGAAACCTTTAAGGCAATTAATGATGCTTGCCTTGTTTTTGATGGAAGACTTGTGATCGATACCAAATTCTGTACTAATGATGTCAGTATCAGGGCTGCAGGTCCTTTAACAAAGTACTCCAGGCGATACTATGTAGATGAATGGACACACAGCAACTTCAATTCAAAAGAGATTGGCTTTGAGCTTGCTGCATCTATGCTGAATCTCTTTGATCCAACCCATAAGCCCTTTCCTAAGCCACCAGAAGAAACAGATAGACTCATCCCCATGTACAAAGGGTGTAAAATGAAAGGTATGTCAAAATGGATTTCTGTCATGCTTTCATAGCCTCTTTAGTATTTTTGCTGTTGTATAATAAGGGTAGGTCCATCTCACCTGAGATGCCATCTAATGGCAATAAAGTCCTCAAAGTGCCTTATACACTCAGTAGAGAGAGGTGAGTTGGAATAAAAGCTTATGCTGTAGATTTTGCTAATAACAGACCAAGTTGTGCTTTCATTTATATTACAGTAAATATGGAGCATTTCCAGTGGAACTCAGGTCTTTATTCCAAGTTCAAAATCAATAAAACTATAATCGGAACTTTTCAATGTGTGGCTACTGCACCAATATGTGTAAGAGTACCAAAAAAAATTTTATAACGTGAAGTCTGCCAAACCAAAATAAGTTCCTTGTTTTCTTTTTAGACCCATTTAGTAAACAAACAAACAAAAATATTATGGGAGAAGAATGGCAAACAAATACTTTATTTTCTTCTTTGTTCATGATCTAATAAATCTCATATTTTCATATGTGGCAGGAGGTGTTCTTCCTGGAGGTTATAATTACTTGCATATTTCCAAACCAGAAATCCCCATCCGCTTGGATTTACAGCTTGCACTGTGTGATCATGTAAGTTAAATTATTTAACTTTGTTTTGCCCTCCATTTGGAGAAACGTTCTTATGTAGGATAGCACAGGCACATGCCTAAGTACCATACATCTGAAAAAAATGTAAATGAGTAAGCATGGGTTTAAATATGTATTTAGAGACCTGCTGGAGCTGGGATTTATCAGTAAACATTGGAATGGAACAGACCATGTAAAAACAAATCTCTCTGATTATTTAAAAATATTTAATTTATTTTAATGTAAATTCACTGTCATATTGTCAACGTGGAAAACACACAGATAAGATTATCTGATTAACTTCTTTACTGCAATTCTTAATTCCTTTGCCATGAAATCAACCGAAACTGAAGGGGGTTTTGGTCCTTGAAGGCAGGAGATACTTGTCAAGCCCTAATGCCCTAACCTCTGCATTAATATTTGTAGCACTTTGGGTTCAGATGGCTCCCTAGTGGGGCACTACAGCTCAACTCCTTGACCCCTTTTTTTCCAGAGTTGGTGGCTTAGCACTGTACCTGGTTCCAGAGCCATTTGTCTCAGCACAAGTTGGGAGGTTATGAAGTTGGCTTTTCCTCACTACTCTTTCTTTCAGAATGGCTCTCTTTTTGCTTGATTCTGTAGAGAGAGACAAGTCGTTTTCTCGGTCGTATGGAATATCTTGCTTTCAAAGTTCCTAGCACATATTTAATACACAGCACATCAAGGTAGTGGTGGTATTTGCCATCAGATTTGCATAAGAACAAATCCAGTCAGCTAAGCCTGGGTGCATCATATAAATCAGCTGCAGCTGGTGAACAAGTATGAATTGCATAACTAACTGACCCTCTGAGATGGTTCCTTTCCGTACTTTCTGGTATTTGGCTTTCTCAAAAGATGCACGATTTCTATAAAGAGGACATAGGACAGTATTAGCTGGATTTCACTAAAATTTGCTTTCTCCCTTAGTACTTAACCTCTTTCCTGTCTTCAATGAGGTGCTATAAATGCATACAGATGATAAAACTTCACAGTCTATCAGTGAAATTCAGTTGATTTCTAGACTAGTAGGAAAAGAACACATTCTGGAAGGGATGCTCTGTACTTCGCTGCTAAAAAATAGCTAGTGCTGCAACCATGAGAGTCATCTTTGAACAGGAAAGAGGGAAGCACTTCACACAATTGGGCTACATAGGAGATTGTCCCATGATACAAACGTGGAGATGCTTCCCTTACTGGAGAACCTGACTTGTGAAACAAGAAAAGGAATTAGATTCATGTATTTAAAGCCAGAGAGGACCATCCACCTAGGCAAGCTCCTGTTTCATACAGATTATACCATTTCCCTCAAGGATTTCTGCATCAAGCCCATTCTTGTAGTTGATGTAAAGAGTGGCTTTTAAAAGACTACTTCAGTGTTGATTTTAAAACTCTGATAGCAATGGTCCATAGAAAGAAATGATTTGTTAAAATTTTTTTAGAAAAGGAATCCATGCTTTGTGGTGAGGAATCAAAGCATGGCTCACCTTGTTTTCCAGCTTTGCAGACCCAGGACGAGCTGTCCAAAGCAGCATGTACTGGAAAGCAGAAAGGACTATCAGAGAGAGAAAAATTGGTTTTGTCACTCCAAATTGCTAGAACATGATTAGAATTCTTTGGCTGCAGCTTTGATTACCTTCTGTCTGAAAAGGGAACATCTTTAAAGCCACTCCAGAAACTTCATGTAAATCCTAAAAGAATTTCCTAAGAAAGAAGTAAGAGAAGCTAGTGAAATGTATTAGCTGAGAGATGTGGAAGTAACAAAGGTTACTGTAGCCTAGCAACAGGTTTTAGAAATATATAGAACTGGAACACGAATACAGCTTTAAAAGATAGCTTGAAGCTATTTGATCATCCCACTGCAATGTGAGGTTTGAGACAAATTTTTACATTTTTATATTTTAAGTGAGTAATTTAACTAGCTGAAACTAAATGCCACAGTTTGAGCATCAACATCCAACATTATTATTTTTATTGATAGTAGAGTTGGTGTTCGCAACACTTGGCAGCCCCTGTTCAAATTAGCAAGAGGGAGTCACTGAAAGCAATTCTAAATCGTATATATATGTGTTTGTGTGTATAAGTACACACACATATACCTATGCATATATATGTAATGTAAGTATATGTATGTATATTTTTCAAAGGCAATAGTAATTCGCCATTTAAAAGTCTAGAACATAGCCTTGAAGGAAATGTCCTGAGAGGTCAAGCCCAGCCTCCTGCAGTTGCAGGCAACTATCTAATACATAGTGCCATTTGTAAAATTTAGAAGTTTGTTTTAGCACTGAACAAGGTCGTTCTTGATATTTCTTTCCTTGTTGGAAGGCTGTTCCAACATATCACACCTCTGACTACTGGAAAACTTCTACACAAAGCCAAAAGTGCCCCAGTGGTATGTGATAAATCTTTGAGCTGTAACATTGAAGTTTGCTTGTAACATATTAATGTGGTAGTATCAGCCTTCTGCGTATGATTGTATAGCTTGTAAGATGTGACATAAATTTGGACTCTGCACATATACTGTTTGTGTATATATATATATAACTATATATATATAGTTATAAATCTAGAGAGAGAGTAAAAGGATACCAAGTGTGTTCTTCATTCATCAGGATGGTATCCTACAGTAAGTTATGATAGGCCATATGTATGCAAGAATATGGACTCTGTATAATAAATTAGGATGAACAGAGTTCAATTCAGTTGCCGAAACAGAGGCATCTAGTGTTGTTTGGGATGCCCCAGGGCATCCCTCCTGACCTCCAGCTGCTGCTCCAGGAGGTCCCAGGTCTCCCATGGATCCTGTGTCATAACTGCCAGCGCAGTTCGGATGGCCCAGATACCCTTAGGTGTCTGAAGTGGCACTTGGGATTGGGCAACGAAAGCCCATGCTGCACACACGGTCGTATGCTGCACAGTTTTGTGTGCAGTTAATCCAGGTCTACATCACACAGAAAATCTTTCTGTCCAACCGAAAGCAAAGTGCCTTCATATAAGGCACTTCAAAGTGCCTTCGTGTAAACCATGTTACCAGGAATGGGTATTCTTGGTTAAAAAATAAGGGTTGTGGATTTTAAAAAATGGTAAATACCAGCTAGGAAACCCTAGCTGATCCTGTATGTGTGCCAAGTCAGGTGTTTGTTGCATCTCCACAGCTTTCTTTATATTTTCTTTTCCAGGGGATGGAGATTATAACCGGAGAGGCAAGACATGGGAATTATTTTAGGATGCATATCAACAAATATAATACAGTAGACAGCATCACCTGCTTTTCAACAGAACCCTTTCCTGTCTCCAACTACATTTGCTTGTATGGACAGCATGAGCGTCTTCTTAATGATCTTTATTATCGCTGGAATGAAGGGCAGATTACAGATCTTTACAGGTAAGATGAACTCAACATTGTGCTTAAAGTCTACATTCTGGCAGAATTTTAGTTGTTGTGGTTTTTTTACGGTTTATCTTCTGGCTGCTTTCTCTTAGAACAAAAGATATATTTTTAAAAATGTTTTCAATTGTTTGGCAAAATTATCAGTGGTAATGCAAGCCCTGAAGACCTTCCTGGAATGAGCTGTGTGTCTGAGATTTATTTAGAGAAGGAGCAGTGGTTTATTTGACCATCTTTCATCTGAAAGAGCATTTCAGTATTTTTCTAAACTTTGCTCAGGATATTCAGTTGGCTTAACTCATTAAGCTGAACCTGAACAATCCTTTTTTTACTGGATTCATATTCAGAAGTCACTTTAAAAAGTCAGTATTTGTGTCACTTTGAATGAAATTTTTAAGCGAAAGGTTTCTAGGGAGATTTTAAATCATTCATGATGATAGTCACACTCAACAACTGGCCTGCCTGTCTGGTGATAAAACAAATCCGAAAGTTTATCCTCTGGACTGTGTTCTATGTGTGAGCTGTTTTAACTTAATTTTATAGCTAGAGGCTGTGTCAGGACTCTCCATACTTACTGGAGGTTCCCCATCCACCTTCACGACTTATCCCACTACAGCACTTTGCAGCAATGAAACTGGTCTTGTAGATTTTCTGAGGTGCTCCCCTCTGCCCACGGTGCCCAAGCAAGCGCAGGGCGGTCCTGGGGACTAGGTGTTCCAAGGCAAGTCTCTGAAGTGGTGGGAGAGACTAAAGAGACTGGCCAAGACTGGTGTGCCAGTTCTCATCTGAGAGAATTTTTCATTGCTTTTGGAAATGTAAACTTAATTAAGGAAGTTATTACGGAGAGAGGAGTGTATGAAAAAATGAGATCTACCATATCTTTAATCTTCTGCTACTTCTCCACAATTTCGTATCTTAAAAAATTACCTGGCCTAAAAACTCAAACTTGTTTTATTCCTTATGCCTCAGTTAAAATAAGTGCTTTTGAGGTCAACCTAGATTAAAAAACAAAACAAAACAAAAAAACCCCAGCCTTGAATTTCATTCACGGGGTAGAATTCTTTGAGCATGTAATTGAAACAGGAGGTAAAGAAGAACTTGCTGATAGATTTTATTTTTATTTTCCTTTTAAAAGATCCCTCACAAGTGCTGGCTTGGGAACCTAAATTGTCCCAGATGGAGCAGTGAAGTATTGCATTACGTAAGTCAGTTTAGAGACAGAAAGCCAAGCACAGGAACAAATGGTAATTTTTTATCATGATACGAAGCTGACAGTGGTGCCTTAGAATTCTCCAGGTCCGATTTTGTTAGATTTATAACTGATTTGAAGAAAGGCATAAATGGTAGCAAAATTTTCAGATTAAAAAATGTTATTTAGGTAACAGTTTGTAAAAGTTTGCTGTAAAGGACGTGCTGTGGCCCAAAAGAAACTTTGCATGGTAATAGCAGTCTACTGGTCCAAAAAAAATCTGTAGGAATGAAGCACCTGATATCTTCAGACAGGGGCTTAAGAGCCTCTGAATTCCTGTACCTTTCTTTAGCGTTTGACCTTCTGCTGGTTCAGTGTCAAAAAGCTTCACCAGAATACGGATAAGGCATTGTACACTGCTAAGGACAGAGAAGTGAGAATGTCTGCTGAAATCAGGGAGGAGGGGGGATCCAGCTAAGCCCTTCAGCTAATGACAAAAGATGGGTTTGTAAGCCGTATTTTGAGAATAGTGGTATCAGCTGCTGTCTCAAAGGATGAACTCCCCTGAAAAGGACTCGGGGCTTCACCAGGACTGGATGTGCGGCTCTCGCAATTCTGTTGTGTTTTGCAGTCCTCTTCCTGCACTCTCTCCTCATTGTAAATATTACAGAGTGTAGCTCCTCATTTTTTTCTTCTCATCTTGTACCGAAAGATGGGATGAACCCAAACTTCAACTGTGAGGTTTAAAAGTTTCTGGGACAAAAATGTTTCTTCACAAATTTCACTTCAGGAGACCTTTGAATGCCTCTGCTGAGAGGAGCATGAAACTTGTGATTTATTGCTGCTGCAAGGTTTGATTTTTATTTATACAAATTGTGAGATTTGTTTTACAAGAGAGGAATGGCACACAGCAAATGTAAAGTTCACATAAACAGTGTATTGTCAATAGGTGTGAAGTAGAAACTGAAGGAGAATGACACAGTTGTGTGAGATATGGGCTAAGATGGCAGATAATTTTCTTTCCTTGTCACAGCTGATGCTCATCAGCTAATACATTTTGAGCACTGGAAGAACCTCAATATTCAGGTTGTGGCAAGGTATCATCAGTCTTTTTCATGGTGTTACAATATGCAAACACAGCTGTGACCTAATCTTTTCTATCAGCCACAAATGTTGCCAGACACTTACGCCTTTGTTGTTTGCCCAGATGTGGTTACAGTGTCAGTTGTTGTGTGCACTAGCAAGTTTCACACCGGTATCAACATCTGGAAGAATAAATCATGTTCCTTTGGGATTTCTGCCTGCAACACAGGTAGCAGTATTTTCCTGACCTTGACAAAACCACCAGCATTTGTTCCTTTTCTCTCTGTTACTGCATGTTGGGCATGTCGCCGAGACCAAGGACCTCAGTGCAGGTGCACTTACCTGCACTCTTGATGGCGACGCACACAGATTTTGAAGAGATGAGACATTAACTTTCTGAGGGGACTGCTTATTTCTTCATGAGAGAAATTAAGAATGTAGTAGCTTCCTTTGCTCTCGTGGTAGGATCCACAAACAGTGCACAAGCTGACCGGGGGATTACAAGTAAGATCAAGTTCTAAACATCCACAGAGATTTTAAAAATCTCAGGAGAGGTGAAGGTCCGTGTGATGGTCTCTTAGTAGGATGAGTCAGTCCAGTCAACTTTATAAGAGTAAAAGGTGCAGTTTTATCTGATGCCAGCATATACGCTAACTGGGGGAGTCATCAGCTCCTGCAAGACTGCTTGTATCTGAACTGGTCTTTGCTTGCCAGGATCTGAAGTTGGGCAAGGTCAGGGTCCTCTTGCACCCATGTACTCACAGGCACCACAACCTGCGTGCCCGGGTGGTCTGGCCAGGATCACTGGTGGGCCACACAAAGGGACACCATTTATCAGGTTCTCATCACACCTCTTGAGCTTTTCTTAATTAATGATGATGAACTAATTTTGGGCTTGTCTTTCACAGACTTTAGATGTGATGTTGTTTGGGATCTTTTGCCTCATTATTTTATCTCACCTCTCATTAGCCCATGGCAACGTTCCTGAATTACAGTTGCCAAGTTTTTCTTACCTGGTTATTTTATTGCCTCCAGTCCTCTTTTTCATCTTCTTTATACCTTATCTTAGATAGGTTTGTTCCTTCTTTTCTTGCTATTTGGTCATTTGAATAAAATCACATATGTGGCTCTGTAGCAATTAACATAAGCTGTTCTTTAATCCTTGCTTGCTTGTTTCTTCTGATGCTTTCACACAGATGCACACACACACACATACACACACACACATTTGCATTCATACCAGTCTTGGTATTTCCGTTACAATTGTCTATACTGTGAGGAGGATGGATTCTCCAGCTAGCTGAACATGTGGGAGACAGAAGAGCAGCCCGCTGCAGTAAAGGGAAGCCCTTTGCAGTCAGCCGAGGCAGAGTGAGAAAAGGAAGAGACAGTGAAGGGAGGAACCACGTAACAGTCCTAGCACAAAGCAGACTGGCACAGGAAATTGCTTCTTTCAGGAGGAGGCAGAGCAATGCAAAAAGGCCGGCAATATAATGTAGTCTCATAATATATGATCATATCATATACACATCCACATAACACAATGTACAGATATATGTACAATATGCAATACCCAGTGTTAAAACCTAACCATGAGAAGACTATCTACTAGAAGACCATGAAACTGAAAATGTTTTAGCATCCCTTGTGAGACGAAGATTGTCTTGAGGCTTTTGTGTAGGTAAAAAGTGGTGTCTGGTCTTCTTTTGGCAAAGAATATGAAAATGCATTCGTTGATTTCTGTGTGCATGATAAAAGAAGAAAAACTGTTTTGGGTGGTGTTCACACGTTCTGTAATGATCTCACATGACTGTGTGAATGCAGCCTGATGTTATGACTGAATTTCTCTCTTTGACTTTGAAAAAAATCCTTTTAAACTAGTACATATCACACTTACATCCACTTGCAGTATCTTCTAGCAAGATGTGAAGTGCCCTTAGTGAAAAGAAAATGTAGACTGAAAAATGTTGTGGTTTGTTAGTTAAGCTTCTAAACTTGCTGGTCTGAAACATTCATTCCCCTCCTCCCGTCTTTATGCCTCTGTTTTGGGGAGGGCCTTCCTGTAAGGCAAGAAAGTACAATGTTTTAATCTTTTGGTCTGCATTTAGATTTCCCAGCATGGCATCTAGTTCCAGGAATGGACACAGTGGAACAGCTGTCACCTGGGAGCTAATTTATTTCTGTGTAGCATGCAAATTATCTTTTAAATAATTAGAGACTGCACCTAGCAATGAATTTCCTCACCGATTTGCGTTTGGTGTAAGGGCTGAAAGTTAACCCCATGATACCGGATTTCCTGACCATAATGTGCCAGTGCCATTTTCAAATTAGCATTAACAACAGGCCCTCAAGATTCAGCTAACTTGAAGAAGTAACCCCTTCTGGTTGTGCACGTAAAACTGCAGCTAATGGCAATAATGAGATAAATAACATTTTCTTGTGTTGAGAGAAAAGTTCCATTGATTTCAGTGTGAGTTCAACATGATTAAAACCTGCAGGACTTAACCCACAACCAAATGAAAGGCTGAAATCACTTCTCTCACCTCCTCCCCTCCCCCTGCAGTAAATGTACTTTGTGGAGGAAGCTAAGCAGGGTAGTGGGCATGCATCGTCCTACCCCAGGTGTGGGTCAGAGGGGTCCACCAGCGGCTGCTGTCCCAGCCTAGTCCCATGCCAGGGAAGGAAGCCCCTCAGCCCCTAGATTTGGAAGACCAACAGTCTGATGCCCCCAGTCACACTAATACTGATTATGTGTATTCAGACTGCTGCTCTTTACGTTCATAAATTTATCAGCCTAGCAAGCAGTAACTGAAAAAGCCAGCATAAAATCATCTGACGATATTGCCCAGTCACTTGGCTACAAAACGCACTAGCGCACTTGAGAGTGTAAGCTTTTAGTGAGTTAGATATTCCTCCTCCGTATTACAGTATTTTCGCAGCTCACTGAAAGCCTCAAATGCTTTTGAATTAATTTTTTTCTCAGAGAAACAATGCTTTTAGCACTCCTAGTTAAACCAGCCAACACTATATCTGATTTTTCCTTTCTCCTTCTTTAGCAGACAGGTACTGTGGACATTTTTAAAGGAGGTCTCAGTGCAACTCTACAACTGCACAGTTAAAATAAATGCTCCTCAGAATGCCTAGCTGCCTCAGCTGTGATCCCAGTGATACAGATATTAATATGATAACAACAGGTATTAGTCTTGTTCAAAAATAATTGACTATAGTTAAGCTTTTGCAGCCATATTTGGGCCTGATTCTCGTAGGTGTTAGGTACTCCAGCTTAATTCAGTGTAGTGTCTGAGTAGGCTCAGTTCATTACGTAAACACAAATTTAAGAGCCAATGGTTTTGTTTCTACCTATGCAAACAACAGCTGAGGAAATAAGCTGTTAAACCAGAAGATGACCACATCCAGTCAGATAGCTGTCTCTTCTGACTGCACCACAGTGGGATGTACTTTATCCCTCTGACTGTTTTATAGGATGCCAGGGTCTGCTGGGCAGATTGTCATGGTCTTGGACAGGCAATATTTACTGACCAAGAAAAGTCTCATCCTCATTTGTGCTACAAGAAAAAGGCACCATTGCCATCAGCGATGGTCATCCTTCCATCTGCCTCATGCCACCACGATAGGTGGCCTCATTCCATCTGCGCCTTCAGCCATTACGTTCCTGAGCAGAGGTCTTATGATGCAGTTGTCCGATGTCAGGGCAGGCAAAACCACAGGAACCAAAGACACAGACTAAAGCCGAGGATTTTGTGTACAAACCTTTTATGTCACCTGGAAATTTAACAGCGTTACTCCCGAGATTTGGAATCCACTTCAGGAAGGACCTTTTGCAGTTTTTATTCATTTCCCATAAGGTTGCATCTCAAAAAGGCTCAACTAGAATTTGAGAACACAAGAGTGAGACTCTTTCCAACAGGGAATACTTCTCTTGAAGAAAAAGAAAGCAAATTCCAGTAGGTTTCATGTGAAGTGTCCCCTGTACCACACTCCTTCCTTTCCCTTGGAGGTCTCTGGTGCTCGCTTGAAAGCCTTCAAATTCTTTCCATTGCCATAGCAGCAGATAAAAGAGGGAGGGTGGGGAGAGAGCTCCAAAATATTTTTTCTTTTATTTTTAAGCTTATAGATTTGTTACTGATCATCAGTGCTCCATACTGCTTCACAAAAGAGGAATGTAACCAGCCAGTTACACCCTTTTGTATTCTCCTGAGACGAAGGCAACTGTAAGGCAGTTGCCAAGTTATGGAACGTGTCCGCAGAGCGGTGGAATCTCCCTCTGCTGCATCTTAAGTACAAAACGGATAATTAGAGGGATCTCCTGATACTTGGCAACCAAATGGACTCTCACTGGCATCGTGCCTTTAATATGAGATAGAAGTGCTTCATGTAGACTTTTATTTGGCATTAATGAAAACCGAATCTACTAACATAATGCAAAAAAATCTGACCCACTACTTTATAAAATACATAAGTAGCTTATTTATCAAATTAGGTGCGAGTGGTTTTTTACTTGGGATTTTGTAATACTGTATTAATGAACTTGTTTTCAGTCATGACCTACACAAGATGCTGGCTGCATGACATTAATGGGGCAGTAATACTGATGACGAGGCAAAGGAGTACCACTGTTGCGTGACAGCGAGTGCAGCAAAGGCAGCAGCACTGGAGGAAAGGCACAGATTTGAGCTGACAGTGATGAAGTGTCCTGTCAGAGGCAACATCATTATGCCAATCAGTTTCTAAAAGGCACCCTCTGAAATTTTGTGTTGCTCAGCCATCCCCTTAAGTTTCTTCTTGTACCTATTCACCAAGTTTACTCTCCCTGTAACGCTGAAGTTAGTAAGATGCTGTATGTTAAACACTTCTGGTATTTAACAATTTGTAAAGCATGCTGATAGAATAACGCATGGTGTAGCAATCAAAGTGTTTTGAATAACATATAACACAGAGTACTAAGTGCTTTATTCATATTGTGTTTATATTTAGTTCTTAGCAGAAATATGCTTTTAGTCATAGTGCACATAGTACACTTCTGCTTGCATCATGGAGCCGTCTTCATGCACACAGGCTGGACTTTCAGATGCTGCTGTATAGATAGGTAGACTTCCCAGCTAAGAGCTGAGGAATGTTGTAGGGTCAGTCCCGTGAAGGAGTTTGAGAAGGCAGGGTGAATTTTAAAGGACGATTAGCGGGGAAACCTTACAGGCACACTCATGCAAGCTGAGCTCCGAAAAAGAGTTTGCTACTTTTTTAATAACTTTGTTTCGAGCATTTTGAGGACTTGTCTAACTCATTGACAATTTGTCTACCCTGCATAGTGGTTTCAAGTAGCCCCATGAGGAGCCCATGTTCATTGCACAGTAGCAAAGCTACTTGCAGCAAGATACAGGTGCACTGTGAGTGCCTCATCTCCGTTGCAAGCTTTGGGGTTCTCCAGGCTGGGGTTTATGTGTCAACTGAGCTGCAAAGGTCAGTTTGGGGACTGGTAATGTGAGGGGCCAGGTCTACAGAGAGAAGCCCCCATTGCCAGACATTAACCAGAGCCTCTTTGGCAAGTAGGAGTTGGGAAGGTGACTTATGACTGGCAATACCTAGGCATGGGAGAAAAAGTAGAGGGGATTTTGCTGAAATGTCATGACAAAGGAATTTTTTCCCCCAGTGCCAGAATAGCAGATAGGATTCGGTGCTCACATATTAAGGGAATGAGCAGCTTATGCACAGATCTGTGGTGATCCACCCTGGATGTCTGTTAGAAGATCTGTATTCACTGCTGTTAGCAAGGAAACACAAAAACAGGCTAGTGCTCCTTTTCCTGTGTGCTGCCCAGCGATGGTGGGTGTTGCTGTCCAAGAGGCTAAGCACCCTGAAAAAAATAAGGGATACTCTACACAAAGTGGCACACCTTCAACAGCAACAGGTACACTGATATGCAGTAGGGCACAAGACTGCCAAACATGCAACAGAAATGCATGAAGGGAGTCAAACTCCCTTTCACTAAGATGCTTTGGAAAATTCCAGCCAGAAACGATAAAAGTGAATAATATCACTGGATGTTTCCTTAGCTGTTCTCTTCAAACCCTGTCATTTATGCTCACATTAGATTTTTCATTTTAGCTGTACAAGCTAAATGCTGAAAAATATTTTGAGTGGTAAGAACACTTACTTATTTTAAAGTAACCATTTAGATCTTTTCTACAGAAGCTCAATTCACACATCGCAGTACTGTTTACATTAGGCTAAAAGTGTCATTTAATGAGAGTTTACGCAGAAACACCACACTGGACTGTTTATTGATGCAGCTCTAATCTCACAATACAACAAATACATTAGGAAGAAGAACTACATTTGATGTTTTGAGTATTATTTTTACAAGGACTATGTAAAGATATAAATTTATTACTTATAGCCCGGATAATCAGCGTTTATTTAAACATGAAATGCATGCTACATAGAAAAGCTGGTTTTAAACCAGACTTTCAAAAATGAAGAGTGATTGTTTATTAAGGGAAATACTAGAACGCACTGCTGTCTGGAATTTGCCAGATCCCATACCATTAGCACACCGTGATTACATTTAAGGGATTCCACCTTAGGCTTTTGTTCATCATGCAGACGGTGAGACTTATTTTCTGCAGGGATACAAAAAAACCAGAAAGGAAATGCGGCAGGTAGTGAGCATGGCTGAGAGGGACTAATGCTATTCAGTACACTTTACAGCCTAATTAGAGGAAAAATTGTGTGCTTTTTATGAAGAGAGAGACACGATAAGGAAAGAGGAACACATGAAGGGGATATCAAAGCACTAACAGCTTTTTTCCTACCAGAATTAAATGCTAACCCCAAGGTGCACTGGTAAAGCTGTACTTACATAGCAAATCGATATAAATGGTAGACCCCTTTAGGTGGCTTTAGATTTTTATATATTAATGTAGTTTTTAAGGAGCAAGCTAACTTGCTAATGAAGAGCTATGTTACTAAGAAACCCCACGTCCAAATTAGTAAGTAGAGGCTAGTCAACTGAATCTTACCACACTAATTTGCAGTCGAACCATGCTGATTCATATTAATAATTATGCAAACCATTATGAATGACTGAACTCTGAATTCATAAACAAGTAATTGCAGAAAAGCAATCATACCACTGCACACAGAATATTTGTTCATTTTGTGAGTCAGATTTAATTTCCTTTTAATTGTTTTTAGTAATGCATTATGTGTGAAATAGTACTGTGTGAAAAAATGCAATAAACCTTACTTCAGGGTCAGCCATAATTTTCTCATAAAAAGAGCAGACAGCAATGTTTTTATATCAGTTTTAAAGAGCATAGAGTTTAGAAAGTTTCAAGAGCAGTTCAACGAGAATCAGCCACACAATAACTGCTACTGTCTAGTAAAGTATGTAAACTTTACCAAATTCCAGTGCTGAAATAACGGAGCATATCTCTCAAGGATATTTAGAATAGGAAAGGACTGCAGTATCTCAACATGAAGCAGGTATTGCTAAGATCTGCTTTCTGATGTTGCCTCCAGGTAACAGCACTTTAATGTAAGATTTCCAGGATATTAAAAATGCTGCAGAAAACAGAAATGATTTATCAGTCATGACGGGTAACCAGCATTTGCAAAGTGAAGATGCTGGCAAGCAATACCTAGTGTAAACCATGACCCACATCCCACTGAAGTCAGCAGGTCTCTGACGTAGGCCCAGTGAGGTTTTGGACTGGGCCCAGTGGGATCAGTATTGTCCTCTATGAGGTCTGGATTCAGTGGCCATTTTTCTTGAGCAAGAACTGCAGGATTAGTTGCACTGCACTATGTTTTGCCATAGCAGCTACAGAAAAAAGGGGTTTGTAAACCACAGGTTTTAAACTGGTTGTCTCCCAAACAAAAGACATTGTGGGTTTGGTCATAGTGCTGTTAAAGGTAGCAAAAAAGCACAGGCTTCCTTTCTATGATTTACTTATCAAAAAGTACAAAAGAAATGTCAGCTTATAAATTAGTGAATGCTATAATTATTTTGTAAATCTGCCCAGTGAAGTAAAGCACAGATTCATTGTCCATAAGACTATTGATTTCACTAATTATGCAGTGAGTCCTAGATTAATGAATTCAACAGGAATGACTAAAATGCATGGACAAACAGGTGTTCAGTGAGTAGAACTATAAAGCAAGGAGCTAAATAGCTTTCTTGCTATAACCATGCTGTTGGTTCAACATTTGCTTGATTGTTCCGCAGTTCTAAGTGAATTTCAAGAAACTGCAAACCAGGGAACACTTTGTGTTCTTTGTGATGAAGAACAATGCTTTTAGGTGGTGCTTTATAGGATTTTTACACAAATTAGGCTGTTTTTTCACCTACATAAACAAGCTGTCTTTCGAAATTATTGGTCAGATGATATTTAGCAGGAAATGCTCAGTGGTTTTATTTATATTGTCTTTCAATTTACACTTAATGAATACTGGTCCAGCTATGCAAGGTATATCTGGAAATACTCTGTATCTTTTACTGGAATCACAGTATCTTTGTAATTAAGAGTCTTAAAATCATCTGTATATTGTCCCCAAAACAACGCATCTTCTCTTTTCCTAGCAAGATGGGACATTTTTTCTTGCATGCACTTGTGCTGGAGAGAAGACTTTTGCTAATCTGCAAAGTGTGTTTGAGAAGTAATGTCAGAATGACCTGGAAATTAAAATTGCATTGCATCCCAACCCACTGTAGTACTTTCTTCTCCCTGCTCCTGGGAAGTGGAATTCCCTGCTCTTCACAGGCACTCCTGGCATAATTGTATTACACTTGAGCCCATGTCAGCTAACCAGCTGCTTCAGTTTCATCTGTGTTTGTCCTTCTGGTTTGGTTCACAGTGTTTTTAGTCACAGCAGCTTTCTTTGTACTGACTAGATAATGGCAAACCCAAGAAGGAAGGGGGTATACTGCAGCAAAAGCACATCAGCATTTGGGTAGCTTTTTCCATCACGTGCCAAAAGCACCAATGAGGAACTCGGCTTCCATAAACTGCCAAAGTCACTGCAGGGATGCAGGGAGTTGAATTTGGTTTTGTTATCGTTTTCCTAAAAGCTTTGAGTAGCAAAAAAACACTGACAGACGCAGCGTCCTCAAAATCTGTAGTTAATCTACATCTGTAGTTAGTCTGCAGAGGGATTTTTCAAAGGCATCGTCACAAGGAATGGGTGCCCACCTGCCCTTCGAGCCTTTGAAAATTCCCCTCCTTGTCCTGGTCTCACAGCAGAGAGCAGTCACCGGGAGCGCAGGCGAGGCAGCAGCAAGTGCCTGCTGCTTAGGGACAAAGTTTAAATTCCCTTAACTGGATCCTGCGCGACAGCACGGTGGTTCCGGCATGCAGGTGCACTCTGGTAATTTGATAAACTCACCTGCAGGGAGGGATTATTCCCGTAGTTTAATGAGCCGTCAGGTCGGTGTTCCCAGTGCATAAGGTGTGCCCACAGGCCTGTCCGCAGTGGCACCGGTTATCTCTGCTGTCATCAGGCTCATGGAAGCAGCAAGAAAAGGAATGGAAGTAATTAAAAACATATTACAATCCTCATATTAAAATGAAAACCGCCATTTTGCAGGCTGTAATAATGAGATTTGCTTTCACTTTGGAGGAATGAGAAAATCAATCATTTTTTAAAAATTATTTTCTGGATTTTTTTTGCTATGTTGGATACTTTCATATCCCTGCTTTCAGTTTCTCTTTCCACCACTGATTTTTTTTTTTTTTTTTTGGG
>Ga0065711_1001624_pt1 | contig 65856 bp, 40 predicted proteins | sample Hoacrofraction12_FD_59098 | JGI IMG/M metagenome (GOLD analysis project Ga0065711, IMG submission 59098) | Hoatzin crop microbial communities from Cojedes, Venezuela - Epithelial fraction 12 v2 (version 2) | ecosystem: Host-associated > Birds > Digestive system > Esophagus > Crop | place... | reverse complement strand
TTTTTTTTTTTTTTTTTTTTTTTTTTTTGTTCTGCTTTGAGATACATTTACATGGCCAGAGTGCTGGCAGACAGAGTAATTGCAAGTCATGAACCCTTAATTGTTGTATGATAAATACATCTGTGAGCTGACCAAATGCTGTTGTGTATTTGCAGGTTAAAGACATCGGCATTGCTTGGGAACTGACTTATTTAGAGTTGCAGAGGATGGTGCAAGAGCCAGGTGTAGGATTCTGCTGTTGAGAGAAATAAATTGTGGTCAAATGATAGTCCTTCAAATGGCAGCAAGCCTTTGGTCTTCAGTGAAGAAAATACCTATTTTCATCTCAGATTAATTGGGGAAGGAAGAAAATATGGAGCACTGGGGGAAATGGATAATGTGTCACAGCAGACTGAAAGATAAAATAACTTAAGAGAAATCTGTACAGCTCTGAGCAGACGCTTGTGGGAGGAGGAATGCTAGGAGGAGGTACATAATTAAGTTAAAACATAACAATGTGGATGGCTGTAAGGGAGGGGGAAGGCATGAATCTCTATGTTTGTAGATGCAGCAGCAGTGCCTGTGTGTATTTGTTCTCTGACTACTTGCTTTTATGTTACAGGGGTTGGCTCAAATAAACAGAAGTTTAGTATCTTTTCTACTTCCTGCAGCAGTTGGATGTTCTCTGCAGATCTCGCTGTCTGACTGTGTTCTTCAGCTTACCTCTTTAGTGATGATCTCATATGTCTGGTAACTGCCCGCTAGCCTGATATTCACTAGGAGAAGAGGTCCTTATGGCATGTCTTGGATCGTATCAGAATTTACCCAGGGAAAGGAAACCAACTGTATCTCCAGTTTGGAGCTGATGCTCAGTGTTGTGCAGGTTGGGGGCTTGCCTGGACCTACTGGTGTGTGAAAATGACAGGTTGCCCTGTCATTGCTGGAATTCATCATCTGATAGCTGGCTGATCAAGAGGAAGCTGCCTTTGCTAGAGTGGACTCTTCTATGTTACCATGATAATTCCACGTTGGGAATCTTAGAGCAGCCTGAGCTTCCATTAGTCCTTGCTGTACTTTGAGATAGGTAAATATTGTGGCTTTTTTGTGTGTTTGCTCTATAAACAGTGTGCTCAGATACAGGGCTGTATTGGAAGTTCCCAAAAGCATTCCCGTATGCTAAAACTGTCAGCTATTACTGTTTTTCAAAACTCCACATGCTTGTAACTTTTCATATAGTGAAAAGAAAAAAAAGACAAAGCAAAGACAGTCTGCTGTTTTTAAAGGCTACTGATTGTTTTCAGAAGCCGTAGTTCAATACCTAGCTGGGGATGCCAAGTCAAGTCCTTGAACCTGACTTCTCCAGATGCTCTAAGCAGGCAGAACTCAGCTAGACTTAAATAGAAGGTGTGGGAGTCTGTCTGCAGCACCTCTTATCTGAGGCAGCTTCTGAAAATGTATTTCTAAGGCAGGAAGCTAATCCCTTTCCCGATCTGGTGAATTACTGAATGTACCTGATTTGCACTTAACTTCAAGTTTGAGCCTGTCTGTACAAGTGTGATTAAAATTCTTCTGAGTAAGGATTTTTTTAGCATCTTTAAGATGAACCTTTTTGAGGAGAAATGGAAGAAGATGACAGCATAAGTTAATCAAGAAAACACTTCTAGCTGTGTTCTGGCTGCTGGGGTGAAACTCATTATGATGCCTTGAGCAGCGCATTTATTAGACAAGAGCAAACCCATGTGTGCTCCACTGATGTAAGCCAATACTTGGATCTTTGTTTCAGGCAGTGCATTTGAGTGGCAAAACCAGAAGATTTGCTGAAAGGGTGGCAGGCAGTCACCTAGAAGCGTATGGTGTTCAGCTTATACGCCAAATGTAAAACTGATTTTGAGGTGGCATCTGTGAAAGGAAATTTACTGGTAATACGCAGGGTAAACCTACTTCCTTGATATGCCTCTAAAAAAACACCCAAAAAAACTTTGGGTGTAATACTTTCCTTCTTGGACTCACAGATCTGTAACCACATGAGTCAGAGTACTGCTAGATGGGAGGAGAGTTAAGACTAAATCTGGTCCAAAAAAAAAAACACAAGTCATGCATGGTGGGAAAATAGCTTGCTCGTGGGGCAGTTTCTCATTCCACTTGAAATTTTCTTTTCCTGATCTCAGACCCAGTTCTGCACAACCTGATAGAGAGTGAAAGCTCAAGGTAAAGGCATATTGTCTCTGATAACAGGCAGATGGACATGTTCAGTCTTGAGGCAGAGTTCTGTTCTCGGCTCTGAAAATAAATTCTTGTGTGACTAACTTCTTACACCTTTCTCCATCTGTAGAAAGGTGAGGCTGTTGGTCTCTGTTAATGTCATTAATGGACATTTGAAGTAACACTAGAAAAGGTTAACCATAAAGTAGGGAAGTATTTTTCCTAACAATAATTTAAAACTCTGTCAGGGTGTTACAGCAATGTCTTCCTGAGCCCTTTGAAATACCTGCCTTCTCTCCAGAAGTGGTGTGCCAGGAGCTTTAGCTGCTCCTGCAGCATCAGTGCCCAGTGCTGCTGGTTGCTTAGGTCTGCTCTGTGTAGAGGTTGGGACTGATACAGCTGCCTTTGGCTGCTGGCAGAGATCAGATACTGGGTCTGAGGGGTTGGGGTATTCTCAGGAAGCACTGGGAGAGGAGAGGCTGCACTAGATGGGCTGGTAGCACTGATATTCTTGAGCACAGTCTTTCAGAGCAGGGATGGGTAAAGCAGCCCTGTAAAGGACTGAGCCCAGGGTTTTGTCCCTAGTGACTTTAAACACTCAGATGGTCTGGTCAGGCCTGGAGGTGGTCAGACTGCAAGCAGTCAGTTCTGAAAAGCTCAAAAAAGCTGTTTGTCATTTATCCATGATCCTTCTAAAGCATGCATCACGCTTATTTTTGAGTGACCTCAGATGGAGTTTAGTCATGAGTATTGGATGCCTTGCTTAGGCCTGACTACTACAAATATTGGGGCGGCTGTGGAGGGAGGACTGAGACAATATTTTGATGCTTACTGAGGAGCAGGCAAGAGTATACATCAAGACATTGTGGCTGGCAACTGAGAGCACAATTTAATGTTAGATATTTAAACAATTATTCCAGGTGACTCGTTGATACTTTGTACCAAAGTCCAGCTTTTTGCTTTCACTGTCCTATTAGTGAATAATAACAACTGAATATAAAGTGACTCTGATTTTTCTTAAGCTGTCTTGTATAGATGGGGAGACAGGACAATTCAGTTGCTGACAGTTGCTTCCTGCGTGACCTTCGAGCCTCTCACAGCTCCTAGGCTGGTGCTGACTCTCATAGATAACTGTGTTTTTCTTCCCTTTAAGACACAGTACGGGAAGAATGAGCCCTGAGTCTGAAAACTAACAGTGTCTCTGATTGTTCTCTGCTGTGGTAGATGCTCTGAAAAGTTTGGCAGACCCAGCCATGGCCAAATGGAAGTGAGATGGTGTTTCAGTCCCTGGTCAGTAGCTTCTTGCAGTTCAGCATAACGTGCTTTTGGAAGCATCTTGGAAGCAGACGTTATGCAAGCTCCTCAAGCTGTGTCGTGCTGACTGGAAGCAAACTCGCCAGCTTCTGCCACTTTTCCGCAAGTCTTGTGACTTGTGTGGCTTTTCTTAGAGCCATGGACACAGCAATTAAGCTAACAGAAGAGCAGTATAGCTTTTGTATTGAGAACATCCATTTCTAACATGGATGTTTGAGGCTACTTTTTTTTCTTTAAAAGATGCAATTTCCCTAAGTGCTCTTGGAGACAAGTCTAAAGAATCCCAAAATTCTAAGACCTGCATTGTCAGCTCCTTCCTTCCTAAAAATCAGGACTTAGTCCCAAAACTATAAGCTCTGCTAAAACTGTTGCAGTCACAATGAACAAGAAATTGTACAAAATGAGGTTTGGAATAAACCCAGTTCCTTGCTTGTGACTGAAATGGGAATTGAACTTGAGTCTCTTGGGGTGAAAATACTATTTTAATAATATATTGCCTCACAGTCCCCTTCCTGTTTCTTATGGCTTTCGGTTGCATTGTTGCAGCTGTGTTGAAGAGTTAATGCTACCATAACCAACATGAGAATTGGTGGGATCCTGTCTGACTGTGCTAGGGCTGTCATTTTGTGGCTGTGAGACAGCCTTGATGTAAGTGTGGCCAATGCAATATATGGGATGCCTGAGAGAGGACATAGCTGCTATTAAACTGATACTGCTGTGGATTTTGGCTGAAGAGCCAGGGTAGTGTTACTGTAAAGCTGAGCATAAACTGCAGCTGTATTTCAGAGTAGTTTTTCAGCTACATTTAGACCATTTCTCAAAGCATCAATAGGCAGAAGTCTACAGAGATGCTGAGTAGTCAGTTCTCAACATCTGCAAATGTTTTTACGGCAGAGCTAACTTACCCTGGAGAACACTAGGAAAAACTATTATTTCTGCTTTTTTTTGAGAATGGAGATCCAGGGACGGGGGTGGCTGTGCTGAATTTCTTAGAACATGGAAGGAGGTACCTAAAGGCAAAAATCTTTAAGTCTTTATTCAGTTCCTCCTCTTTGCCTGCCTGCCACTCTTGCATGTGTAAAGGCAGAGTAAGTTATGTAGTATCTGGCTTAGGGCTCTGACAACAAATTAACAGGCTGTTTCAGCTGTGAGAGCTCTTCCTCATCCAAGTAACTATAAACCTCTACAAGCAGGGGCTTACAATGAAAATAACTGTCCATTTGCCACCTGCCTGCCAGCACAGGAAGAATTCTCTGTCAGCAGGGGAATACACCTAATGACCTGTTAGTTCAGAATTAAGCCAATAAAAAACAAAGCTCTAACCCTCACAGTTTTTATGCTGATATTTAATTCCACTGAGTTGCGTATGATTTACACTGAACTTGCACTGCTCTGGGTCAGGAGGGGCCCCTTGATTCTAATACATGTTAGGTTTTCTCTCTGGCTGCTGTGATCTCTTGAGTAATCTCTGGCTATTTCTTAAGCTGATTGTGCTTTTACTTTTAATAGAAGCTCCTCTATGAATAGCTGGGAATTGCCCGGGTGTGGTGGTGGCCTTGAGAGGAGATCTGTCACAGTGGGGTTACAGCTAGAGGTAAGGAGGGGACTGGCACGTACCAAAATACGGAATAGCCTCAGGGGTTGGTGCATGACATGTCACACAGCAGAGCTGATGCTGCAGCTCCAGTGCCGAAACTTGAGTCACCTCTCCTACATTGGTGCAGCTCTCGGCAGAGTATATTATAGCAATATACTTCTTCCCTCTGGGCTGTGCTGCTTTGATTTGATGTTCCTGTTCCTAGGCTTTGCTCTCTGTTTATGCCTGTTCATGCAAGATGTGTTTGTTATTCCAAGCCTGCAAACTACCTGGCACCCCAAACTCATCTTAGAGAAGGAGGTCCATTTCCTGAATTAATTTGTGTAGGCTATTGAAAGAATGATATTTAAAGAATACTTAATGCAAAAGAACAAGTGAGTCACTGCATTAGCACTTGATATTTTGCTGTTTTCTGTATGGACAAAGTTGAACTCGAACCGGACACCTGGGCAGGCAAAAGAAAATGTTGTTAGAAATCAATGTATTGGTTTGAAGGAGTAGGGGGAGGGTATAGGGGAAGGAATTTAAATAAACCCTGTACTTGTGGAAAATAGGGAAAGGAATGGAAGACCAGAAGACTCTGGTCTGCTTGTTCAGGTCACTGTGCCATGGTTTTGCTATAGATTCAGAGTGCACATTAATAGGCAACACCAACTTTGAGTCTGCTCTGCTTTTTGAATTTAAACCCTAAAAATTTTACATGAAGACTGGGAATCCTTTAGAAATTCTGTGGATGTGTATCTGTGTGTAATCCTGCCTTTTTGTCACCTCCTATGGTCGCTGCCCAAACTTGACCAGAGAAAAAGGTTCTGTGGGATGTGAGAAATGTGATCCTGCTGGTTGATCAAAAAGACTCTGGCAGACACCTTGGAACCATCCAGGAGGTTGAAAGCTCATCTCTTCTGGGACTATTGATCCAACTTTCATTCTGGTATAGTCTGAAATCGAGATGTCTTGTGTAGTTTTTGAAGTAGAGTTTAATGCCTCTGACTTTGCTCTGCACTAGAGGTGTTTGCAGTCAGTCTGCTGGTTTTCAAGGGCTTAAGAAGCAGTGCCTCTGCGCCATGTTTCCAGCCAGGGTGATCCTAATTATATCTGAAGCTGCAGAGGTGCAGTGCATAGCAAGGAGCTTGGCACTGTTCCTGCATACTTCTCCAAGCAGAGCTGAGATGTAAACTGGCTTCTTAAATTCCCTCTGCATGACAACCATGCACCTTGGACAGTTTGGTCAGGATGCCCGGGTGCGGCAGAACTTCTGTTGCCCCGCAGAACCTGGTCCATCCTGTCCGGCCTGTTGGAAGGGAAGCAGCCTACCTCCCCATCCACAGCACACTCTGTGTGTTATTGCGGACCCAAGATAAATTATTGGGGTACATGCACGCAATTTTATAAACCTGCCACCCGTGTCTGGCCACGTAATAGCACATCATGGCTTGAGATACCACGCCTGCTTTCCTCATACAGCTTCCATTTGGGTTTGTATGAGTGGGCTCATCAAAGCGATTTTTGCCTTTTCCAATGCACTCTTTCAGTTGTCTGTACCCTTTATGGCATTCAGGCTCTGGGGAGACTGTTTCCTTTTCTAGCACACAGTGCTGTCTGGGAGTGGAGGAAGTGTCATACTGCAGTGATGAAATGTGCCTTGAGCTACGTTTGTTCTTCTCTTAGGTCTGGCAGCAAATACCAGGCCTCCAGAGTTGAGGGGGGGGGTGTTGCAGGAAATCTAAGATGATACTTACCATGAGCGTTGGGTAACTTTGAGTCTGCCATTGTACCTGGTTTTCTTCTCTGAAGGAGAGAATGGCAAAAAGGGGGATAAACCCTTTTTTATACAGAGCCTCCGTGTGACAAACAGCTTGAATATTAGTTACTGCTGCACAGTCTAGTGGTGTCCCTGAACACAGGAGAGCCTTTACTGGTGGACAGCCTTTAGTGTAGACTCAGCTGCAGGCTGAGTCCAGAGAGCTAGGACAGATTAAGACACTGGCAGTGGGAAATAGCAGGGTCAGTCTGTTGCTCATCAGTCTTACCATACATTAATCTTAGTGTGTTACTGTGGCTGTGCTTTCCCATCAGTCATTCCTGTCCCAGAGTTTTAGTGTATAGCTCGTCCTTTTGTTTTCTCTCAGCTCAAGATGTGGGTGCTGTACGGGTCATATTTTTTCAGAGCTGCAACCGCTCTGTTATGGCAAAGCCAGAATTTGTCAGTAGATTTGTTTGTGCCAAAGCAGAGCAGCGTTACTGCAGTATTATGACAGATCACCGCAGCTTGAAAAAGAGACAAGCAAAGATGCTGGGTCATAGGTTTCCCTTTATGGCTATGAAAACCTGTGTTTCTTCACTACTGCCATCAGGACTGGCCTAATTTGATGCTCTAGGGTGTTATTGATGCCTGGTACTGTCCTCTTTGAGACTGTCTGGAAGTTGCAGGGAGATTCTGGAGATAAAATCTACATGGTATTTTTTTGCCAGGGTATATATGCTTTGGAGGCAGCAAAAGGAAAACTTGTTTTCATGCTATGGTGGTGGAAATTCAGCAAGGCAGACAGAAAGGTCTGTCTTACGGCTTTTGGAGAATACTGGACTAGCATGATGTATTTCTTATACCTGTGGCTCTGGAGGCCTCTGGGCGCAGCCAGTGCTGTGGTTGCTTTTCCCCTGAATCCTAGTATTGCTACCCAGCTCTGGTGTTGTGCTTGTTTTTTGTTTTGTTTTTTTTTTAAGAGTGAAACCACCCCTGTTTTCTTTCTCCTGGGATTGTAATTCTGAAAATCAAAACTGCGTTTTCCCCAAACAAGTAATCCTTACTGCCACATCCATTCAGGATACACCAGGCTGTGTATTCCCTTGAGTTCCTGATACTGTTATGTAGAATCAGTGCTGTGTTACTCTTCACCTTGAATATCCCAAGGCAGCAAGCAAGATCCAGGACTTCACTTTCTGTTACCCAAAACATCCTGGAGAAAGCTGCACAGCAGCAGTGCTGCAATTTTCTACTCTATCAAGACTCTTCCCTTCCCCAGTGCTGCAGCCTAAAGTCAACGTGGCATTTGCTGTAATGGGCAGTGACTTTTTGAGATCAGGCAATACACTGTAGGCTATACTACTCAGTAAATAATCCTCCACAGTAAAATGCAGGGTTCCAAACAAGAAAATCCCCTTGCAGTTTTTACCTGCAAAAATACGAAGAGGAAATTGGCTCACAAGTGCGTTTGAGGTATTGCAGTGCCCTCTTTTTCTTTCCCATCTGTGTTCTACGTCCTCACATATTCTGGGCTAACCCATCTGCAGGAAGACAGCAGGGAGGGACCTGACAGATAAGTCAACCCTCAAAATGGAGGAGGGGAAGGATATTCCTGGTGAATTCTCTCACAGCAGAAATGAACTGAAGCAAACGACATCTCGGATGAGATGGCTGGTTTTGAATGCCAGGAGTACCTCTTGTTTCTCCAGTAGACTCTTGACCTATAGCTGTAGACACTTGTTTAAAATCTCATCCTCAGCAGCCTGGGGTTGATGCACAGCATTGAGGAGCTATGTGGACATCAAACTGATTTGTTTCTATGGAAACAAGTGATTTTACCATGTTGCAGGGAAGTAGGAGGGGAATTATCCCCCTGGGCCTGGTTCTGAATCTTGGATTGGATTGGTTGCTGCACTGCAGTTGTGGAGCAGCAGCCCATGAAGGGATTATCTATCTAGTCAGTGATCACAACTACGGAGAGAAGCACGTGGATCCAATCTGCTCCCATTGCAGGCTTCCTCAGCAGGGATGACACAAGGCACTGTCATCGTGTGCCAGGATTCCCAGGGTCACAGCCCTCCATGGCACTTACAAGCAAAGAATTTAACCTTGGTCACTCGTAGCCGGAAAGGAGGCCTGCCTTACAGCACAGGCAGCTGAGACTCGGTATCCTGCTCAGACTTTTCAGTTAGGATGGCTAAGGTGATGAACTGGGCTGGTACTTTGGCACGCCTTATAGGCAAGAGCTGAGAACTGTTTGTGGTATCTGCAAGGACTAGGGGAAGCTGAAATCTTTGAGACAGGCTTCAAATGTTTCTTGCTGATGAAATTTATGGTATGTCCTGTTATATTTGGTATACTGCTTTCAGAAAGTCCCAGGACCTGAAGTCTTGTGATTGGGGGTGATGATTTAGAAAATTTTTTTCTAAAATGGAAGTTAATATCATAAAACCAGTGAAGGAATCAAAGCATGAGTATAAGCCTCCATCAACAGGTTCAAATAAGAACCGTACTTACTAAAATGCATATATTCCTAGTATTCTGTAGTACTGAGTCTGTTTGAATAGATCCTGTGCCTCTGTGCAAGATCCTAGTGCTGATCCTTCAAAAGGGGCTGATCAACACCTGTGTATTCCAGACTCCCATTTCCTAAAGGTACTTGCCTCTCTAGGCTCCAGCAATGACTCTGAGAGGGAAAGCTTAGATTTCTAGGTAGAAGGAAAGCAGACCATGGAAAACTGTCAAAAACGGCAAAGCCTCTGTGTGTGTGTTTGAGCATCTTTCCAAGCTATTCCCTTGTCTGTTCTCTTCTTCCCCTCCCTAATTCCTCTCTAATAGAGAAAAATTCTATTTGCTTGGCTTCTGTCTCCCCTAACTGTATATAGGGACTTTAGTACTTTTTATGTAAACTGAGGGGATGGAGTGCAGATTTACCAGAAATTCTTGCTTCATGCTTTGTAACGCAGCCAGTGAGTTGATTGGATGTGGTAACCCTTGGATATGGGTTTTCAAGGGTGCATCAGAAGAATGTAGCAACATCTCTGGCTTACTTTGAGGTCATCTAACAATATATACATAGTGCACCTCAAAAGTCAGGCCAGATCCTGCTGTAAGGTCTACCAGGCATAAAGCTAGGGTATACTGTCTTCCTTGGAATTACTGTAGACATACAGCAGCAGAAATCCCTGGGGCAAGCTCTTGGCTGTACGAGTTTTCTCTGCGGGCTGGCAGGCCCCCAGGCCATTGAATAGAAGTGTAGTACCTAAAGTGTAAGAATGCTTGTGACCTCCTTGGATGTTTCTTGCCCTGTGGAAGCAGTACGGCCATGAAGCTCTGTAGTTCTGTGTCAGATTAATTTGTGCACGGAGGCTCTAGTGCAGCCATGACTTGGCATAATGCATACAACTGTCTTCCAGATTTTGATGTACCCTGAAGCTAGTGGAGTGTGAAACCGAAAAATCAGCCCAAAGGATTCAAATAAAAATAAACAATAGAGAGACTCTTTATCTTACCCAACTGCTTCGAGACCTGCGTAGCGGCATGTGCAGGAGGAGGGATGAGTGAGCTGTAGAGAGGAGAGATAGGCAGTGACTGCAGTGACTCCAGGGAAGCAGTCTGTGCAGTCAGAGATAAGCCAGAAAAGCAGAATTTAGTGCACTCTGGAAGCAATTTAGTGCATTCTGGGAGAGGTAGGGGAGAGAGCTGTTTCTAAGCAAGCGTTCCTGTAAAAATTGGTATGCACTTTCCTTTTTGCTTTAGCAGTGTTTATAAGGTGTTGCAGGCTGAAGTGTCAGTGATGCAAGAGAACATTGCACAGGGCCTGTCCCCTCTCTAGTTGTCTGAGCTCCCTCAGCCCACACTTGCCTTGACAAATTTGTTCTGAGTGAGGGAAACACATTTTTGATGTTCAAGACACGTGCGTCCTCCCAGAGACCTACAAGAGCACATAATTATGACAACATGTTTCAGTAACAAAAGGCTATATCCTGCTCTGTAGGAAAGAGAAGACCTATGCTCCACCTAAAATTGCCAAGAAGGTGACACAGGGAACAGTACTGGAGACTGTCACCTCTGTGTCTCTAGATCAGTGGCCAAGTAATTGTGCTGCGTCCCATGATAAGACAAGTCTTATGGCTGAGATGGAAGCTCATTCAGCTGCTGTCTCTCCATGGCACATAATTTAGTCCCAAACATCAGTGAAACAAACCCCACCATTATGCTTGTTCACGAGGAGCTGGATTTGACTCGCCAGACTTACTGTATGTAGGCTTTCAAACAGCCAGTTTTCTATGGAGGTGGATTGTCTTGGAAGGGCAGGTTCCTGAGAGGTTTCCTCTCTTTTTGGCAAAGCCTGTGATGTGGAGTCGTCATGGCTTTTGAAATGTTGCCTTTTGCAGTAAATGTAGTTTTCTTGTGTGGCTTTATTTACTTCATATATGTTAACTCTACAAATACACTACTTTTTTTCTTATTCTTCGAATAAAGTGAGAGCACAGCATGGGAAAAAGATGTTGGAAAGCTCCAGAACACCGCATGTCCTCGTCAGTTGTCAAAGGGGCAGAGGTAGCAAAACAGAAAGGTTGTTCTTGTGGTGAGAATTAGAATGTCAATTCTGGAAGCAGTATGTGTGTGTGAACATGTAATGCAACCTGTTTCTACACTTTTTTTTTTACAGTGAATTAGCATAGTTGCTGTCCTTTTGTGTTTGAAGACCACAGTGTCTCAGTCTCTGCATAAAATCTTAATAAAGTCATCTCAGACAGAAGACCCCTCTCGCTTTCTGGGGACCTGTACTGGTATCAACTGCAATGCTGTGCAAGGGAATAGAAGAACTCCAGGTGCAAACTTCACAGGTTACTTTCTGGTTCGTTACCTATCCCCTCTGACTCTTGTTTGCATACTGTTGAGTAGTATGTTATAAATGGGTCCAGCTTATTCTAGCATTTGTGCTTTGCCCTGCTCGGACAGCACCTGTGAAGTTTATAAGAGAGTCTCCGGGAACTCACCTTATGTACAGCAAACTCCCAAACTTGAAAAGGGGTCTGCTTGTCCCCCCCCTTGGTTACTCATCTGGAGAGCTGTATGAGGAGAAACGGCTAGGTGCTGGAGATGCTGTGTCAGTGCTAGAACTACTTAACAAAGCAATTGTAAGTGTTCCATGTCAGCACAATAGTGTCAACCTCTCTTTGCACTACTGTAAATAGGAACTCAAGGCAGTGGGAAACCTTATCTTTATTTTTTGTTTCTGGTAATATGTATATTATGATGACACTTGTGAACTATTGCCTGTCTTTATTTTTCTCAATTGTATTATTGAATAATGAATCATTGTGCACAATAATATTGCCAGTATGCTGGAATGTGGTGTACTTACAATAGATCTTTATTTCCATATGTATCCATTGTGTCACCAGTACCAATTGTACCCTAAGAAATTATATCATACCAAGTGCATATGGAATTGCTCTCTTTCACTGTGGGTCAAGGGTAGGTGCACTGTGGTGCTGTGGAGATTGGCAGATAAATAACATGTGTCCTCTGGCTTAAACTTCTGAATCTGAAAATGCTAACCTTAATGGAAAAAAAAAAAGGTGGCTACCTAGGAATGAGACTTACTATGTGATTATAAGATTGTAGGACTGGTGTCTAAGTTCACATGATGCAGCATGAAAGGAAGATGACAGCTAAGGGCAGAGAAAACCAGTTAGAATAGTGGGTTGATGGGTGCTTTTGTTCATAATGCACCTGCTTTTAAATGCTTGCTGTTCATATTGGCCTGTCTGGCTTTGTTTGAGAAGCGCTTTGGTTCAGGGAAGATAAGAGCTCGTAGAGGCCACAAAGGCAGCAGGAAAGGAAAGTCTAAATCTGTAATGCAGCCCTCTTGTTAACCCACTGGGTGGCAGAGGAAAGAACAAATTTGTCCTTGTTCTTGCCCCACGTATGAGTTATGGAACTCCTTATGAATGTACTTGCGTGTCACTTGAAGGATCAGCCCGGAAAGGTGCTCGCAAGGGCAGTTCCTGCATCAGCCTTCTACCTTCTGGTAGAACTAGATGATGTCTGCTACGAAGGAGCACCAGCCTTGAGTTAGTGTCTAAGAAGTGGAAAGCTGCTACCATTTCTGAGGTGTTTGTTTTAGCAGTCAATAAGATGAATAGTAAATATTTATAGCCTTGCAGGTATTCTGTGAATGATGTTTGCATAGGTGTAAGCCTGTGTTTTAAGGATTCGTTTGACACACGTGCTGGAGTAGGAATATGTTTGAAAACATAGCTGTTGTGCTGTGAGGCCAAGTGCTGTTCAGAGAGATTTATAAGCCGTTCTTAAAATGCAGCCTGTATGAAGATGATGTGAATGTTGCCGATCAGTGCAATGATCAGAAGAGTCGTATGTCAAAGGTACTGATACCCCTGGATTGTCTCGGGATTCTTGTACTGCATTGTGCCAGAATGAGTTGATGAAGAGCTCTTGATTGGGATGTGTCTGAATGATGAATGATCAACTGTAAGACTTTTCAGATGAAATGAAGATAGTTCTAAGCTTAAGCGGAAGTAGGTCTGAACTGTGTGACCAGATAGTAAAATCCATAGGGGCAGGAATTATATGTCTTGCTGTGTATTGGCGCAGTGCATTGTGCAGTGCAGTTCTGATTGAGTTGCTGTCCCTAGGCACCACCAAAACACAAGAAATAAATACTGGATTTAAGAAAAAAAACAACCCCAAAATAGTAATGTGAAATTGTGGAGGCTGTGTGAATCTTAATTTTCTGAAATTAATATATTCCAAACTGGGAATTAATCTCATCCCTCAATACCCTATTTGTCTGTAGATGTTTAATAAGAAATCAAATTGAAATTAAATGATCAGATGGTGATGTTCACTCTTCTGTTCTTTGGAACTACTTTTATGTTTTCATAAGCTGCTGTTTTGGCTTTTTAATTGAGGCTTTACCTTCTCTAGTGCATCCTAATCCAAAAATCTCAAAGGGCTAACAAGCAGTAAACTGCAAGGATGCTGTATTGGTATATCTAGACTAGGCCTAGATTCGTATTTCAAAGCTCTGTACGAACAGCTTTGCAAGCCTTCCAGCTTCCCAGGGGGGAGGGAGAGTAAGTGGTGGTAGGAGTGCTTGGTCTGTCTTCCATTTAGAATAACAGACGGTACTGTGGACTCGGTTCTGTTGGTGACTGCCAATAACTTTTGTTGCAACTTCAGTGAAGACTAAAATCATGCATGAAAAAAGGTTTTATTCAAAGTCAGAAATACAGATTACCAGTGGAGGAGAGAGTGCAAAACTGTTTTAATTCTAAGGTACAAAGAGTAACTTACTCATGAGGCTCAGTAAACCAGGGACAAAATCGATTTTATTGTCCTGGAGTCCTAGCTGCCAGTCCTGTGAACGGACATGTTCTTGGGTTTCACTCTGTGTGTATTTTGTATGTATCTTTCTATTCTGAAATTGAGTTCTTGCTCGGTTAAGAGGTGGGTTTGTAAAAGTGCATTTGTAGTGCCACATAAAGGATTGTACTAAGCCTTCTTGTTCAGCCATATTAAGTTTTCTAGAACATATGAGCAAAAAGAACATGTTTCTGTTAGATCTCTTTTGAAGATCTGCATTAATGCAGTCTCCTCTCATGGGTGTGTTTATAGCTGAAATTAAAGTTCTTTGTCAGTACTACATAGTGATCTTTGACAAGCCTCAGGGGGCCTCTTATCAAAGTGGTGAGCTGCAAAAGCATAGACAATGTCTATATGCAATGCAAAGATGGCCAGCAGACGTGCTTTTCCACTTGAATTTGATGGAAGGAATGCACAATGCTCTGCTCATGCTTGCAGTGGAAGAGTGTCTATTGAGAAGCAGTTGCAGTTTGAGCCAATATGTAGGGATGCCATTATTGTGTTACCTTCCTTTGCTGTTAGGACTGAATGTCATGGCTACAAGATCATAGGCAGGTTACCGGCAGATGCTATATTGCTGGAATTAAATGCCACTGTTATGGGAAGTCTAAGCCTTGGAGCACAAACCTACAACAGTAAGCTAACCACTTCTAGCAAAGCACGAAGGGACAGACTTGGTCATGCAATCGCTTTTCTCTTGTGTTTATCAGGTTTGAAAGCGTTTATCCTAACAAAGCAGGTGAACCAGGCACAATGGTCTCATAATGTTCGCAATGATGCTGGAAGACTAGTTCCTCCTTCAAAGATCTAGCTATCTCTTTTAACGAGAAAACATGAGATCAAGATCAAGTGTTTGACTGAAGGAGTAAACAAGTGGTCTTTTTTTTACTAGCAAATTGTGTATGTTCTTTAGGAACAAATGTGGCCCTACTGCAGCAAACCAGCTCATTCAACTCCATTCTTTTAATGGAGATGGTCACGTTTTCTTCAATGGAGTAGCAATGAATAAACACAAGAAACTTGTCTGAAAGCTTCAGTGTGTGTCTCCTCAGGAAGTCCCAAACTTTTCATATGGGTATCTGTCCTACTTTTTTTTGACTGCATCTGTCAACATTTTTGTCTCTTTCCATACAGTGTATGTTGAATTATACAAGCAGTTTGTCAGTCTCCTGTATCTTATAAATAGTCTAGGGGGAAATGTATTTAGTCCGTGTTACCTTTAACTTGTAATTCTCTGTAATGTGTAAGTCATTAAATGAACTCTGAAACTTGTTTATAGAGCAAACATGCTTTTTCTGTCAGTAATAGCATGTTTTTGTTCTGTAGGATTCCAAAATACCTAATGCATGGTGTATAGTGTCTGGCTTTTAGTTAAAAAAGTAGGGAAACCCCAAGTCCCCAGTGTCCTGTTGCATGACATCAGGATTACCTTAACATGTTTCCGGTGTGTTTGGATTTTGTCCGAATGTTGCTCTACAGTAACTGCCAGACTGTTTTCCACCCCTCAAACATTTTTTACTATTGCATTACTAATGCAGCTTTCAGCCCAAATCTGTACTTTAATGCAGCTCTGCATACTAAAATAGAAATAAGACTGGAAGGGATGATGTGATTGGGTTTGCCCTGAGGTAGCTGTGAAGCTAGTTGAGAACATGTGTAAGCACTTCAGAAGTGAGCAAAGCAAAATATAACAATAAATGCCTTTTCGGGTCACTTCCCTACCTGAACTTTTTCAGCCTGAGACCCATCAGGATTTGCATCTTTGATTGTTCTTGTGTTTGTTTAGAAGAGGAGATCTATCACTGGTCAGATGAAGAATTTACCTGGCTCAGTAGTTAAGAAAGATGAGAGCAAAATATGTAGAAATAAGTCTTCCCGTAACTGACAGCTGGCGGAATGTAGCCAATCTGAGCCTAGTTTTCCAACTCTGGTAAAATGCTTGGAATTGCATTGCTAGAGCTGATACTTCAATCTCTTGATAAAGACTTTTGAGTCAATAGCTAAGCAAAAAGATACAAGCAAACTAAGTGCTTGTATTCTCTGAATACATCTTTTCTGTCTGTGTTTAGCTGCTACTTTGCTGTGTTTTCTGGATGAAACCTAGCCTGAAGAGGTGGCACAATGTGATATTCCTGCTTAAAAGCATAGGAAATCAAATGTGCAACTCTTGCATGTTACAAAAAAAGTTATCAGTTTTTTAAAATACAAAGTGAAGGAGAAAAACGAGGTTGGTGCCCTCAACCTAATTGAATAACATATTTCAGGCACAGAGTGGTGTATTCATGTAATGAAGCTGCTTTTGATATCATACTAGAGGCTACCTTGTCTTACAGGTGGAATCCCTGCTGCCCTCATCGTTCTAGCACTTGGACCCTTACAGCACGTTATCTCTGAAGGCTGACTCTATCTTTCTGTTTCCTCCCCTAGCCTTGCTACTGTACATCTCCTGCGCTGGAATTGAATGAGCCAGTTTATCTAACCCTTCTGCTCTTGTCTGCCCGAGTCATCTGGCATGTGGTTGTTCTTATCTCGTGTCATTTCCCTGATTCTGACTTAATGTCATCACTTTGTGCTACTCTTTCTGGAGCTATAGGTGTGTGTGTAGATCTTTCCACTGGTGTCTAAGTGGACTCAAAACCTGGGCTGGACACATAGTCCATGCCACACACACTCTGTTGTAGTTTATCTACAGAAGCAGTTTATTATGCCTACTGCAAGAGGGCAGGCAAGACTCCTGTACAGTGCCTTCTCCTTGGCGCTCGGCCAGCTTGCCTCAGAATTTACTAATCTGTACTTTTTAGTGGTTATGATTTGAAAGGCTTAGCTGGAGCAGAAGGGGGAAGGAGTTTGATCAAGAAACTGTAGAGAGAAAAAAGGTGAATAAAAGGATAGGAAACAATGTAGATGCAATGGGGTGATACTGCCTCAATTGTTTTTTTAATAAAGGTTTTTGGCTGTAGCTCCCAATAGGAGTCAAGTGTAGAAGAAACTTAGAAGCTGAACTGCATGTACCCCCCAGTAGTTTGTGAATAAGAACACACATTCATTTTCTGATATTAGGGATCAAATTGCACATATTTTCACTCAGAATTAAAGTGGCACTAAGATTGTTGATTTAGGTGACTACATTTGGCTAATGACTTTGTCATCTTGTCTTCTATGAGGTCTTAGTATTTTTTTGCTTGGAATAGCCTGGGAACTACTTGGTTAACACAGTAAATTGGATCTTTTTTTATAATGCTGGAACTCAGATGCTACAAAGGTTTTCCGTCTACCTTTGTCCTGAGTTTTTAGCTTTGTAGTTGTGACAAGGACAGCAGACAAGTCAGGATCTTGGCCAAAGCAGAAAGCTTCAGGAAAACTTTGAGCACAACAGGAGTGGAATCTTAATTCCTAGAGGGCTTGTTCTTGTAAATGGAAGTGGTGCTGTTCCTACAGTAAAGCAGGATCTGATACTGCAAGCTGGAGATCAATAGCTAGAGTGTCATCTCAGTGCTAGAAAGGGAACCTATACTAATAGGATACCTTTTCCTCAGGTACAGTAAGTTCAAAATAAGTCAGTGCAGCTCAGATGGATTTGTTATGCTAAAAACTGATGCTAGGGTAGGACTTTTTCACATATTGACCACAGACATCTATAGGAATGGAGCTGAGACAGCAGAAACTGCTAGAATGATGCAATGCCTCAAAGATTCCAAGATTAATCCCACTGGAATGGAAAAACTAGAGCTGTATTATTTGAAAAACAAATGAAAGACAAACCCTGGTTAACTCTTTATACTTCTGAAAAACTTCTGAAAAGTCTGAAATAATGAGAATGGGTTATGGTCTTATTTTAACTGGTGGAGTTGTACCAGAGGTCCCGTTACACCAGATTTGGGAACTTATAGGAGATATTTTTATTTGAGATGTTACAGACTTTAGGATGCCTCCTTACCCTCCCTTCACTTGAGACTACTCTGCAGCTTTTGATAGAATCATAGAGTAGTTTGGGTTGGAAGGGACCTTTTAAAGGTCATCTAGTCCAACCCCCTTGCAATGATCCAGGACATCTTCAGCTAGATAGTATCAAGTGATTCTGACAGCCCCACAGATGGAGAATTACTCTTATAGCTGAGGAGAGAAATGTGGAGAAGAACTTGTATAGGATTACGTAGGAAATCAGTGGCCAAACCAGGAGCTGAAACAAAACTGCTCCAGTCCTTGTCTAATATCTTAAAAGAAAAGTTCATTCCTCATCTTTGCTTCCTTTGTCAGTGTTAAGCTCATGCAGGATGAAGAGGAAGACATGAAAAGTGGAGGGCCCTGGATTTCTCATTCACCAGAGTAGTCAGAAACACTACTGAATTAGGAAAGTTATTCATTACCATAGCTGTCAAGGGAGGGAGGATTGTGTGCCAGAACCCCAAGTGATGTAGGTAGGGCTTCTTTTAACAAAAAAAACTGTATTCATGCTGTAGGAGCCATGTTTTGAAGTGATGCTTGTACCACTAGCCAAGAAAGTGAACTATAATATTTTCAGAAATGCTCAGTGGCTCTCGGAGCCACACGAACAGCTGAGTACTTGAAAACCAGGCCACAAAGTAGCAAGGTCATCGGCAGATGCAATGAGCATGCCTAGCTTTGCTCAAAGCACTTGGATTTGGAAAAAGAAAAGTCAAAGGAGAACTTGTGGGCTGTGGCTGCTATGTCAGCATTTGGAGATGGATAGTGAAAGGCTTCCTTCATTTGAAATGATTTGCAGTACACAAAAATTCAGGATTCTTGTTGATATAGAAGGAAGCTGCTGCTGCTTTTGCCTTGGAAATGCTTACAACTTGAGCAGCCAGGAGAAATGTTGGGTGGAGGCAAGCCTTTGGCTGCTGTTCGTTCTTTCAGATGTATCATGGCGTTTGCATGCTGGAACAATGTGGTGTCCTCTCAAGCCCAAAAGTGCAGGGTGTGAGTGATTTTGTTGCAGTTTGGGTAATTGTATTTTGTCAAAGGGAGTCACGCTAGTTTATGGGCTCTGCTTCAACTTCTCTTTTTTTTTTTTTCTGACAAAAAAGAATTAATCTTTTTCCAAAGTACAGACAGCGATATTAAATAGGCTTGTTAGTTAGTTTGGAACATGAGTTGAAGGAGCTGTAGCTGTTACTGACAAGATTAGAGGGGATGTGCTGTGAGTAGAGGCTTCTTCAGAACAACAAGCTCTTGTACTCCTTGAGGAGGAGCACTTGGTTTTTAGTGCCTTAAATTTTTGTGCCCATGGCTGAGACTCCCTGTTAGAATCCATGAATGCTTATAGAAGCAGAAAAGCTGTGAAAAGGGAAGGAAACAATCATTCACTCATCTGAAACTTCCTGTTTCTTTTCAGGGACTTTTTGCCACGTGGATCTGGCATCGTAACCAGACGCCCGCTCGTCCTGCAGCTGGTAAACGCCAGCACAGGTATGTGAACTGCATTCCCTGTGTGTCCAGCGGGATCACTGTCTGTCAAGAAAGATCTTACTTGATCAGTGGCACCACTCAGTGTGGAATAAATAAATAAGAATTTTCTCCAGTAAAAATGACCTGCAATTGATTTTCAGTTCTGCCTGTTCAACATCTGATGCATTAAGTGTTCAGAAGCAAAATTCTTCTTAGTTATTTTGTTTTAATTTATTAGGCAAGGCTCCATGCATACACTTACCACAATTTTCGTTTGCCTATGCAGCTGTGACTCTTATGAGTGGATAAGACCTAACAGGCAGGTGACCCTGCTGATAATCTACTGAAATAAGAGGGTGAGATGACTTCATGTACTGAAAACCCAGTGTGAGAACACTGGGATCTGGAGAAGAAAGACCTACAGAGTTGTGTGGCTGGTCTTTTGGGCAGTTCACTGGTTTTGCCACTTACTTGCAGGATATTTTCATTACTGTTCCCCTTTAAGTTAAGATCTCATGCAGGAGTTGGCAAGTGATTGTTTCAAGGTATTCTTCCTCTCTTGTGTGGTGAACTTCACCTATTCACAACAGTCCCCTGACCTGCAGTAAGGAGACAATTTGGCTTTTAGGAGGCTTTTAAAATTGAAACAGAGGTTTCTTGGGTTGGTTAGCCTATTCAAGGACTGACACACAAAACTCCCTGACCATCAGCCAATTCAAAGCCATGTCAAGAGAAGGTTTTTTACTCTGAGTCTGTTCTCATTATGTAATGAGACCATTATTTACCCCCAGCACTTTAATACAGAGCTAGTCCAAGTTGTCCTGAGTACCAAGGTATCTCCCAGTGTAGCTGTGGAAGTCACCACTGCTGTAGGCAAGTGCATGCTAAGTTCATTTTGTATCAACAGAGAAAGTCCTGGATTATTGTTTGAATGAAGACAAGTGAGGATGCCACCTCTGCTGAGAAAAAAGCTAGATTGTGAAGATGTTGGGCTCACCTGAATTCTCTCAGACATTGATCTGATAATGTGACTGCAGTAACTTCTATGCCAACCTGCCAGGTCCTAGTGGGAAAGGCCCTTGCGAGACTTCATCCCTTCAACTGTTTTGTTTTGCTTCATTACACTTTGAGTGTTTCTCTGATTTCAGTGGCTATTTCTGTCTCTGCTTCTGTTTAAATAGAATATGGTGAGTTCCTACACTGCAAAGGAAAGAAGTTCACTGATTTTGAGGAAGTCCGTTTGGAGATTGAGGCTGAAACAGATCGTGTTACTGGCTCCAACAAAGGGATTTCCCCTGTGCCCATCAATCTTCGAGTCTACTCTCCCCATGGTGAGTCCTGATGCAGCACCTGAGCCAGGAGATAGATGGGGCAGGCTGCTGCTCTGTCACAAAGTAAAGACAGAACAAACAGAGGTGAAATGGGGAATGTGCTTGGGTTTGACTTCAATCTCCACGTGCCTGGGCCATGCTGTATCGAACTGCCAGCTTTGGCAATACTGCTAAAATGGGTTTGTCTGCCAGCTGAAGTATCTGACTGCGAACAGAACTTCTCCTTGCAACAACTGATGTCTGTGCAGAAACTTGGTCCTGAGACTGTTCCTTTCCATCACTGTGGGCCTTACAGTGAAGAGCTGCTGTCTCTTTCCCTGCTTTCTGATGCTGCCTTACTGGGCAAATAAATGGAACAAATTAAAAATTGCTGGGGAGAGGGGCTTTCTTGGAGAGCACTTGCCTTCTGTTTGGATGTAAATACATACTTTGTATAGGCACTGCCCAGAGAGAACTATGCCATATGCTGCTGATCTTGGTGAAAGAATTTTGCTTAAATAAGGGAGCAGTGTAGTCCCAAATTTGCGATCTTTAAATGTGAACTGCTGTGTAGGCATTTTTTTGAAAGCAGCAGCTTGGTGCTATATAGCATTTGGCTGGGTAGAACTTGTGTTGATTTTTAGTTTGTTTTTTTTTCCTCTCAGCAAGACAATTAAACAGTTTTAGGCTGCATGTTGTAGTCCTTAAGGAGAAGGCCGAGCTGACTTTGACAGGAGCCTACCTTGAATAAGGGTGGCAGGACTGAGCCCTTCAGTACTGGGGACAACTCTTAATGAATGGAATCAAGTCTTCTGACTCTTCAGTCTTTGTAATGAAGCAGGGAAAAAATGTACTGCCATCCCGTCCCCTTCGGTGTAGCATGTGTGGAAGGACTTTGAGGACACAGTTTCACTCATCATTGTGAAAACAAGTGATTTAAAGGAAAGGGTGATGAGATCATTGACAATCACTACTAGTAACAACTAGTTCTTCTAAGTGGTGACAAAAAGGAACTAGAAAGCTCTGTGTGCTTCGGTGTGTGCATCTGTTATGCCTGTTATATGCTGGAAACATTAAAGCTACAGGTGGTACTTGTAGACCAGAACATTCCTACCTCAACACTCCCTTGTGCTATCTCCTGTTTCCTACATCTAGTCCTGAACCTGACCTTGGTGGATCTACCGGGTATGACAAAAGTCCCAGTAGGGGACCAGCCCCCTGACATCGAGTTTCAGATCAGAGATATGCTCATGCAGTTTGTTACCAAAGAGAATTGCCTCATCCTGGCAGTATCCCCAGCCAACTCCGACTTGGCCAATTCTGATGCCCTGAAGGTTGCGAAGGAGGTGGATCCTCAAGGTAAATATTGCTTAATTTAGCATGACATTATCAGACAGTGGCCTGATTTTCTTTTTACCTTTTGGCTCTGATTAGGCCAGTAGCTGTGGGCTTCTGTCTGTGTCTTGGGTTGTATCTTCACCAACAAGCATTCTTCTGAGAGGTGTTTTTGAGTGTAAACAGCTACTGTAACAGAATTTTTGTTATTCCCCTTTTCTTCCTTTGTGTGAGCCCCAATTCTGTTGAGGTGCAGGGTTTCATTTTGTTTGCTTTAGTCATCTGCATTCTGCTGGGAGAAAAGTAGGAAAATCTGCACTAAAATCCCTCTGTAGTGTGGCACAGCATGTGCATGTTTCAGCAGGATATAACTGAGAACTGAGCTTGATTATTGTCTGTTTTTCTCTCATGGCCTCTTAGATATAACAGGAGCTGTAATGTTTGAGTTCAGGAGCTCTTGAGTAGCCAAGTTGGGAAATCTGTAAGCTCTGTGAACAGAGGATAATATTACATGAGCTGTTTGCTTAAGCAACTATGTTTGTGTTTTCCATAGGGCAACGCACTATTGGAGTCATCACTAAGCTGGATCTTATGGATGAAGGAACTGATGCACGAGATGTGTTAGAAAATAAATTGCTTCCTCTGCGTAGAGGTGTGTTTCCTCATGCTGTGTTCATAATCTCCTTCCTCTATGTGAGGTGTCCTGGCCTCATCCGCTTCCTCCAGTGTATCCCCTTCCTGGGACATCTGTTACAACTTGTGGTTAAGCTATTTCTTTTCCAAGCTGGAACTGAGAGAAGCTGGGAAATGGGGATCAGTCATGCTGTTAATAGGAACTTCTTAGGTATTTACGTCTTGATATGTAGTCCTACCAGAAATGTAGCCTTGTGCTCTTATCTTTACCTTTTCTTTCCTTATGTCTTTTAGTAAGGCAAGCTGCAAAAATGGAGCTCCTGTCTAAAAAACTTCTCTTGTCTTTAATCTAGATGAGATTGCCATAGTATATCAGATGAAATAGTTTTGGTCTGTGATACGTACTGTCTCAAACGAATGAGACTAGGGTACACTTTGATTGCGGGAACAGTAATAAATAAGCTGATTCTCAGTTGCGTAGTCACTTTTGTCCTGCATACAAAAATATCAGAACCTGGGCCATTCAGAGGAAATTCTAGTTTTAAACTCTTTCAATTGGTTCCTAATAATGTGTTGCCACTAGAATTCCCCTTTTGCAATGCTGGGTAGCTTCCTTCTCCGTCTGAATCCCATTTATGTTCTCATCCTTGCCAACATCTGATCTCCAACTCCACTCTTACAGGTTACATTGGTGTAGTCAACAGAAGTCAAAAGGACATTGATGGCAAGAAGGACATTCAGGCAGCTCTGGCTGCAGAGAGAAAATTTTTTCTCTCCCACCCAGCCTACAGACACATGGCTGATCGCATGGGAACCCCCTACCTGCAGAAAGTATTGAACCAGGTACTGTCAACCGTTAAGAACTGCTACCCACTATGTCACAAGAATGACTGGGCTGGCCATCAGGGCTCTTCTGAGATGGAAGAATACAGGAAAAGATAAAACTTGCAGTCAATGAACTGATAAATATTTAAAATTGCTTTGCTGCAGTGAGACTTGTGACAATTGGTTAACTCTTCCTTCTTTGTGTCATAAAGGCATTTTGGTGCCAGGTCCTATGAAGCGTGCCTGACTTGTGTTTCACTGTATCAGTATTACACATTAAGGTCAATAATGGAGCTTACTCACCAAAGGCAGGGCACTGCTTTAGTCTCTCAGTGACACTGGTGCAAAATCAATAGTTGGTTCATCACATTTACACTATCAGAACGCAAGGTCTTTCTGATTAAGCTAAAAGATACCTTCTATGTTTCTAATGGTCTCTGTACCTATCAGTAAGCTGCAAAGATTGATTTAAATCTGATATTGGTAGTCATTTTCCCATCTGTTAAGACTATCTTATCTCCTGTCTTATACCGTAGTAGCTTATGACTTCTCTCTCTGCTCCCTTGAAATACTCCCTTAAGTGAAGAATTACTTTGTCCTTTTTCCTTTTAATTTAAATATTCATCTTTAAACAGGAGTTTCCCAGAGCTGTGCTCTGTGGAAACCCTCTTATGAGATCCTTGTCAGTGGTTTTGGCTCCTTCCGCCTTGCCTTGTCAAGTTTGTTGTTGAAAAAGTCTTAACCATCACCTTGGGTGTCAGTGGTGTGCTAATCTGAAGACAGAACAGCCTTTACCCTGGTGTACATAGTGAATGCTAATAGTTGTATGCGAGGCTTATTCTTGGGCTTGAGACAGCAGGCTTCTATGAATGGGAGTTTTGTACCAGACTGGAAGGTAAAATAGAAGGTCAAGAATAGAGGGGTGAAATTAAGTAGGAGCTGGGGAGGCGGAATACACCCAGATCGTAACTGGTATCTGTCCTGGGATAGACTTCTTATTAGGACCTCTCAGAAGGATTAAACATGCAAGAGAGGAGCATTACTCTTTATTTTGTGGTGTGGAGGTAGCAAACTCTTCCCAGTAACCACCTAGAGATTTGTTACCGTCTTAAAACTTCTGCTTTTGCAGCAATTGACGAACCACATCCGTGACACCCTGCCAGGGCTGCGGAACAAGCTCCAAAGCCAGCTCTTATCTATTGAGAAAGAGGTGGAGGAGTACAAGAACTTTCGCCCTGATGACCCTGCTCGTAAGACCAAAGCTCTGCTTCAGTAAGTGACCTCAGCTGCATGTCCCTTCCTGGAGGTGACTGCTTAGCTGTGACTTCTGCTTCATGCTTTTTGTCTTCTTTCAGGATGGTCCAGCAGTTTGCTGTGGACTTTGAGAAACGTATCGAAGGCTCTGGCGACCAAATTGATACCTATGAGCTGTCAGGAGGAGCTAGGATTAACCGCATCTTCCATGAGCGTTTCCCCTTTGAACTGGTGAAGGTACTGCTTCCCTGTGCTGCTGACATCCACTTTGTGTTCTTGCCTGTTCTCTGTTACCTCTTCTGCCTGTCTCCCTACTCCTTTTGGTATCTTTCATCATCTGTCTTTCCCTTTGACTACTTTGTGTCAAGTTTTTCCTTTTATCACCTCTTTCACTTATTTTGTATCCTTTATTTGAGTGTTCCCGTAGTACTGACCTTTCCATCAGTCCCTGTCCTTGTGACACAGCTGAACTTTCTCTTAGTGAAATGACAATACTTCTTTGGCTTAATTCCTAAATGCTGAATTAAATGTGCAAAATAACTTCCTTTAACACAAACAATAGTAAATCAATGACTGAATGTCCTTGCAGATATGTCAAAGCTGCTTGGACTGAATTTCACATAATACAAATGGTGCTGAAACTTTTTTACTTCCTTGATAGTGAGCACCAGACTAGACCTCAAGTTGCCCTAATGGATGTGCAAGAAGCAGGAAAGAGGGTGTAGTTATATGTGGGATTACTTCTGTCTCTCCCCTATCAATGGCCTAGAGGTGGGAAGTGTAGAAACTCTTCTACTGTCAGAACAGTTGAAGAGGATTTTTATTGAATGATAGTTTTCTTGGATGGGGAAGTACACTAACCTGATCAGAAGTGGTATGGAAAAACTTTTTTTAGTGTCATTTGGAACAGACTTGAGAGCCAAATTACACTACTCCTGAATTTTCTTCATTTTGCTTCCTCTTCTTTTTTTCTGCATTTGAATAAGATAAGGCCTTTTGAGTGACATACAGGAGCCTGCCTTGTATTTGATAATACATTTTAGTATGTGAATTGTAAATCTATTTGTGGTGTTCACTGCAAAAACAGCTGCCAAGACCTCACGCTAAATCTTGGGAGAGAAAACAATTTGGTTTAGAAAGCAATCTAGCACTTGAGTCCTATTTCTTTATCTCGAAGAAGCTCCTTAGGAGCTGCTGGGACTTAGCATCTGTGAATGTGGTCCTTAGCTATTCGTATTTGTCCAGGATGTCTGCATTGGCAATAGAAGCTTTATGGCTGGACTCTGTATCCAACTATTGGGCCAATATCTCATCTGTCACATGGTAGTGCTGGCATAGGACCTCTTCTCTGTAAAGCATGCTATTGTGCATCCTGGGGTTGTGCAAATAAGTGTCAGTTTCTGATAAAATTCTCTCTTGGTGCAGATGGAGTTTGATGAGAAGGAGCTGCGGCGGGAGATTAGCTATGCCATCAAGAACATCCATGGTATCAGGCACGTATCACACAGTAGGCAGACCATTGGCTGCATACTTGTAAATACCCCTAGACCTTCCGAATGGAGCTGAAGACTTCAGAGGTACGGTAGGTCAGCTGAAGGGGAGGGATAACCTCCTTGGACTACCCCAGTGGCTTGAATCTGGGAGTAGGGACAATCATCCAAGTCAGTTTGCTTTCTCTTCCCATCTGAGAATTGCAGGAGCCTAAAAGGTAAAACTCCCTTGGTGACTAGACATTTTCTCCCTTCTTGCGTCTTGACATAAGAAGGGATAGAAAGAAGGATGCAAGCCCATACCACTCTTTCGTTTAGTTAAGGTTAAAATGTTGGTTTTCGCTTTCTACCTCCATACTAACCAACAATTAGTTGTTCAAAACAGTTGTTGGTGCTGAGCACCTCCTCCTCTAGAGATCTGAGAGAGCGTTCGGGTGCCTGTCACCAGGATCCCAATGGCCCCAGGACGCAGTTAGCAAATACACTTGTGTTCCCCTCAGCAGAGGTTAGCTGTCAGAAAGCACAGCCCTGAGACCCTGAGTCGTGCCCCTCCTGGGAGGGTGAGTGTCCGAAATGGACATTAGTGTCCTAATCATTAAGAAAATCTTTCATAAAAGGCGTCCCATCTGCTGAACAACTGAGGCCAAATATGCTACGGAGGGGTCAGCCCCTGCCACCCTTAAGCCTGATGACTGAGGTGAAATGGTGGCCTGGCCATGGCTGTCCAGCTGGGATCCATTTTACCCTTGGCACCTCCTTTCCTAGGAGGTGCCAAATGTGCCCCATTTTCCATGGACTCCAGTCAGGGATTGTCCAGGGAACCTGGACGCTCCTCAGCCCCATGTGCCTGGTTTCAGTGGGTGGCGGTGCCTGCTCCAAGATGTGTGTGTAACGCTGTGACGTTCTCCTTGCCCCTTCTCCCCCTCCTGCCTTGTTTTGTCCCCACCCTGGGTATTTAGAACCGGTCTCTTCACACCCGACATGGCCTTTGAGACCATTGTGAAAAAGCAGGTGAAGAAGATTAAAGAACCTTGCCTGAAATGCGTGGACATGGTCATTTCGGAGTTAATCAATACCGTTAGACAGTGCACCAAGAAGGTAACCAGAGGCAGCATGGAGCTGGCACCTTCCACCCGCTCGCTGGCTGCGGCACAGCATTGTCGTCTGGGCAGGGACTTGCCTGCAGCCGCACTCGGTGTTTCTATCACCTCCTCAGCATGACTAGACCTGAGCTGTACCAGCCTGGGGCCATCCAGCCAACAAGCCAAACAGGAGGGGAAATACTGCAGGATGTGGGCCATGGCCCTGCTCCTGCAATGTTTTAGAGCTGAGGGGTGCTGGAGATGTCCCTGCCACCCCTCTGTATGTAGCATGACTCCTAATCCCTTCTAAAACCAGCAGTATTTCTTATGTGGCCACACTGACTTTAAATTTAGTATCTGGTTTTATTTTCCAAGCTGGAAACTGGGATTTAAATTTTGTCCCCTCTGTTCTTGTCGAAGTGAGAGGGTTAATCCCAAACTAGCCTTTGGGTACTGCTGGGGTGTGTATGGGGCTGAACTTCAGAGGCTGCAGCAGTTATAGCTGTGGCCTGTGTCACAGGGAAATGTTCCTGTGGTGTTTGGCTTGGCTTCTGGTTGGCTTGGTCCATATCCTGTTCTGGAAGAGCAGCACATGGCTGAGAAGAAGCAAGTTGGAAATGTCTGTCAACCTCTGGGGTCCTCCTGCCCTCTGAGAGAGAGGGATTCAGGTTTTGCCTTTTGGAACCCATACTGGTATTTGTTGGGGCTGAGGGAGGGAACCTGTCTTGATTCTGCCCTTTGGATATGGCAGCTATTGTTTCTGAGGTTGGGGCTGAAAGGCAGCAAGATTAGACTTGTGCTATTCCTCTCAGCCACGGCTCGCTGCTTCAGGCAGGGCTAGGTGCTGGTGAAAAGGCACCTCAGTCAGGAAGGGTGGTACGGGCACTGGAGACTGGCATCACCACTGGCTATTCAGGTGCAGGTAAATGGGCATTGCAGGAGGTGTCTGGAGAGTCTGAGACCCTGTCTCAGCAAAGGTGGGGAAAGGTGCCCAAGTGGTGATAATTGCAATCGCTTGCAGAAATGCCCAGTCCTTAGGGCTAAGAGCTTCTATAGAAGGGTTCAGGCATGCAGACGCATGCTTTGCCCCCCAGGACAGACTGGGAAACCAAAATGGATGCAGATAGAGATTGCTCAGGTTTCTAGAGTGCTGGAGGAGCTTCCTTTTTCTGTCCTGCTGTCCTCTCTTGGGGTGTGTGACTGGGGAGCACCCAGAAAATTGCCATTAGAGCCTGGTGACAGGTAAGCACAGGCCCTTGGGCTGCCAAGTATCCAGAGTCGCCTGCTAACTGGATCAGAAGGGCCCTCCTTTTCATGCCCTCTGAAGCTTCTCATGATTTGTTCTCCATATATCAGTTGCTATTCAAAATCTCCCATTCATTCTCTCTCTGCATTCTTCCCTCCATTTCCCACCTCGTTTTCCATTGCTTTTCTTTTCCTCTTTTACTGACAATTTTGGAATAGACCCTCTGTTCTGACAGCAGCAGGTTCTTCAAGTGATCGCATAGTGGGTACAGCAGGGTGGGAAATAAGGAAGAGACCATAGGGATGGGAGGAAGTGTCGCAGATTCAGGATGAAAGCATTTCATTTTAGCTGAGATCCCACTGCTGAGAATTTGATGGTTGACTTCAGTGCTAGTTGCTCTCTGTGTGTGCTTTAGTAGTCATAGTTACAATTTTGTGACTGAAGAAACAAAATATTGTCATTCAGGTGATACTCAGGTACTGGAAGGGACTGGCTTTTAAAATATTTCTTTTGTGCAGGGCCCCCCAAGTCTGGTGGGGGAAAGAGTGTATATTGAGCTTAGGGCAATTGGATTAGTAGGAGACTGCTGCTGAGTCAGAGGGTGTGAACTTAACTCTGGAAATGCTCTTGCTCTGCTCAAAAGGGGCTTTGCTGGCACCTTGAGGGAGACCCTTGGGTGAAGCTGAATCCTGAACACATTCCAGCGTTCTTGGCTGTTTAAAAGGCAAACTGGTTCTAGGTCCTATGACATGTGTTCAAGAGTTTTCGTACTGGTATTGCTTGGGGTCTTCTAGGTGTTACCCACAGATGTGAAAGATGAGATGGAGGGGGAAATATCCTATTTAAATGAAGTGGTTGTTATTTATAGCTAGCCCTGGATTGGTTGTCAGCTGCAGGCACCTAGGTTTGACTCTTAACTGTACCTTTAGAAAGGCAGTGTCCCCTTTCCATGCCAAGGGGACGTTGTCCCCTTGAAAGCACTTGCAAAGCAGTTAATACCTCATGCTAAAACAAGTAACTCAGATTGTATGACAAAGAGCATCCTTGTAGAAGCTCTAAAGTATAAAAGATGTGCTGAAAAACTTCTTTGGGTGCAGTAGTCTTAAATTGGATTAATCTTGGCCATATTTTGGTAACTTTAGTTTCTGTGGGCTTTCTGCTCTTTCATAGCAGAGCCCCTGAGAATACAGGCCACTTAAATAATATCAGTGGAAATTAACAGTTCCTTATAAACCTCAGCAGGCTTGTATTGGGTCTGGGGCAGAATGGATGCTTTATATAGCTATGGATGCCCTGTAGCATGCTTGCTTTTTCCTGAATACTGGGTACATGTGTTCTTACTGCAGAAGCTGATGTTGCAGGGAAGGTGAGCAAGATGAAATATGCTGCAGAAGTGGCACAGTTTGTCTGACTCCCTGAAACTGAGATGTCAATCCACCTCAGTTCTGCCAAAACAAGATGCAAGTGGCAGACCTTAGGAAGTCTTAGCTTGGCTCCTGTTCAGGCTTCCTGCAGCTGGAATGAGGAAGACATGAAGGGGAGATAACCATGGTGGGAAGGAAAGGGGAGTGCCTGAGACAAAGGGGAATGAGACATGGTGAGCCTCTAGGAAGAGAGGCAGTGGCTCACTGTGGCAAGCAGCTTTGTCTTGAAATCAAAAGAAGCTTTCCTTCAGGAGGAGATCACTTGATCCCTGGGGAGTTTCATCCACTCATCTTGCTCTTAACAGCTCACCATTTCACTAGCCCAGCTGCTCCTACCTTATTCCCCTTTGCCACTTCCCATTTGTCTGTAGACTCTCCTGATACTTGGCAGTGCACAGGCCCCATAGCAATGCTCACCTGGTTCAATAAACTAGTGGAATGAACCAAAATCTCACTTCTCATTTTGCCTTGTGTTTTCTCTTTTCCCTTCTCCTTCCTTCTCTTTCCTCCTCCTTCCTGCTCTTTCTCTGCTTCGCTTTCTTCTTCCTCGTTGCTTCCTCCCACCCTGCCCCTGCCATGCAGAACGGGTCTCTTCACGCCTGACCTCGCTTTTGAAGCCATAGTGAAAAAGCAGGTGCAGAAGTTGAAGGAGCCAAGTCTGAAGTGTGTGGATATGGTAGTGAGTGAGCTCACATCCACCATCAGAAAGTGTAGCGAAAAGGTAAAGAAACAAAAAATACAAAGAAAGGTCAATGCCCAGCGCCTTCCCACATACTTCCATGCTGTTTCTCCACACACACCCCAGGAACCCCAGAAAACCTAGTGAGAGAAAATGGATATAAAGATGTATCTAAAGGAGAACAGCAACCTGCATGTGTAAGAGCAGTTTAACAGTAGCCCAAGAGAAGCAGATGTCAGCTGATGGGCTCTTCAGCTTAGAAGTGAGCTGGGATCCAGTGGATTATTCTAGCATACCCTTTTCATCTGTCTGCCTCAGTGGCATTCACCTCAGTGTGGATCAAACCCTTTGCAAGCCCTGTTTGTTGTGCCACTGCCTGCGCGTTTGGAACTTCTTACTTGTTTGTTCTGGTACCCCCTTAGAAAATCCCAATACCCTAGAAAAAGAAAAAAAGCCAGAAAAAGACAGCATGAGTGGTCTGCAGATTTCATCTTGTCTGCAGAGCTATGTTGAGCAGTAGCATATACAAAATAACAGCTGATTAGAAGTTTCAGATGCAAGATGTTCTGCAAGAGATATTCAGAGTCAACAGAAGATTGCTGTCCCGAGAGGTTTGGGGAAAAGCTTTTCCAGACATTACACCCACTGCATCATTCCCCTACTGATCTCTTGCTCCATGGACTATGTTCACGGGGAGGTGGTGTGCAGACTTTTGTAGGCTAGCAGAGGGCAGCAAGAGGCGGAGAGGGAACTGTCCTGAGTGATGTGGAGGGGGTAGGATGCTGTGTGGAGGCTGGGGCAGGAGTGGGTTTGTCTCCCAGGCTGGCTTCCCCCAGGAGGGGGCACCATGTGCCTCCTTAAAAAGAGAGGCAGATGTGGTAATTAGTGTTAAACTTAGCAGTGAGGGGCCAGAAGCATGTCTGTGGCACAACAGAAATTTGTTCTGGAAACAGAGTTGGAAAGGGCTGTTTCGTGAGTTATTTTAGAACTTGAAAATTAGCATTCCCTTATTCCAGGGTTACAGCCAGACTCGCCAGTGTATACCCCTAAATTGGGAAGGAAGGGAAGATAAGAATTGATAGGAGTTCAGAGTGAAGGTGAGAGCTGAGCTGATGAGATCTAGTTGTACTGAAGTGGAGGTGAGCTCTATTCCTGTTAAGGAGACATCTTTGACATGCTCTGAGTTCTACCCAGTCTGTTTCTTGCCATCCTGCTGCTGCTAGATTGCTGTGGCAAGGCAGAATTACTCCTTTCCAGCCTGTTTCTCTTGTGGGTTTTTTATTTTGGTGGGTTTGCTTACACTGTTTTCTGTATCTGTCTGGAGATGTCTGCTCTGGAGTATCATGAAAACTCCAAGGGTGTTGAATTGAGTTTTTCTGTTGGACCATGTCAGGAGAGTGGCTGGACGTTCACTCACTCACTGTGGATTTTATTCTGTGACATGGTGGAGCACCCCGTGAGGATGTTCCAAGGTGATGCAACGAGGTATATCCTGTAAGGAGGGTGATAGTAACAGTGACGTTGTAGGAGACTAATGGCTGTAATAAAAGCTGGGAAGGCCAGGAAGGCAGATGTTAAATAGAGATGAGAAAGAACTGCCTGAATGAACATAACTAGCAATAGTACTGGCAAATAAAAGGAAGGTTTTTAGTAATGCTTAAAGTCAAATGCCTACATGTGAGAAGCTTAATCTTGCCTGTATCTCCCTCTGAAAGAGTAGAAGGTAACTACCATAGACCACTTTAGGATAGCAGCCAGCCTGAAATGGGTTCTGATGGGGCAAGACAAAGCGTAGTAACTGCACAGGGGCATCAGTTGATTTGCAATATTTGTCTTGCATGTTATAGCCCTAACTGCTTGATGTGGACAAGAGCATGTGCTATTAGAGGAGACATTTGGAAAAGGCTACTTTAGGACTGATGCTAATTGTAAGGTAATACCCAGCCCGCTGTGGTGTGGACTGATGGTGCATTTCAGATAACAAAACCAAACCTTTAAACTCACTAAAAGTCCTGCAAAGTTTCTTGAAAGGAAGAGTGCTTCGGCTAACACCTCTTGAATTAGCTTAGCAGTCCTGTAGCCTTGGTTTGTTGCTGTCCTGAACTATTGTGTGTTATTGTTTGTGTGCTGTCACAGTTATTCCATTTCACCCCAGATGGTGAAGAACTCGTTATTTGTGCAGTTGATAAGGCTGCATAGATGGAGTAATACAAGACTATTAATAAAGAACACAGAAGGAGAAAAACCCATCTGTTTGTTGCGCTACAGAAGTACAGCTTTCCTGTATGAAAAGAGATTTGCAGTTGACTATTTCTTGACTGTTAGACAAAGTTGAGGGCTGAAGAGAAGGTAGCAGTTAAGAGCTGTTCTGACTGGCCTGATTCTGAGCCTCTTCCAGTTGGTTAAATGGAGAGTAGCTCTGAAATCAACAGAAAGCTGGTGTAAGCATGTGAGCCCTTACATTTAGAAGGACAGTGTTCTAGCTAGTGTTTTTCCAAAAGTAGGAACCTTCTGTGCCAGACTGCACTGCAGCATCTCACGAGAGCAGGAACGTCTTGCAAGTCAGCAACCCTTCAGCTAAAAGTTGATCTTTGGTGTGCTGGCAAGGACTCCTGGAATCTGCAAAGAGGGGAACTAAAGAACATTAGGACAAATTGGTTTGTCCAAACAAGCTGTGAGCTTGTACTTTATTGAACAGGAAAATGCAGCTAAAACAGGATTGAAAACCCACTTGAGCTGGGACATGATCACAGGCTTGACAGACTTAGCCCCTTGGAGGGTCGCCTGCTCTCCTGTCTTTCAGAGTCATGGCATTTCTGGGTGCTGTTTGTACTGCTGGTGATAACTCCTTGCATGTTTCCTGGTGGTGTGACATCCTGTGGCTTGTCTGTGTCCTCTTTCCTTGCCCACCCTTGCTTCTCCTGTGCATGCTTGGGGTTGGAAGCTCATGCATGGGGATTGATGATGTCAATTTATTTTTGCACATGAACATTGCTGGATGACCTGGGTTCTGAATAAATCACAACTTGTTTTGCACTGTGTGTGCCTTTGGACTGGTTGGGAGTGGGGTGGGGGGAAGGTTTGATGTGTTTGTTTTTCATTTGACTGTTGTGTTTTTTTAATTTGAAGCAAAGAAGCTGAGACTTGCTTAGAGGTTTTCCAACTTCCTGTTTTTTTGTTTTAATGTAACTTGCCCATCTATCCTTTGCCAACCCCCCAAAGGAAACAGGAAGCTTTGCCTGTGTGTCTCTGAAGCAACCAGCTGCCTGAACCATAACGATCATGGAGAACACCCAGTTTGTGCTTTCAAGACAATGTGGTGGTGGGGAACACTAATTACACTTGTTCTCTCCTGCCTCTGTAGGGTCATAGGTGTTCCAGACATGCCACATATTTGAAAATAGGCAGTGACAAAGCTAGTCCTCAATTTCAGTTCCAGTCTATTGCAGCTTGCTTGGCTGCAAGGGTGCTGAAAGGGTTTGAGACTATTTGTAGTCAGATGTTAGGAACATCGTTGCTGGCTAGTGTAGGATCTGTGTTCCAGTAGTGATGCTGCATGCTTTGAGCTAGTTCCATTTAGCATGTTATAGTTGCTTATGTACACAGAACAAAAGGCCAAAATGGTTTAAGAACAATCTGTCATGTAAATTGGAGGAACAAAACAAATGCAGTACAGATCTTGGGCAAATAAGATTTTTTTTTTATGCACCTTTTTGAGGGGATATAAAAGACATATTAGGAAATGCTGTTTGACATTAGAGTCAAATTGGAGGTAATATTAAAAGAAAAATGAGGAGGAAATTATTTCACAGGGTGTAGGCAAAGTGGGGAAGAAAGGGATAGATCCTTGGTCTAGAGGATTAGTTTTATTTGCTGTGCTGGGCCTGACCTGGGAAACATAAAGTTACTGCTGTTGAAGGCTTATGAACCTTGGCCAGTAGGTGGGTGCTGTGTGAAACCCAGAGGGATTTAAGGGTGCTCATTTTGTAAGTTTCTCATGTATGATCTCAGTAGGTATCTTTCCTTTGAACCACAGCTAGTAAAGTCCTTCTGCTTCTCTGTCTGGCAGGAAAGGATTCCCTCCTAAGCAACGTGGCAAGAAGTGTGGTGTAGGTGTGATGTGAATAATAGACCTCAGCTATGTAATCCTGCCCCAACACTGGTAGAGAGTTGGCAGAAGCAACTGGATGCCTGGAGCACAGTGTTTGTTGAAGGCATACCCCCTTGAGTCGGTCAGATCCTCTGTGCTTGCAGATGTTGCTGGAGAAGGCCAGATACTTTTACTTAGTACCTCAGCAAATGGGGATTGAAATCCCCTCCACTTCCCAGGGAGACTTCCCATAGGATTTAGCAGGTTGTAGCAACAGGCCATTTGCCTACTTAGCCTACCACAATAAGATGCTGAACTTCTAGAGAAACGGTTCACTTTTATGGTAAAAACCCAGCAAGTAACAAGCAGTACCTTTACATCTGGGGTTTGTCGAGAGCGTCATGCCAGGAAGGAGGTGGTGGGTTTAGAGCAGGTGACTGGTGAGGCAGAAAGGTTGCTGCAAGAGTGAAAAGGGCTTTTCTCTGAAGCCCAAAGCAAGAGGGAATGACCTTTGCCCCCCAACAGACCTGCAGGAACTTGGAAAAATCTGTCTGTAAGTCCAGCTTTTTAGAACTTCATTTGAGAATATCTGACTGCAGGGTATACGTATGCATGCTTACATGTGGGGGGCTGCTGCCCCCTTTATACCTCCCTTTCCCATGTGCACGTGTGTTCTTTCTCCTGCAGCTCAGCCAGTACCCTCATCTGCGTGAGGAGATGGAGAGGATTGTTACTACTCACATCCGTGAGAGAGAAGGCAGGACCAAAGATCAGGTAGGGCATCAGTAGTATGTGTAAGAGGGAGATCGGGTGGGATGGCAGACGCCTTTGAAGGGACAGTCTAGGCTGGAGGGGCCTGCACCAAGGGGTGTGTGGTTGCGGAGGGCTGATCAGATGAACAATGTACAGGGCTCTGCCCCTGGCTGTTAGCAGCGTCAGTCGCTAATGTCTGTCTTGCTCTGTGCCTCTGTTTGGCAGGTCATGCTTCTAATAGACATCGAGCTGGCTTATATGAACACAAACCATGAGGATTTCATTGGTTTTGCCAAGTAAGTACCCACATCCTATTGCTTCTTCTTCTCTGCATGTGTTTCCTGTGGCTCTGTCCTACAGCTGCTCCAGTAAATGGGTTGCAAAGGCCCCAGTGCAGATGCTGTGGTCCCTGAGTATGATTCAGCTCTCAGTATTGCTTCTTTTTCAGTGGTTCTGTATTGCAAGACTGGGGAGGAAAATAGGAATGTGTAAAAGGGGGAGTTAGAGTATTAGGGTTGTGTCGGGGGGCGGGGAGAAAAGTGGAAGCAGTGGAGGGTTAGTGACCTGAGCATGGTTCAGGTGGGAGTGAGAAGACCAGCAGACCAGGCTGAGAGAGCAGGTGGAAATAGATGGGGTTACCAAGGCTTAGAAGCCAGTGGTGAGGGGCATGAAGTCCCTGAAGCAGCTGTCTGATGGGAGCAGGATTCAGGCCATGAAGAAGAGCCTGAGGGGTTTTGAATGTCTCTGCTGTTGTTTGCAGTGCTCAGCAGAGGAGCAGCCAGATGAGCAAGAAGAAGGCAGCTGGCAACCAGGTAGGCCAAGTTCCATCTCCTTCACTGCTGCAAGAAGGACATGTTTGCTACCTGGAAGCTACCAGGTGGACAAGTGCTGGGCTGGTTGCAGCAGTGCTCTAAGTTTTGGGTCTTTTACTCATCAAACTTTGTTTATACCTGAAGGATAGTGTTTTAGGCTCACTGCAATCAGAAAGAACTAAGCATGTAGCAGCATTGTAGAAAAGGTGTTGTAGAGGGAGATGGATACTTGATAATTGAGGTCTGGTCTTGCTTTTGTAGTAGAAATCCTTGTTAATGTTGTGTAAATCACTGTTTGTTCAGCCCCTTCACCAGCTGTGCTAACTATTCTGTTGAGGTGAGGGCTACAAAGAATAGGTCTGAACTGTTACAGTACAGAATTTTCTTGTCTAGTTGTCTTTCCCATTAGTGGTACCTACTTTCTGGAAGGGGATTTCAAGAGAGTTCATGGACTCTCTTCTGGGAAAACTTCACTGGAAATACTTAAATCTCTGTACAGGGAGACAATGGGTGATTATAGCCATGGTTGCACTGAGTATGTACGAGAACACACCCATGGGAGAAGACAGCAGTGGAGAGGAGGAGTTCCCTTATTCCTGCAGAAACTGTAAAGAGTGTACGTACAATTAAAAAGGGGCTAATGACGTTTTCTCCCAGGTTTGCTGGGGACAGGGCAAGGCTGTCTAGGCTAGAAGACCTTGGAGAAACAAAGCCTTACAAGCAGCTTCATAGAGAATGGAAGCAAATGCTTTTGCGTAGCCTTTTTAAAGACGTTCTCTGCTGACATCCATCCTCTTTATAAGATGTTTGACCACCTTTCCCTGCACATAAACATGCAGACTGTTTCAGTACTGTTGGCAGGCAGGTAGGTCAGCAGGTTGGGCTGGCCAACCATCCATTTCATGGGATCTCATCGCATCTGTAGGGTACTCCATCCTCTGCAGTGTACCTTACGGAAGAGCTGAGTGTAGGAGAGTGCAAAGGGCAAACTCTGGATCTACCTGTAAAGTGCTTTGGCTTTCCATTAGCAGACTTTATTTTGGGATGGGGGTTGTGTTTGTTAACACCTGGGGTAAAAGATTTGGTACCAGCTTCCAATTTATTTTATTTTATTTTTGAGCCTCTCTTCTCCTGCTCCAGCTTTCCTAGTAACAATCTCTCCTCTCTTTGCTCCTCTCCTGCTCTCTGCTCTGCTGCTGTTGCTATGGTTCCCCTTTGCAGGATGAGATCCTGGTGAGTAGAAGGCCACTCAGCAGGGTGTGCTAACGAACATTAATGTTGCATCTGGGAAGGCAAGAACAGTGCATAGACAAATTATTCCCTCTGATTATGCTGCTGAATGGGGAGAGGAGGGCAGCTGGCACTAGACAGGTGAAGCAGGAATGAGGTGAAAAAGGTAGTATGTTGAGGAAAAATTCACAACTGCTGGTACATCTTGTGAGTGGGTGGAGATAAAAAGCAGTAATCCAAGGATGTGTGGTTCCGTTTCACTGCCCCCTCCTGTCCACATAGAGAATAGGACTGTCTCGAGCTTAATAGTAGGTATGAGTTGAAGATCCAATGTGCCTACATTTACCTTTATAGGGTAAACTGACAAGTAAAAGGATTGTGTACCTATATGGTAGGCTGTTCACACAGTGCAGCTTGCTAATACGCAGTGCAGTTGTATGGTTTTTCAGTGCCAGGTCACTTTCAGCAAGCGCATCCATACAACAAGGTGCACATACATAAAGCATGCAGATGGTTTTGGGTGTTAACACTGCAGTAATACACACAAAAGCTAATGCATTTAAGAAGACACACATACTTACATTTGATTACTGCATGTGTGAGGCTCTCAATGGGCACTTCGTGAATTCAAGTTCTATAGAGAGTAATAGCCTGGCTTCTTTACTGACTAAACTTAAAGGAACTTGTTTTGCCCTAAATTAATATGACTACTCCAATACCTGTGTATGCTGAAGTCTGGGGTACTAATTCCAGATGCACCATTTTGTTCTGTTATACTTAGAGTCTTCTTTTTACTAAACTCAATTCTTTCTGGGTTGCTTGCCCATCTCTTCTTGAACTGGTTCCCCCCACCCCTGAGTTGGGTGAAGCACTCCACACATGCAGAGTGCTGACAGGTGTGCTGGTGTCCTGATTTTCTCTAGGCATGGCCTTTTCTGGGTGTGTTGCTGTGATCTGGTGCTTGTAGGTTGGTCCAGTGTCTGAGGAACTCTTGATGCAGTTCTTCCTGCATCTCTTGGCAGAGGGTATAATGCACAGCACTGCCAGGTTCCTTCCTGCGTCCTTTTTATTCTTATTCCTGGCCCTTTTGAGGCAGAGACCTTCACTGGCCGGTTGAGTGGGGGGCTCTTCTGGCAGTAGCAGAGAGCACGGTGTTCCTTGTCTTTCCATACTACTCTGTGTGTAGGGATACCCTCTGGTCATTCCTCTGTCGTCTAAGGCCAGGCTTTTAGGGCCCTTGTTAATGCTCACTGCTTCCACTCCCTTAGGTCATCCGAAAGGGCTGGCTCACCATCAACAACATTGGGATCATGAAGGGTGGCTCCAAGGAGTACTGGTTTGTCCTGACAGCAGAGAACCTCTCCTGGTACAAGGATGATGAGGTGAGTAGCTCAACTCTGCAACTTGAGTCTCAGGCATCTGATGGGGATAAGGCCTTCATTTCACTGGCTGTTACAGATGTGTCTTCTGAGTATGGCCTGCAGCTTGTGACACAAGCTGAAACTCTTTGAGCTGGGTTCCCTGTGGTCTCAGCACTGCTGAGCATTTCTGAATTGATGTGAACATGGCTTTTTTTAATGCAGAAGGAGTAAAATCTATGCTTGAAGCCCTGGTTCAGCACAAAGTTGACAGACGCTTGTGATGAATTTGACCTTCATTTGTCTTGCTGTGGCAGCTGTAATCAAGGGTGTGATGAGTTTGTTCCAAGATATGGACTTTTTGGTATTTGTGGGGCAGTCATGATGAGTTTCCTGGAGGAGCGTGGCAGAGGCTTTCATGCATCTCTCCTAGTCACAAGAAAAAAGCTATCACCTTTCTGAGCATAGCAACAGGAGCTGTGGACCTGATGCTGCAGCTCAGGTGCTGGCTCCTTCTGACTTCGAGTAAATTACTTAATCTCTCTAGGCATCAGTTGTTGAACCTGCAAAGCAGGAATGTCTTTTTAATGTTTCTATACTGAGCATGCCAGTTAACACATTATTTGTAAAACTGTTTGACTTGTGAATGTTTAGAGTACTGCTGATCAAAAGTACAGTGATGTGTGGAATATCACTCATTGGAACATGGACTTGCTCTGCAGAGTTGCTTGAAAATCTTCAATATTAGGAATTCTAGCAATATGCTGTGGTGTCTTTCTGCTTCAGTGGGAAATTATATAAGCAGATAGATTTGTGCCAGATGAAACTATCATTGTCACCAGTGTGTTGCTTCATGTGAAAGAAAAAGGTAGATAATTGTCTCTTCTGAATACTTCAAAAAGAAAGAGTAGCTGGATGGTTTTGGTAAGGACATGATCGAAAGGGTTATCCCCGCTCAGTGATGGGGGATGAAAAATGCCTGGTATGATGTAGTCACGCATTCCGAGTTGATCGGGGTTGCTGATTACAAATAAACAAACTGCTCTGCCTCCTGTTGTGGTCTGTGTCCCTCAGGTGTTCTGCAGCACACCAGTAGTGTGTCTGGGAGCTGCAGCTAGGCCTGGCTTCTTGTCTAGCTTGTATCAGTGAGCCTATTTCATTCTCAGCAGGTGGAAATGATGACAAATACAGTGATGAATCAGCCTCTAAATATCACTTTCTGCATGGAGACTGCTGCTGTGCTGCTATGGATGAGCAGGCAGCAATTTTCTAATTAAAGAACCAGGCATTGAAATGTCTTTCACTAAACCAGTGTGTTTCTGCTATAAGACCCCTGCCCTTTGTATTCAGAGTTGCGTGGGGAGGCTTCACTTTCCTCTAGGTTGCATATGCAGGTCGAGTGGTTATAAACATCAAGTAGTTTAATCAAAGCCAGCTGCTACATCTGTATTAGAGATGATCAGAACTCCCTGTTCTTCCTGGGGGAATGGGAGGGAGGGCTGCAGTGGGGATGTATAAACTGTTGATAAATTCCATTTGCCTAGGGTAGGGGATTGGACCTCTCTTCCCTCCTGAGGCAGTGCAGCCTCAGGGTCAATAGCAACTGGAGGTCTGCACCATTTACCTTCTGCATAACAAGAGGTAGAGCTGCCTAATGAAAACAGTTCCCCAGCAGCCTTGGTCCCTTAAACTTGGGAGAACCAGCGCTGATGGGGTCTGAGCTGCCTCTGAGAAAGGAGCCTTTGTCTTCAGTGGAGTGGGAGCAGAGGGGGGGGGTGTGTGTGTGTGAAGGAAGGTTTTTATTTGCTTCCTCCCCAAGTTCTACTCCTTGATCACTGGCTGTGGTGAGGGAGAAAGGAAGCAGTGTCCACCTGGACTCTCTAGCTGAGTCAGGCTAAAGGTTGGTGCATTTGAGGGGTAGCTTGGAGAGCCTTGAGCATGGGGATTCCCACCCCAAACCTCAGTCAGGCATGGAGCTGGCTCCATCCTGAAGAGTTGTCTGCAGTGCAAGATCCTCTGCCAGACAGCATTATCTTTGCATGTCTGGCGCAGAGCTCTGCTTCTCCACCAATTCAGGAGGACTCGTGTCCTCTACAGCTCCTGAAATGTTCTCCTGTGTTTTTTAAAGGCTGTACACCATGATCTTTCTTGATCTAAGCTCTGTGAGGAAGGGGGAAGCTTTGTCTGCCCCACCCTGCACTTCTGTGGGCTCTCTTGTCCCAGTTCCTCTGTGTGCTGGCAGCTTTCCAGAGGGAGCAAGGATGGAGCAGAATCAGTCGTGTGGATGGAAGTGCTAGTGGCAGAGCTGTGGGCAATGCTGGGGGAAGGAGCAGGGTGAGAAGGTGTGTGTCAGGGTGAGGGTGAAGGCTAGGCTAGCAGCTCTGGAGCTGGACGAGTGCTGGCACAGCCTGTCCCTGCCCTGCTCTGCAAACCAGGACCCAGAGTCTGCTGAATGAAGACATCTGGACCCCATTAGTGAAATACCAGTCTTTCCGCAGCGCTGGCTTGTTTTTCCTCTGCTTCTGAAGAAAGGAACTGGAACTTAAAATGTCTTAAAGGGCCCATCATTGCATGTTAGCAGGGATGTATGGCTGTGGATGCTCTAGAGGGGCCTGAAGGAGTGTGCTGGGGATTGGGAGGGGAAGGAAAGAGCAGGCCAGGCGGGGGTGGAATGTTGGCTCCCCACTCTGCCTTGCTGCCAAGACCATGTGTGTGTGCTCCTGGGATCTCTGTTTTTCTTCCTGTCTCCTTTCAATGAGTCAGCTGCTGGCCCCATGGCAAGCGGCCCCACAGAAGGCTGGCCTCCCAAGACCTGGAGACCCCCCGAGGTACCTGCACCTCCTGGACCTGTGGGATTATGCTGCAGGCCAGCGGTGGGAGGGAGAGGTGAGGACGAGCCTGCTTTGGCTGCTGTCGATACATAATGTGAGATTTCCTTGCTTAGGGAGGCCACAGTGTCCCTAGGGCTGGATCAGCAGCACAGCACACTGTCTTAACTGCTCAGCGAGCACCACAGTGGACGTGATACAAGAACTTGATTTGAACAGTCCTTCTGCCCAAGTCCCGTATGAAATGCACAGTGCCCTGCAGGGCTTTCCCTCCTGCTGCAAGAGAGGGTCTGAGCTGGGCTAGAGCTGCTGGTGAGCACTGTGCTCGGTGGGTGCTATTTGTAAAGCTTACTGCCTGCTGGAGGAGACCCCTGCGTTCTGCTCTGCAAGGGTGGCTGTTTCTGCTGGAGTGCCTGTGACTGTGCTGGTGTGTGCCAGAGTGTTTGCACAGCTGGGTAGATGGATGTATCTCCTGCTTCCTTTGGGAATTTGTGTGACTGTACAATAGAGATGGGACCGTCTGTCCTTAGGTAAATCACATACTGGAAATCTGGGGTTTGTAAGAACAGGCGACTACAGAATATGGCCTTTACTTGCTTGTGTGAAAGCGTTCGTGTGTTGCATGCAATGTCAGTGCATTTGAGTCCTGTGTATGTACAGGAGGGGTGGGCACTGAGTTTTAGGTACTTTCAGGTGTGTTGGGGGGAAATTGTGCTTCATATTCTCTATCCATCATGTTGATTCCTGTTGCATCAGTTGTGCTTGAGCTCTTTCCTCTGTCTTCATGCCTTCTCTTTTGCTCGAAGTACAAAAGTACTCTCTCCTGTCCTGGGGAAGATGTGTCCTTAATTGACAGTCATTAGATAGCTGCTTATTCTGTACCTGTCAATGTCTTGTACCCAATTCTAGTTTAAAAATAAATACATTGATAAATACTGAGATTGTTACCCCACAGCACAGACATGCGCTCCCCCTGTTATTCCTCCCCCACTCTGCAGTCTGGGTCTTTGAGGCTCAGCTGGTAGAAATCATTTTGTCTTGCTCTGATCCCCATGAGTTGTCAGAAACTTGCTGTGATGGGTCTGACTGCAGCCAGGTTTTTGTATCCAGCTGGTTTAAAGAACATAGGAGCTGGTTTAAAGACCGTAGAGCATCTGCTCTGAGGTTTTTCCTCACCTGCTTTCACACTGCTCTCAGGTGCTCTCTGGAGCATGTTCCTGCTCTTTTCATCCTCTGTGGAGCTCCTTTGTTCATTGGCTCATCTTTTTTCACAAGTGCATGTTTTCACATAGATAATATCTTAGTCCTCACTTATGCTTTCACTCACTTTCTCTTCTTTTTCCAGGCAAACAACTTCCAGAGCATCGAAGCCTCCACTTTTAAATACTTTCTGGGTTTTCCTTTATAATAATGACCAGCAGTTTCTAGGATGTGAAATCCCCTTTCTCCAGTCACCTTTCTGTGCTTGATCCTGCCTTCTCAAATAGCAAAGCCCAGTGCAGTTGTAGCTCTGCTAGGCCTGCGCATCTATCTCTGCATTTTATGGCAGAGTTTAGCGTGTGAAACACAAGCCATGCTGAACACAGCTACCCCTGGGACAAGTGCATGAAGCTGAAAGAAATAAGGAGGGGATGAGAGAGATGGAGGAGGAGTAAGAGGGTTATGAGTAGGCTGATGAACAGGCAGGTGAAAGTGATCATCAAGCATGGCTCCAAATGGTTATATCCTCCCAGGCTGAGGGATGAGTGACCTTTGCATGCAGCTGTCCCCGCAGCCCACCCTCTCCAAGCATGCTCCTCTGCTGTGCAGGTGTTGCCGTCTCTGTGCAGCACTGGCAGTGTGTGGTGTATCCCAGCACAGCCTAACCAATGTGCAGACTACTGTACAATCTTGTAGTCCTGAACAGGTAGTCTGAACACTGGGCAGACGGAGTGGAGCTTCTGCGATCTGCTCTCGGGCTATCAGCAGCTCATTAGTCCTTTCCCCTCCCTGCTTTTGGGATGGGGTCTCAGGGGCAGAGATGGGGTGAAAGAAGTCCAAGTCTTGATTGAAAAAACATCTTCCTCTGGCAGCTGGGAAGAGGAAATATTGCTGTCTGCAGGCTTCCAATTTGGAGCAAGCTTCCACACTCCTTCCTCTTCCAGTGCTGGTGTCAGGCTGGTACCTGGTTTCCACCTGGGGTATGCTGCACCTTTTTAGAAAGAGAACAAAAGAAAAAAATCAGTTACTCCTGTTTGAGAAGGAAATGCTGTGAAGTTTTGGCTGTCACCCAGGTGTGCAGAAGTTGTTGCTTCATTCAACTCCTTTTCTTCCCTGTGGAGCTGTAAGGGAGGATTTCCAGGCCCCACACACCCTCGTCTCCTTTTGCCCACTGCTGTCCTGTAGATCAGCCCTTTGCCTGGGGTCCAGAGCAAAGCTCAAACAGGACCAGCCGTGGCTTCCAAGTCCTCAAAAGGGTCCTTTGACCTGCCTTGGCCAGTTGCCTTTGCAGCTCACCTCTGGCTACTGTAGGAGCAATCTGCATCCCCTCTTTTTCTCCCCCCACTACGTCTGGCATGGCTGAGCCTCCCTCCCTCTTCTGCTTTTTGCTCCCTCCCTTCTTGCTTCCCTTCTGTCCTTCTGCCTCAATTGACGTGGCAGTGGAAAGCTAACTAGACTCGGGGGAGGAGCTTGCCGGCTGCTGGGAAGGCTGGAGGCTGGCAGGGAGCGAGCCAGCTGATGGACAGGGTTACGCAGGGGAAAGGAAGGTTCCCTACCCCACATGGAAACTTGAGGAATGCTGCTGTCGCTTTCTGTGGCGCTTGGCTCCCATGTAACGATTCCAGATGTTAGCCCTAGCCTGTGCGGTTTGCTCCCTCTCTCCCTGGTGCTGCAGGGATAAAGAGGGCTTTATGTACGCCGCGCTTCTCCCTTCCAGCATCTCCTTCTCTTGTATGCATGCTGGTGGATGGTGAAGGTTTGTGGCCAAAAATACAAACACCCAGAACACTCCCACTTTGGCTCTAACCATGCACTGAGGAAGGGTAACCAGCCCTCTCCTTTTCCCAGAGGTGTGCAACACTTTGCATGTGTGTTGCTCTCTGCCTCATCAAAGCAAGTCGAATACTCGGGGAGGGTTCATTGCTGCCCTGGCACAGGGACAGGGTGGGCAGGGATGAGAGCTTATCCTTTGTAAAGGCTGGTGGGCATTGCTGTGACCTCAGAGGGGTCGTGACAGTGGAGTTTTGAGCACTGTAGTCTCTCCTAAACTACTCGGTTTCTGCCTGTGCTTTCTCATACATTGTCTGATGGCTTCCTAGGGTTGCACTTAGCTGCATAGTTAACTTTGCACATTATTTCAGCTGATGTAAATAAAAATCTTTACTTTTGGGAAGGTGAGTTGATTACCACTGCTGTGCTGACTAAGCCAACAGTAATGGTTGTGATTAATAACATGAATCTAGGCCTAGTGTCTACAGAGCTTTTGAACTGAATCAGCTTAAAACCTTAGGATGTGTTGTTTAAGTTAAACCAATGCAGCTTTCTGATGTAAGCAAGCCACTACAGCTGCTTTGCAGCTTGGAGCAGTGGTTGCGGTGTCCAGTAAATTTTGCTCCAAGGGTAAAAGTGATACAGGTAGGCTCTGTTTTGGAAAGATGGTCTTGAGATGCACGTATGTTCTGGGGTGTCTAGGGCTTCCTGGAAGAATCACTTCTCAGAAATTCAGTTCTTCTAATATGCGTTTTCTTTGCAAAGACAAGAAGCAGAAAGCAGTTAGTAACATCTTGCTTGGAGGGTGGGGTTCAACTTAAAATACTTCTCTAACTTGCTTTCGAATACTCCAGACTGTTTTTCAGAGACTTCCTCCTAATAATCTTGTAGCATGCATCTATTCATGCAGTGTGTTTATTATCAATTATGATGTTAATGTTTTTCCATTTGCGTGGAGTTCCCAAAATGCTGTGCATGTGTTTAACACAAATAATTTGACTGAAACTCCAGTCATCTCTGGGGCAGGTGTGTTTACCCTTAGCACTTTACATCTTACAAGAAGAAAGGAGATTAAGAGGTTTAAGCAAGATTAATTTCTCCTAATTTCACACAGCCACCAATTAAAACAATGGCAATGCTCTTTCTCCCATATCTACAGACCCTTGTCTGTGCAAAAGGAGGTGTTTGTCATAACAGCTACAGGGAAACCTTTAATTAGTTTATTTGTGCTCCAAATGCAAACTGAGACTTAATAATTCTGCCAATTACTTTCTTGTACTGCGAGTGCCAATTTCCAACCTTAGGGGAGCCCACACATGCATCTGTCGGCTTCGTTCCTCATCTATCCAAGAGTAGGAAAATTTAACTTGCTGTTGAGGCAGTCCACTTGAATGGAGGAAGTGCTTTGAGTCAGGCTGGCTTGCTGCCTGCTGAATTTTGTGAACTTCTTGTGGGTTATTACCTACAGGATAGCAACAAATAATTCAGATGATAGTGTAAACCATTGCTATCTCTGGCCAAAGCCAAACTCCAGAATTTCGCCACAATAGAGGTGTGTAGCTACAGTAATGATGTTGCAACATCAAGCTGCAACTGCAGCATCCCTTTTTTTTTTCTAGCTATTGTGCATCACACCCCACAACTGGAATGGCTAACAGCTCCTGGTCTCCTTCCCAGCCATGTGTATATTCTTTCTCTGGTGGATGCAAAGTACAGAGCCATATGGCTGTATCTGCACTGTGGTGGGGGTGGGGGAATAATCCTCTGGCACTTATCCTGCCTGTGCAGGGAGCTTGCAGTCCTCTCTGCAGTTCTCTATGCAAGCAGTGTGACTCCTGCTGGGAGCAGCAGCCCTGATTAGGGGTAGCTTGCCCCATGCCTACAACATTCCCTAGCCAACACTGAGTATCCATGTTCCCTTTTGTACGGCCAGTCTGAGTGCTGCTGCCTTCACGACCTCTCCCTGGCCTTGTGGCTCTACAGATTAACTTGCAGCCAATGTGCACATTTTACATAACACATACTCGGATGCTGAGAGGCAGAGTTTTGCCTGATTTTTTTTTTTTTTCCCCTTCTTATAGACGAGGGGAGATACCTTATGAGCAACATAAGCCTCTTGGGATCACACTGAGGGCTTTGAATATAGTATTTCACAAACTACTTTCCTGTTTCGATGTGTGCTGGCGCTTCCTTCTCTTCCCCCCCACCCCCCCAAGTCTGGAAAGCGAGAGAAGCCCTTTTCCCCTCTTTGCCAGGATGCTGTTCAGCCATAGCACATACTGCCAGATTGCTAACATATGGGCAGAGGGCTCAGCCAAAGTTCTGAGAGGCTCAGCCCTTGGCAGCTCATTCCACACTTTCCTGTCTCTACATTCAGGAAATGAAGTCAGAGTGTTGATATAAAACAGGCTGGGTTGAAAACTGAGAAGCTGGAAAGACTGAAGTGGGGGACTGGGAGGGAGGTGTCGGGGGACAAGAGCAGCAGGGGCTCGTTGCAGCGTGCATTGGCCTGCAGCATGCCTGGGTGGGGGTTTCTTGCCTTGCGCTGGTGTCCTCCATTTGCTTGCTCTTGCTACCTTAGAGTCAGAGGACTGATATTTTATGCTGACAGACAGATAAACACGTCTTTCCTCTGGTGTGATCAGCATGCAGAGATAAGTGTTGTCTTGGTCACGCGGCAGCACTTACGCAAGAGGTTGGAAGGGATGAAGATCGAAACTCTGGCAAAGAGCATGTATTTCTGTATCTGGAACACGGGATTCCCTTACCTTTTGACTTTTTTTTTTCCCCCTGAAGAATGACTCCATTGCTAAATTTCTAAGGAATGATGCAGTTCTAATGCAGAATTATTTTTCTCAGACAGCTTTAACATCAATTATTTTTGACTAGTGTAGAGAGACTGTGGGATAGATGCAGGGAGTTCCAGTTACAGACTGCAATGAGGATGGTCAGTCTTGCCTAGGTAGGACTTTAGCAGTTGGTGTACTTCACTTCTAGGTCACCAGTTCAACCTAATCCAACATAGTAATAACCAAACGTAATAGAAAGCTGGAAGCTCTGTGGCTTACAGAACTTGGAGTGGTCTGTGTGGCTCTGAGACCTGCACCTAGCTGACAGATGTCTCATCACAAAAATTCTTGCCCACCTTTAATCTAGACTGATCAACAATATTAAAATCGAGGGGAACCTGTTTGGAAGAGCTCCCCTGCTTTCATAGCCTGGAATCTTTGGTGGGAGCGAATAGAGAATTTAGCAGCAACCCAAGTAATCTATTTTATAGATGCTGGCTTCTGGGATATTCTTGTTGCGTAAATTTTGTAATGGGCTGGTATAGTTTGATCTTTGGGGCACGTCTGAACTCTGTAGTGTCTGGTATCCTTAGCAAAGTCAAGTCAATTTAACTGAAACTTCAGAGGATGTTAGGCTGGACTTGCTATCCTCTGGGTGTTTGAGCTCAGCAGCTTTGTCATTCCTATCTGCTGCTGCCCTGCCCTTCTTTTCTGCCTAAATCCTCACAATCTCTGCTCGCTGACCATCTTTGTTTTCCATTCTTGTTTCCTCTGAGAGCAATCATATTTCCAGCCAAGAAAGATCTGCAAACACACAAGATGCTCACAAGGGGACAGTCAAACATGCAGGCTTGCTCACAGAACTATGCTCTGATTCTGTTTCAGTCTTGGATAGCTGCATTCTGCTTTTTGGAGACCAGTGTGATGGCTCCCTCTCTTGTTGTGTTGGGGTATAATACCCAGCTGGAGCAGGATGGTCCACATGGGGACCTTAAACCAAACTCAATTCTGTTGGTTTGCTGTAGATCCAGATATGAGACTAAGCAGGGAAAATTATTTCTGTCTTAGCTTCTGAAAGTAAATGTAAAAATTAAGATGAAGTTTGTTAAAAGATGATACCTAGGGTCAAAAACGTTGAGGATGGTTTTTGGATGCCTTGTTTTGTGTTTAGCTGGAGATGCCTCGTAAAAACTAGACTGGAGGGTTGTGGGTGCAGTTGTTCAGAGTAATGTGTCTCAGTCTGGTCACTGAAATTTCAGACTCTGTTTAACATTCACCAAGCAGTAAACTGCCCATATTGCTTGAGCGTTCAGTCATTCAGAGCAGAAGGTTTTCATTAATGAGCATGGTTACTTGATTTTTTTTTTTTTTCCCAGTACAGGAGGTCTTCAGGTAACCTTGCAGTAACCTGTATTATTGTAGCCAGACTTGCTCTTTGATCTTTGATGCATGTTTATTATTGCTTAATTAATACTTTAAAAGGGTTCATAGTAACTAGTAGAGTGTAGGACAGTGATAGGATGAAGTGAGAAAGTCAGATTTTCTGAAGAGGTGAATTAAGTTGATATAGTCCATAACTTCTGTGTGAAACCAGCTTCTCTGTCACATGCGTGGCTTTTCCTGAACCTGAATATAAGCTTGTAGTGATTAAAACACTGAGGTGGCAACAGTGAGACTGTGAGGGCTGCATGCTCCCTCTCTGACCAGCAGCAAGGTTTCCCCCCATTCCTGCTGTCCTGAGAACAAGGTATGAGGGGCCTTTCCTGGGCAGACCTGCTCTGGGTGTCAGGTGGCTGCTGAGGGCCTTGGTGTTGGTTGATCCCTTTCTGGGAAGAGTGAGGACCTTGATGCTGGTCACAGCCTGGGGAACTGGGACAGTGCCACGCTGCTGCTTGCTCCTGGAGGAGTTAATGGGGCAGGGTGGTTGGCCCACATCGCAAAAGCAGTTGGGCAGGACTAACTCTTGTTTCTAGAGGTCCCCTTTTTTCACAGCCGTAAAGATCAGAGGACCTGTGGTGGGGAATGCCTCCTTGGTGATATGGGGGCTGTATTGCTGCCACATTGGCAGAGTTGAGGCTTCGTTGGAGCTGTGAATGACTTGTTACTGATCACCTTTTCAGGAGAAGGAGAAGAAGTATATGTTACCAGTGGATAACCTGAAACTGCGAGATGTTGAGAAGGGGTTCATGTCCAGCAAGCACATCTTTGCTCTCTTCAACACTGAACAGAGGTATGCTCATATCTCAACATGCCAAGCTGTTGAAGCTAGCAACAGGATTTATGTAATACTAGATAGGAGGGAGTAGATGAGTCTGGGATAGCTGGAAAGCTATGTGTATATCCTTTAAGGGTAGCCATTTTTGGGAGGAGTTGGGGGATTTTTTTTAGAAGTCTGGCTTCATTCCTTCTGGTTGTACAGGTGTGTACCATTTTCTTTCTTCACCAGTGCATGGTCTGCAGTGTGACCTTAGCCTTCAGCTATTTGGTGTGGTTATCTGGGTCTGGCTGTGGCTGGAGTATATATTTATAATCAGTGTTCTTAGGGAGCGACTAAGGAAAGCCATAGGAGGTGGGGGACCCAGGCTGGNTGGAGAAATCCAGCAGTGAGCAGAATTGAAAAGGAAATCTCTTTCAGGCCCTGTTGAAACACACAGCTGATTTGGGGGCAAAGTTGCTCATGAAAAAAATAATTTCCTTTCCCTTCTGCAAGGGTCATCATGAGGATACTAGCGAGGGACTGTCTCTGCCTTAAAATGATAGGAGGATTCACTGGTCATTGACATCTTTGTCAAATATGGGCAGATGTCTGATTTGCAATAGAGGAGAATGAAATGTTTGTCTTCCTCTCAGGAATGTTTACAAGGACTACCGGCAGCTGGAGCTGGCCTGTGAGACCCAGGAGGAGGTGGATAGCTGGAAGGCTTCCTTCCTTCGTGCAGGAGTCTACCCAGAGCGCGTTGGGGTAAGTTACAGCCATAATGATGGGGTGAGAAGGAACACAGCATGTATCTTAAGAAGGATAGCTGCATCCTCTTATGTTAAAAAATAAGTCTGTGAAGGTTTTGTCTCTTTCCTGAGCTAAGGATATTTTGGAACAAAAATTTAATTTTCTGGTATATCCTGGTGCTTCCTTTAAGGAAGCTTGGGATAAAGTAACTGACAGCTTCAAAGGAGAGAGAAAGTAGGCAAAGACTGCCTTGATAAACCGTTCTAACTCTTGTTTTGTGGGCATTAAATTCCCAGTATAAGGAGGATATTTAACTGCTTGACTACTAAGTGGTATCTGTCATGTGAGTGAAGGCACCATTCCTGTTCAGTAACACTGTATAGTCTTGTTAGGAGCTTCCTGGCTTATTAGTAGTTGTTCTCCAATTCCATCCCTCACCCAATTAGGAAGGAATGTTATTCGAGTTTTTCTTTGCTTGGCAGATACCTTAATATGCTACTTTAGCAAGACCTCTTACCTATTCCCTTAGCCTTGTCCCACAACAGTTGCTGTTGGCCTTATGCTCTGCTTTAAAAGTATGTTCTAGAGAGTTGTAGTATATGTTCCTGTTCAAAGCCTTCCTGTTCCTCTGTGGGAGGAAGCTGCTATGGATAGTTTTCCCATTAGAAAAGTGATAATTGCTTATCTGTTCGTATTTGTTGCTTCTGATAGACTTCTTGCATTCATCTTTTCTGTTCTGCTTGAAAATTGTGGGTTTTGCCTGAAAGCATTTCCTGACAAACTGATGTGATGTTAAAAAAAAAAATAAAATTTATTAGGGACTGGACCTTAACAGTGATGTGACTTCAAATTGGCTTTGGTCCAGACTGGACCTCTTAAACACATACTGATGAAGGGCATGTGCCACCTACTGGTGTGCAAATTGAGTGGTTTGACATAGGAACACTGATCACTAGGCTGACTGCCTCAAAACCCTGTGTAATAACAAGTAGCCATTGTAGGTAAGTAAATTGCCCTTTGCTGCTAACGGTATGATTTCCTTTGCAGAGTGTCAGGTTTTGATTTTCAGTTTAGCTAAACAATTCACTTGTTCCTTTTGCAGGGTAATCTAGGTATTTATGTATTTTTAGTGGGATTGATCTTTTACTTGTTCAGTGCTATTATGGGCTCTTCTCCACATTCTGAGACTAATTAAAAGTCTTTTTTTTTTTCTCCCTTTTTGTTTTTTTTTTTTTCCACATATGCTCAAACTGGCCTGCCAGGACAAGGACAAAGTAAGTCTTGACCCCCTCTGCCTGTGTTGCCCCCTGGGGCTCTCACCGGATAGTTCTCTTTTGTTTTTTCCTTTTGTCACAGTTTCCTGAGAGGCGTTTGCTGCTTCTTCCTCTTTCTGCCTTCAGTTGGATTACTGCTGTTTGTTTCTGTTTTTGGTCTGAGTTTTCCTTTTTTCTTTTTATTTCTCCCTTTTTGCATGACTTCTGAATCTTGGTACAAACTTATTTTGTGGGTTTTTTTACCCTAATTTTTTTTTAAGTTGTCCTGTTTGACATCTACTTCCTTTACTTCGTTTCTCACTGAAACCTTGCATTCTTTCATTATGTAAGATCTTGCCAGGAAAAGCTAAAATGAACAAAAGAATTTGCCCTTTCTCATATATTTTGTTCCCCAAAACAAAAGATAAGCAATTTCCTACCCTGCTGCAAATCCTTCAGACTGGAACTGTTTAAAAGAAAGATTTTTCTATATAAAATTGAGGTGTTTTTTTAAATAATCCTTGAGAAAGACAGCAGTCTTTCATGCTTTGCTTTGAAATTGATCCCAAATGGATGAGCCTTGGCGATTGCTTGCTGTCAAACAGCACAGTCCAGGTTTTACCTTACAGAAAGCTAAACAATGCATTTCAGGCAGACAGGAAGAGATTCATCTGCTTGGTGTGAAAGAAAAGATAATTATGACTTACAGTGCAGGATTTGCAGTTGAAGTGATCATGAGGATTTTCTAGGTTATACCATCTACTTGTGGTCTGACTGAGGCGAGCAGTTATTTCACCTCTCTGTATCTCCTCGTGTATAATGAGGATAAAGACGCAGTGTGTCAGAGAGCCTGTAAGGCTTAATTTATGGTGAGTGATTCTCGGGTTGAAACTGAATCTGGGCATGGAAAACGCAGCTCAGATGAAGAACCTTTCAGGAAGCTGTAAACATTAAAAGTGAAAATACATTCACTAGAGCCATAACCTGTGAATGCTGGTGAAGAGTCCTCATTGCCTTTTACCTTTCTGTAATAATTTTCTATGAAGAAAGCAGCTTTAACAATAAAGCTCCGCAGATCTGAGCTGGAGAAGTCTGTACAAGCTGAGCTGTGCATTGACAATCACAGCTCAAAATGTAAGTTTAAGTTTTATTGCACATGCTTTGGGCGTGTTCCCTTATTTTTTTCTCTCAGCGCGCTCATGAAAAGCTAATTTTGTGTTGCATTTGAAGAACCAGTCTTTCTCCTTTTTCTCTGCAGGCCAGTGAAGCGGAGGAGAATGGATCAGACAGTTTCATGCACTCCATGGACCCTCAGCTGGAGAGACAAGTGGAAACGATCAGGAACTTGGTGGATTCCTACATGGCAATTGTCAACAAAACCATCAGAGACCTCATGCCGAAGACAATCATGCACCTCATGATAAACAATGTACTTACATCCCGTGGTTGATGGAGGTGGGGGGGACACAGAGAAGGGGAAAAGTAGGGCAGGAGAGAAAGAATGAAGAAAAACTGAAGGCAGCTTGGAAGGAGGAAGAGGTGGGGACAGAACGGAGTGTTTTGGGGAAGACGGTGGAAATTGATTCACCCTTTGTGCTCCTTTGCAGACCAAGGACTTTATCCATTCGGAGTTGCTGGCAAACTTGTACTCCTGTGGTGACCAAAATACGCTGATGGAGGAATCGGCAGAGCAGGCCCAGCGACGTGACGAAATGCTGCGCATGTACCATGCCCTGAAGGAGGCCCTCAACATCATTGGGGACATCAACACCAGCACTATCAGCACCCCCATGCCCCCACCGGTGGACGACTCTTGGCTGCAGGTGCAGAGCGTACCATCTGGACGCAGGTACCAGGGGCTCAGGGGGAGAGCCCCACAGACCTGCCTGGTGCCTCTTCAGTGGCTAGCTGGGGCCTCCTACTGAGACATGGAGTCCTCCTCTTTCCCTCTTCTCCCTGTGGATGAAGAGTTCGGGGTATCTGTGTTGGGAGGCTCCTAGGCCTTGGAAGCTATATAGGGCTGCTACATGTTTACAATGAATATGGAGGCTTCTAAACCCTTAGGTTAGATGGGGCCTGAAGTAGCTTTGAAGGCAACCTGAAGCCTGGCATGGCCCTTGAAAGCCAAAGAGTGGTTGCGTGAAGTGACATGAAACTACAGGAGCACTGAAGGCACTCTATGGGGACCCGATGGTGGCACGGAGGGATCCCAGGCCTGTTGTTGCAGTTGAATTTCTCCATTTGTTTGCCAGGTCTCCCACGTCCAGCCCCACGCCACAGAGGAGAGCTCCCGCTGTTCCACCCGCCCGGCCTGGGTCTCGAGGCCCAGCTCCTGGGCCACCTCCTGCTGGTGGGTCCACGCTGGGTGGTGCCCCCCCTGTGCCCTCCAGGCCAGGTGCCTCTCCTGATCCCTTTGGGCCCCCACCTCAGGTTCCTTCTCGGCCTAATCGCGCTCCTCCTGGTGTTCCCAGGTAAGTCCTGAAACGCTGCTCCTCATAGGTGGGATATGTCCAGTTTTGGAGTAGAAGGGGAATGGCGTGCATGGTGTGGGTACAGTCTTTGGATACTTGGATTGGGTCCATAGGCAGGAGCATCATTGTCCACAGATCTCATTGTACGGATGAGGCAACGCCAAGGCAGCTCTTGGGAATGGAAGGGCAGCCTCTTCTCTGCACAAACCTCTGTGCAAAGGATGGCAGAAGATGACCTTGTACCTGATGGCTTTATTAAAGCAGTCATACTTCCTGCTTATGAGATGTTGATGCTCACCAGAAAAATTATAGGACTGGAGTGACAGGACACTTTTTGAGGCAGTTCCCCTCTGCACAGGGCTCCCCAAGCCCGAGTTGCCCCTTTTCTCCTGGCCCAGAGTTCTGCAAGGTGAGTTGGAGAGACCTTTGTCTAAGCTGTTCAGATGCTTTTTGGCTTGGAGAATATTGCAATATCACTGGGAGAGATTTTTTTTTAGGTATTTTTGTTGATTCTGTAATCAGCTGGAACATTTTCTAGTCTAGAGGGTTCAAATAGCACAGCTTTGCTTTCCCATTAGCGAACTTAATTCCTTTCCTGTTCAGTCACTTCAAACACACTTCAACACAGTAATAAGGGATTACCCCTGTGCAGGTAAGCACATGTGCCTGAGCAGGACTTAGGAAGCAGTCTGGAACTAGGAATGCTTTTGTAAGGTACTTGGCCTCCCTGTGAGGAAGAAAAGGTAATTGCAGAGTAAAGAATGAATATAACCAGAAACTCCCCAATGACATGCCAGAGGGAACACTTCCCTCGTGGAAAATACCTCCTCTCCAGTGTGTGCTGGTGGCACATGTCTGAAGCTTTGGCGTTCTCTGTGGAAACACCCAGCCTGTCAGTGGGTGGTGATGGTATACGGCAGAGGCCGTTCAGTCTTCCTCCTGTGATAGTGCCCCAGCTTGTACTTGGTGCTGCCTGTTTGGATGGGAAGTGTTCTCTGCCAGGCTATATCCAGCCCAGAGATGGACGAGTCTTATAGACCAGTTTGACTGGCGTGTGCAAATGGTTTTACTTTCTTGGTGCCTATGCCCTAGCCCTCCCTATGCACCTCGTACAGCTCCCACAGTAACTTGTCCACACATGCCTATGCCCCAGGGACTGCTGTCCTGCTGGTGGCACCTATGGATGTCAGCATGCTTCTACTGTGTATTTTGGTTCTTGCTTCTTGTGACCCTGCTTTTCCATATACTGTTACTGTGTGGTTTTGTTTGTAGTATAGTTATGCTTATTTCTGTGTCCATCTTCTTTCACTCAGTTTCATTTCTTCACTCATGAAATATATTCTATATACCTGATCATCATCATAGGATTCCCCAAATGGGCTGAAACAAACTTTTTGAAGAAATCTGTCATAGTCTATCTTAATAGCTTTTCTGCCTTTTGCATGAGGTAGAAGGTTTTAGGGGAAGGTAGGGAACAGCACTGGAGCAGAGGAAGAAAGTGTTTCATGCTTAACCGAGCAATCCCTTGCTTTAGAAGGAGAGGTGGTAGGTTGGATTGCATGCTACTGACTGCCCTGATCTGGAGTTGAGAATGTAATTCCAGAAGCTGTGAAGTGATGCTCATTCTCTGATCCCCTTCTCTGATTCTTCCAGTTGTTCATAGACTCCTCCGGATCCTGATACCAGCTTGTCATTTGAGTTCACTGATGAATGGAGAATTTCCAATGACAAGGGACTCTTTCTCTTCCTCTCCTGTATATAGAATAAGAATGTTCCCTGCTAGCACTTGGACTCGGGTCCTTCTGCCATGGGTGAACGAATGCCATCTCCATTGTTGCTTTTTTTTAATACTCATCTTTTCCCTTGCTAACTGGGCTACACTGGTGTGTGTGTGTGAGAGGAGCAAAGCTCTTGTATATGGTGTGAGTGGGCTTTGCTGTAGGAGTTGGTGCTGTGTAGTGAACTGGAAGTGCATGGTGGTGGCTGGATGTACTTTGTGTGTATACACACTGATGCCCGTGGAGACATTTGGCAGGTTTTGTGCCTCCAGTTTGTGTGAGCGTCTGATTTTATGAATGATGAACTTAGAGAAGTGTCCCTTCTTTCTCATAAATGTAATTGTATAGACACATGCTTTCATGTACAAACATGATCCATTTTCTTGCACAGAAAGGTTTTCCTGCATATAATTAAGGACAGTTAAGACTTGCCATCCTGCCTCTACGTAGCGTTTATTCAGTCTACTGTGGACGTCCGTATTGCCAAATACATACCTTTGGGAGCTGAAGGTGACAAACAATGTAAGGTCCTGTCTGTGTGCAATGTAGGACTGCATTTGGACTATATGCCTACTGGAGCTATGCAGGAGGATTTGCTCTGGAAAAGAAAGTTATGAAGGTAGTCTTCCAGGTATTTAGGCTCTTCAGTTTAAGATAGTTTGATAGAAACAGTAGATGAAAGAGCTTAGCCAAGCTCCAAGGAGAAATTTTAAGTGAGAGTGGCTTAACCATTGGAAAAAAAAAAAAAAATCTGTTGGAGGCATTAATGGGTTTTTCATTTCTTGGTACATCTAAGGAAAAAGATGCAAGTGATCAGCATCACTGTAAGCATAACTTCACACATGACAAATTATTCAGGAGGTCAGAGAAGCTGATCTCATGATTTGTGACTTTTAAAATGGAAGCCTTCACCTGCTTCTTCCCTTTGTGGGTAGTGCTCAGGACTGCATATTATCTTCCTCTTTTCTAAGCTGTTTGTTTCAACTCTAGCATTTAATATGGTCAGAAGATAGGAATCCTCAGTGAGAGACAAGTCGAGCCACCTGTGGTGAGACCTAGGTGTACTGCTGGTTCAGCAGGTATGAACGTCAGCCTGGATGCAAGAATGGACTTGTTGGATGGATGAGTGAGCAGTGGCCACTTGGTGTGTGAACAGATAAATGGCTTTCAGCACACCCCTGCATGCGACAGGGTTCTGGATGTGTGCAGAGATGAGGCTGTGGTTGTGTGTGAAGCCCTGCATGGCAGAGCACAGTCCTACCCAGCAGCACACGCTCGTGCCGTGCTCTGGAGGTGGCTGTGCGATTGTGTGTCTGCAAGTGCCTGTGTGTCTGTTCCACCTTCCTGACAGTCTGTGTGGCCTCTGCCTTGAACTGTCTGAACTGCCATGTTGATTTCATGTTGTCTTTCAGAATCACTATCAGTGACCCCTGAGGACTGGCAGCCACGGTACGTTCTGCACTCTCCCTGCAATGCATGAGTCACTGTGTCCCCATCCTCCATCACTGCTCTGCAGCTCACCTCTGCTGCCTAGTTCTTGTATTAGTAACAGAGTCCCTTGTTCAATGAACCACCTCTGCCAGGATCTCAAAGGGAGGAGTCTTGAACAGAAAACTGGCTGATCAGTGGCAGAGCAGCTGTTTGAGCTGCAGGAGCTGGGAAATCCTCAGTACCTGACTTAAGGTTACTAGAGGAGCATTTCTCTGCCTCCAGATAGAGGAGGTGGGATGGGGGAATGAGCTTTGGCAACAAGGTCTAAACTGTGTGTGTCTTTCATTTGGCTTATATCCACATGGACTGGGAGATGAGCTGAATGAACTCTGTTTTGATTTGGTTTGTCGGCTCTGTTAGGATCAAGATAGAGACTTGGGGAGCTGTTAGTTCAGACTCCTCTTCTTATATTCTAATGTCTGGCTGGAGAAGTGCTCCCATCCTCACTGTGTCCCTAGTGCTCATGGAAGGCAGGAGGATTTTGAGTCGTTAATATCAGGACTTCTGTGTCTGAGTGCAGGGTAACTCTGACATTGAATGTTCCCTGTTATCCTTGTGTCCTATCATCATAGTGAGAAGTGAACTCCCTGTGCTTGTTCTCCACTTGACCCTTTACCCTTCTAGGTTATTCTTCTGCTTCCATTCAAACTGCCTTCTCTCCTCTGCCTTTTGTCCGTGCGAGAGGAAGGGTTTAGTGATCCATATCCCCCCCAAACACTGCACTGAGCTTCCTGCCTGTTTCCCCTTCCCTACCTCTCCCTGCATTTTGCAGCATTGTACTTGTTCAGTGATGTGGCAGGGTATTGGGGCAGGCTCATGCGTACTGTGCTGGCCCAACAACTCTTCCTTGTCCTGTTAATGCTGAGGGTGGGGGTGTGAAGGGGGAGATCTGGTTAATTGTCCTGAATCTTTTTCCTGGGAACCTCCAGCCCTTACAGACAAAGGGGTAGATAGGGCAGACCAGGGAGTTTGGGGCCTTTTCTCTGTGGGTGTTTCTTGAAGTGAAAGATCTGACTGAGAGGACTGGAGCAGCAGCTCCTGTAGCTTTCCTTGCTGCTTGTTGTGGCAGAGGGAGCTGGGGGAGTGTGTGCTGTAAGAATAGCACAAGTTCAAGCCCCTTTTCCAGGGCAGGGGAGTTCACAGCTAGCCCCCATCTTGCAGCAAATGATGCCTGTTACTGCTGTGTGTAACTGCAGTTAGAGCCGAGAGGTGCCACATCACGTCAAACCAATGCAGTGATTGTTCAGTGATTGACATGTTCCTTGAGGACGTCATCCGTCAGCCCTCCTCACTGGCACACTGCAGAGGTGTTGGAGCAATCAGCAGTTTCCTCCAATACTCTGCCTACTGCAGACATCCCTAGAAACACATCTTGGTGAACAACCTCAGGAAAGAGGCTTGCTGTTGTCTGTACCTTGTTCTGGGACTCGCTGTTATGGGGCGTTCTGTTCTTAATCTGGCATAAAGAGCACCAAGGAAATAAAAATTAAACCAAAACACCACTAAAACCCAAATAACCCAAAAAAACCCTCCCCAAACCTTTTGCAGCCCAAGGGAATAAATGTAGTGTTTCACTGCCTGTTAGGTCCTTACCAGCAGAACTCTCTATTGGCTTGTTAGTTTCTAGATATGACTCGGTGTTCTGTCTGGGTATGGCTTGAAAGACCGCCTTCCAGGGGCATGACAGTCAGGGTAACTGGTCTCCTTGGGCTCCTGACAGCACTTGGGTCTTATTTCCCATGTGCTGGAGGCTGCCACAGGCTTCCCCGTGAGCAAAACTTTGTTCCTTGTTGTCCTGATAGAGGAAAGTGACTTTTCAGTGATGTAAAAGGGCTTCGCTAGCAGTGTAGTGAGACACTGAACCAGCATTTGAGGGGTAAATGTTGCTTGAGAGACTTCTGTCCCTTTTTGTGCTGGAGAAGTTTTCAGTCTTCTGTAACCTTACTAGGCAGATTCTGCAAGTGTCTCCAGAAAACCTGAGCAGAGACAAAACCTTTAACTTTAAAAAGTGACAGCCCCTCCCCCTAAAATGCTCTGAGTGCTGAGACAAATAAGTGTCTGCAAAAATCAGTCATAGTACATTACAAAAAAGCAGTCTGTTTACCTGCAGATTGCTTGTGCTCCTTTCAGCCCTGTTTATCCTGGTAGGGTCAAGTGGCTTCTTGCCAGAACGTGTTACATAGTGCAGCAACTTCATCCTTTTCATGTGAATCCAGAAGCTGTTAGGACAACCTGTCCAAACTCCTGAAATGCAAAAAGTCCTTCAAGCTTCTCAAAAAAGCCTTCTACCACATGTGACAGGGCAACAGCACCTCCCTAAAGGTTAAGCTGAAGTTTTGTGAGGTATTAATTCAAGTACTCTTACTGTTCCAAGGACAGTAGTGGCCATCGAATGGCTGATACGGCTGCATTGACACTGAGCAGCCTTTAGAGATGGTGCACAGATCCCATGTGTCATGAAGCTCAGGTTCACAGATTCCCCAGCTGTAAAATCTCATTGCAAGTTTTGCTTCTGGGGGATAGTATTATTTCCTCATCCTTCCAAGGTGGTTGCAATTTCCAGGTTAGCTCAATCCCATCATTATTCACTGTGCAGGAACAGTAACTTGATTGGCATGCTGACATTGGGGTCTTGCAGCCCCTATTGACATTTTCAGTCAAGGAAGTAACATTTGGAAATGTTTTAGTGTCTGAAGCTTTTTTTATGTATCATTTCCCAAGGCAAGGAACAAGTAGATGTAGTTGTTTTGAGATCTGAGGCCTAATAGATACAGAGCAATAAATTCTGCTGAGGTCTAATAAACAGGACTGTAGAGTTGCTCTGGTTCCTTGGCTTAGATGAGGGATCTTGCCCCAGTTCATGGGAGTGTAGCTCCTCAGATACCACCATGATTGTAGACTTGCAGTCAGTGCAAAAGAAAGACTTCCCTGTGTCAGAAGGCTGTACTGATGCAAATACCCTCCTCTGGCCCCTCTTCCCTTCCTCCCTGCCTTTCCTCAGCCCCCGATTAGGGGAGGGCCTTCATTTCCAGCAGTCAGTTGATTCTCTGCAATCTAAATTAAAGCTTGTTAGTGTGGAATTGCTCAGGCATTAATTCTGTGACACCTGGTTCTGCATGATCAGTGCAAACACTTCTTCTCTACTTAAGTCTGCATCCTGTTGGGTTTGCTCTTTGCATTTCAGGTAGTTTGGACTGTAAAAGCTAGTCTGGCTTCGTACTGAACAAATTAATTACAATGATACACCATCATGATGCTGTTTAGATTGCAGACAGTGCAGGAGCATGCTTTAAAGGAAACACATAGATTAGACTCACTGACTTACAGAACCTTTTTTTATTGTTTGTAGACTTCTTAAAGCCTGTAGTCTGAGTCTGAAGTGGTCTTTCAAGTGACGAGCTGAGAGAGATGGCAGGGGTATCGTCTTTTCTGGGGTTTTGATTTTTGCCCAGTCCCTTACAGGAAGGAGATCCTAGAAGACTTAATTCGTGCAGAGGGCAAACACTTAAGTTGCTGCCTGCTTACCTATCTAAAGTACCAGTAAAGGAGCTGAAACAGAATGGAGTAGCAATGGCCAACGTTCCTTTTATTGAAGTAAGTAGAAGTTGCATTTGCTGAGCACCAGAACTAGAGGAGAATCAAAGCAGCGATCTTGCCCTAACATCAAAGATCAGTATCACATATTGCATAGGGAATCTCTGGCTTGCAGTAGCCTCCAGGGCAGGGGAAGAAGGTGCTCCTCCAAACTAGCCAAGAGTCTCTGACAGCAGCGCGTCTCAGAGGGCCCCATCCATGTTGTGTGACTGTCATGTGCTTGATACAGGAGCTCACTGTTGTCCATGCTTCTCAACTCTCATTCCAGAGCCAGTGCGCTCACTGGCAGTAAGTATCTGCACTTCCAAATTTCATAGGAAAAGCAAAACTGGCTGTCCAGCTGATTGCTTTACTGGTGATCCATGCTGTGCAGAAAGGCCAGGGCAAGGCCTGATACAAGCCTGCAAGTCTCCTTTGAGGAGCTGTGCTCTGGTCGTAGTCGGTGCCTCAAGTTTTACTCTCTTGCTGGCTCAGGTGAGGTGGAGAAGCATGTGTGATTGTGACTGCAATTGCTGTGTTAACCACAGTGTGTGTTCTCTTGTTTTTGTTTTCTGCTTTTTCACAGCAGAAGGGGCCCCGCCTCACCTACTCGACCTACCATAATCCGACCGGCTGAACCGTCCCTCTTAGATTTATAACTCAAGGCTGTAGGCAGCTGGCGACGAATGCCGTGCTGGCGGCTTCCCCATTCCACCCTCCCTTCCACAGCCACAGTCACTCCTCTCATCCATCCCACATCTCTGCCTCCCACCACCCCTTCCTGGTGTGTTGTAAAGCACTAGCCTAGTGATTGAGCTCTTCGTCTTCACTCGTGCGTCCTGTATTGCTTTGTGAGCGTAGAGTAGCCTTCATTCAGTGGCATGGATCCCTGAAGTACACAGGCTCCTTGGAGAGATCAGCCCCAGGGACATCCTTAAGTCCAAGTGGTGGCTGTCCTACCAGTCACATCTGCCTGGTCTAGCCTGGGTAAGCGTCCTGCCTGCATCAGTTAGCTGTAGCACCTAGGGCTGATCTGTAGCTATTTTCTTTTCCTGTAGTTAAGAAGAAAAAAAGTGTGACTTAGAAGAAAAATACTGTCAAAACATGTGATGCCGTTAGGAACAGATTAAATGTCCTGTGTATTAGTTTGACTTCTAAGGTGCAAAAATTCGTGTTGGGAACAGTGCAATCAACCTAATATCAAAGTGAGGCAGGGAGATCAAGAAGGGGGGAACGCAATGGACCGGCATAGTCCTGCTAGAGTGAAGTCTGAGCTAGCGCGCACACCTCAGCGTGCAGGGAGCACACGGACCTGCTCGCACTCGGCTCCCCGAAGGAGCTGGGGAAATCCTGCTGGGGACACACTGGCTCCTGCCAGCAGCTCTCTCGCATTGTCATTTTTGGCTGACTTTCCTGAACCCAGCAGGGAGAGGGGAATAGATACGCAGCTCCCCCCTTGCAAATGGACAACCAAATGTTTTCAGGGAGTTTGCTGTGTAATGTTTTGTTAAAAATACTTCTGCTTTGAATAAGCACATCTTTCAGTGTTTTCTGGGTACTGTGGTGACTTCTTCTGTAGCCTTTTCTTCTTGCATGTGGATGGTACGTGTTTGGGGAAACTTGTAACTGTTGTTGATCGCAACTCATCTTCTTAAGGTTTGGTTTTTACTTTTCATGTTACATGTATTAAAAAGACTTGAGAATTAAAAATATATCAACCCTGTACATCTCACATGTCATGTCTCTACCAGAGCTAAATGAGCCACCTGTGTTGCCGGCTTTCAACCAGGCCTGATTCAGACTTAAGTTATCTTATTTCAGTGCTATTGCTCTAAATTTCTGTTGTGGATCCGCTGTTGTTCTGATGCCAGTTCCTTTCTGTATTTTAACTATTGTTTTACTATTTCTTCCCCTTTTCCTTCCTTTCCTCTTTTCCTTTTTTTCTTTGTTTTTCTTGTCTTTACACTCCAGCCGGCCGGGTAAGGCCAGTCCCTCCCGCCCGGAGAGCCCAAAGCCACCATTTGACATGTAGGCCTGCTCCCTCTGAGACTCTTTGCCTGCCTCTTAGCTGTTTTGTCCTGGAATGGTCTGACTTGAATCTCACACATGGCTTGTTTTGTTTGTATTTTGTGACACAAACATATCAGATGTGACTGTAGTGAAACTGTTTGGTTTTTTTTTTTCTTCCCAGCTGCTTAAAGGAGTTAAACAAGTATATTGTAGTAATGAGAAACATATCTTTACTGTTATAAATATCTATAAATATATATATAAGATGAAAAAATCTATATATGTCCAGGTGTTTAAAGCCATTTGTGCTTCCATGTGGATTTTAGGAAATACTTAAGTAGGGAAAGAATATCTATATACATATATACATACACACATTGAAAAAGTTAACCAAATCCCATTGTTGAATTTCTGAGCTGATTGTTAAATTCTCTGCTGTGTGCAGTTGGGTTATTGTATTACCCCAGACTCGTGGGTGAACTGTCTCAGTGCTGGTAGTAGCTGTGATGCAGTTTGTGATCTACCTGTCACTCTTGTTTATTGGATGAAATAAACTCTCATTTCTGTATAATGAAGGTCTCAATGATGAGAATAAAACCATCTCTCTCTGGGTGATTTTCAAACTGTGTTTACTTATAACCTAATCTTTTCATCCTATAGAGCTTAAAAATCTATACATGCAAGCAGGTGCTATCAGTGATAGGGAAGGTGGAACAGATCTGCATCAACAGTGGTGTCCAGGAGCTGCAGCAGAGTGAAACAGCTTGACAGATGTGGAAGTTCACTCCCTTTCTCCACTGTAAAGGAAAATGCATGGAGGTGCCTCAGTGACTGGACATACAGAAGGTGGGAGTTTTGCACACAAACTTGCTTGGTTCTGAAAAGGTATTTTTGCTCAGGGTGTTTGTGGGACACAGCAAGCAGCTGTTGAGCTGTAGTTTCTCTGTCAAGCGGTGTCTTTTGGGCCCGTATCTGAAGTGCAGTCTAACCAGTCTAACGTATGCAGCCAGCTCCTACTTGGAAGCTGCTTTTAGGCTGAAGTGGGATTTCCCCACTGGTATAAAGTGGGTAAAACTGTTCCTACCACCTCCCTGCCAAAACAGTGAGTGCTGGTGGTCTCGGGTGACAGTCATGGCTTCTTGGTGACAACCATGTTTCTCCACAGTTCCTGAACTTAGCACGGTCATCCCAGTGACTGCAATGGATTCCTTAAGCCCCTGTGTGGTGGAGCTCCGGTGCTGCTTCTGCAGGGAGAAACCAGGAGCACTGCGGTGTTGACTTAAATAGCTGTAATGGTGAAATGTGTAACAGCAATACCTGATTTAGCCCTGAGTGCTGTTTGCTGCAGCTGGCTGTGGTCCTTGTGGAATCTCCCTAGCACCCTAGTGAGACTGTAATAAGCTAAAAATCTCCTTGAGGATTTTATTTGTAGGAGATGCTGGTGTGGGCTGAGTGAACAGACTAGCTCTCTAGTGCTTCCTTCCTGTGTGTGTTCTGGCTATCTTCGTCTTGCGTGATTTTACTGGCTGTAAATGCAGCTTCTGCTCAACTAAGGCAATAACCATTGCTTGCCTTTTTTTTTTCTTCTTCACTGGAACTGTTCCATCTATCCCTGGTGTCATATATAGGGTTGTTCTTAAAGAATATTATTTTTCTGAAGGCAAAACTATGTGTTTATTCAAGTAAATAATAGAGCCTTATTTTGCAAGATCAGAAACCTCTAATCACTGGTTGTCAAAGGTTAAGTATGTTCTGATGAGAATACCAGCTACCCTGCCCAGGCAAGATAAAATCCTTTCTGCTGTCTACAGCCTTGTCAAACAACGTGTCCTCTTCCCAGCCCAGCTGCTGTTTCCCGGTGTTTGGTGCTTATGGCCTTTAAGAAGCATTTTTCTATTCTCCCTCACATTGGAGGTGCAGAGGTAGTTCAGTTGCTCCAATTTAAAGCTGTTGTGTGTCAGCTGAACAGGAGTTCCTGCTCATGTGTCTGCTTGTAGCTCATTCTTAGTAAAGGTGGGATCAGGGAGATGCTCCTACAGAGAGCAGGATGAGAAATGAATCTGAACTGAGGGTGTGGATGCAAAATGCAAGCTGAGAGAAAGGTCTTGGGCTTGTCAGCAAATTTGTAACAGGATTGAGTCACCTCTGCAAGAGACTGCAGACCTTCTTCATTTTTCTTGTCTCCTTCACAGTACTAGAGTAGAACACCCAATAAATATTTATTCCATTTATAATAATGCTCTGTATTAAATCACAGCCCTGACCCCATTAGTTATGATACAGATTTACAAATGGCCTGAGCAGGCATAAACACTCCAGAAGGCTTACTCTCTGCTCAAGGAATATACAGCATTTTACACAGATACGCTCTGTACACAGCCCTCTGCAGCCAGGAGCTTGGGACCCTGTGTCACTTCAGCTGTGCCAGGAACAGACATCACCAGCACCATTCAAATGAAAGGAGTACAGAAACCAGCTGCTGTATTCCACTCCTGGGCTCCTCTGTATGCTTTTTTCAGTTGTATATGGAAACATCAAGATGAACCATTAAAAAAAAAAAAAAAAACAAACCACCCCATCCT
>Ga0065711_1026558_pt1 | contig 65866 bp, 35 predicted proteins | sample Hoacrofraction12_FD_59098 | JGI IMG/M metagenome (GOLD analysis project Ga0065711, IMG submission 59098) | Hoatzin crop microbial communities from Cojedes, Venezuela - Epithelial fraction 12 v2 (version 2) | ecosystem: Host-associated > Birds > Digestive system > Esophagus > Crop | place... | reverse complement strand
ACACCACATTTTTCAATCCAACTATAATGTGGGTTCCTTTGTGTCCGTGACAAGATTTTGAATTTAGCACAACTCAAGAGGAAAAAACCCAAAAGTTTACACGTTATGTTACGTTACGTTACGTTACGTTACGTTACGTTACGTTACGTTACGTTACGTTACGTTACGTTACGTTACGTTACGTTACGTTATCTTATGTTATCTTATGTTAAAAAAGCTCAAATTCTAAGGTTCGTAACATTTAACCAAGATTAGGTGGAACCCACAGGTTAAATTAATCAACTGATTAGTTAGTTATATTGAAAATATCTTAAAATTAGTATGATATTGAGGTATTGAGTATCAGTGGACTACTAAGTACATGATGCCTCAGCATGAAATGTATTTTTATATAGGCAAATACTCCTAGTTAGGTCCACAAGCACTTTACAAGACGGTCTTTTAAGGAAGAACCTTTCTTTGATTAAATACATCTGAGTCAATGACAGTATGATTCCAGATAAGATTGCTGACATTTGTAAAACTATATGATATTCCTTATCAAGGATTCTTGCTTTTAGTCTTCAACAGTCTAATACAAAATGCCAGCTGAAAGCCTGAAGAACTTCCTGACTCTCAAGTCTCCATTCTGGCCTTTTCCCCATGAACTTCAGCAGCAGTATGTGCAAAGCCTGTGTTTTATCTGTCAGAAATGTTTAATCAGCAGTTATGTTATATGTGAACAACAAAAAAGCAAGTTTATCAGAGAGCTATTGCACAATGTTTCAAAGGTGTATAATTTGTAAAAAGTGTAATCTATTCACTTGAAAATAGATCATTCTTTCTAACCGTTCTTCAACTTTTGGACTGTTTCAAGAGACTGTTAAGTATATGAACTTTCAATGATGTGCCAGACTTCTTATTTGAAAGAGCTTCTCTGCCTAGCATGACCCTCACAACTACTTTCCCTCCACACCAGAGAGGCTGGTGGGGAAGAGAGAGAAATGGAGCATAAACTTGGCTACTGAAACCTTTTTGGCAGGACTAGTAATCCTTATTTTGTGGGGAAGATGCTAAAATAGTAATGAAGATAGTTGCCACTATTAATATCTGTATTATGCAATTCAAGACTTACAAATGGACGTTTATCATGTGCTCAGTCACCTATAGGTTGCTTTAGCTCTTGTTGTTCTTGTGGTGTATCTTAAGGACTGGTAAACAGTCCTGCTTTTATAGAGGACGGATATTTCTTCATCAGATGAGTTCTGAACCACTAAGGATACAAAAAATCCTTGTTTTCTTTTCAAGAAAATACCTGTATGAAAAGCAAGTTGTCAGTCTTTTGCAGAATCCAAAGTAATTAGTGGAGGGCAAGGAGTTTAACCCCTCTTTAAAATTACAAAACCAATATATCATAACCTTATTGTGAATTAACACGAGGGCACTACCAGAAGGTGTAATGTTAACACATTATAGTTAACAGATTGCCTCTGAAAGATTCCAGCAGAGTGGAGACCATATGCAAGACACGAGGGCCTACAAGTTAGCACCGCTCTACCAGCACTTTGTTTGCCACACTCTTGGACTGAAGTTTAAAAAGGTCCCTTGACTAGGAGCTTCAGAAAGATAAGCCAGAAAAAACTATATTGAGCACTGTTCTGCATAACATTAGAGTTAAGTCTAAATTCCTAACTCTCCCTACAGCTTAGAGAGAGATCCAGAAGGACCTCTAAGCTATTTCATATGGAAAGCCAGTGATCCTTTTTTCAAAGTAGATGATTAAAACTTTCCTTTTGGAAGACTAACCTCATCCCACTTCTTCCTTTTAATGCAAGATTGTGGAAGGAAGCTTACCGTGATACAACTGCCTGCCCTGTGCAGAAAAATCTCACAGACACAGCACTTGTATGAGAAATAGAGCCCAAAGCCAGTTCTTGGTTCACTTGAATGAGGCTGAATCCCTGCTTCTCACCTTAGAGGGCTGGAGGACTGTACGTACAGTTATCATTTTGCCAGAAGCTGTGAAACTGTACCCAGGAGGAATCTGGTTTCCGCTTCTAGAACTTCTTAAGTATTTTCTATTCTGTAGGACTATTTCTAGGTTCAACACAGAGGACAATTACACAGCTTCAACAGGAGATGCCTTCTCTCCTGCACTTGAGACTACCTGTTATCCTAATTCATAATTTGCGTATTCACTCAGGAGGGGTGTGTGAGACTCCTCAGACTGCAGAGGAAACTGACCTCTCACTTCTCTGTCAAAGCTTCCATGTCTATTTTATAAAAATACACTGGCACCTTATCCCTCAGCCTCATGTTTTTAAAAGGAAACAACTGCAAATGCACAGGTGAGAGGACCTGACCCTTTTAAGAGGCCCTACAAATTGCTCCAGGGTACCTCTGTTGAAGATCAGCAGTGTGCAGGGCGATCCAGTCTTCCTTAGGGAATCTTAGAAACGGCTTCCAGGGATCAGAAAATGCTGGCAAGGATTTTTTTGATTCCCAGTTTGAGAGTCAGGTGCACCTTTTCTTCTCTGTGCATTGTGCATCTCGCTCTTTGGAACCAGCCCTAGAATCTGAGGGGCATAACTCCTTAATATGCTTTCCCTTACTTCTCCAGCTATACTCCTGTACCTTGAGGAAGATTCCCCCTGAGACTCTGCAAGGAGAGTGAGTCCTGTGGACTTCTGTGTCAGTCAGTCATCTATGGGTTACTTTCAACTAAACTCCAGGGGGAGGAAACCATCAGATATTGATCAATGCAGCTGCAAACACTGTTCAATTACTTGAAGTTTCCCATGAAACTGCAAGGATATCAATCAGTATAGAAGATATGATATAGATCAGCCAAGTAGGATGCACTTCAATTGAGGAAATTTTGGAAAAAGTTAAAGCTTGCCAAAGAGCCTGTAGCAAAGATCATATTCTCTTTTTCTGGTTCATTCAGAGACAAAGGATAACAGCCAGCTCTCAACACACCAGTGTCAATATATTTTGGTAGTAGATTTATCATAGTTAGTTAGTAAGGAATATGTCTTAACATAGTCTGAAGTCAACTACTACTGAATACTATCACAGCTCTTCTGAAAACTATGTTGGCTGTTATTCTGGGTTTTCCTTATGCCCTGAAGTTTAAATTGGTTATCTGTGCTGACTACACTGAATACATAGGTAACAGTAGTATTCTACCACAGTATCCTGTGTATCCTCCCATGCAAATTCAAGAAGTTTCCTGAAAATTTAAGCATTTTATCAATTCCCTCTGTTTAAGTAATGATGTTAAACACTTCATTGGGATTATGCAGTAACTGCAGTCAATAACACTGAAAAAGAGTAGATACGTCTATCTTCATTCTGTGAGAAGGAAAGATAGACATTAACTCAGTTCTGCTAGTCTGACAAAATCTGGGCTTTGGTTATTAACTTCAATGTTGAGATGTTACAAGACACACAGGAGTCAAGATGAAGTGTTCCATTTTTCCAATAATTCACCTGTATGATTACAGTTTATCCTTGCTTGTAGACATGAATATGAAGATTAATTTGTCAATGCATGTATTGTAATATATGCCTCTTACATAAAGGCATATGCATGTTATTATTAATTGTAATTCTTAAGAACGTGGCTTTCAGAAGCAGTTTTTCTCTCTGATTCATGAAAAATTATTTTATCTCAGTGCTAAATATCAGACTACTACTGATTTGGGGTAGTAGAAATGTTTAGCTACTGAACTGACATGCTGAGAGTTCCTGTGTCAGTATTACATATTTAGAATTAACTGCAAAGGTGTTCAAAAGAAACAAATCCTCGTATTCTATGCATCTTTAATCCAAAGAGTATTCATGACCCCCGGTTACTTTCAGTTGAATGATCCTCAGAATGCAATGATACTGACGTAAAATAGGAACCGTCTGACATTCTTGTTTTGTGTTTTTACTTGTGTTTTTAAAGGTTTTGGATATAAACAAAGCAATTTGACTAAAATTTTGTGACAAATAAGTCAGGGCATTAAAGAGATAACATAGTAGTAAAATATTCTAATAGCTACAGTGAAGCAAAAAAACATATCCTTTAGGAATTTTTGAGCTCCATTTGTCATTATTTTCTTGGCACAGCTCTGTAAATATTCCATTATAGAGACAACCTAACCAGCTACCTGTGAAATCCTATATGTCTGCCAGTTCATGATTTTCTGTTGGAACTGTCAGCAATTTTCACTGTCCACAAGGCAACTTACTGTGAGGGATGAAAGAATAAATAAAATCTATAGCTCAAATTTTTTTGGTGTTGAAATGCAAGTGGAGCAAATAATCTGTTGAAGCCAAGAGCATAAGTTAATTGAATCGCATAAAGACTCTGTCATATGTTATTCTGGAAACTCAGTATAGTATAATACTACTCTATTTATTTTTAAAACAATGGTCATATTGCTGTTCCTATGCATTTCTTGTTGCTGTACATGGAATAAGTCAAATTAGTGACATATTCTAAGAATAAGTCAATGAAACCCCATTTAACATTTTTAATTGTGAAGTTGTAGTGCACAGCTTTCCTCAGATACTCTAATGGTGTTTGTTTCTAACATACAGTGTTCACAAACACAATGAGAACATGTGGAACAGTTTGGCTGTTTTGATAATATCAAGTCCCTCTCCATCCTCCCTCCCTTACTGAAATGAATTGGAAGCTGTATTGATTTCCAGACCTAGACTCTACTCCTGCTGCTGACAACAGCAGAGCTGTCTCTATTAAGATGCCTAAACCTCCTTATATTGAATAACATATATTAAAAGAAACATAAATAATAATAACAAAACAGTCTTCCTAACATGACAGATCTCCTTTTTTAGAAGAACTTTCTCAACAGCTCATGTCTTGAAACACAGCCCATGTCTTCAATTACAGTCTTTTCATCCCTCAGTTTTTCAGCCAGCTTCCCCTAACTTTGGTCTTCTGCTTAAAACTACTAGCCACAGCGGTATGGGCACTTCAGACTTGACTTTTACCTTTTTTAGCCTGGTTGTACTTGTCTTCCTTGGTGACAGTCTTTCAGGAAGGCTGAGGAAGGAAAGAGGGAAAAGCAACAAGGTAATAATATATAGAAGTTTTTTGTTGCATTATGTGAAGAAAGGCTAAAATAAGTTAGTTACAATTTCAGAACTAATCTGGCATCTTGATTTGCTCTAAAGTTCAAAAGTAGAAGGAAACATGAAACCCTACTAGCTAAAAAGGCATCTGGATTGGAAAGACCCTTAGCCACCGAAGAGTCAGTCTAGACAGCTGCTTAGTCCCACACCAGCTCTGGCAAAGGGCAAGAGGAGAGGATGTAGCCAGAATGCAGTCATCGTCATTGGCATGTAGCCTTGCATAACTAGCTGACATGGTTTCAAGCAACCATCTAAGCTGTGGCAATGTTTTCAGTCAAGACAATTAATGTGATTTATCTGAGTTTTTAATGTAAAGATGAGCTTTCAACTTTATGACAAAGTGATAATTTGTTTAAATATTCAATCTTTTATGAATATCACTATTTTTGCAATTTGCAATATATCACAACACTCGAAACCACATATTCCTTCTCCAGAATAAAACAACGACTTTGGCTTTCGTGAGTCCACTATTTCATCATGGATGTTTTAAAAAAATACGTAGAGAGTAACTACTGTTCTGTGGGCTGTCTGAGTTGTCAGCTTTGTCCATCACATTCTTCACAGTTCTTATAGTTAATTCACACACAGAGTTGTCAAAGTCTTGCATTTGTATCTGAAAGGAGTATCTGAGCTACACAATTCCAGTTTTCAGTTTTCAGCAACACAATGGACAGCTGAACCTGTCAGTCTCTTCAGTTTCAAACTGAACAAACTCTTTCTGGCTGTATCAATAAATGTAGTTCCCACATCATTTTTTTCTTTCTTGTATCTCATACTCATTCTGTATCAAGTTCCAACTTTTCCCTTTGATTCTTACTTATTATTTTTTATATTCTATAACACCCCTCCTTGAAATTCAAAATCCTCCAGTAGGGCATACTGACTTTTTATCAGCAAAGCAGGGGTCAACTATAAAAACAGCTTTGTCAAAAATAAATCATGCTTTTTAGAAATAGCAACAAATAATGTCAACATTTCCAGGTTTATGCCTTTTTTTGTATATAATGCATATTTAAAACAGAAAAAATCCACCAAAAATCTAGTAAAAATTCTTGGATAATTTGGAACTAAGATTTTGAAATATTGGAACTTTCTGCCTAAAGGAAAATCCCATTTTGGACAAGTGTCATTCATATTTCATTTTACCATCATTCCATCTTTTTCTTTCCTGTTCTGTATCTAAGACATATTCTTACCTAAACATCCATATTGTCTACTCCAAATATCCCTTTTACTTCTTTGAAGTGCCCGGTACGGCTCACTTTATTTATCCATGCATCATGGTTTAACACAGCAGCTGGCACCTAAGCACTAGACAGCCGCTTACTCACCCCTCCCTTTCCTCCCCAGTGGGATAGGGAGGAGAAATGGACAACAGGTAAAATTTGCAGGTTTATAAGGCAACAAAGGAAATAACAATACTACTAATAATGCTACTAATAATAATCATAGTAATAATGATAATAATGAACATGCAAAATAAATTGTATACTACACAATTTTCCTCACCACCCAACAACCAATTCATATTCAGTTCCTGCGCAGCAATCGCAGAACCCGGAAATTACAGATTCATGAATTCACAAAACTGAAAAAGGCTGAACTCCTGGAAAAGTTCGAACTCCAGGCCAAGTGAGGATTCAAAATCACGGAAAACAAAAAAAGGATTCCTGCCCCCTAGCCAGTCCCCATTCATAAACTGAGCATGACATCTATGGTACGGAATATTTCCATCAGCTGGCTTGGCTGTCTGGCTATGCTCCCTCCCAGCTCCTGCACACCTACTCTTTAGCTGAACATGGGAGACTGGAAAAAGTCCTTGATTTCTTAGGAACTAAAACCCATCAGTATTGTCAACATTCTTCTCATACAAAATCCAAAACACAGCAGATACTGAGAAGTAATTTAACTCTATCCCAGCCAAAACCAGGACACCACAGCACCTGATTCTACAAAACAATTCACCTACTGGTATTAAATGCTGTGACTGGATGGAGCAGAGAGGTTGTCAACTTTGCTGTAGCTGGTAGACCAAATATATTATTGTCTTTGAAGCAAAGGTAGACATCAGGGGTGTCACATTAGTTTTATTGTTTTTTGAGGTCTGTTCTATCTTAGGTTATGATCACAAATATGTCCTTTACATAAATATAATCCAGACGTGCCTGTCTCACCTGATGTTCCAGTTGTACTGGGGAATGTGAAAGGTGCAAATTTCCCATGTTTTCATGTTCCTGTACGTTCTTTGCAGTACTAATGTTTCTACTCCTGCCCAGGTACTGCGGTCACACAACCACACAAAGGTGTGGTGTTATGTGACGTTCTGTGACAACATAGCAGGAAAAGCTGTCAGGGTCCTCAGAAAACACCATGGCATGGGTGAGATACCAGAAAATTTGGTTCTTTCTGTCCTCAAGAAGTAGGACAGAGTGGAATACTCCATTAAAAAATTGAGCATCTCTGATGTTTCAGATGGAAGACATCAATGTGAATCAGGTGGTCTCAGTTCTATTCTTCTCTAAAATTAATTTTCCATGACTCTAAGTCTAACTGTCTTTGTTTTCAAAGTAGTAGTAATGATTGTATTACATTATTATGTCACCAACATACATATGGCTTAGAAATGCCATGTGTTTTTTGTCGACCTAATTGGGAAAAACACCATTATGCCTGTACTGCTAAGCCAGACATATTCAGAAGTTTGGCACCAAAAGCTCTTTTTGAGTTTCAGCATGAACTGGGACAGAACGTTTATGACTTCAGATCTCACACTCCTTTCACTCTGAATCAATTTTTTCATTCTATAAAAATACAAAGTACTTTTCCCTAAAATAGTAACCAACAAAAGCCCAACATAAAAAATGTTCTAGGTCAGAACTGTCTCTCAAATTAAGGTTTTTCTTTTTCACAAAGTAACCTTTAAGTTTTGACTATTTATTTTTAATCAGAATGTTTTCAAATTGTCTTGAAACCCAACTATAATTGCCTTGAAACTCAAAAGTCATTTCCTTAAACCTCATTGTTCCATGTGAGGGAATACTCTAGTCACAGGAAAAAAGTGTAAGTGAAACTTGGAAAAAGACTTTTTTATCGCCTTAAATGTTTTGTACCAGATAGAGAAGGTTTACAAACATGAGAATCACCCATGAGAGTCAGAGGGAGAGGTCTGTAGGGCACAGCTGAAGGTGACTATTAAAACTACCTTGAACTCAATCAGAAATAAAACAGAAGCTGGCCAGTGACAGACAGATGCACACTTTCCACAGGTTTCTGCAGGAAGTATACCCAAAGGTTGAAGAGCTCTCCTATAAAAATTAGTGGTGGGCCTTGCATTTGCAGTTATATAAATACAATGAGAGGAAGAGCAGCAGTGAAGCTCCCTGGTCTGGTGCGGACCTCTAATTATTACCCGCTGTTGGTAATGCAGATTGGTGGTGATGACAGGAGCCCCAAAGCCATCAAAAGGGACTTCAGGGCACTGGGACAGTTGGTTGAAGGATCAGGGGCACAGGTGGTGTTTTTCTCAACCCTGTCAGTGGCAGGGAAGAGCACTGAAATGGACAGGAAAACTCACCTGATTAACAGGTGGCTCAGAAACTGGTGCCGTCAGTGGAATTTTGGTTTCTTTGATCATAGGGAGGTTTACACGACACTGAGCCTGCTGGCGACAGATGGATGGTAGTTATGCTGGAGGGTGGAGGCTGGAGCAGACTCCTGCTTTTGCAATTCACCAGGGTCCAAGGTGTCTCTTTCTCATTGGTGGTCTCCACGGGAGCATGGTTCTGCAACCATGTATCTGTCTCCAATTCAGATCCTCTGATACTGTGTAGCCTGTTAACTGTTTAGTTAGGTCAGCCTGACCTCCGTGCCAGGGAAGATTGTGGAGCCTGAGTACTGTCACTGGGCATGTAAAGGACAACCACAGGATCAGGCCCAGACAGCATGGGTTCATGACCACCACTGGGGTGGGGAGGAGAATAGAAGGAAAAAGGCAAAAATTCGTGGGTCTGGATAAGGGCAGTTTAACTGAACAGCAAACAAATGGAACAGTAACAACAACAATATAGATATGGGGAATATACAACACAGCAGAATGCACAGAGCCACTCTCACCGCCCGCTGCCACGCACGCGCGCTTCCGAGCCGTGACTGACTTCCCGCCGCCCTGCTCCCCCTCAGCCAGAACACAGCATGACAGCACATGGTATCGAATAGCCTGTTCTGTTTGGCCAGGTTGGGTCAGCCCAGTGCAGCTGTGTCCCCTCCTGGCTTCTGGTGAAAATTAACCCTGTCCTCGCCGAAACCAGGACAAGTCTACAGTAAGCTCTGCTAACAGATATTGTATTTCTACTCAAGATATACTCACAACAGAGACATTTATACAGTCTGATGAGGTGACAGTTTTGTTTCTCCTGATTTTTTTCTGATGTACCTATTCCAGTCTTGAATTTTGCCTTTGGAGCAACCTTAACATTTCTGCAATTATTTTTTTTTTTCCTATTAATGTGAAAAATGTTTGAAGTCTGAGTAACTCATAAGAAAAAGCTTCATATCTCTGTGGAAACCCTCTTCAAAGCTTCACATCGCAGTGGGAAGAAAAGTTCTTTATAAAAATTCACGTTGTTTGAAGCAATTATCTTTCTACTGGGTGGATATATCATTTTGAAGATGTCTATGTAAGTGAACAGAGCCCTTCGCTTTGCTGAGGCACTTTGTATATTTGAAGTTCTTTCACCACTGTCAATGCTAATATATTAGCAAATGTCTCTCACTAAGATGAGAAAAGTGCATATTTCATAGTTAATAAATTCACTTTACAATACTCAATTCAGGCTTTAGAAAATAATGCAATGAAAATTAAAACTGGTTTGGACCATTTTCTTAAACACCAAAACAGTACTGAAAAGCAATATAAAATCCAATAGTGGGGATAAGAAAAAGAAAAAAAAATCAGTGAGGCCAGCTGTTTTGTGTATATATGCACACATGTATTGGAGGTATCTGTGCGAGTGATATATGTGGTGACTGTAACTAGCCTACATTAAACTATAGTTAAAAAATACAGTTTTATTTGTTATCCTAAAGCAACCGTTTTGGAGGTGTTAGAATTAGTTGTTGAAACGTTATGTTCAGATGCAAATCTGAACTAACAGTTCAGCTAAATCCTTTTGAAATATTAGGTGTAAACCTACAAAGTTGCAAAGTGATAAGAATAAATAACGTCATCTGCAGCTAAAGTAATGGTAGTTTCATCGTTTCCTGTAAGCTGAAAATGTCAGGTTTCAACTACCAATAATGAACATTTTCAACATAAACCAGGTTAATCTTGAAATAACCTATTTTACCAAGTCACATAAAATGGTGTAAATATTTAAGAAAAGAAAACTTTTCAGCAAAGTCTTAAATTAGAGGAATGATCACTTCTGTCACAGTAGTGTGTAGTGAATATTATAAATTGTTTGTCCATTATCTCACTCTCAAAGAATACTGGACAGCAACCTTCATGTTGAGATGGCTGACATTTTTTACTTGATTTTCAATATTCAAAAGAATTTTCAAGAAGTTCTCAAATCTGTGGAATCTTTAGTTCATATCAGTTTAGCTTTAAAAAATAACCCCATAGACATTTATCTCTAGTGCAACATTATGCTTCAAATATTGTGTTGGTGGTATCAATGAATAAATGAATATAGCAAAGGATGTGCAAGAAGAAAGTACTTCATAATCACAAAAGTTACTGTTATCATTGGAATTTCCTTGGTTTTCTCTGTCACTGTTAAGAGTCTCTGTTGTTTGCTGACCCTTTCTTCTTTATTCACTCATTGCCATTTGATTATAAATGTAGAGCTAGTGAGAATGTTCATTACTCATGCCAAGTGACAGACAGGTCACAGGAGAGAAGTGAAAGAGAAATTTCAAAAACTGAAGCATAATTCACAACTTTTACCTTGAATAAGACACAAATAAATACCCATAAAGCTCAGGGGGTTTTGTTGCTTTTTTTGTGTGTTTTTTTGTGGTAATGGTTTCATTTATGTCACTTCAGTAGGAGAGAATATTTTCTTAATTCTACTTTTTTGGTTTTTTGTCTTCAGCCTAAATCCAAGCATGTTAAAACGTATGTTTCTCCTCTCTTCCCACTGCCAAAAAAGATGGCTTTAATCTAGCTTCGAATCATGACCTCTATCCAAAGAAAACCATTTCCTATTGTATTATAATCATTAGTAAAACAGGTATTTTGAATTTTTATTAATCTCTTGGAGAAGTTTAATTCACGCCCAAGCAGTACTCTGATGAGTTTATAAAGGAGTAATTTTCACCACTCAGAACTTTTTCCACATGGTAATCTGCATTTCCATTTTGGTTCCAAGTACTGACATGTTGAATTAGAAATCTACAATGGTATTTAATTATAAATTTAAAATCTCTTCAGTTAAGAAGATATGACCAGATCTTAGACTTACTCTTCTATCATGACGTTAAAGTCCACCTGAGTGCAGCTATTGGGAGTTTTAATACAGCAGGTTTTATATTTGTGCTTGACTGTGTGTAATTTTGTTTTGTTTTCAAGAGTAACGCTTACTGAATATGGGAACGTAGGAATGGTGTCCTGCCATCATAAGCAGCAGTATTACACAGTCTTTTTCGTGAAATAAGCAAGTTCCATTAAAATGTTGACAAATGGGTTTTTTTTGCGTGTATTTTGTTGCTGTTCCCCACTCCTTTAAAAGGATAAACCTCATTACTACAGAGGGCTTAGATGCCTTTCATATTCCTAAGGGCTGTTCTAGTGGACCTAAAGCTCTGCCATCCGCCTTCCCCTCTCAGCTCTCTGCCCTCATCTTCTTGTAAAATATTCCAATCTTCTTCTGTGCTGATTTCGTCTCTCAATTTTGCGTCATCTGCAAGTTTCATTATCATGACCCTGCTGTTTGCACCAGTGTCATTAATAGCAAAAGACTGTCCCTAAGGCTAAACCTTGAAGAGCTCCGTGGGCACACCTATCCCGCAAAATTTTTGTCCTCCCAGCAAAGGTGTTCCCACTCACCAATACTTCTTTTTTTGGTAGAAATTGGACTACCCTGAATTTTTAAATAAAGCAGTGAATTCTTTTATGCTAACTGATACAAATAGTTGTGAATGCAGAGTATTCCATTTAATTGAGTATTTGAGTATTCAATTTATTTAAGTATTCAAGTATTCAAAGATGTCCTGAAATATTTTGCACCACCAGAAATGACACTGTTCAAAATCTAGGACCTTTCTATGATGAAAAATTCAGGGGCCCTTGGGTTGTGCATCATTTTAGCCAGTCAGACTATTTAGCCTAGATGGTTTGCTCATTATTTATCCTTTGTAGAATACACCACCATTGACTTTCGGACAATTGAAATAATGCATACAAGCACATTTTCACACACACAAGCACATGCATGCTTAATAATTGCACGCAAAACAAAGAGATTATAAAGCCATATAAAATTACATTAGCTGGAAGCTAATAATAGACACTTTCTTCACCAATAATCATAGTGTAATCCATGTTTCCATATTGACAAAATACTTACAAGGATCATAAAAGATTTTCAAAGCACAAGCTTTCCTCAAAAAGTGTATTAAATAGGCATATGGTGGCAATCCATATTCTACTTGCACCACAGAGTACTGAAATACAGGCATTCTTTTTTCTCCTGAGGCAATTTCTAACCATAAGGCAGTCATTCAGAGAAATTGCATCCCTAGCTCCTTAAGGCTAAGCATCTTTCTGCTGTAGGAAATGCTATCTAATTACACTGGCAAATAAGCAGCCTTCTCAAATTGAATTCCCTGTGACAGCAACATGTGATGACATTTAATGAGGTTGATTTCTTTGGGATTTCTTCGTATTGCGAGAGCAGTCTAACCTGTACAGGCAAAATACGTTGCTATGCTTCCATCTGCTTTCAGACTGCCTGAAAAGAAAGCTATTTAGGCCTCATGGGAATTATTTGGGTACAGTAGAGGTGTTTATGGGATTTAGGTAAAAATCTTTATATACTGGAGTATGAGAGTCAACATACCACTTAAAAAAGACAGAAAAACCCCATAGCCTCTTTGTTCCCAAACCCTTGCAAGTAGTGGCCTAATACCGGAGATAATCTCCCAGATCTGAAAATCAAACACACTTAATTGGAACAGGCCAGAACAGCAGGGGGAAAAATCTCTAGAAACATCTAATTTTACATGATTGCCACTTAAAACAACCAGATACACAAATGCTTAATATGTGGTGATATCACAGGCAACTGCCTTTTACTCTGCCTTTTAAATAAAGCAACTGCTTTGGGGAACTATGCACGAATGTTGATTTTAGTGAATACTGCCTTGCTACAGGTTTGCAGTTGCAGAAGACATTTCTAAGGGAGGGCAATTATTCCAGTCAGCGATCTTCAGAGGTTTCATGGTTACTGCACTGAACTTTAGACATCATTACTGCTATAGAGATAGGCTATAGCCATACTTCAGACGGCATTGTAGCGTACCGGTACCTTAAACAGTGTGAATGGTCTAGATCAGGTACCAGAAGCAGCCTGACAGCAGCTGTACAGAGCTCTTGCTGCTGCACGAATGTGTACTAATTTACCTTGCTGAGAAGACTTGATAATTCCCTCAAGCTGAGCTCTGCATTAGCATGGTTAGCCTGCCTGGTTTTTTAAGTCAGGTTGAGTAACTTCACAGTGCAGGGAGATACAGCGTAAAAGAAATCACCAAGGCTCAAAAGATATGAATATGGTCAATGATCTCACTAGGAGGCATGCGTACTAGCAGTTATAGCCCATTCATCACTGTTGCAGTGTCCAAAGCATATAACAAAATGCAATGCATATGTTTCCTCTGCATCATACCATGCAATAATGCGTGTGCTCTGCATTATATCTGTCTTAAAAATACACCAGTTTGTTGTAGACTTAGTCTAGACTTAGTCTTTTTGATTTCATATGATTGGCAGCAATAGAACTGCAGCGGAGGGCCTTTCAGGACTTGACAGAAGTATTACGTTCAAATACTCTGTTTCCTTCTTTTGTTTTGTCTGTAGCAGGATCTTTGATTTCCTTGATTTTTGCCACAGAAACTGTTTATCAGATTCTCAGTGCCATTTCAACATTGCTTTCAGGAAGTGCTTTTTCTGTCCAATAACATTTGTGTGACAGATGGTGCAAATGACCACCACATCGATGCTACAAGAGTGTTAAATGATATTCCTTACTGCTTGGTGCTTCACCCACTGGCAACAGTGGATGACTAGCAAGGATAAGTCTGGAGGAAAAAAAATTTCCGTGTCCAGATTTCTCTGATTTTTGGAATTAAATTTTAAGTATAGCTCCTCTTCCCCCGTTTCTAAATATCTTATTCTTATATATTTCTCCTTGCCAATGGCCTTGATGTCTAAGGACATTTGCAAATCAAACTTCTTTCCATTAGAGACAGAGCTCACCACCTTAGTCATTCTTTCTTCTTAACCAATCTATGATTTAAACTCTTTTATTCTTTGTGGTACAGGTGGGTTTCCAGTGAATGTGTGCAGAATATATCATTCTATCCATACACCTCCTGGTCTCTCAGTGGGTGTTTGGGTTTCTAGCTGTTTTGGTCCACCACGCATGTCAAGAATTCACTTATCTGGAACAATGAAGCCTAAATGAAAGTAAATGTAATCTTTGTCATCCCTGATCTTCCTAGTATGCACAAACTGACTCTCCCTGTTTTGCATCTTTGAACTAGAATTCAAAATAAGCAAATATACAGACATCCAGCTTCAGGATGACTGGATTTTCTTGTCAGGCTAAGAAATCTTTTTCCTACTTCTGTTTGTACTGTATGTCTATATCTATTCTATCTTCACATAATTCCCTTCTCACATGGCCCACAATCCTGTTTGCTTACTGTTTTAAGCTCAACAGTTCTCATTTTTCCTGCTCCATGAGGCTTCAAACTGAAGGCTATTTTCGTCCCTAATTTCTAGTAAATGTTTTGTCCAAACTGCTGGTTAAAAGTCTGACATCAGGTCTTCTCCTGACTCCTGAAATTCTTGCTAAAATGTATTAATTTATTATTTTTTTTTAATAAATGACACTCTTCTCTCTAAGGCATACAAAATCTACAACACATGAAGTACCATGCACATGACAGAACTGGTGAGCTCTTTTTTATCCTGAAAGAAAGACAATGCCATTCAAGATCATTCCCAATTACTGTCCAGTTTGCTGGTAAGTACAGCTTTCAGCAGCAGTGTTAAGAAAGGTGGAAACTTACTTTGCAAAATAAACCTTAATTAATAAATCAATAAACATTCTCCTTCTGTCAGCCTGAAACCCAGACAAAAATTCTGTTTACTTACCTTCTGTTTTCTACGCTACAGAGGTCTGAGAATGCTTTGCAATGATTTATGACAACAGCTTATTTTCAAATGAAATGTAAATGTAGCTATGAGTAAAACCATCCAAAATACCTGCAAAAAGATACAAGAAACTGAGCACTGAAAGATATAATGTTTTCGGAATCATTCAGCAAAAGATGTTTAAGATGTATTCTCCATTCCATCTATACAACTAAAATTCTCTCTCAGTTGCCATTTTATCATCCATTTAATGCAAAAAGATTTTCTCTGAACAAGATTGGGGTTGTTCTACTGCTAATCATTCAGAATTTTATCTGACAGATCAGATCCCCTATTTGTTTCTATGACCAGATGATTCATATCTCTTAATGCTTTTATAACTTTTTTCCTTTTACTGTAATATCAAACTTCTACAACTTGTCTTCAATTCCACTTCTCTTTTAAACTTTTGCTACAGTAAATGACAAACAACAGTTTCACTTCTGACTGCTCCATGGTGACAGCTGTCATTGCCATTTTTTGTCCGTTTGTTTTTGGTCACTCTTCTCTCCCTTCTGCTGATACTCATGGTGTCTGGAAAATCAGCACCACAGTATCTTTCTGCAAACCTCTCATTTCATGAAGCCTACCTAAGGAACAATAATAAAGCTGAAAATGTGCAGCAATGACTACCTGTCATATCCACCACTCTGTAATGTATTTTGCTCTTTCTTTATGATCACAGATCATCCTGCACAAGTCTATCTCTTGTGGTAAGACTCAAGCATAAACTCTTGGACAATCTTGCTTTGTCCTACATTTGTACAGTAGCTACAACTGTGGGTCCATCATCCACGATTAACATACTTAAATATTACAGAAACATGAAAAATAGTTAATGGAGATATCAGGTATTTTGAAAGAAAAAAATTCAGCTTGGTTTCCATATTGTATATTGACAGCAAAGAGTATTATTGGAACAAATGAAACAGAAAAATTACTGTGATTTGGCAGTTACAGAAGGTAACCACTGTTGTATTACATATTCAGTCTTAAATCGTGAAACCACATTAACTGCATGGTAAAAGACAGATGAAAAGTATTTGTCCAAAATACACATATAAGGGAAAATCTATATTGTCTAATTTTAATACTTAAGAACCTATAGATCACCTTCAGAATGTTCCATTGACTGTATATAAAGATTTAAGTTACGTAATGAGGTCAACGAGATAAAATGTGATGTGTTAGTGCAGAAAAATATCTTGGTAAGATACAGAGTGTTGTACATTCCTCTCTACAGGGTTTGCCACATTCCTTCACTGCACACTCTGTTTTGTCCTGTTGCTTCAAAAGGACAGATACACTGTAAAGTCCACACTTCATGTGTATTCTGTTAAGATGGAATAATACATTTTCTACTGATACTATACCAGACCAATTATTGAAAGTAGTAAGATTCCATATAGAATAAAGAAAAAAAAAGGAAAAACTTTCTAAAAAGAGATATTACTTTGAAACATCACTTTTTTAACAATCCACCTTTTCCTTGTCTTCATCCTAGAGGAAAAAAAACTCTTGATGAAATGTAAAACCTTTGGACTATATTGTATGTTTTAAGGACAATGATTGCTATAACCTAAAATAGGGAAATAGCTGATCATTTATTTCCTCAGGTTTTAGTAGCTTTTTTAATCCCTCACTTTCTATTAGTCCTTTAGCAGGCAAGACAACAAAAAAGTTTAGTAATTAGGAAAGGTTATCAAATAGTAAACAAGAACCTCCATGACATAGAAAACAGAGAAAGATATTCGTGTTCTGTGCCAGGAATAATGATGCTGATGTTCACATATTTGCTTTTCTATTTTGTCTCTGCTTAACCTTCACTCTCCCAAGAGGAAAGACACTTGCCACTGACAAATTATTCACATTGTGTCAAATGATACTAATCAACTAATTTATTAGCATAAGTTTTCAACAGTTCCTCAGAACAACAGCACTAAATAGGCAATTAATTCTCAAGTCATGCTGTGGGTATTAATAGCAGTTGAAATGGAGAAGGACAGTGTAGCAGGAACAATCTGGTCAATTGGGTAAACAACACATATAACCCCAAGAAACTTGATTTATTATTTGTGTAACATTCAGCTTGATCTACGAAGTCCACAGAAAAAAAATGTTTCATGAGGAGCAGCAAGGAAACACTGCTCCAGGGGAGACTGAGATTATAAAGATGTGTTATTTGAATAATGAAGAATAGTTTAGTTTCCTTAGTGCTTCTTCACTTGGTTTCAGACTGATATTAAGTGGCCAGATTTCCAGAATTCTTCTTCAACATTCACTATCTGCAAATCAGTGTCAACAATTGCATGCTGACAGTCAGCCCGCTTCAAAAATTTGCTTTATGCTCTTACTATATTGTTTCTTTTGAAAGCTCTTTGTGCTGTTCACAGTGGTTGGCAGCAAACATCCTTGAAAATCATTTTCTGGGCGTGTCTAAAATGAAGATTAAAGCACTGTCTAGTGTGAGTGAGCAAGCTACCACAAATGACACACAAAAAGGAGTCTGCCTACAAGATGCCTAACACCTATTTTCAGCCTGAAAAAAACACAACACATGATTTGGATCCCTTTCGTTTTCAGAATTATTGAAAAAGCTGATTGACTGTAGTCTTGAAAAACCGTACTGCTTCTTCAGCTTTGGTTTATGCTACCGATTACTGCTATCTCTGCTATTCCAGGAACAAGTCTCTCAATCTCATATTTGAAATAGCATAAAAAATTTCTCACTTCACAACTTCCTTTTCTCATATAAACAAATTGTAAGATTTGGTTTAGGTTTGCCATTTGTCACAACTTTTGAAGGGACTAAACTATCGTATGAAATGAGCAACCTCAGTTAATGCATCCATAACAGAAATTCAGCATGTTTTACCATACACTGCTGGTAGTACTTTGATTCAGCGCTGTCCATATTTTTTTACTTCTATGTACATTTATTTAGACTTAGGTGCGGCTCGTATTTCCCACGAAATGCCATGCTCTGCAGCTGCCTATGAGCAAAGCACAACATACAATTAGACACGTTTGTCACAGTTCGCAGTGGCTCTCCTTCCCCCTAATTCATGCTGTTAAACTGAGTTTATGTGATTTAATGGTAATGAGATAGTCAGTGAGTACAGCAAATGAATGGATGTTCTGGTAATAAGTAAAGCTATGGTCTTGTCGTTTGTCCCTGCTTGGCAGAAGGACCAACACTTCCAAGTGCTAAACAAGTTTGATTCTACCTCATAATGTTCCAGCTAAGTAAAAATAACTAATTAACAATAAAATTACGACGGAATAACAGGAATCTTTACTTAACAGTATGTTGATCATACCATGCACTATTAAAATAATAGAACAGTAAGAAAGATCTGGCATTAGTCTACATGTATGTTGTATTTTTATTAATATTAGTTTGATTTAATTTTTACAAAATCCTTCCATACTTCTGTGCATTGGAGAAACACTTACTACTGAAAGTAATGTGTGGGGTTTTTTTTCTTTTGATGAGGACATAAATTGCCTAGCTATCTGTAAGAACTCTTGGACTGCAAGCATACAGACAGTTGTTACTGAGAATGTCACTGAAAATGTTAGGGGCTTTTCTATTGAATTATTTGCTCAGCTAGTTCTTCAGGTTAAGTACAAACATTTTGTTGAAAAAAGTCTGGAGTTACTAGGCCTCTGTCAAGCTATGCATTTCAGTAGCATTCAGCTGTCTGAATTGTGTCTGAAGCTCAGATATCTCTATACTGATGAATATATTTTCTGCCGTAAGTTGAGAACAGCAGTAGCTGGGAAGTTCTGCTGTTCCCTTGTGTGATATCTTCATTCTGGCTGGCAACTGTTTTTCTTTTCTTCTCCTCCTCCCAGGCTAGGAGGAAAATAGATGCTGAGAAAAGGCTGGGTTCATTCTGTTTCCATCAGGCTGAACAAGTTACTTCTTCCTTCCCTTTTCACATTATATCCTCCCACTGACTGCTGTTCCACTCATTTCCCTGGTTCCATTGATACTATTATTGTCTAGAAGAAATCTGAAAAACCCAGGTGAGCAGCAGGGCAGATCTGCATTTATCACCTGTAGAGATGCTGTGCATCTTACTCTTCACTCCTGGCATCCTATTTTAAAACCAAGTACAATTTAATTGTTGTTAATTTAAATTACTTTGAATAAATTTCATGCCAACATTTGCCTACTGCTGTGTTGATTGAACAGCTGAGCTATAATTTTCATTGTTGGAGCTGGCTTTGGAAGGACAGCTATATCTCTGTATGGTGGTTACTGATTCTATGTTTCTATATATGTTTAAAATTCAGACAACGTTTTGCGCTGCAATAATAACACTTAAGAAACACATCTAATGTGATTACCAGGAGACATGCCACAAAGCTACAGTCAGTTGTCTGTACACGCAGCATTTTCTTTCTGTTTACCCAGACACACATATCTGGGTACTTTCAAAATATAAGAGTCCAGTGAATATTTCAGTGTACTCACAGTTGGTGGGAATTAGCAGATCATTCAAGAATCATTTCCCCTGGAGTGTCAAAAGCAAAAAAGACACAAGCCTTTGAAGACTCACCCAGCAGTAACCTGCAGGATGTCCATTTCTGTACCTGTCTCATTCCTCTGAGTAACTGTAGCAAAAGGTAGGCAAGGCAGATGTTGCCAAAACAGCTGTGGTAACAGGCGGAGTCTGATGGATAAGAATTTGTGGCACTCTTCCCTGACACAGAGGCATGAGCTGAGTGGAAGCATGGATAAGTGCAAGAACTTACAGTTATGAGACTTTTCTTCTGATAAGCTAAAAAAAGTGTACATTTCAATGAAACTGTCAGGGAAGCTGAAGCAGAGGCAGAGTCACAACAAGGAATACTAGATAGTGTCTTTCTCTTAGAAAAGTTTGAAAAGATTTAGTCTATTTAGGAATTTCACAGATTCATGAAGGGGCACATTATACATCTATAATGAGGGGAAAAAAATGCCCTAGGGCTCCAAAGCCATTTCTTTCAAGTATTTCCCTGACATTTTCTTATGCAAATATTCATTCAGAAACAAAAGAGGAAATTTCTGTGTATAGAAATGTCCATTAAAATACTGATGGAAATTTCTGTTGCTGAGTATCCGTAACACTATTTGTAGCTGATCCATATGCCACAAGCACTCAGGGTCTGCAAAACATATCTCCCTTCACCCATTTTCAATACCTCTCCTAAATGTTTTGATGGGGTTTTTTTAATAAATATTTGGGAGAGAGGAAAAGGAAGACTTATGTTCTCTTGAGGGAAATAAGTAGATATAGAATACCACAATGCCTACTGCAATAAACTGCATATCACTTTTGTAGATAAATAGCACCCCACTCTTACGCAAAAAGGGCTTTAATGTAATCCTTGAGAGGCAAACATTACTTGTCAGCATTTATGCTGTCTTATTAAGCAATTTATTCACAACTACTCACTATTCAGAAATACCTTAGACTAATTTCCCTCTTTAACAATGGTGATCTGGAGGTATCTGCTAGAGGTTGCACCTGAGGCCTTCATATGCAAACCAGTTGTTTTTAAAACCTGCGGTCCAGGGAATGCAACACCATTCCTAGCAGTTAAGAAATAGAAGGAGCATCACTGGGCTCAGATTGTTTAAAAAGTTATGAACTTTTGCATATATTCCTGGAGATAGGTTGCAACTTGTGCAGTCAAGAATGACTTAGGCAGGTGAGTACTGTCTTTTTCACTGCTAACTTGTTAATAAGGTGATGTGTAAATCATTATACTTCATTCTGGGTTCACCTAGACAGCTCAGCAGACCATCACATGGTGTTCTGTGATGTGACACTGCATCAGCATTTGAGGTGCAACTCTTCAGCTTAACCCACTCCATGAACAGTATTAAGGGAGCTTTCTCTGTTGCCAGGACTGCAGTTTTGCCTAGACCTTACATTCATAATGCATTGGCAGCTTAGTACTTGATCAGTCACAGACCTTCACAGTGTGCTAAAACTGCTTTTAATGGAGTTGAATAAAAATATCCAGCAAACAATATTTGGCAGTCCTTTAAAATAAATGATAAAATATTCTCTGTAACATCCAATGCAATGAAATTTTTCAAAATAAGTCATTATTCATCTTTTTTAATAAAAAAGAACTTTTTGAGACACTTAACCATCATAAATCTAAAAAGAGATCTCTGCCTTCAATTTTAGAATATACAGAAGTAATTAGGCTGGTATGTCCAAAGTGGGTTTTTTGAGAACCTGGGATAGATAATGAAAATAGTGAAGAGATTTACTTTTTGATTCTCATATCTGCTCGGTGGAAGGATTTGTCTATTTTTGAATATACATAGAGAACTTCCATTTATATTACAGAAAACCTCTATTGCGTCTAGTTATCCTCATTTGGTCAAGATGACTACAGAACATAATCACACTCATAGAGTCAACCCATCATATTCTTTGCCTTTCTTCCCCTAATTACCAGTATTAAATCTCACAACAAAGGTAGAAACAGTAAATTTTTTTTAAAAAAATCACACATCCAGGCTTCCATTCCACATGGAAGCACACAGATATCTAGCTCATTTTCCTTTTTTTTCCACATTATACATGTATTTCAGCTCCAAAAACTTGGCCTTTGAGCTTCCATCCCAAACCCAGGCCTTACATTAATAATCCAAATCAACTATAAGAGATGAAACCAAATCCTAGCTAACCCATTACCTCTCTTCCCAAAGACAGTCAGAACTTACAGAGGCCGTTTCATGCCACTGCAGCTTAGATTTCTCATGCTAGCAAGGTATGCTGGAGTGGGCGTGAGAGAAGGAAGGAACAAGACAAGACACATCCTCCACTCTCTCAGGTGCTGCCATATGGTATAGCTTTGTGACTGTATATGTACATGTCTTTCATTTTCTGCTTTCTCCCATGGACAATCATCCATCATCCGTCACTGCGCTGTATTTAGCATGCTGCCAGTACAGTCTGCACCTCTCCAGGGGTTTGTTCTGCTTTGGTTATGCAAACCCCAACATCATTGCTTATTTCCTACAGCCCAATATGTTTCCCTGTGCAATTTAACTTCATTAGAGGTACTGTACAGCATGCAGAAAAAGATAATTTCTCTTTTAAAGTGTCTCCGTGTAAAACATTACAAATTCAAATTAGGAGGTCATGTCTTAACAAGAGATAACCCTGGCTTTGCTCAGTGTAAGGTCAGCAAAGCTCTTCCTGTATTGGCAAAAAATGTTCAGTGAATAAAGATTTCAGAAACAACATAATTGTTTTAAAAGGGCAATGCAAATGGTTTCAGTGCAGCAGCATTACCTTTAAATTGAAACACCAAATTGAAAAATACTAAGCATGCCAACATCAAAAACGGTGGCTCACCAGGTAATAAGATGAAAGCACTCTGAAAACTCAGGGAGGTATTTTGCAAATTACATGTCTAGAATAATAATAGCAGTAGTAATAGTGATATACACAACGCATATGTTAATAGATCTATGTGTATATACAAGTCTATATATTCACTTTTATGTAAAATATATCTGTATTGTATAGATGTAAAATTAATCACCCTTTATATGCGTTTTTTGTATCTACATTTACATGTGGCTTTTTATCTACATTTTTATATACACATTTTATGTACATATATGCATATTTATATATGCATGCATGCATGTGCATGTGTATGCACACTTCAAAGCTTAATTTCATATATATACACGAGTTATTTATCTGCAACTATATGCATTTTAGAGTTTTAGTCTGTAAAAGTAAATTACTGGGAAGTAATAGGTGTTGCAAACGTGATAAGCTGGTTACAGCGAAGTGAGGACAGACTGACCTTTAGAGGATCTAGCAACGATTTGCATGTGGTAATCTCTGCTCTATATTTTTTCCACCTCACTCTTCTCGCTCTCTCAGCCTTGCTAAATTAGTAAGTTACATCGCGACTCATACACCTAACAGGAGAGGTCATTTAGTGAAGTCCGGGTCAGTACGTCCTGCTTGAGCAGTATGCTATATCTTCAAAACCCCTTTCTTTCCTGCAGGGAAAGCAAAGGCTTCATCAGCTCTGCTGAGCCAAATGCATTCGTCTGCAAGTGGTACTTCCAAGAAAAAGAATACTGAAAATCTTCAGTCATACAGGCAATGAGTGACCCAAGTTACACCTCCCTGCACCACAATGAAACCACAGACACCGTCTGCATAACAGCCTTCTGCAGTGATCAGTAGTGGAGCTATATTAGAGCTAAGGGCCAAGACAGTACACTAATTCCGTGAAGTACATCCTGAGAGGAGACACAGGGGAAGGTGCAGGGCAACGGAGGTCTGGGTCACTGAATCTGTGACTGTTTTGCCCAGGCGCTGGAACCACAACTTTGGATAAATCACCAGGCTCTTCTGGGTGTGTGGACAGAAATCTGGATCTGAGCCCTGTATCTACATCTCTCGATGGAACAGTGCCAGTGAAAAATGTTTTATCTCCAAAGCTGTTCTGGCAAATTAATGTTAAAAATACTATTCCACATCTACTTCTAGGTAACACAGTAAACAAATCCAGCTTGTTTTTTTCAGTCTCCATGTCCCATTTTTTGTAGTATTTTCTGCTGATTTTAATGCAATTGCCTACTGCTATCTTTAAAAGCCAACTCTTAAGAGAAAAACATTTAGCTGAATCTCGGTCAGGCCTCTAGAATTAATCCTTTTCTGACAAAAGAAAATGTGATTCTAGCACATGCAGGGAACTGCAGGGGAAAATATTTGTAGTTAGGTCTTTAAGTGCCTCATTTGCTGCTGCTGACACATGGGCAGACACATTACAGGATCTAATACCTAGCAATTAAATTATGTTGAAAAAGAATGGAGTTTTGAAACTGAGTCCATCAAGACAAAGAACACTTGAAAAGTTGAAGCTTAAAGTACTGGGAGATTGCACATAGGGTTTTCTAATGTCAATATTGCGAAAAAAAAGTCTTTTATATACAGTAGGGAGTGAGTAATCAGTAAGGTAAGCACTGTATGGATTTAGTAATCCTTCTACAGAAAGTTGCAGCATGTACACTGCTAGCTAGAATACAATAATAATTCAGTGTTTGTTGCAGTGTTGTTATTATAACACTGCATTACTCTAAAGAGCGCTTTTTGGTTACAACATTTTATGTGAATCATTAATTCTTATACTTATAAATGCGTATCCTTGAGCTATAAAAGATATGGTACATCTTCATTCTTTACAATCTGCAAAAAAATACCATCCTGATACTGATCATTTTGCAGCAGATATAAAGAATGACAGCACCAGCTGGTTTTAGTAGCATGTAGTGCATTCTTTTATAAAGCTATTTAATACAAGTCTGCCTCCTGTAAATCTATTTAATACAAGCCTGCCTCATGCTGGTTTCCATTTCCACTAATGTTCTCTACAGTTCATCTGGTTTTAAAAGAACAGGAGCCAGAGCTATTTTCAGGATACCCGGGATAAATCGGAGGGATCAGATTACTCTGGACTGTCACAGACCATGCTAGGCTCTAAGCAGTTGCTCAGTTTTAGTTCTTAGGTGGCAGCTGACCATCAACACCCCCCAGTGTCCATGCTCCAGGGCTTCTTACCTAGGCACAAGCTACTGTTTCTGCTATTTGCTGTACCCACATAAACATCCACAATTATCACCATTAGCAGAAAACTAAGGCCTTGTAATCAATGTACAGTTATATTTTACAAGTCAGTAGCTTTAGTATAAGTGTCTTCCTATATTTTCAAAGCTATCAGAGACAGAAGCTATTAACAGCAGAACAAATGCACAATAGATTTTTGAGAAAATGGAGGGCTTTTCCATCCTGAATGACTCCCCATCTTTATCTGCTTTATATAACAATTCTTCAACACAAATGATGTTTTGTTTATTTATATCAGCCTCGGAGTCATCAGTTTTAGTGGAATTGTATTTGCCTGTAACAGATATGACTTTCTCCTTCTTTTCTACAGTAGTCTTCTTTCATGCCTCAAAAAAATCTCCTTGAGTTCCTTTCTTCTTCCTAGTACTAAAGGCAATAGTGTTGGATGGATGACCTATAACAAATAGTCAGAAGAGGGTGAATATTCAACATCAGAATTAAAATGCAGACTCCTCCTCTCTCTCTGGGCAACACTGAAGTAAAGAATTGAAAACATTCTAGGGGTAGAAGGGTTAATGAGTCTTATTTACAGAAAACAATTTGAGGGCCTACTAAAGTTCTACATCATGTGAAGATGAGCCTTGACCTAGTAAAGTTAATGAACAGGGGTTTCCACATGCCCAAGATAAATGTCAGGGTATTATTAGCAGCCTTGAAACTCAAAAGAACAAGCAGACAGATGTGGATTTCTTTCAGTGAAACTGAACATCAGACAGACTATTGAAATATCTGAAGAGAGCATCCCAGAGGTTCGGATGGCCTGCAAAAGGTCTGGGAGATAAGTTTAGGTTATTTTAAAGCTCTCTCAGGAAATTCCCATAATATTCCATTGACATACTTCACTTGTTACCTACTAATTTCACTGAGAAATGCAGTGGGATTGAGGTCTTGAACAGACTAAAATTTAAGGCTGCTTCCATTTATTTTCCTTTAATAAGTATGCTTTTATTTTAGTTGCAATACTTTGTGGTAGCAGTTTGAGAACTAAGTAGTCTCTAAATCTTAAAGGTTTGGGGCTGATAGTATGAAAAATAATTTATGAATCATATTACAAGTGTACATCTGTTCATTTACCCACAGTACAAAATATGAAAGCTAGAAGTTCTTGCTCAAAATCCTGTTCTTGTTCCAGGTTGATACATTCTCTTGACATAATTAGTAGGTGAAGTTTGTGGACCAGATTTTCAGAGGTACTCAGGCATTTGAACATGCAGCTTGGTATCTAGAAGGACTTTTTTCCACTAGCTTTAGGCATGTAAATGCTGCATAAAGTTAGAAACCCTCATTAACGAACTTTAAAACCTATGTGAAGATTAAATACTTCGTCTGAACACAGGAACAAAAATTTCCACCTGCTTAACCGATGGCTGCTGGACTGCCACATTTTGGGATGTAGAAGAAAGAGGTAGCAGTAAATGAAGAAAGTGAGCAGTTCAGATGAGCTGGATGAAACTTTCCTGTATAGCTATACAGCTGAAAAATACATGCTTATTTTTTACCTAAGGCATGTTACCTTGACTGTATATGAAAAATATATCTCTACATTCAGACAGCAAAGAAGCAGACAGAAACTACCCTTTATGACAATCTGGTATGAAATAGGTGGTTACAGTTCAAATACATCTATACTGAAATAACTCATGTGGTTTTAAGCAAATGGAAAATTATAAGAGATAAATGAATGTTATAGCAGTATCAACCTCCATCCTATACTGAGTTAGTTTATCCTGTTCTTTGGGTCTCCACAGCAGCGTTGGTATGTGACTTGAGCTAGTTAGTTTTATACCATCTTGTCAGCACTCTTCTATATTGCACACATTTCTGTAGCTTCCATGAAGGCATACTCTCTCAAGTTATGTTGTCAAAAAGACAAAAAATCAGGTGATTTCCTGAAGCAAAATCCATGTATCTTTTTGCAGCCTCCACTGGGATCTTCAGTTCATGTCCCATCCTGCATCCAGACACTGTCCTTGAGCTAGCGTATTGTATGTTGTTAGCTCTGACTTGTACTTCATCCCAAGGAAATGACAGCAATTAATGACCACTGGTCTTGAAATTTACGTGTTTGGCAATAACTACAGAAGTCTCCATTGCAGTGGTGTCTTCCAGTAGTCCATCTGACACATAAAACATAATCATAGACCTCAGAGCTATTGAACATACCACTATAGCCACTGTGATGTAGTTGAAATTCCTGTCAGAGACATTAAGTTACTATTCCAGTCACAAAAGCTTTGGTAACACAGACTTGTAACTGCCTGGTATGGATACTTCCCACAATGAAGTATTTTCTGTACCAGTTACTAGTAAACTCCAGGCTCTGTGACTTTATCCAGGATCATAATTACTCTCTTCCCTGGTACTACCCATAGCAATTTCCATAGCACACCAGACCTTAAGTCAAGTCTTCTGCCTCTGTCACAGACTTGTAATCAAGAATGCACCTCCCATCTACTGTCCCCTCAATCCTCAGTCAGATACCGACACAGCAACAGGAGCACAACATTTGATGTAGAATATCCTTTCTACACACAGCAGGCCTTCCTCGCACAACATAAACTATGGCATTGTTACCTTAGTTTGCATAAATGCAAATTACATTACAGTTCATTAATTTATCTAGCACTTAAAAAACAGGCCACGGAGTTTGCCTCCATAAACCTTCCACAACCTTGAATTTACAAACACTGGAAAACTGTTCTGTGGAGACAAGTCCTATTTTTTTTCTTTGCCTCATATTTACAAGGTATAATTTCGTATTCTTTATGTAATGATAGTACCTGATAAATACACTTCTCAAAAACTAAAAAAAATCAGTCAGTTGATCTGTTTTCTTCCCCTGTAGTCATCACCATCTTAGACCTACACATACATACACATGAACTTTTCTGGACTTCTCTTTTCTCAGGCAAAAAATATTGAAGGAACATAAAAACAATAATAAGGAAATAAGTACAAACAAGTCAAACATAGAATGATATTCTCCTAGCCCCTGGATTTTAGCTGAAGGGACTGCCTGAGCTAGAGGTAGAGTTATCTGACAAGAAAGGAGAAGAAAACTTCATCTAAACCTCTAGAAGTCAATCAGTTCTGGAATCCAGGCAAACATTCAACATGAAGTTCCAGAACTATGGGCTGTGAGAAACGTTGGGTTGTTTTGTTTTTTTTAATTCACCAACAATTTATTTTGATGCCACTTAGTTCCTAAATGAGTAAACTTTTGAACAATCACTCCTCATCCAGCTTCCCTATGCCACCGATGACTTTAAATATGTTTCTCATGTCTTCTATATAGTCCTGTTTTTCAGGATGAACACTCACTTTTCACATGTAAGATCTTTCACACCTTCACTAAAACTTGTTTGCTTTTCCTGCACCTTCTCCAGAAGGTATTTTTAAGGCTGGAAAACAAAAGCAGAATCTGAACCTGATGTGTATGGAAAACAGCAAATGTTTGTGAACTTCTTGTTGTTATTTCCTATTATTTGAAACAGAGCCAAGCATCGTTGCGCATGCTTTGGCTTTCCTGGGATGAACACACTTCGGTGAATTCATTCATGCATGCATATATCACAGCTCTGGCTGGAATAAGAAATACTGCTTTTGTATTCTGATGTCTTTTTCAGGCTTTAAAATTAAGGCTTGAGCTTTGAAAGTAGGAAGCCCAATACGTTTCCCCAATTTCAACTTCACAGAACACGAGAGGTTTACATCCTGTGACCACAGAAGCCCAGTGCACCAAATCACCCATGTGCTGATATTACAAGGCGGCAGCTGCTGCACGTGCTATTGTGGAGAAACAGCCCTTGCTCATGCAAGCATCTATTGCAAAATACAGGCAGAGGAAGCTAAAAGAAAGTTAGCAAATCAAATCAAAGCTTAGAAAATCATGATGGGCAATCTTTAAATTCTCTATGGCCCGGACAGTTGCAAGCCCATCCATTATCTATCTGAAAATTGCAATTTATTTGTAAAAATAAAACAGTTTTGATCTGAATAAACACTACGCGTACATTTAGAAATGAAAGCAAGTAAAATTGGAAACAGTCAAACAGAGACATTGCATGTATTTTTCAGCTACTTCTGTTTATTAAACAGCCCTAGATTGCTCCTTTTATATTTAGAGTTGTATATTTTATTTTAAAATTTTAAATTAATAGAAGTAAAAAATGAATGCACAGCTATGGATTTTGATGCTAGTTCAAGTCTTAACTACAGAATCACACAAAATACAATACATCTAATGAGTTAAATAGGTATCCCAGACCAAGGGGATAAATTACATTCACATTTGGAATTTTGTTTAAACATTTCTGTTCCCCCCACACCTCTCAATTATCAGAACAAGCTGTTTTGAATAATTAACAAAACAAGAATCAACAAACAGTGTTAACATAAATCATCATAACTTCTATCAAGTCAGTGAGTTACGAGGTCATAAAATCTGAGTGATAAGAGCATGATGTCTGTTGGTACTAATTGGAGATGTACCATTTTATATCAGAGTATTGCTCAGGAGTAACTCAGCCTTATGTCCGCCAGTATAGAGACAGTTACAAACTATGACATATTTCAATACCTAAAGTAACCTGAGACAAGTCCACAACATAAATAGGCATCATCAGCCTTAATCTCCTTTAAAATTGCTTCATGCGCTGAAGTGAGCTGGTGTGGAGAGCAAAGTCACACTGAAATCCATGCAAAATCAGTAAATTAAGACAAATAAAAATGTCCTATTTTTAGCTCTTTGCCGTATCAGAATCACAGAATCACAGAATGTTCGGGGTTGGAAGGGACCTCTGTGGGTCATTTAGTCCAACTCCCCTGCCAAAGCAGGGTCACCTACAGCAGGCTGCACAGGACTGCGTCCAGGCGGGTCTTGAATATCTCCAGGGAAGGAGACTCCACAACCTCCCTGGGCAGCCTGGTCCAGTGCTCCATCACCCTGAGAGGGAAGAAGTTCTTCCTCATGTTCAGACGGAACTTCCTAAGCTTCAGTTTGTGCCCATTTCCCCTTGTCCTGTCGCTGAGCACCACTGAAAAGAGTTTGGCCCCATCCTCCTGACACCCACCCTTCAGATGTATGTAAGCACTTATTAGGTCCCCTCATAGTCTTTTCTTCAGCTCCATCTTTTGTTATGATTTATTAAAGAGAACAAAACACTTGTTAAGATACACTTTAATTTGTTCTTGTCCTGTGCTGCAGGTAATCCTTTTGTTTTCCTTAGCTGAGAAGTATGCTCCTTCCTCCTCACCCCTCTCACCTCAGCTTGCACAGCAGGGGTGACTCACGCTGCACTTGCTTTGACCTTTAACAGTACATTACAGTGCATTAGTGTTTTGTCTGTGAGGGAGAGGGGAGTAATACAGCTAGTAGCTGCTTTCATTCTGAAGGAAGAAGGATACAGTGGAAGGGGTCTCTTGCATCTCATTGTCAAATCTCCTAGCCAAGTTCTTCATAATTAAAGAAAGATTCTTTCTACTGAAGAAACAACTAGACCTTCACACTGTGCATTAGAAAGATGAACACAAGGGGCTCATGTCTTCATTCAAAACTATCATTAGAGGGGTTTAAAGAAATTATAAAAGCTTCCTCTGCTACCAACAAAACCAAGTGTCTGTAACCCTCTCTAGCTCTGCAAAGCTCCTGAAAAGAGAGCAAAGCCAATTCCCTTAGCACAGCCAAGACCATTAACACATACATCTTCAGTGGCTGCTATTGGTAACCTGAACTTATACAATCTTTTACTCACCCATAAGTGAATCCATTAAGGGAAAAAATAAATTATTAAAGAATCAGATTGAGGAGAAAAATTGCAAGAATCTCAGGAACAGAAGTCCCTTTTTTTCAAAACAAAAACTGTTCAACATCCTGGCATCCCTGATGAGAACGAAGTCTGAGGTTACAGGATGGCCAGATTCAACTCAATACAGCATAATAGGATTTTTTTTTCCCTCTGCCCTATACTTGCCGTTTTCAAATAAGAAGCTTTTTGTTAAACTCATAGAAGGAATAATGATTTCAGTGAATAACGTTTTAAAACCCTTTGCACTGTGGAGATACACTAGCTACGCCTCTCTATCTCCTTGAATTTTTTTATGATTTCTGAAGCATCAGCATACTATGCACTACAGAGACAGGAAAAGACTAAACTATTCATGCAGATACATTATTACAGTATGGAAATTCTGAACAGAGACTGCTCCTGTGGCTTTCACAAGACCCTACTTTTGCCTGCTACAGTATCTGAATAACCACCCATACCTGGAATGGGTGGTCTAAAACAGTGTTATGAAAACCACATGATACCTCATATGTTCAGGAATAATCCGTAACAATTTACAGCCCTGTTCGGGAGTAAGTGCTCAACCATTTTTCATCAAATGAGTGGTATTTACAATTTCAAATTTCTGGATCCCTAGAGAATCTTTCAATTATTTAAACAGATTTTATTCTCTTAGAAGAGGAGAAAATAATTAGATATATCACATAAAAGCATTTTATGAATAATACTGATTAAAACATTCTACTAATATTAATAAGGGTATTATATCTGTTTGAATAATGAACAAAATGTACACTGAATTGCTCAGAAATTCAATGCAATTGATATATGGCTACAGGACCTGATTCAAACTCTCTAAAATACAAGCAGAACTTTTCAGTGGGCTGATCTACGGTGAATAAGAAAGAATTATAATTCAGAAGTCCTTATCTTGAGCCCAATGAGAGACATGGTATCTGTATACAGCAATCCTGATGCTCCTTTTTATATCATATCAACTTTGCAGGCAGAGAATTCTTCATGAAGTGAAAAAGGCTTTTTCACTATCTTAAATAGCACAGATAAAAATTTGGGCAGAGTTCCAGGAAGGAAATCCTCTTCTGTACAGCCCAATGTGCTCTCAACACAAAATTATAGCCTGCAACAAATTAATGAGGACTGTATAAAACATGCTTGTTTCTTAACTATATTAGATTTCACGTCTTCTCACAGGAGACATTTCTATTTAATTTATGTCAATAAGCATTTTCTTCCTTTCATCTGTTTTACACTTCAACCATACCTTCAAACAAAAGGCCATTTAATTATTTTTTCATATTTTTATCTACCAAATAAATTTTAAATATTTCTCTTATGAACTAACCCTCCATGCTTTGTGGTTTTCCTTTTTGAGGAAATTCATACAGCTGTAAGCTCATTTTGTCACTCTTCAATGATCTTCTTCGGTTTATTCGTACGAAGCTTCTATTGAAGAGTGTATAGTAGTCTGTCAATACAGCATACTGCAAATTGTACAAAACCTGTACTGGTAATCCTTAGTTTATGGCATCTGCCTCCACTGTGCTAACCAGAGCAAAACTCAGCCTCTGTATCAAACTACAAATGTACTAACAAACTGCAGTTCACTGTATGCTATTGCACATCCTTGCTCTACTCATCCCTGACAACCCTCACTAAATTACTACTTTGCGGAAGTTTAATTCTCTGGAGTAAATATTTTAAGCTAACTTTCTCTGACTTTTCATTTTTCACTCTGTAATTCCAAATTCAATCTATTTCTACTGCTGTCAACTACTTATGAGTGTGTATATATATGTACTCCTAAATGTGCATCTATTAAGCATGTTTGTATTTTTTTGAGCCATTAGGATAGAAATGCAGTCTGTATCCCCTTAGACACCATGCTATACCTCATTAGCCATCTCTCTACTAACACATTTCCTGTGCATTAGCCTTTTTTAATAATGTTCCTTCAGTGTTTCAAATAGTGATTTCAGTCTCCAGTAGTGCTACAATCCAAGCCAGTCAGTTGAAATCTTTCAGCTAAACTTTCATGGAATAGTAGCAAGGCCCCTTTAAAAAGATAAATGTGCATAACAAATTTCACTATGTCTACTAATTTTGTAATGCTGGGGAAAGGAAGGATAGACAGGAATTCTCAATGAAGTGCTAGTTGGATCAATATAGTTTAGACATTTTTTCTTTTGAAATTTGTTAAATCACAGAATCACTCAACTTCTGCACTTTCTGTCCTGACAGAAACACAAGATTATTTCTTTCAATACATTTTCTAGGACTATTTCTGAAATATGATGGTCCTCAGCTGAAACTAGACTGATACCACAAATCTATATTTCTACTCCTTACCTACCTTCATCAAAATCAAATAACATTAAAAAGACATCTCAAATTTATTTCTTCTTAATAATGCACTTTTTTTCTGGAAAATCTTGTACCAAAATTTTCAGGAGAAATAAAGTTTGCATAAGACCACTCAGGCACAAGAAAGAGAAAATTATATGCCAAAACAGAAGGTATAGCTTGGGTATCAATGCATCAGTCATTCACTTATAAGGTCTCTGGATATTCTAGCTGCTTTTCATTTTTTTTAATTTAAAGATATTTCTAAGCTGAAAATTACAAAATTCACACTAATTATCATGGTATAGCATTCAGTTGTAACTTGAGAACCGAGTATAGAAGATTAAGAGCTTGCAGATAGAGGAGAAGGGTTGACTTCTGTGTTGGATTCAGTGATGAAAACATGCCCAGTGGAAATCATCATTTTCCTTGACCCCAAAACTGCCCTGAGAAAACTTAGTCATCTCTGAATCATACCAGTCCCACTCCAAGAAATCCCAAGTGAAATCTTCAGGATGAACTAGCCAGAAATCACAGCACAGAGTAGAGGAAGCTGAAGAGGCATGGGAGATTAAGATGGATGATATTTAGAGCTGAAGCCAGTGCTTTTTTTTAGTAGAGTGATTACCCACAGTAAAACAAAATGGTTTGGTCTGTTCTTTTTTTTTTTCAGGTACAATAACCTGGCTCCAGGGTAAAATGACTGTTTGATAACACATTTTGTGTGTGGATATGTGCATGCATCTATATATGGAAACTGCAGTCTTCATGTTCTCTAGAGCAATGCTGTCTGGCTCTGGATACTGGCAGTTGTCTAGGGTACAACAAGATAACTCAGTTTTACTATAAATCATCAATGTTTACTGATCTTTTTAACTTATTTTAATTACAGATAAAAAGCACAATAACATACAAAGCAATCTGGATGCATTTTGTACAACAGTAGAGAATAAACTTCATAATGTAGAAGGAAACACATGTCACTGAAGCGCAACCCCTACTTTGCCCAAGAGTTTTGCTGCCTTGCACTGGCTGGCTGTTGTTTCCAGTCCTCCCTTCCTTGAGTTTCACTCAACATCTTCTCTGATTACACTCTGCTCTTCTACCCAGTATTATTTCCAGTGCTCCCCTTCACTTTTCTCGTTACTTGACTTGGTGTCTCCTTTAACTAATGAAAAAAAAACAAGGGAAACTTGTGGAACTAATGGGACATTTGCTTAAATTATACTTTTTGTTTGAGAAGAGAGACTAAAGGTGAGAAGACTCTGCTTTGGTGCTTCTCTTTTCAGGAAGAGCTCATGTATAGGTCTTCCAACATATCAGATGATATATTTTGGCTAAGACCGCAATTATCCCATAATAATAATTATTGATAAATGGTAATAACATATCTGAAAGACAAAAAATATTAAAGCTACATTAATCTCCCTCCTTTAACTAAATATAAGCATACACATATGTTATCACTACTACCTAACTGACCTCTAAACCTACTCTGAAAATATATGAGAAACTTGGAAATACTTTAAGCTACTCAGTAAAACTGAGTTCTCAAACGCGTATTTTGTGGACACACAAACTAAACATAGTTGACATTGTTCAGAAGGGATTTCATATGGGCACAGGTAACATCATTTGAATGACCATATTTATAGTCTTGAATCCTTGGGGAATATCATAAAGTAGGTTTTCAATTCAGTGTTTCAAGACTGATGTTGATATTTTGGAAAAAATTATATCCCAACAGTACAACTTCATCTTACAAAGTCTGACTGTAGAAAATTATTACTTCACTCATCTTTCCAGACTAAAATGCTGCTCTGCTAAAAAACAGGGTACAAGTCAGAATTGAACGATTACACTTAATGCTTCAATTCATTTACCAGCTTATTTACAAAGGAAAGCCTTGCTGAATTCACAGGTAGGTGTAATAATTGCAATTAGAACATGTTCGTGAGGGCTTATGCTCTGGTTTGACAGTGACTTTCCAATTTATCATTGCTGCGGTGTTTTGGCACACCTTTGTGAGAGAACTTTAGTATAACAAATCACACTTTTTCAGCAAGAGTTTTATTAGTTCATCAACTGAAAAGATTATGTATTCCAGCATACACTTATTCTGCCTGTTTGATCTAAAAGAAGTTTGGTTTTGAGATTCCAATATTTGACAAAGAAGATAAGATTTCTGTAATAATTTTCAATAAAATCAAAATGCAAAAGCCCTAGATTTCCTGTTTCATTGTTGTACCTTTGACCTCATTACATTTCCTGGAGCTGTAGACTGTTCAGAAATGTCTGAAGGAGAGGTTTTATTGATCTATTATGAAAGTCAAATAATTCCAGATGCCAAATTTTGCTGAATGCCTAATTCCACTAACATATTTATGAGTGTGAGCAAGGATACAATTTTGTGGAAAGCAAATAACAGGTGCCAATATGTATGCATGTGATTATGAATACATTACACAACAATAATTCAAAATTATTCATCAATATAGGCAAAGCTAAAAATACATACTACAGAGGTGTGATACAGTGGAAAAATGAAATTAGGTATGCTTTCTAGTACATGCTCCATACGTAGGTGGATTTCTCGTTCCTACAGACAAGAAGTATTTAGGTTTTTTGTAAGTCTCTTCTTCTTATTTCTTACAAGTAGAGCTACTTCTGCTCACTTAATTCCCATTTTTGCAGTCTGAAAAAGAGGGTCATGGTAATCTGTTGAACCAACACAAGCTAAAAAGCCTTAAAACCAAAAATTTTAGGAAGTGGCTTGTAATTCTGGCTTCTGGTTTTTTATATCTCAAAATTAAAATATGAAGACAAAACCTGTCTCTTCTTGCATCTAAGATGAGGTATTTCAGCACTTTATATTCTAATTTCATATTTTGGATTTCAAAGAGAACAGCATCAGAAATTGTTCTAATAAATCAAATCTCCATATATGATGCCATTCCAGAAATGAAAAAAAAAACCAAAGAACAGAAAAAGAGATCCATAAAATCTTACATTAGAATTCATAATAACTAAAAACTAAATAACAGAAGGCAAGAGTAAATATTTAATTTCATTGAAAGATTATTTTATAGTAACCATCTTATTATGGTGTGTAGAATAACCCAGAATCCACATAGACAGAAGATGAGATGATGTTTTTTGCCCTGTATTCATAAAATGCCTTTCACAATGCAGTTTTGGTCCTAAGATTACAAGGCACTCTTAACAAGCAAGCTAAGCTGTAATGCCAGCAGTAAAGATTATTTTTAAATACAGTACTCACAAGCTAGAACCTATAAAAAGGTATATATGACACATTGAATTTATTCATGTGCTTAAGCATTTGAAGGATCAGGGTCTATACTAACGACGAAACTGACAGGCAAAACATCCAGATGGGTAAGGTCAAGAAAGAGGAAAGAAAGAACAGCAACAAAATGAAAATATGTTCCACACAGAATGTGTGAGCTGCTGCCTGCCAAGTGGTTAGCAGCAGGCAGAATTGTGTAGGCATCGTGGAAGAAACAAGGCTTGCTGAAGGATCAGAAAGAGCATGAGCTAAAGGTTTGCTTGGCTTCTCATGTTTGAGCTTCGCAAGTGCTTCATGGAAACAACCATTTGTTTAAAGTCAGTCCTAGTATATGAGAAGCAAATAATCATCAAAATCACACCTACTGATCCCATGTCTTCTAAATGCTTAATTCAGAAAAGTGGTCTAGCAGGATAAATTTACCATTTTTATTTAAATACCTTAGAGACAAAACAGTTGTTCAGAAGAAAGAATATATGCAGCTGGAAGCTTCTTATATTACTTTGCCTGGTATTTTTTGTCAACATTTTTTGTATTAAAAATGAACTATTTGCTAATAAATTCCACATGGTTGCTTTATGATTCTTGTAGCAGAAACGTTTAGTCGTCTATATTTGGAGAAATTAGGACAGCAGTGGAAGTTTACCTGGACATCAGCAAAACGTTTGACACAGCCTTCTCCCAGATGTACTGATAAGATACAGATTGGATGGGTGGTCTGGGCAGGAAAATAGCCAACAGGTCACACTCAGAGAGAGGTAATTGACGATTTTACTGAGGCTGGCAGCCTGTCACAAGTGGGGTGTCCCAGGGATTGATACTGGGCCTCACACTGCACAGCATTTTCATAAATGATCTGGATTATGGGATTGAAAGCACTCTTACCAGGTTTGCTGGTGACACAAAGATAGGTGGAGAGATGGACACATCAGAATGAGAGTTGTCTTACAGAAAGACTTGGAGAGGCTGGAACAATGGTTTAGCAAGAATAGTATGAAGTTTAACAAAGACAAGAGCAAAATCCTGCATTTGAGACAGAATAACCAAAGAGCCCAGTACAGGATAGGATCTGTGTGGCTGGTGAGCAGCCTTGCAGAGATGCACTTTGGGGTCCTGGTGAACAACAAACTGGCCATGAGTGCGCTGCTGCAGCAATAAAGGTAAAATGGATCCTGGGCTACATCCACAGGGGTATTACTAGCTGATAGAAATACGCTCTTCCCACTCTACTTGGCACTTGTCAGGCTGCATCTGGAGTACTGTGTCTGGTTCTGGTCCTCACAATTCAAGGAAGATGTGGACAGGCTGGAGACGGTCCAAAGGAGGACCATGAAGGTGATGGAACGACTGGAGGACCTGCACTGTGAGGAAAGACTGAAGGAGTTAGGGCTTTTCTCTCTCCCTAGGGATGTGGTAGAGTCCCGTCACTGCAACTTACCAAGATGCCATTGGACAGTGTGCTAAATAACCTCATCTAGGCTTCCTTTTCCATGAAAGGCTGGACCAGGTATCTATCAAGGTCACTTCCAGCCTAGGCTATCCTACAATTCTATGATTCTATTATTCTATGAGTCTATAAGATTTGCTACTATAAACTGTAATTGTGTTTTTAAAGTCTAATTTATACCCATTTTCACTAGCTTTTGGATCTTAACAGTCTTGGACTTTGTCAGCTGTCTCCCAGCTTGAAGGAAATGTTAATGCAGTTATTCCATGGTGAAAATTAAAGAGAAACTGCAACTGAATATGCTTCATTATGAAGTCTTAATAGGGTCTTTTAACTCAGTTAAATAAAAGCTTGCTTAATTTCAATAAAATGTTATCAATTTCTCCTCCTTTCCCACCTCCCAATACACACCCTTTTTTGACAAACATTGTCCGTGATTGCACATTTCAATAAATTCTGTTACTTAAACAAATTTTATATTACTGTGGAGAGTAATTTTATATAGTTAAAAAGGAAGTATACAAATCAATACTTTTTTTGAAAAAAGGCATTACTCTTATGATATTCCACTGAAACCCCCCAGCCACAAGAGATAAACATGCTTCCTTGGTATGAGAGTTTAAATCTATTTAATAGCACTGTGAAGTTCGTGAATTGTCTATGTTAGAACCAGCACTCTAAATCTATAAAATAAGTTCCAACCAAATTAACATGCCATTTTGTGTTTGAGAAAGCTTGATAAAGACCAGAAGTATTCTTTAGCCTCAGTGAAACCTGAGTTACTTATATCCCTTTCTTCTTCATTGACAGAAATATGTCATTTGACCTAGTGTGTGGGTACACATACTCACCATTTTAAACGTATGTTCCATGTGTTACACAGCGCACTGTTACTCCATAGCGCTGTTGGTTAAGGATGCTTTCCACTAAATCATCTGATCTCATATTCAATGTTTTCTAACTTAATCAGAGTAGTATTTTGGACTGAACTTTTGCCTGTCAGATATCAACCAACCAAGATTTTATTTTGCAGTGTTAGAGTTATAAGGGAAAGTGAGACAAATGAGAGGAAGAAAGAGTCATTCTGGGTTTTTTTTTGATGTCTAGTTAATCACTTGTGAATTCAGGAAATATCAAATACTGTTGTGGAATGCTATGCCTGTACTGAAAAATTCATAGGATCATAGAATCATTAAGACTGGAAGAGACCTCTTAGATCATCAAGTCCAACACTCAGCCCATCACCTACATGCCTACTAAACCATGTCCTGAAGAGCCACATCTACATGTTTATTGAACACCTCCAGGGATGGGGACTCTACTACTTCCCTGGGCAGCCTGTTCCAATGCTTCACAAGTCTTTCAGTGAAGAAATTTTTCTTAATATTCAATCCAAAGCTCCTCTAATGCAACTTGAAGCCATTTCCTCTCATCCTATCGCTAGTTACTTGGGAGAAGAGACCAACACCCACCTCACTACAAGTGCCTTTCAGATAGTTGCAGAGAGCAGTAAGGACTCCCTTCAGCCTCCTCTTCTCCAGCTTAAACAATCCCAGTTGCCTTAGCCACTCCTCATAAGGCTTGTCCTCTAGACCTTTCACCAGCTTGTTGTCCTTCTAATTCTAATTCAGTAGGTCACATGCACAAACAGAATCTCTGGGAAAATCTGGTTTTATACCTAGCATTGGAAGGAAAGAAACAAAATAGATAGTCCTCATGTAACTGTCTCCCATTACAAAATGATTCCTTAAGGTCTATTTCTACTTCAGCTCTGTAAAGACAGTGTTTTTAATTTCTCTTGATATTGTTTCATCATAGAAAATAACTTGGGCAAAAGAAGAGAATTCACCTTTTATTTTATAAGTGACCTCTTTCAAAGCTTTTATTTCATAGTGACTTACTTTCACCTCACTATCAAATTATGACCAGTATTCCAGTCAATTAAGTAACTTTTCTTAAGAAAAATCTCCTTCAATCCAAGCTACACTTAACAATGACATAAATACATTTCTCTAACTAGTATGAGTCGAAAAAACTTGAAACATAAATGTCAACTAACCATCCACTCTACTCCTTCCACTGTACACCCACATATTTTCCAGCTTCTCTTTCTTTCTCTATTAGCTGTTCACAGCTATTAACCATGCATGGACAAATTTACTTACTGTATGAAATCAGCGTCACTTCATAGCTTTGCCTCCAAACATTCTTAATAGTTTTCTGCGGTGGTTGTTATGAAAAGCTGATTACAGTTTAGCTTGCGGAGTTAAAATCTCTTCCTATGAAAGTATGACTCTGTTCACCTGCAGCGTCTTGCTTAAGATTGTAGATGCTTAGCATCTTGTGTGAATTGCTTCAAAACTCTCTTTCATTTGCGTATGTGTGCATTATGTGTGAGGCAATAAGCCTAGCACATCTAAGCATCTCTGTAATATAATATGTACCGAGTTCCAGCTGCTTTGATTACCACAGAAAAAGGTTATTGCTGGACTTAGAAAGCAAGTCCAAATTCTTCATTTAGTCTGAAAAAGCAGCAGTTGATACAACACAAAAAACATCTAAAATAGCTGATTCCACAACAAAAAAAAATAGAATTAAATTTAAACTTCCATAAAAATCACAAGTTCTAAACCCAAGAAACTTCTAATGGCAAAGATTGTGACAAAAAATGGATGGGGTAAAGACTTTAGGATACTCATAATATACATGGTTTGATTCCAGACTGGATGCAACCAAATGTCACAACACAAAAATATCCCTGTGAAATGGAAATGCTGAGTTTCAAAATATGAAGAAAACAAAAAGACTGGGAGACAATGTACTGATTTAGTGCTCTTAGGAAATCTTTGCCAGCAGGTCTCTGTGGATCCCAGTCTTCTTTTTCAGGAACTAACAGAATGGAAAATATGAAATCTTTCTGCCCTTTCTCAGAAGTCTAGCCTTTCTATGCTCATGTTGAGAGCAGGAGAATAAACTACTAACTCAGTCAAACGGAGCTACCATCTGCCCAGATGCATAGTGGTTGTGCTTATCTCAGGAAAATTGCGCAATGCTTTGTCTATGTATTTTATTCTGATCACTGATTAATTTGTTTCCTTTCCCTCTGTTTTTGGACAGCTTTCACCCAGTTCCTTCCCAATAATACAATGCAAGACAAGTTGACACCGTACCTGTTAACTGAATGAGCCTTTGGGTTAAATTAACTCATCACCAATCAAACAGCATTACATGAATATAATATCATTTCTTTCCATCATTTCATTTCTATTCATTTCTGTTAATAATACACTCAACTTGTGAAGGATTACTGTCTCGAAAGTTTCGGGCAACACAGCTAACTCCAATTTGTTGGAAAATAATCTCTTTCATGCAAATAAGATTACAGAATCATAAAATGATCTGGGTTGGAAAGGAAATATAAAGATCAGCTAGTCCAACCCCACTGCTGTGGGCAGGGACACCTTCCACTAGACCAGGTTGCTCAAAGCCCTGTTCAACCAAAAATTGAACACTTTGAATGATGGGACAGCATGGAGCAACCAGGCAGCAGGCACATTCATGACCAAAATTTTCCCTTTTTTTTCACCTTTTAAGTAATTATTAATAAAGTGGAACTTTATTAATAATTTTCCTTTGAAATATCTAATAATTGCTTATTTTGCTATAAAAATTGTAATGGAATAGTTGTTATTTTGTGCGCTCCTACTAACATGATTGCAATGAGTCAAATCACTTGCTAAAATTTTGCTGTTCAGAATGTAAAAGCCATCCTCTAGACACACTTTTCTAAGAATGAGTACACCATTCTCTGTCCATAAATTATAGAACATTTTTTAAAAAAGCATAGGCTTTGGAATTAGAGGTTTGGGAGTTCTTTGAACGCAGAACAAATAGAGCAAAGAGGTCTACATAGCAAGGTCTTTATATCCTCCTACACTAAACTGATAATGGCTACTGAGAGAAGGAAATTTTATCTTGCTTAAACTTTGGCCTCAGTCTGTAAAAAAAAGTCATGCTTTAAGTCCAGAAATTCTCTGAATGTAACATTGAAAAATACTTACAGTCTATTTCCCTCTTTCTTTTTTAATAATTTTAACTCCAAGCCTAGTAATAAAATATGTTGTGGACTGTATACTAAATATTCAAACATACACTTCTTTGCTATAAAATTAATAGGAGACTCACTCTCAAGCAAGAATATCTGTAGACAAGAGTACACCAGTCCTTCCAAAAGTCACTATTTTCTTTAAATCTCACTCATTTAAATCTCACACAGAAGACTGTGCAATCAATCAGCTAAATTTACTTGCTTCCTCTATGCTGGCATCCACACCAGTGAGTCTGCAAGAAAAGCAAGCAGATAGGAATTTACAGGTTTTTATTCAATTAAAAGAACTCCATTACTACAAATAAAAAAGAAAAAAAAGAGGAATCAGTTTAAAAAAAGAGCTGACGTACGCCTCCAAATAATGTTGGCAGAGACCTATAGCAAACATTTGACAAATTAAAATTGTGAATTTCTTCAGTGCGGTCCTTGCAAATACCACAGCCTGTGTAAATTAACTACTGTCTGCTCTCTAGTCTACTTTAGTGGCTCACGATTCCCTTCAGAAGCATCACTAGCTATGTTGGCACAGACTTGCTGAGATAAAGGAAGGGAGCCTGAGCTCTGGCATCAGATTTCTGTCCACATGTGAAGTTTTATTCACATAAGAGACATCATTCCAGTACTAACAATCCCTTTTTACCACTGCAATATACAGATGGCAATTCTGCTTTCTCTGCAAGAAGGAAAACCCAAGCATATTTAAAAAAAAAGTAACTAAATAAATTTTTTAAAATAATTCAGAAAAGAATATGCCTGCTATATCTTTGCACAGAACAGATTTGGTTGGCTTAAACTGATGTCCTTTTCTTGCATTTTCATTTCTTTTCCAATGCTAACTCCATGTTCAAAGAAAACCCTGGGATCACCTGGGACAGAAACAGCTGTGGGAAGACTTAAGTCAGTCTCTCATTTTGTGAGAAGAAAAATGGGAGCAGAAGCTGAAGAAACTTCTCTCTATTTCACTCTCTGGAAAGGATCTCTGATGCTTCAAATGGAAACTATGGAAAAATGTGAATGATGGTCTGCCACATTTCTCTGCTGAGATGTAACTCACTTGTCTATATCTGATCTTACCAAACCACTGATGCTCAGGACTCCAGTCCTTAAGTTATGCCAGAAAATATACAGACTTGCATCAGACTTTTGAATCTGGTTAAAGTATCACACAGCTACTACATGTTTGCTTTGACTCCAAAAACCAGAAAAGACTCCTAAATTGCAGAAGACCAAAGCAGACCTACACAATGAGAACAAAGTATTAAAAGAACACATGTAAAGTGAATAGATTAATAACTTTAAATTAGGAAAGTGTCAAAGAACTATTAAATTGGAGTGTTAAAGCACTACAGAGATTAGCTTGTTTCTCATAGAATCCTCTCTATGCTTCCACTGTTGTGCAAGAAGAACCAATTCATATAAGCTTTTGCTTCCACTTGTATTGGTTCTTTTATTGTTTCTCCTGTGGAAGTCACCACTGGACCCACATACAAAAAAAGAGCTTTGAGTTTTAAAAATGCCTTTCAAAATGACATAATTAAAAGTCTTACTGATTCACCCACTTGGCCTTAATCATCTGTACTCTGATGTTCTTTTCTGTATCTGTAAGCTATTAGCATTACTGTAAATTATATGCCAAAACAAATGCTTAGAAAGTTCTAACTACACCTTCTCTGGGAATTTAGAAGGAAAAAAGTATCATTGACACAATTCCTTAGTTTCAGTTGTCTTTAAAACTTTAGGGGGAAGAAGCATGTAATTTCAGATGTATCTTAAGTATGTGACTAAGTACAGCTGAGTAGATATGTCTCTGATGCTATTCAGTGTTTTACTGTTATTGCACCATATTGGCAATAAAGTCATCATTCATTAAGTTAATAAACAAGGAAGAGAAAAACTGACTCAAAAAATCCCAAAATACACATACAGAAAAAAACTTCTCTAGAACTGCACTGTCAGGGATTAGACCCACCAGGCAGTATATTCTGAAGATCTCTGTTTCACTTAGCTGTGCTGACAACAAGTAATAAACCTGTTACCTGATGTACAAAAATGAAAAGAAGGAGAGAAAATATATTGGAAAGCACTACTGGACTGACAACTCAGATAAGCTATGACCAGGAGTTATCAACAATCAAGAAGGAAATAAACAACATAGGGATGTATGACAACTGCAGACTGGATTTTTACAGCAGAAACACTAGAGTTACTTCAGGATAACTGCAAAAGGATAGAGAAACAAAGGAATTAGACCCATAAGTCTGCTAAACACCACTTAGAAGGCTGAAATTGAAAGCCCATACTCACCCTTCTGCCTCCTGACAATGGCACAGTTCATACTTTTTCAGCATCAGAGTCCCCCGACCATCAAATATTGCTTCTGGGGGCACTTCTAACACATCAGTTTCAACAGCACCTATTTCATCCTAAGTCCCATGACAAACTATGCCTTTTTCCAGCTCTGTGGCTGAAAGAATTTACTGATTTATGTATTCGCAGACCTTTACTTAGTCTTTCAGATTCCTCATTTTGCTTTTTGCCTGTCACTCAGTGGTACCACGAAAGGAAAGATTTCTGTTCAGCCACCACATCTGTATCCCTGAAGTTTGTCTTCCCAGCAGGTTTTCATATTGGTTCATGCCTATCTATTTTGGAATGAAACAATTTTGTGAGGACAAAATAAGGTTACACATGCAAATTTGATTGTGTCCTCTCCAGGCAGCGACCCTAGTACTCAGACCTAGTGGTCACCGATAGTTTACATTCACATTGTAAAAGGTTGACAACCTCTAGAAAAGACTGACAAATTCCATGCTACATCATATGTGGCTTTTGGGCTCCTCTGGCTCCCATGTAGTGTTCTTGCAACTCAAAAAAAATATTGTATATGAGTGAGTATGTATGCCTCTGTGAGAGAGCATAAGTGTGTGTACAAGGTGCAGGATGAGGAATTCAGTTCTATGTGTCTGAAATGAGTGAGGGCACTGTTGCTCTTCACTAGAATGCACTTTTAATAGTGTGAAATTACAGATAGATGTAGAGCATGAGCAGAGGACACTGAGAGTACAAAGCTTGCTGTGAGTACTACAGCAGAGAGTGAGTGTTTTACCAGATACAGTCTTGCCTTTCCCACCTGCTGGGAGTGGGCACCAGAACAAACAATATTCATATGGGCAGCTGGGTTTTGTTTTGGAGAGCAGAAGATGGTTCATAGCAAAAAGGAAAAGAAAAAAAAAAGCATTTGCCCAGAAGGAAATTAATGTTTGGGGAACATGGGCAGTTGGGGAATAGGGACCTGGGACCAAGCAGAGGAACAAAGTAAGAAAACTTAGTTATATTCTTAGCATGTTCCTTGCCCAGGACAGCGCACCACCAGGCAACTAGGGTATTCTCTGGGCTAGAAAAAAATGTAAGATTTGATTCCAACAGATGGAGAAGAGAACTGATGCGACAGTTTCATGGCAAGTGGTCTAGCTACTGGAAAAAAAGGAGACTACTCCCTCCTCTTACAGCTGCAGGGAACAAACAAACAAACAAAAAACAGAATAAAATCCCAAACAACCAGACAACTGGCTTCTGTTAGTCTTTTGAAAACAATGTATATACACATGCAGTTTTATGATACAGTTTAGGTTGGTGAAGCACAGGTGTTACTTATGCTGGAACTTCCTATCCCCAGGAGGGCCAGGGTTTAACATCTGTCAGTGAAATCAGTGTTTCTTCCGGCTACTTCATGCAGCTCCCTCTTCATCCAGTTACCTTGTCAGAGGCACAGCTCTACACCAGCAGTGGGGCTTTCCTGCCAATTGCACGGCTGAGGGTCTTGCTGCAATGGCAAAATATGCAGGCTTTTACTCTAGCTCATTGCTTGCAAGCTGTCTACAGAAGCAAGTATTAGACAACTGTTTTCTGTCACAAGCAGTTAAAGAAAGAGGGGTTAATTAAAACCAACAAGATGTTCCCTTCCCAGTGCCCATGCACAGCTCACCCTGTCATAATCAGACAAGAACAACAAAAAAGACTAAAACTACCTACATTTGGTGTTTCTCACCAACTTAATGACAGAATTATATTTTACACCAAAAGAAATAATAAAAAACACTTACTATTTTTCTAATAAATAAATAACATACGTGCTAGATCAAAGAGTAGTTAGCCTAAGGAAAACTAAATTTGTTTCATGGACTTTTTCATTCATCTAACTTAAATCATACCAAATTTGACCTTAAAACAAAGTATGCTACTCTATACACAACAACCATATATCAAGAAATGCAAAATTGCTTTTGACAGGACAAGGCTGGGTGACTATTATTATCTATGTTTTTCCCCTACCTTTTGCGATTAGAAAATACTTTCCAGAATAACACATGAAACAACAACTATCATGTCATATGAAAGTAATTTTCTCCACAGGCTGCTGAAAGTTCTTTTTTCCTCAAGTGTGAATGTTAAATTTTTGCACGTGGGTCAGAAATTCCTGGGTCCCAAGAAGACAAACATTAAAAGTACTCAGGTATAAGAAGAGGTTATTCCGTGTCTAAGATCAAACTAGGAGAAGCTGAATTTAAAACTCCTTGAAAGAGAACATTGGCTAAAGTTATCAAGAAGGGTAAGTGATTCATTAAGTATAATTGGGCTGGTGCTACTCCTTGAGGGTTTGTCTTAGCAGCAGATCCAACTTGTCAGGAGTCCACACTTGTCAGGAGTCTATCTGCAGGATCAGAATACAAACTACTCTTAGTGTGTCAAGATAATGACAAGCACCACTTGGAGTTTTCGGTGGGTATTCAGCACTTAGTGTATCATTTTCAGGATGTTATATTCCCTCCAAACAACTGACTACATTTTTCCTGATTAAAAGATACAAACAGAATACAAAAAAAAGGAAGCAGGAGAAGGTGATTATTTCATGCTGATAACCAGAGAAATTTCCAGAGACATTTACTTCAAGAGACTTTCAATAACATATGTATACACACACACATGTTCACACACACCCCATACATGCACGCGCTATGTTTCCATGTTGGTTAACAACAAGTAGAATGGCCTGTTCCACCCCAGAATTTCAACAGACTTTGCAAGAACTGACTGATAAAAGCCAGTGGATTCACTAGAATAAATCTTCAGATTTAATTTTTCCTATACCCATTTCAGCACACTTTCACTTTATTTTCTGTCTCTTTAGATCAGACTGCTGGTCTCTGCTCTAGGAACGGTCACCTTCATCGTAAAGATGAAGGCAAATCTGTGAGAAGCCTATCAGGATTGTTTTTAGCCAAGAGGAACCGCTGTATTAGTTTCAGCTCTGAAAGTTTACAGATGTGTTTCTGTTGCAACAGAACAGTAGCTCTGTCAACAGCAAAACACATTCAGCATAGGAAGTGTTTCCTCCTATTTATACCAGGGGACATGGCATTTCCAGGCTTTTTTTCTAGCCCCAGCAATAACACAAAGGGTCAGAAGCCACTCTCAGGTAAATGCATTTTAGGTTAGACAAACACACATTCCTGGCTGCTTGCTTGTTTTATTTTTCAATAGTTTCTAGGAAAGGAAAAGCTATATCTAGTCACTCTGCTTTGCCTTTGTTTATTAGGGTGGTCAGAACTCTTTTCTGAAAAAACAAGTGAACATAACTCACAAGGAGGATTTTAAAAAGATTTCTCTTCTTCAGTGCCTCTGCTTCTTTCTTACAGTGATTCGGCAGTAATTTTCCTTGTCTGTTGCTCCATTTATTGTTTTCTAAAAGATTCTTATCTACACAATCCCATTTCAAAAAAATATAAGCATTTAAAGCCATTGCTGTTTTCAAATACTTGTTTAGAAGGTGGGACACCTGAAGTGTGTGTCCTTTCTCTGAAACCCCTGAGGTATTCCTTATGACTAAGTGAATTGAAATTCATAAGGAAATATCCACATGACAAAAGCTGCAGCAGTTTGGCCCTATTTGTTTTCCTGTCTGTAAAACCAGGGAAGATCACTACAAATTAAAAGAAACCTCATTAATATATCCACTAATCGTATCTAAGCAGAAAGCACAAGTGGTTTTGGTGAATAGAAATAGTAAATGATTTTGAAAGAAAATTTAATACGGTCAAGGCAACTAAAATGAAGAATTAATCTGTAATGATTTTGTGAAGTGAGAGGTATGGCTGATGTTGTGCAGCACAATTGAATTCAGTTATTTAGAGCAAAACTGCAGCCCGCCAGTGTTGGTCGGTTCCCACCCAGTCTTAAATTAAATAAGCGTGAATGGGAGGGTGTAAGGTTTGAGAGTTACCATCACTAGGTTTAATTTGGGTAATAAACAAGTGGATAGGAACTAAGCCAGACGTGAACACCATAAATTCTTTCCGGAGGGTGGGGGGGTTGGGGGGGTGCAATATTTTCTTGCTCATTTATTTCTCTTTCTGTTAGATAACTGGGAGGTTTTTTGTTTATTCAGCTTGCTTGGGAAGGGTCAGAATGTTATTTCAGGTTAAGTGAACAGGACAAGTTAGTCCTTAAGGTTGTGGGCTGTACAGTGAAATAGGCTCATTTATTCTTCAATATGAGAGAAAACATGATTTATTGTTTACTCTCCAAACATTTTACAGCATAAATCAGTACTAACTGAGAGAATGAGACACAATGTCTACAATCAGTGATGCTGAAAGTTAACAAAAAAGTTAATCACATTAGAGAAAAAAATCACTAAAATATTCCATTTTCTATACAGAATCAGTGGACGAGAAGCTGTCTCCTGTGCAAAGAAGCTTCTTTTTAGCTACTTTTTTTCCTATGGACTGGAAGATTGTGTTTTTTTAAATATATTTGAGACCGTTGACAGGACAAACAGTGAAATTTGACATTTGTTTGGTGTCATCATTAATATTCTGCAGAACAGCAATATTGTTATCAATATCCTCACATTTTCAAAAGAACATATGTAAAATTAATTTCAATGGAAGACTATAAAACATAGCTCTTTCTGTCTTGTCTTTGTTCCTGGAGTATATCCTGAGGTTCCTCTCAGCACTAAATATTTATCTTGATGCATGGCTGCCTAAGATATGCCCACCTCCCTAGACTACATTTTTTCTTGAAGAAAGATGAGCTGCATATCTCTAAGTAACACAAACAATTATGTTACATGGATTTCATTCAACAATTTTCTTTAAGATTCCGTTTCAAAGGGAAAGCTGCATCTTAAGAGGATAATGGAATTTCTAAGGATCCCAAGTATACATTTAAAAATGAATATTGAATATCTATGCAGCTTGACCAGAAAAAGCTATAAGTTCGTGTTGCTTAAGCTCTGACTGGAAAAGAAGAGCACTCCAATATGAAAAGATTGTGAATAAAAGTGGTTAGAAGTGCTCCTTGAGCCTGCAGTGGTTCAGTCAATGTCTCTGCCTGGATTTCAGGAAGTTTCATCTATCCAATTGCAAAGGTGAAGGGTAGACCTTCGAGTCCCAGAACCCTGGCTGTGGAGCAGTTTTCCTGGTTGATCTGCCCTGGATTCACAGACCCAGAAAGAGCTAACCAGTTTTTGAGAGACAGCCCTGGGGAGTCTGCCTGCTAAGGGCAGAAGAGCCACTCAACCAGGATAGAAGTGACTACTTGTGCCCCAGGTATTCTGTCCTCTGTCTGGGTGTCGCTGCAGAGGTCAACCAAGATGGAAGAAGTTGGTTCAGGCTAATTTAACCTCTCTGACTTTTCTGTGGACACAGAATATTCACAAACTTTCCAACTATAGAGTAAGTTTATATATGTATTGAGATCTGTGTACGTGTGCGTGTACAGTTTATATGTATATGTACACACTAGCTGTACTTTTTGGACACTATGTTCGTGGATCACAGTCTTCCTAGTATCAAATGAACTTATTTTGCATTAATCCTGTTCCCTGAGTTCTTGACAGAGGGGGAAGACTTTTGAATGAGTATTTCTGCTTGATAATGGAATTGAAAGTTTTTCAAACAACTACTGTCCTTTTGTAGTAACAGGGCTGGTAAAAGCTTTCCAATCTGCAAAAAATCTAACACCTTCATTATGCTGACTATGCTATAATCTGTAATTTCTTAGAAAATCACTAGTGAAGACACTGAGTTATTTCAGGGTTTGTCTGGCCATTCTGGACTTCTGCTTTCTAGTATGGAATATCTGCGGAATGTTTTTCAGTGGACAGCTTTTTCACAAGTCTTTTCCTGTAATTATTGCTTTTCATCCCCTTCCCCATTGGTGGTGCATGAAGATACACTGCTCCAAAAAATTTATTTAGTCGCAGAATGTAACACCTAAACAGGACAGTGTGAACTAATTATTTGTGGGAGAATGACACCTTTGTTTTTTATTCAAGTGTAACTTCTGTAATGAAAAGATTATTAATTGAAGAGCTAGAAGTCCATGAGGCACGGGAGGTAAAAAACAAGTGACTTTATAAATCTCTGTGGATGTGACTGCTGTAATAATCCTCCAGAACTGAACTGAAGTAACTTCTCCATTTAAATCGGCTGGTTTAATGGAATGGGAATTGTTATGGCCAGGAGTGCCAAGCTGAAGGAGGTTTGGAGGGCATCCCTCCAGGGCAAGAATAATATTGATTAAAATAGATTGTGATAGAAGCTAGAAATTACTTACTAAAAGATATAGGCCCTTGGGCTAAGAGTGATATTATTCATCTATCAGATTAATATCTGAAATATCATCTATTTCTGAACTGTATTCCATCTGACAGGGAGTGGGTAAATGATTAAGTAGATCTTTACCATCTCTGATGTCTCTTGTCCTGTGATTTATATATTGAGAAAAAGAGAAGAATGTCCTAGCGTGAGGGACACAGAAAAAATTTGTGAATACAGAGGAAAGCCTGAAACCAGAGAATATGAGTTACTTCAGCTTCCTCATTCAGGGACTGATGGATTTTTGAAGCCAGAATGATCATCTAGCCTGACCTCTGTAATATTAAAGGCCATAAAACCTCACTTCATTACCCCAGCTCTAAGCCAAATTTATTTTAGTAAAGAGATTAAAAAGTAGGAGTCATATTTTCAAATACATTTAGGTATTTAAAAGGTGGAGGTAAAATTATCTCTACAGATTAAGTGCTTATCATTGATTTCATGATAGGCTGACAGCCAACAAATTTACATTATTTTTTAATACCTGAGTAGATACGTCTCTGAGGGTTTAAAGGCCATTTAAAGCCTGGCCATACATACACAGTCACATATAGAAACCACAGTACTTTACAGTTTTCTAAACAGATTTCGTGGGGTAAGATACAAATGCATTTAAGCAGAGGGATGTTCATCCCCTTGTGACTTCACTATCTAATAAGGAGCTAACATGTCTTCATTTTTTGGCTGGGAATTTATTTTCCCAACTCAAACATTTCTCAAAGGAGTGCTAAAGATAATATCTAAGGGGGTGGAAGACTCCACCATTCTAAGCACCAACCCTGAAAAGTGATTGGATCTCATAATATAATTTAATTCTAAAAAAGCATTCTAAATGCAGGAAGAGTATAACACTTGTGTAGAAGCAAACATTTTAAGTGCCATTGTTGATGGCATTTTAACAGAGATTGATACAAGTTTCCTATTTATGACCATGAAAAATTCTTCATATAGTGATTTGGGAAACTATATATCATAGAGAAAATTATATTTTGTTTTAGAGGGGTTTAGTTTTCCATGTTTTAGGTGAAAATTTTGGAGGAGTTCAGTAACAATACACAAATTAAGTTTTACTTTAGCTTTTCTCGTTTTCAAATTACAAAATTGTTCTTTTTACTGCTGAGCAGAAGGTAAGTAGGAGTAAAATTACAAAACACTTAGAAATATGTTATTAATTTTGCTGTGGAAAAAAATATGTTAGAGATGAAGAAAGAGCAACACCAGAAAGAAATACATTTCATTCTCCCCTTACTTGAAATTCCACGATATGCATTTCACTACTACAACCTACCATCTCATAAAAGAGCCTGAGCCAGGTACATATTTCATGAAATACTTAGGAGTTTCCTGGTAAATCTTCTTCAATTTGCAGGTGGGAATGCAATGGAAACCGAGTATTTCAAACAGCTGGATACATTTAAGTGAAATTTGAGTTTAAAAATAAATCTAAGTAATTGTACCATGTAAATTCTATTTGTCTAATCAGAGAACTGGAAGAGGGAAAGAGTAAATATCATTTACTTCAACTTCAGCAAGATTTTCAACATGGTCTCCCACCATACACATGTATGCAAGTTAGAACACTGTGGTCTGGATGAGCTTTCAATGGGTAAAAACAGTGGTTGAATAGTCAGACCCAGAGGGTAACGGTTAATGGGTTGTGCTCTACCAGCATGTTGGTAACAACTGGACAATTGCAGGGGCCTGTGCTGGGACATCTCCTAGCTAACACCTTTATCAATGACCTGTAGGAGATAATGGAGTGCACACTTCTCAAGCAACACCAAATCAGGTGGGCACCCATTGATACTCCTGAGAGTACAGGCCCATCCAGAGGGGCCAGAACAGGCTGGAAGAATAGTGAGACAGGAACCTTCTGAAATTCAGCAAGGAAAAATGCCAGGTGCTGTCCCTGGGATAGAGGAGGGCCTGCCCTGTGGTGGCACAGGCTGTGGATGGACATGCTTGGAGCAGCCCTGCAGGAAAGGCCCTGGGGCCTGATGGGCAGCAGGCTGAGCCTCAGCCAGCAAAGGTGGCCAAGACCTCCCCAGGTTGTGTGAATGGGACCATGGTTAGCTAATACAGGCAGTGATAATGCCCCTCTGCTCAGCACTCACTAGACCATATCTGCAATACAGTGTCCAGTTTTGGGATCTCCTATACAAGAAGAAAATCAGCAAACTGGAGCAAGTTCAGTAGGATGGAAGATGCTGGAGCACTTGCCCTGTTAAGAGACACTGAGATACTGCGGACTGGTTCAACCTGGATACAAGTGATCTTTGAGGACCCCTAGCAGTATCCCCCCAGTGCCAATAGCGAGGTTATCAGGGAGACAGCCAGGCTCTCCATAGCCACACGTGGTGGAAGGATAAGATACAATAGGCATAAAATGAAACAAGAGATGTTCAGGCTTGATATAAGGATAAACCTCCAGAGTGAGAACAGCCCAGCTGCTGGACGAGCTGCCTAGAGAGGCTGTTCAGTCTCCATCATAGAAGATTTTCAAGACCCAACAGGCCAAAGCCCTGAGCAGCCACATCTGACCTCAGAGCTGGCCTTGCTGTGAGCAGGAGGTGGGACAAGAGACCTCCTGAAGTCCTGCCCTGAAGCTGAATTGATTGTGATTCTGTGAAATGTTAGGCAATAATAATGATACTTCAGCAGCTCCCCATCCATCAGCAAATGTGTAAAGAGAAAGACCAATTTCTTCAAGACCACAAACAAACAAAATGACAACAGGAGTTGTTGGATCTCCAACTTCACAAGATACATTTAACTAGCTATAAAAGCTGAGAAGTTTTAAGCCTTTTGAAGTCTGCCATCCGGATATCTGCCAGGCCAGTCTGAAGGCTAAGAAATTCACGTCTTGAAGAAAAATCTCACTTGGCAGGCATATTACAGCATCCCTCCTGTTACCCCTACAGGAAGCTGAAATTGGGAAGGTTCATTTTGCTTCCCACCCACTGCAATGGTTGTTCACAACTATCGATAATTCAGTCAACCATTTCTTCTCTTTATTAACTTTAATTATGATCTCTTACACGACCACAAAACCCCTGTTGGCTTTATTTCCGATAAAGGTTCACAGGACTGCAAATATCAGCTTGACCTGGATTTCCTTTGAGCTCTTTAATTCTCTGAGATATTTTTTCTCCATCTCATTAAATAAAACTTGTTTCAAAAGTAATTAGTCTGGTTTAAATTGTATTACTTTTTAATTTTACAAACAATAAATGTAACCAATCTTTTTGTTTCTTAAGATCTGTATCAGAGGTGTGATTACCCACCTTCATTGGATAAATACCAGAAGAACGATAACTTCTGATTCACCCAGAAGATGTCTTAACAAGATCCGGAGTACATATTGTTACCTACTTATGGTTCTCTACTACTCAAATGGTATTTTAAATAGTCTGGCACTAATTTTCTGGCCTACCTGGCCAACCCAACTCAAGTACAACTGGGAGACCAGTGCCTTTTTCAGGTACTTACACATGACTTAGTAATTAGTATCTTACATGGCCACTTTAATATAACTGTCTTTTAGAGCAACAGGTATATAAGCAACATGTATCTTTGGTTAATACAGTGACTGTAAGAGAATCAACCACAACAAGCATAAAAATAACGTTGTTTTACAGGCCTTATGTCTTATTGATAATTAGCTCCCTTTTACCCACAAACACAGATTGATGGATAAATTCTGTTCTTTATTATACCAATTAGTGCCCTGCAACATGGTGCTTGCTAAGATTATGTAATCTGTTTCAGATGACAATGCTTCTCAGTGGTGATATTCAGCAATATATAAGGCTTACTAGAGCTAGTCCTTGCCATCTCTTCCCAAATTCTGCTTCTCTGAGGCTAAGGATGAGACTGTAAATACTAACAGGACCCTGAAAATTGGTCCAAAACTACCTCTGCAGAGGGAGAGGAGAGCTTGAAGTCATCAATAAACAGCTTTGAAGGCAGTTTTTCAGAAGTCTTAGTTTTATCTATCACTATTAAAAAAGCAAGTACATTAAAATGCATATATTTTCCTTTTGTTCAGAGGTGTGGGCAAGCAGGCACTGGGAAAAAAGACCTTTTGGACTTCACTGAAGACAGTAAAGGTATAGCCATCTTCGCTAATGTTAGCTTTCACATTCCCATGTTCAGAGTAGCTTAGTACCAGTAGTAACATCCAGGAACTGTATATTTTAAAATAAGGAAAAAAAGCTACATGTGAACAGTAAAGACCTAGTGCTGATCCTGACACTTCCTGATTACTAATACGGAAAAATTACAGTGCGATCAGTGGGCACCTAAACCCACACATTATTACTGTGGCTATGGGTATTCTTTTTCAACAAATTGCACAACAGGCACAGCCTTTTATTTGTCTCCACTGCTTTTCTGACAGATCCACTGCTAAATGCGAGTGCATTGTTCATTGTGTAATTCAAATAAACAAACTTCATACTATATATTTGCTCTTTCTTGTGACTACACAAATTCATGCGGTGTAATGACTCCTGACAGACCAGGGGCATTTCCATCTTCTTAGTGCAAATACCAAAACTTTCAGGATAAGAGAATAAAGCCTTACATTGCCTTTTCAGTGTGGCTTTCCATCTTCTACCTAGTCACACGGAATAGGTCCCTTTTGCCTGTACGTAATTCCCTCTGACCACAGCAGGATGTCTGCATTCACAACCGGAATACAAATTGCAAACCAAAGGCAGTGAGGACGCCACCCTCTTTCACGACACCATCTCCAGGACTGTCCAGATTAAATATTTGTATAACTAAACCAATAAATCCTCTAGCACTCCTAAACCTGAAATGTCAGGAGCCTCAGGACTGCAGCAGAGTTAACTCGTCATCTTTGTTTGCAGACAGTTTTCCCATCATACAAGCCTTTCTGAGCATAATTCAGTATCTCAATGGAGCATATCCATATGCACCAATTTATAGCATTTTATTTAAAAACCAAAATACTATACAGGTTTATACAGTATACTGTGACAAGTAATATAATTTTGAAACTGGAATCATTAGCAATAAGGCTAGTGTTACTTATACCTGATTGATACAGAAGACTGTTCAACAAGATATATTTGGTGAATTTTCTGGAAAAGCTTTTCTGTAATATTAGGTATGAACAGAATATATACAGGTAAGGTCCTTAACTGAGATGAAACAAAGACACCATACAATCTGAACTGAGAATTAGTGTTTTCAGAAAATCAAGGGCTTCCTGAATAATTAGCATACAGCTGCTAATCACCCTGTAAATTGTTCTTACAACCAGATATAACCCTGCCAATACACTTCACTAGAAATTACTTCAATTGCTTGCTCACTTTTAATACCCTGTAAAAGAAAGATGATCAAAAACAGATATAAAAAAGACAGATATAAGCTAGAATAAACTCTCAGCTTTCTGACTAATTTTGGGGCTAAATTATTCTCAGTCCTGGAGAAATAACTGCTGAAGCAATTCAAGAGTGAAGTCCTACAGAACTTAACCTTTTGCCAGATACAATAAAAGTTTTTTTTACTTCTGTCATGAGAGGCTTCTTTAAATCCTAATTAAAAGTAAATGAAATTCTAATATACAGAAAGAATTCTAAAATATGCAGAGAGAGAGATATGAAATTCTAATGTTTAATATTACCACCTTCTCTTCCTCTATGCCCTTATTGCCCTAAGGAAAACATGTGAATCCACTACTACATTTAAATCCTATCTACCATTTGGGAGCTTTAGGAAGCAGATGAGGGTTTTCCATTGAAATTCCTATTAGGAATTTTGTCAAAGCAAAACAAGCAGAGAAAATGTTTTGGGAGCTCTTGCTATTATCTTACATTGGACTGCTTTATCATGCTTTGCTTACTAATAGAGCATATTTTTATTTTATGCAGCACCTTTCATCTAAGAGACAAAAAAAATGGATGAGAGAGAGGAATTAAACTGTTTTTGGGAAAAATGTTCACTTCTTTTTCCATGAGATTTTTAAAAAAGAGTGAGTTAATGAATGAGCAGAGAAATATAGCAAGGCTGTCCTAGATGGTTAGTGCTACACAGAAAAAAGCTCTTACATCAGAAGTAGTGTGAGTCTGCTAAGGGTCAGAGAGGAGGCTTATGAGCACACAGAGAAATAACAGTAGAAAGTATTACATGTGGTTCCCCTTCACTATACACTAGTTTTATGCATTTCCCCTTTGTGACAATCAGCGCCATCATGAATGAGCATTAAAATCTCGTTGTTACTTCAGGGGCTTCTGCTGGTTTTACTGTTTTTGGCACTGTGTCCACTAGTAACTAGGCCTGGGGACCCATCCAGCAAACACAAGAATCAACAAAACCCTTCATCTAAAATGCAGATGAACTTGAATGTACCCATTTTAAACTCATTTCAAGACTATGGCAAAAAGCTTATTATACTAAAAGTATTTTGCCTTATTTCCTGACACTTTTCCTAACTAGAGCATTAATTTGGGTAAAACAGGGTGTGAATTTTAAGTGTAATAACTGTCCTTGAATAAAACTAAATGGCTACACTTAATTTCACAATAAAAATATATTCTTCCTACTTAGTGTAATCCATTTACTAGTCAGTTTATCAGTCATTTGTCTGAATCAAAACTAGAAAATAAATTTAGCCAAATAAATTTAAGATGATTTAAATGTAGAGTGAAGCAGAAGTTTCCTTAGGGCTTGTCTTAAAAATGGACGTAATCTGGTTTACGTACACAAGTGCCTTCCATGTCAAATCTGTGTGTAGCAAAACCCTAAATCAGATTGGGTTTTCTTGGTATATTTCTTTCTAACATAGTTCCAGTGAAATCTGAATTGAAATCTCCAGTCCAATTAATTGACTTGATTGCCTGAAACAACTGATGTCACAGTTTTTTCCAAGCAAACTCACACTTCGGAACACTTACTTCGCATCTGAAGCAGCAACCAAATGATCCATGCAGTAGTAATACTATACGTAAAAATAATACTAGAAAGAAGATGAAATATTGTTATAACACACAGGAACTGGCTAGCTTGTTTCTGGACAGCTTTTGATAGACTTCACAACAATGAGGGTTTATTATATTTATTTTGTAAGTGGGAATATCATGTTAATAGAAACATCTAGCGAATAACAGAAAACTAAATAAGAAAACAAGACGCAGAGCAGTCACAAGAATTCCCCTACTAGTCATGAAAATTTCCCTGCTGAAATCTAAACATTGCAGTCTGGTGTCTGTCCCAAACTGCCATTAGGCTAAGAAAGAGAAGCCTATCTACCAACAATTTAAAAAAAAAAATTGGGATTTTTGGGGGATTTTTTCCAAATTTTTTTCTCATGGTGTGTCTTAATACAGAAGGAAATTTGGTTTAATCAAGGCTCTCTCATCTTTGAGAAATTATTAGATGTTTTTGTTGCTATACTCATAACACAATAGCATTGGTTCCTTAATCTTCATTTAAGTAAGGGACTTGAATACTTAAGCACATTCTCTCAGTCCCAGTGATATCAATGAAATTACCTTAAGAACTGTGAACTTGATCTTCTGGGGAGGGATAGATTTAAGCACACGTTTAAAGTGATTATCACAAGAGTGTCATCAGTCTGGGGCTTGGGCTTGGCTCCTGCAATAACTCAGTTTGGCTTCTCAGCTAAGTTTCTTGCCGTTGTGGAAGAGCCACATTCATGGTCCAGATCATAGAACGATATCAATGTAATAGGTTTATTCAGATTTCTTCTGTTTTCATCTGTTTCACGGAGTTGTCCGTTGCATTGCTGCATTATCATTTCCATTGTGACTGGAGTGCTGTATTCACAGAAACTCCTTCTACACCAGTAGAATGAGAGTTTCTGGGTCCAGATACTCTCCCGTCCCTTTTTCTAACCCCGCTAGACTTCTTTCACTCTCACAAGGAGCAGCAAGCCTGTAACATGACATCTGGCATGGCAGATGCCTGAACTGGATACCACAAATGGCAGACTGCACATACCAGCCAACAAAAATTAAGCATTAATCATCCACATTCTGTTTTATTACTTTAGTAACTTTCATATTTAGGAGTGTCTCCTCTCCTTATTTTTTCTGATTCATGTCTCAGGCAACACGATACCACTTCTTAAGGAACATAACATGCAGACATCTGCTTTTGTCTTTTTGTAGTACACAGTTGTCCTAAGGGCCCCCTCTGTGTGAGTCTGCATAAGCAGTCTTTGTAGCTATCTGTAGGTTTGGAAGAATAAAACATTTGGAATTTAACAAAATTTACAACTTAACCTGTCCTTCATTCTCCCTGCGGTTTACCTTTTATGGCCTTTCGAACAGATGATTTTGTCTTCAGTAAGGACTACAAAAGTCTGTGGTAAAATCTGTGTCTCCCACTTCTAACTTACAACATATAATCAAGAAATAGCACTGTAACTACAGTGCAGGCAGTAATAAAGTATGATATCAGATGTAAACATTAGATCGATATGACATAATCTTTCCTAGGGCACTTTTTTTCCCCTTAGTTTATCAGTGTCCACAATAGAAAGTGTCATAAGACTGAGACTTCAGTGTTTGCAGTTTAAGTAAAAGGCTCATTAGATTTAAGAGAAATAATACAATGTCAAAGAAAGGAGTAGGTTATAAGGTGTTTGAATAGACATATTTTAATACTTAATATTAAAGCTATTAGATGAGAAGGGGAAAGTAAGACATTCTCACGAGCTACGGTCAATCTTACCAAAAAATGGTCTTACAGATGCTGAGGAGCATGTTTTTAACCTTCTGTACTTCATAACATTCAGTCATCTCAATGAAATAATACCGTTGTAGTAACACGTCAATGGGAGTTGAACTGAAACACTAATCCCAACACCTCTCTTAGTGTGGAGGGTGAAGAGGAGAAAACCTCAAATCGCACTTCGTAATGGTTCGGCAACGTTTGGACTTGCGCTTTCTCTGGCCTCGCTTGACACCAAGGCGATGCGTCTAACCACAGACGTTTCGTCAGCAAAGCGGGAGGGATACCCGGCCGTCGGGGCAGCTACTGGAGAGAGTCCAGTGGAGGGCTACAAGGATGATGAGGGGACTGGAGCATCTGTCCTATGAGGAAAGGCTGAGGGAGCTGGGCTTGTTGAGCCTGAAGAAGAGAAGGCTGAGAGGGGACCTAATAAATGCTTATAAATATCTCAAGGGTGGATGTCAGGAGGATGGGGCCACCAGACTCTCTTCAGTAGTGCCCAGCGACAGGACAAGGGGCAACGGGCAGAAGCTGAAGCTTAGGAAGTTCCGTCTGAACATGAGGAAGAACTTCTTCACTCTGAAGGTGACAGAACACTGGAACAGGCTGCCCGGGGAAGTTGTGGAGTCTCCTTCTCTGGAGATATTCAAAACCCGCCTGGACGCAGCCCTCTGCAGCCTGCTGTAGGTGACCCTGCTTCAGCAGGAGGGTTGGACTAGATGACCCACAGAGGTCCCTTCCAACCCTGAACATTCTGTGATTTTGTGATTCTGTAATATTTTTATTAGGAGTAGAAAAACCCCAGATCAACTGTAGTAGTTCAATGCCTTATCCAAGACTACAAGTGGTAGCTAAGCACTTGTGAATTCTACTTAATTTATTGCTGGATGGACTAGAAATAATAGAAACATGTACTAAACAAGCAAGGTTAAAGCCAGGCTGATATTTCACTGACTTTCTTGTATTTGTTGGAAGATGGAAGTTTTTGTCTAGAGATTTGCCCTATTTTGATATCAGGGCATGACAAGCATTTGGTGAGAACAAATATTTAACGACAAGGTGCCAAGACTAACAGGCCACAAATACCGTTCCTTTTCTTACAAAAAAGTGTGCATCTTCTTAGGGGAGAGATGCTTATTGCAAAATAAATTTGACTGTTATTCTCCTATTTAATGTATGTTTCTCTAAACGCCTACAATTCATTTGTGGGCAAAGTAATAGTGACAAACTTATGGCCCCATGCAAAGCGAGGAAAGGCTCATGAAGAAATGGATTGCAGCCTCTAAGGAATTATTTAATTCTTCCACTTTATATTATAAAAAATAATACTTCATCACACTTAACATTGCCAGAATCCATTTTGCCATAAAATCATTTCAAATGTGCAAACAGAAATGGTAAGCTAAAATAAAATTGGCAAGACATAAAAGCTGCTTTCCAGTGTGCTCTAGTAACCGAGAGCAGAGTCTAGCCTAAAAATTTTTCTCTCATGCAGATTATAGGTTGAGAAGTAATTGCTGTTAAAAAGGCCCTGTAGTCTGCACATCTTATAATTATGCAAATATCTCAGAAGCATAGGACTTTTTCAGTGCTGAAGATGTGTGTTTGTATCATAAATTAAAAACTATTAAGAAGAAGCTTATAGGACTAAAGCAATCCAATTAAATGCCTTATTTAACTAATGTGTCTATACATTTACTTCTTCATTTAGCTACATATCTTTATCGTTGTTTTATTCTCTCTCTGCCATGAAGATTTGTTTATGGGAGCCAGGGATTCAAGAGGAAAAACAGGAGCGGAGGACATGGTTTTTGAGATTGTTCCTCTGGAGGGCATAGGCCACTGTGCCATAAAATGACTTTCAGAAATCACCAGGTGTTGTTTGACAACTTGTCACCTTTCTGGTCCTCGTTGCTCCCATGGCAAGACCATTGCAAAATTTCACTTCCAAGGCAGCACTTAGCAGACATTTACAGAAACAGTTGTTGTTTTTTTTTTAATTTTCATGTTTGCTGGTTTTCCAGGTTTGAACAATCTCCTAGTTCTACAGAACTCTGCCAAACCCTGCTAGTTTTGTACAAAACTGCTGAAAATCCATCCTAAAGCTTTCATTTCATATACTATTTCTTTCTAGTTGGTTGGTACAGCTAATGTTGAGTTCCTTGAAGAACAAAAAACAAAGTAAGAATGAGTTTTTTGATACTCCTTTTGATACCATTAAGTATACTTTTCTCATTAGAAATGGATGAATCTACAAATTCTTTCAAGGGTGAGGGGACCATTATTCAGAAGCTTGTATTTGTGTTTTAGGAAGGACATAGTCCCTGTCCTGAAGCAGTGAGCAGTCAAATTAATATCTACTTCTAGGGGAAAGGCAATTTGCTTTAATAAAGCAATGACAATCATACTGAAAATGTTGCAATAAATATGAAGATTGGAAGGCCTAACACAATGAAATACCTGGTGAGTTTTACCAGAGGTAATTTGTCAGACTGAATGCCTATATTTGGGTGTCCATAATCAAAAGCCTTGTTTTTTGGAACACATTGTACAAGAGGTGCATTGAGAACTGGCTGAATGGCAGAACTCGGAGGGTTCTCGTCAGCGGCACTGAGTCTAGTTGGAGGCTGGTAACTAGTGGTGTCCCCCAGGGGTCAGTACTGGGCCCAGTCTTGTTCAACTCCTTCATCAACGACCTGGATGAAGAGTTAGAAGGTACCCTTAGCAAGTTTGCTGATGACACAAAACTGGGAGAGGTAGTGGATACACTGGAAGGCTGTGCTGCCATTCAGCGAGACCTGGACAGGCTGGAGAGTTGGGTGCAGAGGAACCTGATGAGGTTCAACAAAGGTAAATGCAGGGTCCTGCACCTGGAGAGGAACAATCCCATGTATCAGTACAGGCTTGGGGTGGACCTGCTGGAGAGCAGCTCTGCGGAGAGGGACCTGGGAGTCCTGGTGGATGACAGGTTGACAATGAGCCAGCAGTGTGCCCTGATTGCCAAGAAGGCCAATGATGTCCTGGGGTGCATTAAGAGGAGTGTGACCAGCAGGTTGAGGGAGGTTCTCCTTCCCATCTACTCTGCCCTAGCGAGGCCTCATCTGGAGTACTGTGTCCAGTTCTGGGCTCCCCACTTCAAGAAAGCTGAGGAGCTACTAGAGAGAGTTCAGTGGAGGGCTACAAGGATGGTGAGGGGACCGGAGCATCTGTTCTGTGAGGAAAGGCTGAGAGACCTGGGCTTTGTGAGCCTGAAGAAGAGAAGGCTGAGAGGGGACCTAATAAATGCTTATAAATATTCCAAGGGTGGGTGTCAGGAGGATGCGGCCAGACTCTTTTCAGTAGTGCCCAGCAATAGGACAAGGGGAAATGGGCACAAGCTGAAGCTTAGGAAGTTCCGTCTGAACAGGCGGAAGAACTTCTTCACTCTGAGGGTGACAGAACACTGGAAAAGGCTGCCCAGGGAAGTTGTGGAGTCTCCTTCTCTGGGGATATTCAAGACCCGCCTGGTCGCAGCCCTGTGCAGCTTGCTGTAGGTGACCCTGCTTCAGCAGGAGGGTTGGACTAGATGACCCACAGAGGTCCCTTCCAACCCTGAACATTCTGTGATTCTGTGATTCTATGAAAAAAAGTAGAGCTCTTGCTCTGGACAAAAACTTTGACAGAAGATACAGTCTTGTCATATTTCTAAATACACATCCTTTATCTTTGCACAGTAAACTCCAAACATTCTGTGATGAAAATTATCCAGAAACAGTCAAAATTTCAATTTATGGTTTAAAAAACCCCTTTATAACGGAAAACACAGAGGTGGTTTGGTGATCCATTGTATTCTCTAAAGAGGGCTTTGGGTTTTGCTGTCTCTTCTTGAAGGTGTTCTGTATTAGGGAGGCCGTCTCCGCTGAGGATAGAAGCAATGTTTCTCCAGGTCTCAGCATGTCAAACCAGCTGCCCATGAGAGGCAGGACCCAACGTCTGATTACAGAGCTCCTCTCTCAAATGATAGCAAGACCCATCTCTAGATACTAATAACCATGAAACTTTTCCCTTACCTGTAAAAATAATCAGGCAACAAAGACAAAACTTCTTCAGTATGGTGCTTAAGTTACAAGCTCCTGAAAATAAAACAGTAAGCCTAGAGTTTTGAAAACATTCTGAAATTATTACGTTAGTGATCCCTAAGATAGATTAAACCTGGGATAAGATGTGTAAACTCAGCACAACAGTATGCCGCAGAAGGTAAAAAACTGCTCTAGAAACTTCTTGGCACTGTAAGTTTAAATCATACTCTAGTGTCTTATGCATCAGATTTGGGAAAAACATAAAGTATATATTTTTTGTATTTCCTCTCCACTAACCATTATTGTCCTGCCTCTTTTTCCACTGAATTTTGAAGTCCTGCTTTCTTCCCCCAAGGCAAAATTAAGGCCTTGGTTGGGCTAAAAATAGGTCCTTCTAATTTAGTATTTTAGCTTCAGAGTAAGTACGTCAAGGAAGAAATGCCTGAGTAGCTTTCAAAACGAAATAGATTGAATTGACTAGCTCTCTTCTGTGGCGTGTGCCTCTTTCACTAAAAAAATAAAATTGTTTTGCAACTTTTTCCTCAGCTGTAACTGAAATTACTGCAGAGTAAGTGTTCAGTCAGTTTCTGGCAATTCTGCTCAAAAATGCTATTAAGAAATAATAGGATTCATTTCTCGACTGCCAGTTTCTGTTTTGAAAATACACCCCTGTGTGCTCTGAATTCTCAGAACAAAGTCTGATTGATTTGTTTCTTATCTTTCTCCTTTGAAAATAAAATTCTTGCTCGTTACCGTTTTAAAGCATTTTAAGAGGTGATTAAACTGCAGTCACTCAGTTTGTTTTTCAGATGTACAAAATTTTGCCGACCAGGGACTTGAATTTTATGTCTAACTGCAACCAGAAACTATCCTGTTTACAGTTCTTGTCCTTAAAATAAACATTCACTACAAGTTAGTGCGAGAAGTTTATCTATTTATTTGTATTTATAGAAATACTTCTCCTAGAATAGAATCATCTATAGATGTTTTACTCTTTATATGTTCCATGTATCAGAGGGTCTTTGAAAGAGAAAAATCCTAGAGTTAAAAGTTTTCATGTAAGATAAACAATACAATATCTACCCAGTCTAAAAGAGATAGGAATTTTACATAGTGATTTTGAAGGTTTATTAGGGAACATTTTATGAGTATGAACACTAAACCAACTGCCTTTCTTAATGCTGAAAATTTCATGCTTTAGCTTTCAAGAGGCTTAGATAGCTATTTCCAATCCATTTTTATAAAAGGAAGTGAAGAACCGAATTAACATTGTATTTTAGTTAAAAAGTAAGAAACCTAGGAGGAGGAAAGTGAAAGAAGCAAAGAAATGCGATATGGAATGATAAATGTGCACTCTTCCACCAGTGGATATGTCACAGAATGACAGAATCACAGAATGGTAGGGGTTGGAAGGGACCTCTGTGGGTCATCTAGTTCAACCCTCCTGCCAAAGCAGGGTCACCTACAGCAGGCTGCACAGGACTGCAGGCGGGTCTTGAATATCTCCAGAGAAGGAGACTCCACAACCTCCCTGGGCAGCCTGTTCCAGTGCTCCGAAACCCTCAGAGGGAACAAATTCTTCCTCATGTTCAGACGGAACTTCCTGTGCTTCAGTTTGTGCCCATTGCCCCTTGTCCTGTAGCTGGGCACTGCTGAAAAGAGTCTGGTGGCCCCATCCTCCTGACACCCACCCTGCAGATATTTGTAAGTATATATTAGGTCCTCTCTTAGCCTTCTCTTCTTCAGGCTAAACAAGCCCAGCTCCCTCAGCCTCTCCTCGTAGGAGAGATGTTCCAGTCCCCCCATCATTCTCGTAGCCCTCCGCTGGACTCTGTCCAGTAGCTCTTCATCTTTCTTGAAGTGGGGAGCCCAAAACAGGACACAGTACTCCAGATGAGGCCTCACCAGGGCAGGGTAGAGGGGAAGGAGAACCTCCCTCGACCTGCTGGCCACACTCCTCCTAATGCACCCCAGAATGCCATTGGCCTTCTTGGAAGCCAGGGCACACTGCTGGCTCATGGTTAACCTGCTGTCCACCAGCACTCCCAGGTCCCTCTCTGCACAGCTGCTCTCCAGTAGGTCCACCTCAAGCCTGTACTGGTGCATGGGGTTGTTCCTCCCCAGGTGCAGGACCCTGCACTTGCCCTTGTTGAACCTCATCAGGTTCCTCTCTGCCCAACTTTCCAGCCTA